>Ga0111539_10006746_pt1 | contig 14773 bp, 15 predicted proteins | sample RhiMethybrSRZTD1_FD_79667 | JGI IMG/M metagenome (GOLD analysis project Ga0111539, IMG submission 79667) | Populus rhizosphere microbial communities from Tennessee, USA - Rhizosphere MetaG P. TD hybrid SRZTD1 (version 2) (version 2) | ecosystem: Host-associated > Plants > Roots > Rhizosphere >... | reverse complement strand
TTTTTCTCTTTGCCACTATTGCTCACCCCTAGTGGGTGAGCATTTTTTTGCCGGCGTAGCTCAGCTGGTAGAGCAGCTGATTCGTAATCAGCAGGCCAGCGGTTCAAGTCCGCTCGCCGGCTTCTCCCAAGTCTCTTAAAAAATGAAACCGCGGATTACGCCGGATGCGAAGCACTGAAGTTCATCGCATCACCCGCGTAATCCGCGGTTACGTTCTCAAACGAACACTACTTTTAGGTCTTTCGCAGTCTTTCCGCACCGACGGCTGTTCCTTCACTCACAGGAACTCGAGCTCCAACTCTATTGGCCTTGCGAGAGGCCAGGCCAATAGCGGATGGGGACTCTGAAGCGAAACCCGGAAATGAGCGTTCTCGCGAGAAGACCAGCTTCTGGGCCTCGACGTTCAGGTCGACGCGAACGATATCGCCCTGATTGATCTGCCCCGTCGCGATCAGATTCGAGAGCGGGTACACCAGGTGGCGCTCGATCGACCTCTTGAGATGCCGCGCTCCATACTTCAGATCCGTGCCTTCCTCTAGCAGAAAATCCTTGGACTCGGGCATACATCTGAAGATGAACTGTCTGTCTGTTTGCGAGGCAATGATGCGGTTCTGCACATCATTAAGTTCGATGTCCAGAATCTGCCGCAAATCGTCTTCTGTGAGAGTTCGGAAAACAACGACTTTATCCAGCCGGTTCATGAACTCGGGAGAAAACTTCCGGCGCGCAACTTCGAGAGCGGTCCGATAAAGCTTGCTGTCAAGGACCGCCAAAGTTTCAGTGGTGTGTTTAACGCCTGAAGTAAACCCGATTCCACCACCCTGCAACATCTCCGACATTTCGTGGGCTCCAAGATTCGATGTCATGAAAATCACGCATCGAGACAGGTCCACTCGTCGGTTATCACCCAACGTGAGCGTGCCCTTATCGAGAATGCCCAACAACAGTTGCCAAAGGGAATCGCTCGCCTTCTCAATCTCGTCAAAGAGGATGAAGGTCATCTTCACGCGATCCGTCTGATACTGATCAATCGCTTCCTGCGTCAGCAGCGGAGACGTTTCGCGATGACCAAGGTATCCCGGAGGCGATCCAATGAGTTTGGCGATTTCATGGCTATGTTGGAATTCAGCGCAGTCTATCTTGATGAATGCGCGTGGATTGCCAAAGAGCAACTCGGCCGAGGCTTCAACAACTCGTGTCTTTCCAGAGCCCGTCGGGCCCAGGAATAACAAGTTACCAATCGGTCTACCCGGCATCGACATGCCTGCCAGGTAGATTTGATACATGTTGACTATTCGGCGTACAGCGCGATCCTGACCAACAATCTTGCTCAACAACCGACGCTCGAAATCCAGAACCTCTGTACTGCGCATTTCTGGATCGAGCTGAACTTCTTCGGAAATGTACGGCCTGACCATCGTCTGTACCTCCTGGGCGATATCAGAACTCCCTTTGGTTCATTTGACGAGCTTTTATGCAATCCGACTACGTTTCTCGAGTCGGATAAAAGTGCCTAGTACTTTAGGGCTGGGTCTTCTATGGTTTGCAGGTAAAGATCTTCGTAGTGTCGAACGATCTTGGTGGCGCAAAAGTCACGGATCGCATGTCGACGAGCGGCTCGACCCATTTCTGAGCGCAATTCGGGATTCTTTACGAGACGAATGCTGGCGTCAGCCATTCCCGAAACATCCCCAAGCTCGAACAAAAAGCCGTCTTCTTCATCATCGACGACTTCGGGAATGCCTCCTATTCGTGTCGCGATTACCGGGACTTCGCACGCCATCCCTTCAAGGGCAACCAGGCCAAAGGACTCATTCTCGCTGGGTAACAACAGGACATCGGCGATCGACAAGAGCGGCGCCATCTCACTTTGCTTGCCCATAAAGAGGACGTCCGGTAACACTCCCTGTGTCTCTGCAAGCCATTCCGCTTTGGGACGCTCCGGTCCATCGCCGACGAGAAGAAGCTTTGCGGAGCATGACTTGCGGACGCGGGCGAAAATCGCTATGACGTCTTCGACACGCTTCACCGGCCTGAAATTGGAAATGTGGATGAAGATCGCTTCCTCAGGCTTCGCGAAGCGCGCCCGAAGAGAGGTATCTGTAGAGCGTGAGTAAACGTCGCAGTTTACGAAGTTGGGGATCACCGCAATCGGCCGCTTAATCTGAAACTCGTCAACTGTCCTTTGCTTCAGGTATTCCGACACAGCCGTAACCGCGTCGCTTTGCTCGATGCCAAATCGCGTAATCGGAAGATAAGACCGGTCATTCCCTACGAGCGTGATGTCTGTTCCGTGCAACGTTGTGACGAAAGGAACCCTGCGTTCCGAGAGCATCATCTTTGCGAGGTATGCGCTGATGGAATGAGGGATTGCATAATGGACATGCAGGATATCCAGGTTGTAACGCGCAATCACCTCCGCCATCTTCGTCGCCAGAACGAGATCGTAGGGCGGATACTCAAAGAGCGGATAGGACAGGACTTCCACTTCGTGAAACGTGATGCGATCGGTAACCGTCAATCGCATGGGCAACGCATAGCTGATGAAGTGAACATCGTGTCCACGCGTCGCGAGCTCTTTTCCAAGCTCGGTGGCGACAACACCACTGCCGCCATATGTTGGATAACACGTGATACCGATTTTCAAAGTTCCACCACTTGATGTTCTCGCGAGTCGAGGCTCAGCGAGTTTAAAAGGCGAGGTATGGATTCAAGGCCATAGCGGGCAATGAAAGAACTGATGTTGAGAACGCGCTCCTGCTGCTTCTTCTCCGGGAAAAGCGAATTGCACATCGCGTCAAGATGTCGTTCCAGCGTTTCGTTCCGGCGAGCGACGGCGTGAACATACTTACCGTGCAGTGAGTCCAGTTGATGCAGGACTTTTTGCCGAGCGGTGTCGAGGGCGCCACTGAGCGTTTCGTCTGCTGCTGCGAGCGTCGGCCTCAGCGACTCGAACTGCGCTTCGAGGTTGGCCTTAACCCGCGTGAAGTTCTGATCGTCCTCGCTCGCGCTGACAAGTTTTCGCCGAAGGCTGTCCCTTCCCTGGAACACGTCTTCCACTCCAAGCGAATACTTTTCCATGATCCGGGCGATACGCGGCTCAATCAGCGTGGCACTGATTCGAGGAAAGATCGGCGGCATCGGTCTGTCCAACGTCTTATAAATTGCGGCCGCTTGCGCGAAGTAAGCAATCTCAGCGGGGCCGGCGATATAAGTGACGGTCGGGAGAAGTGCGTCCTGTACGAGTGGCCGCATCAGCACGTTCGGACTCCACGCGATCCCGTTTCCAAGTTGGTCGGGACGGAGCACCTTGCGGGCTCGCCCCTGGTATCCAAACAACCCGGTGAAGTTCTGGTCCACTTTAACCTGCTCGTGATATCCGGCCGCGGATAGCTCCGCATTGCGAGACATCAGTGCTGAACGCATTTCCGAGTTCTTTCGAATCGCTGCAGTGACCACGGGCTGGGCAATAGCCTTGAGTTCGCTGTGCAAAGGATCTACCAGGGTCAGTTCTGTGTTTCGAAACAGACTCGCCATCATGCAGGCGAATGCCCGGACTGGAGAAACACCGGGTTTATAGCTGGATTCCAGGATCGCCTGAAGTTCCGGAAGGAATTCCGATTGAGGCAAGCGCGCGAGGCATTCGGAAACGGCGCCCAATACATCTTCTTTGAATTCAAGCCACCCCGCCGGCGCCGGATCCGTACCCGACAGATCCACAGCGATTCGTGAGAGTTCGGAGTTGCGGTTGAGGACCCACGTCGATTCCAGTTCGGCATAGTCGTGATCTTCTGCCGCAACCCAGAATACAGGCACCGCTTTTATGCCGGCATCCTCAAGCTTCTGCGCCAGTTTGATTGCCGAAACAGCCTTGAAAACGCTGAACAATGGCCCCGTAAACAAGACGGGTTGTTGACCCGTGACGACGGCGACCGCGCCTGCTGCCAGCTTTTCCACGCCGCGCTGGCTTCCTCCAAAGACGGTCTGCTGATCTGCAAGGACCGCACAGAGCCGTCTTCGATGGTCGGGTTCGAGCGACGGTCTCGAGCGCGCGAACTGTTCTATGGACTCAATGGAGTAAGGGCGCGAATAGAACGACTGGACACGGGGCCAGCTGTCCAGGTAGTCCATGAACAACGCAGAAGTTGGGGGACAGCGCCGCAAAGAGACGCGCATTAAACCATCCTCTCGAGAAACTGCTCCAGTCCCCGAACCTTAAAATCTTCCACGAGCGCGTGGATCGTCTTACGATCAAAACCTGGAGCCTGAAGATTTTCTTCGAGACGATGGAGCTCAGGCAAGCCCTTAAACTCAACGGCGTTGCTCCGCAAGGCACCTCGAGCGCCACTAAAAGCCCTGAAATGACTGAGCGATCGAAGGAAGGGATACCAACCGACAACGTTAGGACCTGGAACCCATGCAATCGCAAGGGAGGCAACGCTCAGAAGCAAATCGACGACAAACCAGAAGATATGCTTGGTTCGCTGACGGCGAAGGTAAGCGAAAAAGTCTCCTCGCACCAATTTCCCATCTCGGGAGGTGGAGTGAATGACGACGAAGCGCGTCGCTGAATCCATGGCCTTTAGAACACGTTCTACCGGATCCAACTTCGCCTCAAGTTTGATGTAGTACCCGCGGCCGGAATGGAAAACGCGTCCCAGCCATGCCACCAGACGGTAAGGATGGCTGGAGAGCCACGCGATGGCCCGGCCGATCCGGTCGTCGGATTCTTCTTCGAAACGCTCGATCACGTCGGAAGACGCGAACAGGCCGATCTTCCCCGGCCTTAACTCAATGAAGTAGATCTCCAGAACCCGATCAGGACTCAACTTGGCGCACCCACTCGCGCGTGCGAACCTTCACGTTGCCGTGACGCAGGAGGTCACCAATCACAGCAACGGATGCCGCACCACAATTCAGCACGTCACGCGCCGACTCCAACGTAATCCCTCCTATCGCAACAACGGGCTTCCGCACCTGGGAACAGATCTCGGTTAGACGTTCCAGACCGAGAACCGGATCCGCATCTTCCTTTGTTGATGTCGAGAATACAGGTCCCACGGCGATGTAATCTACCGGTTCACTGTCCGCCTCAATGGCCTGCTGAACATTATGTGTCGAAAAGCCAATCGCCTGACCGTCCGCCAGTATTTCCCTGGCGAGTGAGGGCGCGAGATCCTTCTGCCCGAGATGAACGCCCGCAGCTCCCGCGATACGTGCGACGTCGACACGATCGTTCACGACAAGCTGCGCATCGAGTGGCATCAAACGAAGGATCGCCTCTGTTTCGTCGAGCAGCGTTTTCGCGGAAGCAGATTTGTGGCGAATCTGTACCAGTCGGACTCCGCCCTCGAATAACTCGCGAGCGATTTCGACGGGATCGCCAAATGTCGCGTCCGCCACCGCGTACAGGCGGGACAATCGAATCATGCGATGCCGCGATTTTTGCGGGGCTCGTCGATGTGGTCAAGAAAAGCGGTGTAGATGTCGCCGCTCTGGAAATCGGGATGGGCAAGAATTTTCTGATGCAACGGAATGGATGTACTCGGGCCCTCAACGATAAACATATCGAGAGCGCGTCTCATTCGATTGATCGCCTCGGCACGGTCGGCGCCGTACACGATCAGTTTCGCGATCAGCGAGTCATAGTATGGAGGAATGACATATTCCGCATACGCGGCCGTATCCACGCGGACGCCGAAGCCGCACGGCGGATGCCAGGTTCGGATCTTTCCGGGGCTCGGACGGCACGTCACAGGATCTTCGGCATTGATGCGGCACTCCATCACGTGGCCTCTGAACTCAATGTCTTTCTGGTTATAGGGCAGTCTGGCTCCTGCTGCGATGAGAATCTGGTCGCGCACGATATCGATACCAGTAATACGTTCCGTAACCGGATGCTCGACCTGAACGCGCGTGTTCATTTCCATGAAATAGAACTTGAGCTTCTCATCGACGAGGAATTCAAGAGTTCCCACATTCCAGTAACCGACGGCCTTGATCGCCTGAACGACCTTCTCCCCCATTTCCTCTCGGAGCTGGGGAGTCATGATCACCGACGGCGCCTCTTCGATAAGTTTCTGATGACGCCGCTGAATTGAACATTCCCGTTCGCCCAGGTGAACGGCGTTTCCATGCTCGTCGGCCATGATCTGGAATTCAATGTGTCGGGCACGCTCGATGTATTTCTCGATGTAGCAGTCGGGAACGCCGAAGGCATTCGCGGCCTCTGTCTGAGCGGTTTGCAGGGCGACTATAAGGTCACTTCGATTTCGAACGACGCGCATGCCCCTGCCGCCGCCTCCTGCGACAGCTTTAACGATCACTGGATATCCAATGGCATCCGCGGCAGCTAAAGCTTCGTCATCCGATCGAACGGGACCATCGCTTCCTGGAAGCAGGGCCAGGCCGAGCTTACCCATTTCCTCGCGGGCCCGCGCCTTGTCGCCCATCAAACGGATGCTTTCAGCCGACGGCCCGATGAACTTGATTTTGCTGGCTTCGCAGACTTCGGCGAAATAGGCGCTTTCCGCCAGGAACCCGTAACCCGGATGAATGGCGTCGACATTCGTGATTTCGGCGGTTCCGATAACGCTCGGAATATTCAGGTAGCTGTCTTTGACTCGGGAAGGCCCGATACACACGGCCTCATCCGAGAACTTCACATGAAGAGCGTCACGATCCGCTTCCGAAAAGACGGCGACGGTTTTGATGCCCAACTCTTTACAGGCGCAGATCACACGCAGAGCGATCTCGCCGCGGTTTGCAATCAGGATCTTTTTGAACATTCTCTGAGACCGGTGAGTTCAGCTTCGCTTGATAGCGAAGAGCTTTTCTCCAAATTCGACGGGCTGCCCATTGTCCACAAAGGCGGCTGTTATCTGCCCGGCGACCTCCGATTCGATTTCGTTCATAAGCTTCATGGCTTCGACGATACACAGAACGGTGCCCTTCTCCACGAAATCGCCAACGTTCACGAATGGTGGAGAGCTGGGATTCGGAGCTTTGTAAAAGGTTCCCACTATGGGCGCCTTGACATAGAAGAGGTCGTCGATCGGGAGCGCCGGTGCTGGCGAGGGCACATCGTGTATCCCAACAGAGGCCGGCCTCGCCGGAGCAGGTGCGGCTGGAAGGACGTCGCCGCCTGGTCTGGAGCGCCTTACTTTCAGGCGAACTCCAGCACGCTCTATTTCCAATTCCTCAATCGCTTCCCGGGCCGTGAATAGGTCTATTAGCTCTTTAAGTTCTTTAAGGGTCATAAGTTCGAAAGCGTGGAGTATAGCAAAGAGCGCTTCAGTTCGTATCGAAGGCGTCCAATTGATTCTCCAGGCGAGCAAACGAAGACAGCGAAGGAGTCGTTGGGCAGGTGAAGAATGACCGTCAGGGAAGACGAGGAAATGAGGATTTGTTCCTGTAAGTCGCCCATACCCGCGTCTTTCGAGGTACGGTCAACGATACGGAGCAGGGTTGCATATTCGGACGCGACAGCCGTTATATCCAGCGTGGGATCGGCGGCTGCGCCATCGAGTAGTTCTCCCGCAGTCCCAAGAACGAAGAAGGCTTTGACGCCGGGTAGCGCTTCCCGCAGTGCGGAAAGAACTACCCAGCCTCTACCTTGTGCTCCGGGTCGCGGCTCAGTTTCTCGGGGTCGCCGTGGCCACAGCATCGGGCTTCTTGATCCTCGGGGTAATAAAGAAGAACAATTCGGCCTGACTCTTGATGGTCTGCGTGTTCTTGAACAGGTGGCCAATGAGCGGAATACTGCCCAATCCGGGGACCTGGCGAATATTCAGCGAATCTGTATCGACGAAGATTCCGCCGATCATCATCGTGGTTCCATCCGGCACCCAGGTCTGGGTCCTTGCGCGCTGCGTCGAAACAGAAGGCACTCCGTTCACCGTCCGCGCAAAGTCCGGCTGGCTGTTTTCAAGGTCCACAGCCATCAGAATCGTCCCATCCTCGGTGATTTGAGGTGTCACGCTGAGTTTCAGCGCGAACGTAAGGAACGTCGTTGTGATGGTGTTGTTCACATTGGTCTGCACCGGAATCTTGGTGCCCTGCTCGATTTCCGCTGGCCTGTTGTTCTCCGTCATGACTTTCGGTTGCGACAGCAGTCTTGCGGTGCCACGCGCTTCCGCCGCAGTAATGATTGCATCGAGAAGCACGTTCGCGCTGGGTTGCAACAAGAACGCCACGCCGGACGTCGCTGCAGCCGGCAGGTTCACGGCGAGAGGAAGCGCCGAAGTCCCCTGCGACGTGACACGTGGCGCGGGTGTCATCTCGAAGGGGCTGGGCTCTCCGGCACCTCCTGTGATCGCGTTTTTGGAAGTCTGCCCGACGAGGAACGCGATCTGACTGCCGAATTCCCGTGAGTAAGACTTGTTGGCCGCGACGAGTCGCGCTTCGATCTCCACCTGCTGCGACGGAACATCGATGAAACTCTTCATCTTCTCGATTCCATCAAACTGTTCCTGCAGATCGGTGACGATGATCGCGTTGCGACGGGTTTCCGTTGCTATTCTGCCTCGTGGAGAGAGGACGCCGCTAGCGAGCAGCGTGGTTGCCACGTCGGCTGCCTTTGCATAGCTGAGAATGTAGGTATGACTCACGGGCGGGACTGCATTCGCGATCGCGTCGCGCGCCGCCTTACGTTGAGCTTCTTCAGCGTTAAGCGTAGCTCTCGTCGCAATTCGCAGCACATTCCCGTTTTCGAGGATTCCGCCGAGGTTGTAGTTCCGCAGAACGATGTCCAGAGCCTGATCCCAGGGAACATCGTGAAGAGTGACAGTCACCGTTCCGGTCACGTTCTGGTCCACGATCACGTTCAGGCCGCTGATCTCCCCGACCAGGCGAAAGAAGTCGCCGATGTCGGCCTGCTTCAGGTCGAGATCGATGATCTCGCCATTGAAATTCTGAGTTACCGGCGGCCCAGTCACTGCCGGGGCGACCTGCCCCTGTGCAATCGTGATTCGAGGACCCACCTGGGTTCCCGGTGAGGGAGCTGCCCCTGCTCCCTGCGCTGCCTGGATTTGCTGCTGCACGGCCGGTATGACTGCGGCCGGCGGTGCTGCAACGGAGGGCGCCACGGGCGGCGCAATCGCAAGTTGCAAACCTGGCGACAAGGACTCGAGCCGGATCTTCGGAAGTGCGGCGACCGGCGTTCCGTCAATCGGAACGCTCTTGAGCCCCGCGCTGAGTTCCACAACCGGCGGCACAATCTTGAGAGGGGGCATTACGACCGGCTCGTCACCGAACAATACGCGAACGACACCGCTGCCCTCGTCCACAATGCGATAGTTCACGCCTCTTTCAAGGTCGAAGACAATTCGCGTAGCAGCACGGTCCGGCGTCGAAAAGTAACTCGTTCGAACCCGCTCGACCCCGGCAGCCCTGATGTTCTTCTCGGCAAATCCGATCGTGTTTTTCAATCCATGAAAATCGACGACAAGTCTTCGCGGACTATCCAGCTCGAAGTAGGTGAATCGAGCCGTTTCTGTCGCCGTGATCCTGGCCTCAACAGATTGACCAACAGAATTGACGGCCACGTCTCTTACCGTAGCGTCAAGTGTCGGAGAGCCGGCTTGAACAACGAGCGTTAAGACTGCAACGAGTACAACTGTGATCATTAGCTTCCGCAAATCGCACACTCTCATTTCTTTTCTCCTGCCAAGGCCGCCGAAGTTTTCCCCGTTGCGACAACCATTTCCTTTTTCACGGGTTCCTTCGTGGAGTTCGGCTTCATCATGAAGACGACCTCATTGGGACGAATCTCTTTGATCACGCCGTCGAAGAGGTTGTCGCCCTGCCTTGCAAAATACGTTTTCCTGCCTACCGACAGGATCGCCTTCGTCATGGCCACATCTTGAGCGCGGATAATTCCCGACAGTCGTACTTCGGATACGAGCACGCCTGGCAGTCCATCCGGACGAATAATCGGTTTTTGGGGACCTGGTTCCGAAGAAGCAGGCTTCAACACGGGATTCACGAAGGGATCCCGTCGCCCGTCAGCCTTGTAATGAAAACCCGCGGGCACCGTCAGCGGCTTGATCTCTTCTTCGTCTTCTGCCTTCTGACCCGCCGGCGTTGCAGGCTTGTTTGCCGCGTTCTTTGCGACTGCCGGTTGGGGCTTCACGGCTGCTGCCGGTTTCAGTTCAACGGCTGCTTTCTGTGCGGCAACATGCGTTTCGGCGAATGCCGCGCAGAAAATCAGGAGTGGAATCGCAAGAATCAGAATTCTGGAGTGTTGATTCTTCATTTCTTCCCCTTCTTTGGTTCCACGACCAACGTATCAACAGGTTCCCGATATACGAAAGTCGTTGCTTCGTAACTGGCTCCGATAGTTGTTGGACTGCCCTCTTCGTTCTTGCTTGCGCGTCCTTCAACCCGCAACTTGCCGACATTCACTATTCGTGGCATCGCCCGAAGTTTTTCCAGAAACTCGCCAAGGTTGTGATAGGTGCCCAGAACCTGCATCTCCATCGGCCACTCGGTGAAAACATCGCGCTCCTGGACGGGCTTGGAGATACCCCGTTCGATTTTCAGGCCGGCGTCACGAGCCGATTGTTGAACGAGTGACAAGATCTGCTCGATTTCCTTGTCCTGAGGGAGGATCGTCTTCAATTCGTCCAGGCGCTTCGCCAGGATTTCGGTTTCCTTTTTGAACTGTTCATATCTCGCTTCGAGCGCCTTCATCTTGTCGACCTGGGTTTGAAGCGTAGCGGCCTGCTGTTCCTTGGTCTTGATTTCCTCGCTGATCGGGGCGAGCAGGTAGTACCAGGCTCCGCCCAATGCCCCACCGCACACAACCATGACGATGAGAACCTGTACATGCCATTTGAGCTTTCCAAAAGCGCCCATCAGTTGCCCCCTTTCTCATCGGCTTTAGCCTGTGTAGGCGGGGAGAACTCGGTGGTCATGCTGAACGTGTAGTTCCCTCGCGAGTCATCGAATCGTGCGAGATTGATGTTGTGGAAATACTTCGTTGCCTTGAGATTTCCCACAAAATCGGAGAGCGCGTCGACAGACGTTCCGGTGCCCGCCATCGTCAGCGTCGTATTGTTCTGGCTGAGACTCGACAGCCAAACGTATCGTGTCCGATCGATGGCGTCGCCAAGCGCGTCGAGTACAACTACAGGACTGAGCTGGTTCTTTTTCAGATCCTCAATGACGCGGATGCGTCTCTCGAAAGCGACCTTTCGCGTTTCGTAAACTGCATTCTGCTTGATGACACCCTCGAGCCTCTTCTGCTCCGCCTGCAGTGACGCTAGGCGGTCCGTTAGACCCTGGGACTGCGAGGAAAGATTCGCGTACCAGAGATATCCGCCGGCAAGCGTTCCCAGAATGAGAATCAGGTGCAGGATCGGCATAACGCCTGTTGGATTCGAAGCCTTTTTGACTTTCGCAGCGGCAGCCGGCTTCTGCTGTGGCGATCCGCCTAAATTTACGCGCATCATTGGTCAAACCCCCTTAATGCGAGGCCTATTGCTACTGCGAGGGAAGGACCAAGTGTCGCCACTTTCCCCGCATCAACTTTTGGACCAGGCGTTACGTACTTGAGTGGATCGAGTATTTCCGTTGGATATTCGAAGGTTTCCTGGATCTTTTCCGACAAGCCACGGGTACGAGCTGTTCCGCCGCAGATATAGACTTTGGAGATCTTTTCCAGCGGATATGTTTCGCGGAAGAAGTCGAACGTCTTCTGGAGCTCCATAATCAGCATGTCGGTAATGGACTGCAACAGCGGTTGAACCATTTCGACCTCTTGCCCGCCATGGCGACCAAGCTTCAAGTCTTCCGCTTCCTGAAAGCTGAGCTGCAGCTCTTTCTGAAGAATGTCCGTGTACTGATTTCCGCCGACAGGAACATCGCGAACCAAAAGTGGCGTTCCACCTTTCGTGATGTTGATGTTCATCAGCGAAGCACCGATGTTCAGCAATGCAACGGCAGCAGAAGGACTCACCGTGTAATTGGCTTCAAACGCATTCTGCAAGGCAAACGCGTCGATATCCACAACGTCCGCCTTACGGCCCGCCATGGTGATCACGTTCGTGTGGTTGTGGATTTTGTCTTTCTTGGCCGCAATCATCAGGACTTCCATCCCCGGTTCGTCACCTTCCGCGGGTCCCACGACCTGGTAGTCGATATTGACCTCGGACAATCCGAACGGAATGTACTGGTCGGCGTCGAACTGGATCGAAGCGCCGATCTCCTGTTCCGTTGCAACCGGCAGGACAACGCGCTTCACGATCACCGAATGCCCGGAAACGCTCGCAGCTGTTCTCTTTCCCTTGAAGTTTCCGGATGTCAGAATCCGCTTGATCGCGCTCGAAACGCCGCGAGAGTCCATGATCGCGCCGTCCACCACAGAGTCTGGCCCGAGAGGTTCATACGCGAATCCGGTAATCTGATATCCATTCTTGGATTTCGAAAGTTCGACTGCCCGGACAGCGCTAGAACCGACATCAAGCCCAACCAGTGGTTTGCTCCTCTTAAACAAATCCATAAGCTAACCTTTGACCGTTGCTCGTGAAACACGACGAGGCTTCATATCCAGGTCGTGCTCGCTCTTTTGTTCCATCCATCGGTCCAAAAGGTCCTTTTTGAACCGCCAGCGATTGCCAAGTTTGAAAGCCACACCCGAAATCCTGTTCTCATTCAAATACTTGTAGAGAGTGTCGGGCGATATTCCCAGGTATTGCGATGCCTCGCGCAACGTCATTACTTCCTTCGTTCCATCCATACTTATGCCCTGTCTCTCCCTGAGTGTTGGGTGTCGCTTTCGTGTTTGCCCTGTGCTTCCGAGGTAACTACTCCGGTTTTCATGGGTCTTTTCTGTGCCCGGAGCAGGCTAGCGTGCGAGCCGAATGCCCCTTAGCAAGGTAGAAGCTAAGACGGGGACTTGATGCTTCCAAGCTGAAAATGAAGGATCTATTTTTGGGATGGAACGGGTTTTGGCCCTATGGAAGTGCCACGGACGGTAGTCCAGGAATGACAACGGAACGCGTCATTGCGCTCCGGATAGTCCGAACGGTAGTGGGCGCCACGACTTTCCAGTCGGAGCAACGCACTCTGTAGAATCACGCGAGCCACGACGAGAAGATTTGAAGTCTCCATCTGTTCAAGCGACGGTGCGCTATGGGGTTCCCACTGCTTTTCCATCAACTCCAGCACGGATAACCCATCCTTCAAGGCAGATTCACTGCGGATGATGCCCGCTCCCAGCCACGCCGCGTCACGAATCTCAGACCGAGCGCTTTCGGAGTGAAGCGGCACTCGAACACTCGCCGATCCGGTCGATTGATACTTCGTGGAGTTCGAAACCTGAATTTCCTGCATCGCTGCTGCTGCGCGCCTTCCAAAGACAACACATTCCAGAAGCGAATTGCTGGCGAGACGATTGGCGCCGTGCACACCGGTGGATGCCGCTTCGCCGGCGGCGAACAAACCCTGGACAGAAGTGCGTCCATGCAGGTCGGTATGCAATCCCCCCATGAAGTAATGCGCTGCCGGTACAACAGGAACCGGCTGCCGGGTGATATCGAAACCCTGCTGGGAGCAGAACGAGGAGATATGCGGAAAACGTTTGAGAATATTCTGCGGCGGCAAGTGACGCAAATCGAGGAATACGCCCTTCTCTGCTTTCAGGCGCTCGTAAATCGCGCGCGCAACAACGTCTCGCGGCGCGAGTTCATCCACGAAACGTTCTCCCGCACTGTTGATGAGATGGGCGCCTTCCCCGCGAATGGCTTCCGATATGAGAAACGGTGGCAGGTTCGGCAGCTTCAGGGCTGTCGGGTGAAATTGAACAAACTCCATGTCTGAAAGAAGAGCACCGGCACGATATCCCAGGGCGAAACCATCGCCCGTAGCCACGGGCGGATTCGTCGTCTCTCGATAAACCTGACCCGCTCCCCCGGAAGCAATCAGCGTCGCACCTGCGTTTGCTTCGAAAAGTTTTCCCTGGCTCGTGAAGCGAACCCCGCAGACGCGTCCGTTATCGACGAGCAACTCCTGCACAAAAGCGAAGGGAATTATTTTTACGGAATCGAGACTGCGAACTTTTGCGGAGAGCGCGCGAACGATCTCCTTGCCAGTCGCGTCACCCTGAGCATGCAGCACTCTGGGTCGGCTGTGAGCACCCTCGCGTGCGAGTTCAATCTCTCCGTTCAGCCGGTCGAAACTCGTGCCCAAATCGACAAGACGCTCGATCTCGGCGGGGCCCTCTTCGGTCAGAACGCGGACCGCTTCTTCATCGCAGAGTCCGGCTCCCGCCGCGATCGTATCCGAGAAGTGCAGCGTTGCGGAGTCCTCCTGCCCAATGGCGGCAGCAATGCCTCCCTGCGCGTAACGCGAATTGGATTCGCGGATTTCTGTCTTCGTCAGGATAAGGACTTTTCCAACATCCGCCAGGTCCAGCGCCGCACGCAAACCGGCCGCGCCGCTGCCGATGATGATGAAGTCCGTGGCGATCCGCTCGAGGGATCCGGGGCCATTCACGCATCCAAAATGTCACAAACGTCGGGGAAGGAGCAATTTAGAAACACGGGAGGGCATCTACCGGGACAGGAGCATTCGCCACGGCTTTGACTATGGAATTGTCTTCGCTTTTCCTGAATCGAGATCCTGAACACGTCGAGCAATCTCATCTGCCCAGGCCGATTCCACATTTTCGTCTACCGTCTCATCGAGACTCTCAATGAGAGTGTCGGCGATAGCGGCCTTGGCCGCTATCAGGAGCTTTAAAGCGGCTCCAAGACCTTTGAAACATCACTTT
>Ga0111539_10006745_pt1 | contig 14774 bp, 9 predicted proteins | sample RhiMethybrSRZTD1_FD_79667 | JGI IMG/M metagenome (GOLD analysis project Ga0111539, IMG submission 79667) | Populus rhizosphere microbial communities from Tennessee, USA - Rhizosphere MetaG P. TD hybrid SRZTD1 (version 2) (version 2) | ecosystem: Host-associated > Plants > Roots > Rhizosphere >... | reverse complement strand
GCCTCCCACCGGCGCGGCTGCTGTCCGGTGGCCTCGTAGAGATAGATGATGACCTGCCAGATCTGCTCCTCCGTGAGCCGATCCTCCCAGGCCGGCATGACCGAGTTCCAGGGCGTCGATTCCTTGGGCAGGCCCGGCCCGCCCTTGGCGATGCGCCAGAACAGATAGGCTTCCTGCAGCATCGCGATGGTGCCGGGATCCACGAAGTTCGCCGGCGGCGGATTGAAGCCGTAGGCGAAGTGGCCCTTGCCGTCCAGGTTGTCGCCGTGGCAGTAGACGCAGTTGCGGATGTAGATCTCACCGCCGACGGCCGCGTGTTTCTTGAGCGCCGCCGGGTCCTTGCGCAGCGGGTTTTCGAACCCGGCGATGCTGATCTCCTTGCCGCGGAACTGGATGGACGCGGGGGGCGCCGGGTGCACGGCCCGCAGCTCGGGCGGGGCCTGGGGTCGCGCGGCGGCCTGCGTGTAGGCGTAGTAGCCCAGCAGCAGCGGCACCGCCACCACGATCACCGAGCGGAGCGTGCGGTAGCGCGGATCGGTCAGCGTGAGCCAGATCGGCTGGAGAAACTCGCGCCACGAGTCACGGTCCGACGAGACGAAGATGAGCAGCCCCAGCCCGATGATGAACAGGTAGAGCGACAGCACGCTCCACGGCGCGGGCGGGTGGATCCCGAAGCGCAGGACGAGGAACGCCAGCACGAAGATGGCCACCGCCTGGAAGAAGCGAGAGCGGAGGACGTTCATCGGCTCACTTCAGCGTGAGAAGGAAGGAGACGAGATCGGTGTACTCCTTCGCGGTGAGCGTCTGTCCGAAGGTCGCGGGCATCACGCCGGGCGGGAAGCCGGACACGGTGCCCATCCCCTTGGGGTCCAGGATCTTCTTCATAATGTAGTCGGGCGTCTGGATCTTGGCGATCTGGGAGAGGTCCGGACCGACCGGCGTGCCCGGGATGTCGCCCGCCTTGTGACAGGCCAGGCAGCCGCCCTTCGTCGTGAACACGGTCTTGCCGAGCTTGGGATCCCCTGGCAGCTTCACCTCGGCCGCCGCCGCGCCGCCGCCCGCCGCGGCCGCGCCGACCGTCGCCGGGATGTCGTTCAGCGTGACGTCCACGGTGCCACCCAGTGATTCGAGGAAAGCGGTCAGGGCCCAGACCTCCGAGCGGTTCAGCGCGATCGGGGGTTTGTCCACCGCCGGCATGATCGGCGGGTACCCCTCGACGATGAAGGCGCCGGGGTTGATCAGCGACTCGAGCAGGTACGCCTTCGCGCTCGTCCCTGGCTTGGCCTTGGCCGCCCGCGCCCCCACGCCGGCCAGGTCGGGCGCGCGCGTCCCCTTCTGACCGATCTTGTGGCAGATCTCGCAGGTGCCCTTGGTCTTGTAGATCTCCTCGCCGGCCTTGACGAGCTGGGCCGGCGTGACGTTGCCGCCCTCGAGCGACAGCTCCTGGGGCGGCTTGGATTCGATCTGCGGGATCGAGTTGGCGAACCAGGAATAGCCCCCCATGACGACGAGCGAGAACACACCGACCTTGACGCTCACCGGCACCCGCATGCTAGGCGTCCCGGTCGCTGCCGCCGGCCATCACCGGCGCGGCGTGACCGTGCGCGCCTTCGGGGCTGCCCTTCTCGCCGAGGCCGCCGAGCCAGAAGATGAACATGACGAGCGCGAAGAAGGTCAGCGTCACCAGCGTGATCACGTTGGCCGCGTAGCCGAGCGCCGGCGTCACCGCCTCGGCCGACGTGTCGCGCAGCACGCCGTAGACGTGCCAGTGCTGCCGGATGCCGGAGCGCGCGAAGCCCATCAAGCCCATGAGCCAGGTGAAGGTCACGGCCAGGAGAATCAGCACGTACTGCGAGCGCGGGGCGATCGTGCCCCAGCGGATCTCACCGGTGGAGCGCGCGCCCTTGAACATCGGCACGTCGAGGGCCATCACCACGACGATGGCGCCGATCACCGCCAGCACCTGGTACACCGAGAAGCCGATGCGGACAATCGACTCCACGAAGTAGCCGTAGATGCCGTAGAACACGACGACGACCGCGGCGGCGCCGAAGGCCGCCCACTGGATGGCCATGCCGGTCTTCACCCACGGCGTGGTCGGAATCTTGTTGGCGCGTCGATAGAGGATGTAGGACAGGAACGTCGTGAGAATCATGAGATTCACGACGGTGTTCTTGGCCGACATGACGCCGAAGAAGCCGAGCAGCGGATGGTGCGTGCCGCCCATGGCCCGCGCCTCGTCGAGCGTGACCACCATCGAGCGGGGCGTGGCCCACACCAGAAAGCCGATGGTGAGGATCACCAGCATCGGCGGCACGTACTTGCGATAGCGCTCGGCGCCGGGGATGCGCTCCATGCCGAGCCAGAGGTAGTAGTTCGAGCCGAGGAAGAGGATCCCGATGAGGATGGCCTGGATGATCCACAGCCACGACATGAACCCGCCCATCATCGTGATGCCCATCGTCTGGTTGTAGGCGTAGATCTCGCGGCCCAGGTAGTAGCCGGCGAAGGGCAAGACGATGAAGGCCGACAGGGCGACGAAATTGCCGATGTAGCCCATCCAGTCATACCGCGCGCGCTCTTCATCCGTCTTGGCCGCGAGAAACCGAAACGCGGCGTAGGCGCCCGCGATCGTGCCGCCGAAGACGATGTTGGCGATGAGACGGTGGATGTTGATCGGCATCCACGTGAAGTTGTTGATGGCCGCCCACACGCCGCCCTTCAGCGCGCCCGACTCGTCGATCCCGGCCGGCGAGATCATGAAGGTGACCCAGGAGTTGGCGACCACCAGGATGGCGGTGCCGAAGAGGTTAGACAGCACGCCCAGGCCGACGTGGATGCCCTTGCGCGGGCCGCTGAGCCAGTTCCAGCCGTAGTACCAGAGGTACACGGTGAAGGTCTCGGCGAAGAACAGCAGGGCGTAGACCCAGTAGGTGGGGAAGAAGATCGACGTCATGTACGCCCAGAACTTCGGGTAGTAGCCGACGAACAGAAACAGCAGGAGCGCGCCCAGGAGGGCCGTGGTGGAGAAGGCGGCGAAGGTGAGCTTGACCAGCTCGTGCGAGAGCCAGTCGTACCGCTGCTCGCCGGTGCGCCAGCCGATGATCTCGATGATGACGGCGAAGATGGGGACGCCGAGGATGAACGCGGCGAAGTTGAGGTGCAGCTGCGCGACCGCCCACACCGCCAGGCGCGAGCCGAGGAGCGGGAAGGCGCGGTACGTCGATTCCTTGCTGGCCGCCTGCTGGGCCTCGACGGGCAACGCGAGGAGAATCAGGACGACGGCGGCTAGCAGCAGACCGGCCGCGCACGCGCTCCGGCCCACAGCCCTGCCCGGTCTCATCGATTCGGCCCCTGACATCGCGGTCCGCGAGAGAGTTTGACCGCCCTCACGCGGCCGAGCTTGTTCGCGAAATCACATGATGGTTCCGGGGCAGATTTTTAGGGTCAACGCCTCGATGTGTCAAGGGAAAAGACGGCGGGCAGGTTTGACACACCCCACCCCGGACGCTAGCATCAGCCTCAGAGGACACCGATGAAGCCGCGCCTCACTCAGCGAATCCAGTTTTCACTGGCCTACGCCCTGGTCGTGGTGCTGCTTCTGTCCCTCCTGCAGTCCTGGCTGCTCGCCCCGCGCACCGTCGAGATCCCGATGTCCAAGTTCCTCGAGCTCCTGCGCGCCGACAAGGTGGAGCGCGTCGCCCTGACCGAGCGGGAGATGCGCGGAATGGCCAAGCCGGGCGCCCTGCCGATGCCCCCCGCCGTCGCCGGGGACCGCTTGCGCAAGCTGCTCGGCTCGGAGGAGGAGGTCCGCGTCTTCACGGTGACGCGCATCCCCGGGGTGGACGAGCAGCGGCTGGTCGCCGAGCTGGAGCAGCACCACGTCGAGTTCGCCGGCCGGATCGAGACCACCTTCTGGAAGGACTTGCTGTTCGGCTGGATCATCCCGCTGGGCGTGATGGTCGCCATCTGGATGTTCCTGATGCGCCGGGTAGGCGGCGGCCCGACCCAGGCCCTGTCGTTCGGCCGGAGCAAGCACAAGATCTACGACCGCAAGGAGCTCAAGACCACCTTCAACGACGTCGCCGGCGTCGAGGAGGCCAAGGCCGAGCTGATCGAGATCGTCGACTTCCTGAAGAATCCCAAGAAGTATCAGCGCCTCGGCGGCCGCATCCCCAAGGGCGTGCTGCTGGTCGGGCCCCCCGGCACCGGCAAGACGCTGCTGGCCCGCGCGGTCGCCGGCGAGGCCGACGTGCCCTTCTTCACGCTGTCCGGCTCGGAGTTCGTGGAGATGTTCGTGGGTGTGGGCGCGGCCCGGGTACGCGATCTCTTCGAGCAGGCCAAGGACAAGGCGCCCTGCATCATCTTCATCGACGAGCTGGACGCCATCGGCAAGTCGCGCGCGGGCAACAGCGGATTCGTGGGGGGCCACGACGAGCGCGAGCAGACGCTCAACCAGCTCCTGGCCGAGATGGACGGCTTCGATTCCTCCAAGGGCGTGATCATCGTGGCCGCCACCAACCGGCCGGAAGTCCTGGACCAGGCGCTGCTGCGGCCGGGGCGCTTCGACCGGCAGGTCGTGGTCGACAAGCCCGATGTCCGCGGCCGAGAAGCGATCTTGAGGCTGCACGCCCGCGCCGTGGTGCTGGCGGCCGGGGTCGATCTGTCGGTGATCGCGGCCCGCACGCCCGGCTTCGCCGGTGCCGATCTGGCCAACATCGTGAACGAGGCCGCCCTGCTGGCCGCGCGCAAGGAGAAAAACGCCGTCGACATGTCGGACTTCGAGGAGGCGATCGATCGTATCGTTGCCGGCCTCGAGAAGCGGAGCCGGGTGCTCAGCGAGAAGGAGCGCGACATCGTCGCCCACCACGAGATGGGCCACGCGCTCGTGGCGGTGTCGGTGCCCCACGCCGACCCGGTTCACAAGATCACGATCATCCCGCGCGGCGTGGCCGCGCTGGGCATGACGTATCAGCTTCCCATCGAGGACCGCTTCCTGCTCACCCGCAGCGAGCTCGAGGACCGCATCGCCGTCCTCCTGGGCGGTCGGGTCGCCGAAGAGCTGGTCTACGGCGAGGTCTCCACCGGCGCGCACAACGACCTGGATCGCGCCAGCGAGCTGGCGCGGCTGATGGTCACGAAGTACGGGATGTCGGAGCGGATCGGGCTGGCGACCTACGGCGAGCGGACGCCGCTGTTCCTCAAGGTGGCCGGCGGCGGGGGTGGCGACCGGGACTACAGCGATGCCACGGCCCGGTCGATCGACGAGGAAGTCCGGGCCATTCTCGACCGCAGCCACGATCGCGTGCGGGGGCTCCTCACGGCCAAGAAGGCGGTCCTGGTTCACGCCGCCAGCGAATTGAAACGAGTCGAGACGCTCGACGGTGAGAAGCTCAAGCGGCTGCTCGCCGGCGAGTCCTGACCGAGCGAGTCGGAGGAGGCGCCGTCATGCAGCTGTCGCGGAAAGCGTTCGTGGGAGCCGTGGTCGTCGCGCTCGGCATCGGCGCGGCGCTCGGAGCGTTCACGACGAGCCGGGCCGCCATCAGCGAGCGGGTCCCCCTGCTGCTCGCGCAGGCCCCGCCCGCCGTGCAGGCCCCCATCTTGCCGGTGCAGATGCCGCTGACCACCGGGACCTTCGCCAAGGTCGCCGAGACGATCAAGCCGGCCGTCATCAACATCAACACCACCGTGTCGCGCGGGGGCGGCGGGCCCGGCGGCCGGACGCCGTTCGAGGAGTTCTTCGGGGAAGACTTCTTCCGTCGCTTCTTCGGTGACGTGCCCGAGCGCATGCCCCAGCGCAGTCTCGGCTCCGGCGTCATCATCGATCCCTCCGGCATTGCGCTCACCAACTCGCACGTGGTCGAGAAGGCCACCGAGATCGAGATCACCACGCTGGATGGCAGCAAGCACAAGGCGAAGGTGATCGGCAGCGACAAGAAGACCGACCTCGCGGTGCTGAAGCTCGACGACGGCAAGGGCAAGTTCGCATTCGCCCGGCTGGGCGACTCCGACCGGATGCAGGTCGGCGACTGGGTGATCGCCGTCGGCTCGCCCTTCGGCCTGCAGGCCACGGTGACCGCGGGAATCATCAGCGCCAAGGCTCGGCAGATCGGACAGGGCCCCTTCGACGACTTCATCCAGACCGACGCGGCCATCAATCCGGGCAACTCCGGAGGGCCGCTCGTCAACATGCAGGGCGAAGTCATCGGCATCAACACCGCGATCGTGCAGGGCGGCTCCGGAATCGGCTTCGCCATCCCCTCCAACATGGCGCGGAAGATCTCGACCGAGCTGGCCAGCCGCGGCCGCGTGACACGAGGGTGGCTCGGCGTCGCCCTGCAGCCGCTGACGCCGGAGCTGGCGCGCTCGTTCAACGCCAAGGACACGAAGGGCGTCCTCGTGTCGGACGTCGTCCCGGACAGCCCGGCCGCCAAGGCGGGCCTCAAGCCGGGCGACATCCTGCTCGAGTTCGAGGGCAAGAAGACCGAGGAGCCCGCCGACCTCCAACGGGCGGTGGGCCTGACGTCCCCCGGCAACGCAGCGAAGCTCAAGGTGTGGCGTGACAGCGGCGAGCGAACGGTCGAGCTGAAGATCGGCGAGGCTCCCGACGAGCGCGAGGTCCAGCAACGCTCGGGCGGCCGCGCCACGCCGAGCGCGCTGGGCCTGGAGGTCCGGCCGATCACGCCGGAAGTCGCACGCCAGCTCAACCTCAGGACCAACGAAGGGGTGATCGTCTCGCGCGTGGACGAGGGCACCTCCGCGGCCGAGGCCGGCATCCAACGGGGTGACGTGATCCGCGAGATCAACCGGCAAAAGGTTCGGAATCTGGCTGACTACGAGCGGTTCACCCGGGAGGCCAAGGACGGCGACCGCCTGACCGTCCTGCTCCAGCGGGGCCCGATGTCGCTCTATGTCGCCTTCACGGTCGGTCGAGGGTAGCGCTACCGACCCTTCCTCACAGGCCTTTGAGAGACCTGTAGGTTTGCCATGACCTTAGTGGCGAGGACTCAATTGGCCTGCTACACTTCACCATAGGTTTATGGAATGAGCGTCGAGTTCAAAGACTACTACGCGATCCTGGGAGTCGAACGCTCGGCGGACGACAAGGCGATCAAGTCCGCCTATCGCCGACTGGCCCGGAAGTACCACCCGGACGTCGCGAAGGGAAAAGACGCCGCGGGGGACCGCTTCAGGGAGATCTCCGAGGCCTACGAAGTCCTCTCCGATCCCGAGAAGCGCCGTCGCTACGACACGCTCGGCCCCGACTGGCAGCGCTTCGCTCAGCCCGGCCCGGCCGGTCAACCTGGCGGCGTGCGCATGGAGTACGGCGAGACGGGAGATTTCTCCGACTTCTTCCGGACGATCTTCGGCGATCTCGGTGCACGGCGGCCCGGTCGCTCGGATGGCCGCTCGGATGGTGGTGGGCCCATCAACCTCGAGGACCTGCTCAGGGGGACGTCCACGCGCCAGTCGGCTCGCGGGCACGACGTCCAGGCCAACGTCACGATCTCGCTGGAGGACGCCTACAACGGCGCCCGCAAGACCTTCGGGTTCGAGGTCGAAGAACCCTGCGCGACCTGCCACGGCGCTGGCCATGTCGGGGGCAAGCCGTGCGCGACGTGCCACGGCGGCGGCTGGGAGCAGCGGCGGCAGGACGTGGACGTGAAGATCCCGGCCGGCGTGCGCACGGGCCAGAAGGTCCGCGTGGCCGGCGAGGGCGGCCGCGGCGCCGGAGCACGCGGAGATCTCTATCTGATCGTGACGGTTGCGCCGCACCCGCAACTCGAGCGCAAGGGCGACGATCTGCACCTCACGCTCCCGATCACCGCGCCCGAGGCCGCGCTGGGGACGTCGGTCGACGTGCCGACCCTGCGGGGCAAGGTCTCGATGAAGATCCCGCCCGCCACGTCGAGCGGGCGGACGTTCCGGTTGCCGGGCTACGGCATGCCGCGACTGAAGGGCGGCGGCTTCGGCGACGAGCTGGTGAGCGTGAAGATCGTGATGCCCGCCGATCTCACGAGCGACGAGAAGGCGCTCTACGAAAAATTGAAGGCGCTCCGCGGCGAGTCACCTCGCGGCGGCTACGCGCAAGGGTAAGCGACGATGCGATTGGACAAGTTCACGGTCAAGGCTCAGGAAGCGATCCAGGCCGCGCAGTCCCTGGCGGACCAGCACGAGCACCAGGCCGTCGAGCCGGAGCACGTGCTGGCGGCGCTGCTCCAGCAGCGGGAGGGCGTCGTGGGCCCGATCCTCGGCAAGCTCGGCGTGCGGCTGGACGCCCTGTCGAGCCAGCTCGAGGGCGAGCTGGCGCGGATGCCCAAGGTGCGCGGCGGGGGCGGGCAGTACCTCGGTGAGCGTCTGCGCTCAGCACTCGAGCGGGCGCAGCGGGAGGCCGAGCGTCTCAAGGACGAGTACGTCTCGACCGAGCACCTGCTGATCGGCATCGCCCAGGACCGCGACGGCGCGGCCGGCCGGGCGCTGGCCGCCGGCGGGGTGACGCCGGACGCGATCTACAAGGCGCTGGTGGACGTGCGCGGGACCCAGCGCGTCACCGATCCCAATCCGGAGGAGAAGTACCAGGCGCTGCAGAAGTACTCGCGCGACCTGACCGAGGCGGCGCGCAAGGGCAAGCTCGATCCGGTCATCGGCCGGGACGAGGAGATCCGCCGCGTGATCCAGGTACTGTCGCGCCGGACCAAGAACAATCCGGTGCTCATCGGCGAGCCCGGCGTGGGCAAGACCGCGATCGTCGAGGGGCTAGCCCAGCGCATCGTGGCCGGCGACGTGCCGGAAGGCCTGAAGGACAAGCGCCTGGTGGCGCTCGACATCGGCGCCATGGTGGCCGGCTCCAAGTACCGCGGCGAGTTCGAGGACCGCCTGAAGGCCGTGCTCAAGGAGATCACCGAGGCTGCGGGCCAGATCATCTGCTTCATCGACGAGCTGCACACGCTGGTGGGCGCGGGCGCGGCCGAGGGCGCGGTGGACGCCGCCAACATGCTGAAGCCGGCGCTGGCGCGCGGCGAGCTGCGCTGCGTGGGCGCGACCACGCTCGACGAATACCGCAAGCACATCGAGAAGGACCCCGCGCTCGAGCGGCGCTTCCAGCCGGTGATGGTGCGCGAGCCCTCGGTGGAGGACACCATCGCGATCCTGCGCGGCCTCAAGGACAAGTACGAGGTCCACCACAAGGTGAAGATCAAGGACTCGGCGCTGGTGGCGGCCGCCGTGCTGTCCAATCGCTACATCGGCGATCGCTTCCTGCCCGACAAGGCCATCGACCTCGTCGACGAGGCGGCCGCGCGTATCCGCATGGAGATCGACTCCATGCCGCAGCCGATCGACGAGATCGAGCGGCGCGTGATGCAGCTGCAGATCGAGCGCGTGTCGGTGGCCCGTGACCAGGACGATCCGGGCGCCCGCGAGCGCCTCGGCAAGATCGACGCCGAGCTGGCCGAGCTGAAGGAGAAGGGGACAGGCCTCAAGGCGCAGTGGCAGGCCGAGAAGAGCGGCATCACGCAGATCGGCAAGATCAAGGAGGACATCGAGGCCGCGCGCCAGTCGATGGCGGAGGCCGAGCGTAAGGGCGATCTCAATCGCGCGGCCGAGCTGCGCTTCGGCATTCTCCCCGGGCTCGAGCGGCAGCTGACCGAGCTCGACCGCGGCCTGGCCGACCAGGGGCAGCGCGGCCGGATGCTGCGCGAGGAGGTCAACGAGGAGGACATCGCGGCCACCGTGGCGAAGTGGACCGGGATTCCGGTCACTCGCCTGCTCGAGGGCGAGATCCAGAAGCTGGTGCGGATGGAGGAACGGCTCGCGCTGCGCGTGGTCGGCCAGGACGACGCGATCCATGCAGTGTCCAATGCCGTGCGGCGCGGGCGGGCCGGGCTCAGCGATCCCAACCGGCCGATCGGCTCGTTCTTGTTCCTGGGCCCGACCGGCGTGGGTAAGACCGAGCTGGCCCGGGCGCTGGCCGAGTTCATGTTCGACGACGAGCGGGCCATGATCCGCATCGACATGTCGGAGTACATGGAGAAGCACACGGTGGCCCGCCTCATCGGGGCGCCGCCCGGCTACGTCGGGTATGACGAGGGCGGGCAGCTCACGGAAGCCGTGCGCCGCCGCCCGTACTCGGTGGTGCTGTTCGACGAGATCGAGAAGGCGCACGCCGACGTGTTCAACGTGCTGCTGCAGCTGCTCGACGACGGGCGTCTGACCGACGGCCAGGGCCGCACGGTGGACTTCCGCAACGTGGTGGTGATCATGACCTCCAACATGGGCAGCCATCTGTTCCGCGACTACGAGCGGCCGGAGAAGCTGCGCCCGCTGCTCATGCAGGAGCTGCGCAACACGCTGCGGCCGGAGTTCCTGAACCGCATCGACGAGGTCGTGATCTTCGGGCCGCTGGGCCGGGAGGAGATCGGGCGCATCGTGGACATCCAGCTCGCGCACCTGCGGCGGCGTCTGGAGGACCGGCGGATCCACCTCGTGGTGACCGACGCGGCCAAGGCGCTGCTGGGCCGGGAAGGCTACGACCCGACGTACGGCGCCCGGCCGCTCAAGCGGACGATCCAGAAGCTGGTCCAGGACCCGCTGGCGCTCAAGCTGCTGGAGCGGGAGTTCGTGGAGGGCGACACCGTCGCGGTGGATGTCGCCGGCGACCAGGTGGTGTTCCGCAAGGAGGTCGCCGCGGAGGTGTTGAACTAGAACACCCTGCCACTGTTGTAGCCGAGCCAATCGGCGTCTTCGGGCGCCGATTGGCTCGCTGAATCGCCTGCCTCCTGTGTCACCGTCTAAGGACCATGACGAAGAGCCGTCTCCATCCCGCCTGGATCGTGCTCGGCGCCGTCACCGTGTGCCTGCTTGCCGCCAGCGGCCTGCGCGCCACCTTCGGCGTCTACATCAAGCCGATCGAGGCCGAGACCGGCTGGTCCCGTGGGGCGCTCTCAATCGCGGCTGCGCTCTCGCTCCTGCTCCTCGGCGCCACCGGGCCGTTCGCCGGCCGGCTCGCCGACCGCTGGGGCCCGCGGCGGGTCGTGATCCTGTCACTCGCGCTGCTGGGAAGCGGCGCGGTCGCCATGTCGCTCATCCAGAACCTCTCCCAGCTCTACCTGACCGTCGGCGTGTTCATGTCCGTGGGCGCTGGCGGCGTGGCGCTCAGCACCGGCTCCGCCCTCGTCGCGCGCTGGTTCGATTCGCATCGGGGCATGGCAATCGGCGTCGCGGCCGGCGGGATGTCCGCCGGCCAGCTCCTGCTGATCCCGCTCGCCTCCTGGCTCACACTCGAATGGGGCTGGCGCAGCAGCGTCCTGTGGATCGGCCTCGGGCTGCTCGCGATCGTGCTCCCGCTCGCTGCGTGGTTCATCCGGAACACCCCGGAGGAGCGGGGTGTGAGGCCGTACGGCGCGACTGGAGTCACGCTGACGGCGGCGCAGGCGTCCGCGGTGCAGAAGGCTGGACGCGTCTCGGTCACCGAAGCCGCGCAGACCCTGCCGTTCTGGCTGCTCATGGGCACGTTCTTCGTGTGTGGCTACACGAGCGTGGGCATGATCGGCACCCACTTCATCCCCCACGCTCTCGAGCACAATTTCACCGCCATGCAGGCTTCGGCGGCGCTCGGCGTGATGGGCGCGATGAACGTCGTGGGCACGATCGGCTCGGGCTGGCTCTGCGACCGCGTCGGCCGCCGCGGGCCGCTGGCAATCTTCTATTTCGTCCGCGGCCTGTCGCTGATCTTCCTGCTCTACGTGTGGAACGTCCCGTCTCTACACTTCTGGGCCGCCCTGTTCGGCCTGAACTACATCTCCACCGTCCCGCCGACCACGACACTGACGGCCAACATCTACGGCCGCTTCTCGGTGGGCGAGCTCAGCGGCTGGATCTTCTTCGCCCACCAGGTCGGTGCTGCTCTCGCCGCCGCGCTCGCGGGGTGGGTCTACGAGGCGACCGGCTCGTACGGCCCCGCCTTCGTCTCGGCAGCGCTGATGGCTTTCCTGGCCGCCGCCATGTCGCTGATGATCCGCGAAGAACCGATCAACGCTCGGCCGCTGCAGCCTGCCGCGGCGACGACCTAGCCACGCGCTCGTCGCGCGGTCACCCGTCGGCGGACGCAGCCGCCGCCTAGCGGGGCCGCGCCCTAGGCTGGTCGAGCGAGCCTAGTTCAACGAGCGATCGACAGGGCGCCGCGGCGCGGGTCGGCGCCACCCCAGCGCGTGCCTTCGGAGCCGACCTTCACGGCGCAGACAGACCCTGCGCGCCACTCCCAGTCAGGCCACTCGGCGACTTCGTGCCCCATGCCGACCAGCGCATCCCGCGTCTCCTTGGGAATGCGACGCTCGGCTTCGAGCTTGCCGGGCGAGTAGGTGTGGGGCCAGAAGGAGTCGGGGAACGAGCGGGACGCGAGGCGGGGAGCCTCGATCGCTTCCTGCAGCGGCATGCCGAAGATGGTGGTGTTGAGGAAGACCTGGAGCATGGCCTGCTGCTGGACGTCGCCGCCGGGGGTGCCGAACGGCATCATCAGCTTGCCGCCGGAGAGCGCCATGGCCGGCGCCGGCGTGAGGCGCGGGCGCTTGCCCGGCGCCACCACGCTCGCGTGGTTGGGGTCGAGCCAGCCTTGCGAGCCGCGCGGCGAGACGACGCAACCCACACCCGAGACAGCGGGCGAATCCACGTTGGGATCGCTCGGCGTGGCCGAGAAGCCGTTGCCCTCGGCGTCGATGACCGCCACGTAGCTCGTGTCGAGCGCGTCAGTCGAGCCGCCGGCCAGCGGCAGCACGGTCCGGCGCAGCTCGGCGTCGCCGGGCGGCGGCATCTCCTGCCAGGCCTTCTCGCGGATCTGGGCGCGCCGCAGCTCGCCGTACGCCTTCGAGAGCAGCCGCTCGGCGGGAATCTTCACGAAGTTCGGATCGCCGTAGTAGGCGTCGCGATCGGCGAAGGCGAGCTTGATACTCTCGACGATCGTGTGCAGATACTTCGGCGAGTTGTGGCCGAGCGCGGCCAGGTCCATGCCGTCGAGGATGTTGAGGGCCTGCAACAGCGCCGGGCCCTGGCACCAGAAGCCGCACACCGCGACCTCGTAGGCGCCGAACGACGTCCGCAGCGCCGGCTCCACCTCGACCGAGAAGTCGGCGAGGTCGCTCAGCGCGAGCGGGCCCTCGTTGGCACGGTGGAACTCGGCGATGCGCTTGGCCGTCTCGCCGCGATAGAACTCGTTGCGCGCTGCCCGGATGCCCTCCACGCGCGAGCCGCCCGCGCGCTTCTCGGCCGCCACCATGCGCTTGAGTGTGTCGGCCAGCTCGCTCTGCACCAACACTTCACCCATCCGGTACGCGCGCCCGTCACGCAGATACAGCGCGACCGAGCTCGGCCAGCGCTTGTACTTCTCCGCGTTGGCGCCCATCTGGTAGGCGGAGAAGGCGGAGACCGCGAACCCGCGCTCGGCGTGGCCGAGGGCCGGCGAGATGGCATCCGCGAAGGACATCGTGCCCCACCGCTCGAGCGCCGTGCACCACGCGTCGGGCGCGGCCGGCACGACGGTGCGGGGGAGCCCGGCGGGAATCTGGCCGCCGTGACGCTGCATGAAGTACTCGCGGCTGGACGCCTTCGGGTACGGCCCGACTCCAGAGACCTGCCACGTCTCGCCCGTCCGGGCGAGGTGCACCAGGATCGGCGCCACCCCGGCAACGCTCACCATGTCGGGATGGACCACGCCGAGCGTGAATCCCCCCGCGACCCCGGCATCGACGGCGTTGCCTCCCGCGCTCAGCACGCTGGCGGCGGCCTCGGCCGCGAGCGAGTGGCCGGCGGCCACGGCCCAGCGGGTGCCGATCGTCTGGACGGTCGAGGTCGGACGGTGGAAGGGCGCGCGCACCTGGGAGGACGCGGAGTCTAGGCTCATAGTTGCAACATGATACTGCGAAAGGCTAGGCTTTGCTTATGGTTGCGCCACTGATCGGCATCACCACCTCGGTCACCGTCGACAAGATTCCCGAGCGCGCGTACGTCAACGGCACGTACATCCGAGCCGTGCAGGCCGCGGGCGGCATTCCCGTGCTGCTCACGCCGCACTTCACACCCGAAGTGCAAGCCGTGCTGTGGTCGCGACTGGGCGGCCTCGTCCTCACCGGCGGCGGCGACATCGAGCCGTCCCGCTTCGGCGAGACGCCGCACCCGAAGGTGGACGACGTCTCCCCCGCCCGCGACGCGCTCGAGCTGGGCCTCACGCTGCGCGCGGTGAAGGACGAGGTGCCGCTGTTCGCGATCTGTCGCGGCATCCAGGTGCTCAACGTGGCGCTCGGCGGCACGCTCGTGCAGGACATCCCGAGCGAGTGGCCGAATGCGCTGACGCACAGCCAGAAGGAGCCGCGCGATCAGCCCACGCACACCGTGAAGGTCATGGGCGAGGGCACACGGCTGGGACGGATCCTCGATGCGGGCGAGGTCGAGGTAAACAGCATGCACCACCAGGCCATCAAGCGCCTGGGCGATGGTCTGCGCGATGTCGCCTGGGCGCCGGACGGCATCATCGAGGGCGTGGAGATGCCGGGGGACGAGCGCTTCGTGGTCGGCGTGCAGTGGCACCCGGAGGAGCTGGTGGGGCGCGATCAGGCCGCGCGCAATCTCTTCGCCGCGATCGTCGACGCCGCCCGCCGCCGCTCTCGCGGCTGAGCGCCGGCCCCGAGACTAGACGACCAGCTCCCAGCGCGACGGTGCGTCGCGCTCCGGCTGCTCGCGCACTCGTCCCTCCCGCGCCAGCTTCTTCAGGTGCGAGGCGACCG
>Ga0111539_10006743_pt1 | contig 14776 bp, 15 predicted proteins | sample RhiMethybrSRZTD1_FD_79667 | JGI IMG/M metagenome (GOLD analysis project Ga0111539, IMG submission 79667) | Populus rhizosphere microbial communities from Tennessee, USA - Rhizosphere MetaG P. TD hybrid SRZTD1 (version 2) (version 2) | ecosystem: Host-associated > Plants > Roots > Rhizosphere >... | reverse complement strand
GATAAAAATTAATTTAATATAATATTTAGTTAGAGCAGTTCTTTTATTGAGGTATCAGGAAATTAGAATTAAGATTAATAACTATAACTTTTATTCAACATACCAAAATTGTAAGGAGAATTTAACTTTTATCATTAAGTACAAGAAATAATTATAAATTATCGCTAAACTTTTTAGACTGTTCATCGATTTCCTGTTGGGGATTTTTGACAACCTTTTTATATTCATCTTTATGCTCTCTCCTGTCTAGTTCCTTTTCATGTTCTTCTCTTACATGGTGTAATCTGTCTTTTTCGTGAATAAATTCCTTTCCGCATCCATTACATTTTAATATCGTCATATGATGAATATGTCTTGAATGTTCAATTAATTCTTCGTAGGTTTCGAATTTTTCTTTGTCCTGTTGACAGACAAATTTTTTATGATGAAAAAAGTTCATTACATAACAAATGTTAATGGTATATTAAAACTATTTGTTTGTTTTTATTAATTTTGTTACTAGAATTATTAAATCAATTTATTTATTGCTATTTTTTTTATCATTTTTTTATTTGTTTTTATAAAAGTATTTTCAAATAATGAATTATATTTTAAGATAAAACAACAAGAGGCTAATATAATTTGCAATAAATGATGAGTATAAATCTAATTTTAATTAAAAAGTTATTAAGAAGATTTATCATATTATTATAATGAGTGATGACACGCAAAAAGAGGAAATAAAAGATGAAACGCATCAATTACAAGATATAGAACAAGATGAGCTTGAGGATGATGACGATGAGGATGAATTTGAATCTGATGACGATGAGGATGAATTTGAAGTTGAGGAAGTACCTGAAAATCAAGAAAAAAATACATAAACAAGGGTTACAATTTAGTTAAGTTTGATAAATTTGGTAATATTTGATATTAAAATAAGTATCCGTCATATTAACTAACAAAATTATTTGTATTATCATTTTTATTTATTATATTGCTTTATTGACTAAAATTAGACACCATTTTCTTTAATTATTTTAACATAAAATTTTAATACTTTTAATATCAAATAAAATTTTTAATTTGAAGATTATTCAATTAACTAACTAACATTTTTTCATTAGGTCTCATGATATTTCCTATATTAAATTCTCAATTCCCCTAATTTCTCTTCCCAATTGCTAAAATTTTTTAAAACTTTCTATTCTAGTTCAATAAATTTGTGATAGGGTTTGTATTTTAAAATTAAATTTTACAAGTAAATGTTCTGAGGCGTTTTTTTAAAGACTACAAAATTCATTTTATTATGATTTTATAAAAAAGATAGGAGAGGAATAAAAATAGATAACTCTGAATTTCCTATAAAATAATATGGAAGTTCAAGAAAACTCATCTACCTTAGAATTTCAGGAATATATGATTGATCTAATCAATAAAGGCTCTTTATCTCTTATGCTTTCAATTGATCATAGAGCAGGTCTTTTTGATACTATGGTATCTCTTCCTCCGTCAACAAGTAAACAAATCCCTCTCGTACCGGACCTTGAAGATAGACTTAAAAAAGGAATAAATGTCCTGGATATAGGATGTGGCAATGGTCAGGTAATGTCAGGTAATGAATATGATGGCAAACCGATTTCCACTCAGTAGATTTACTGGTTATGGCATTTCACAAGAAGCAATAAAAAATGCACAGTATAAATCTTTACTAACTGATAATAATAATGTGGATTTCACAGTAAATGATGTTTCTAAAATTTTAGATACACAATCAAATCTATCTTTTGATCTAATTACAGCTTTTGATGCCATCCATGATCAAGCTGAAACTGGAACTGTTTTAAAAAATATTGTCTCATTATTGAAACCAGGGGAAGGAATTTTTTTGATGCAAGATATCCTTTCATCATCTTTACTTAAAAATAATTTAGATCACCCCTTAGGAATATTTCTCTATACTATTGCATGTATTCATTGTATGAGTGTATCCCTTGCTCAAGATGGAATAAACTTGGTGTAATGTGGGGAAAGGAGAAAGCAGTTGAAATGCTTAAAGAAGCCGGATTTACAAAAGTTGATGTTAAACAACTACCTCATGACTTCCAAAATTATTATTACCTATGCAGTATAAATTAAGTTATAAAGACTACATAACATTCTTAGTTACCATTCATTTAATAGAGCCTAAAAGATTAGTATGGTTGAACCATTAGAACGGCCGATATCGTCATATCTGAGCAAACAATTTGTAATGGTTGATGAAAATGTTTCTGTCGCCAACGCAGTAAAACTTACCCAGCCAAAAAATATTGAAACAATTATTGTTACATCTAAAGGAAAACCTGTAGGTATAGTAACGGATAGTGATATTTTAGAGAAGGTAGTAATACCAGGGGAAGATTCTGATTTAGTATTTCTAAAATCCATAATGACATCTCCAATTTTGACCTTGCATAGTACCGCAAGTCTCAAACAAGCAATTGAACTGATGAGAGTACGAAAAATTAAACGGGTTCCAATAGTTGATTCTCGTAATAAAACTGCTCAAATTATTGGGATTGTTACACAGAAATTCCTTGCAGAAGCAATTCGAAATTCAGTTATAGAAAAAACTTTTAAAAGTTATAGAGTTTCAATAAAAGAAAATTACAAGCCAATTTTTGGTAATCTAGGTTTTATTATGCAATTTGCAGGAATTTTAATGATTGTTCCTGCAATAATTGGAACATTATTAAATGAATTAGAATCTGCCGCATCAATTTATCTAGCAGTTATTTCAATGTCTTTGACTGGTTTTATTCTAAATACATTGGGAGAAAAAACTACGTTAAATTTGAAGCAATCTTCGATTGTTGTAGTCTCAAGTTTTACACTATTAACCCTTTACGGAAGTTTACCATATATGTATATCAATCCATTTGAGTTAAATTTTGATTCTTTGTCTATTTTCGTAAGCTCGGTTCTTGAAAGTTCTTCTGGTTATACAACTACGGGTATTTCTACGATCGAAAACCCTGAAATACTTCCAGAAAGCTTGGTATTTTACCGATCTTATACACAATGGGTAGGTGGGTTAAGCTTTGTCTATTTAGTAATGGCTTTGTATTATCCTGAAACAAAATTAGCAGCGATGAGAAATATGATAGCAGGAGGCATTCTTAAGTTTAGGGAATTACTGTCTACCATTAGCATCATATTTGTCATTTATACCGTTATTTTCATTTTATTAATATTTTTTATGGGTAACATACACTTGATCGAAGCAGTATCTTTATCATTTACAACTCTTGTCACAGGAGGTTTTATTCCTGATTCTACAATTTTTGATTCAATTAATTCCTATCAACTAATATTAATTATGGCAGGTATGATGATTGCTGCTTTACCCTTTGGTTTTCATTATGGTATTTTTAGTAAAGAGTTAAAATCTCCAAGATTAAGTATGGAGATAATTGTCTATCTATTTTTTGTTTTTCTTTTGGCAGTTTTATTTACAATAATAGAACCTTCCATTTCAACGCATGATTGGCTTACTTCAGTATTTCATGTTGTAAGCGCATCTACAACAACAGGATTTTCATTTATTAATCTATCATCCTTATCAGTGGAAGGCAAATTATTTCTCATTTTTGTAATGTTAGTAGGCGGAACAGCATTTTCAACTGCTGGCGGAATAAAAATAGCGAGATTCTTATTAATTTTCCAAAAATTAAAAGGCAATACGATATTTTTATCAATGTCTGATGCATTTACCCCATTATCAATTTCATCAACTGCAATACAATTTCGTAAACATCGAAATGGCCAAAAATTCTCAATCACGAAAAAAAATGCGTCGAAATCCAAAAATGATCTAGTTTATCATGATAGTCAAAAACTATCATTACTATCTGATAAAGCATTTAGAGATGCAATTTTTGTAATTATATTATTTATCATACTATCTATTGTAAGTGCAACTACTATTTCCTACATTAATAAAATTGATTTTATAGATGCATTATTTGAGTCTTCAGCTGCTCTTTCAAATACAGGTTTTTCAGTTGGGATAACTACCATGGACCTGGATTTGGTATCCAAACTTATCTTGTCCATTAATATGGTATTAGGTAGGTTCGAAATAATAGCACTATTATATATTTTCATTTCTAGATTAAGGAGATAGTCTTTTAAAATCATTCTGTGTATAATATTTTTTCTGTCATAGATGGTATTTCCATGGGCTTGGTCAATTTAATTCGTTATGATAATCAAAGGTAGTTCAAAATTATCTTTACTTAAATTTATTTTCTACAAACTAATTAAATTATTAAATTATATAAAGTTCACGATTGAGTAAATACAATAAAAACACAAATAAGAAAATCTCTTATTTGGATAATTATTTTGTAAATACCTATTTATCGAGAAAATCTAGTATTTATTCATTTTTAGAAATTCAAATATTATCTATTTGGAAAAGTACTTGATATGTTGTATAGAAAAGCTAGAATATTTAAGTTTAATTTTTTTTCTAGGAAAGAGGTAGTAAATAATACAACATTTGCAAGTTATTTTTGTTAGAACATTCTCTCTTTTGCTTACTTTGTTAGCTTTAAAATTTTGATATGCGTTAAATTCAAATCAATTCTTATTTATATTTATAAATCTAATTTATTGCGTCCAAATTTTGGACACTTTTAGTTCTTATATTATAAAATATCTTGATAGGAATAAATAAAATGATTGTATAATTATTAACAATGAATCTTAAATATGAAAAGATTTCTATCATATGTTAGTATTTTAATTTGGAAGAAGTGCATAATTATTTAACTATTCACTTCTTATTTTATTAAAGGTAAAAAATCGCTTCAGGTGGGTTTTTTTGTAATACAGAGAAAAAATTCATAATGAAAAATTCAGCTAATCATAAGCCTACAGGTTTAATTAATCTTTACGTTCAATTTTAAATCCTATCTTTACTTCTGCTTGAAATTCCTTCACTTGATTATCGAGTATTCTAAATGTAACTCTACCCAATTCTGCCCATTCTATATTATTTATTGTTTTTGAGGCTTCAGTAATAGCCTCGTTGACTGCATCATCGATGTTATTAGGAGATGTCCCTATAATGTGGATATATTTGTAAACCATACAACTAGACAGTTTTCATTACTTAAAAATTTTCGTAATCTTATTAATTTAGTATATAGATTAGAAATTAATTATCAAATATTGGTGGGATGTCTTTGTTAATAATTTTCGACATCAATTTCTTGAAGAGATTGTCTGGACTATTAGGAACGTTTGAATCTCTGGAATCAAAACTCTGAAAATTATTATTATTATTTCCACCATCTGAATCGTGTAAAGTTGTGGAAATAGGTTTGTTTTCTGATGGAGGAGGGGTGATTAGCCCTTTATCTTCAAAATCACAGTCTCCCACAATGAGATCATTTTCTAGGGAATTATAATCTACAATCTTATCTTTTTTATCACACACAAATCTATCCGCGTCGTTTCCACCCTCTAACTTATCTTTTCCTTCTCCCCCATCTACATAGTCTTGTCCATCACCTCCATCAATCTCATCATTACCCATTCCTCCTTTGATATTATCGTTATCGTCTCCTCCATTCAACCCATCATCTCCAGAGCCTCCGTCAATATTGTCTTCCTCTTTTCCTCCATCAATCTCATCATCACCATCCTCTCCTTGGAGAGTATCTTTTCCATCACCTCCATCAATCTCATCATTACCCATTCCTCCTTTGATATCATCATCATCGTCTCCTCCATCAATCTCATCATCCCCCTCCTGTCCTTGGAGAGTATCTTGACCATCCTCTCCAGACATAATATCATTGCCATCTCCTCCTCTAATCTTATCGTTAATTTCAGTTCCTTCTATTGAAACATGAACCAATGGTTTTGTTGGAATTTCATTAAGGTTAGAACCACTTTTAGTATTGCTGCTTCTCTCCTCATCGTGATCACTGGATAATGCCTCATTATCAATAACCTTCTGTGCTGAAATATTTTCTTGACTTAATAAAAGGCTGAGGACCACCAATATAATTATACTATGACTAATATTCAAACTTTGAATCTTAACAATGATTTTATAGTGACATTCATATTTAAAATCTTTTTGTTACTATTTTACGAATAAAATTTAGTAATAAAGTTACATTATAATTACAGATAAGATTTACTCATAGAAATATTCTATTCTAACTTCAGCAAGAGGGAAATGATATATTACCATAATTTTTGAAACCTTTCGAAACTAAAAAATTATAGAAAATAACATCAATTAACCGCTTTTTAAAAGTAAATTGTTACAATAGAACTAGCTCATAATTCGAATTATCCAAGAAAAAAATTATATAAAACTCTTACAAGTAAATAATATTATATCAATTGGAAATATATATTCATATTTTTCCAAATTTTTGGAATAAATAAATTAAATAAAGATTTAATACAGTCAATTATAATTATGTAAACAAACTTTCTAAAACAGGTGATGACCTTATAAATAACCTAGAAAAATACACATTAGAATAAGTAAGTAAAATTCTATTGGGTTATTTGAAAATAATGGTAACATTATTATCTAATGAATTTTTTAAAAAAATTTCGATTTTTTATTTTACTAATTTAATTTGTTATAGCAATCATTCTTATTCCTAATAAAATGATATTTACTATTATTGAGGATAATTTCTTTATAAAACTAAAGCATTTCTTGTTAATAAAATAATTTATAGGTAATTATATATTTTTAAATTCCTTCATGGTGTTAGATAATTGGAATCTTGGATTACAAATTGATTTTCTCATAGATATTATCCTTTCTCTTGCAGCAGGTTTTATTATAGGAGCAGAAAGAGAGTCAAGAGGTAAACCGGCAGGAATAAGCACCAATTCCTTAGTTATAGGTGGTGCAATGTTATTTACTTATCTCTCATCGGCGGTGGATCCCAACTCTACTTCAAGAATCGCGGCTCAAATTGTAAGTGGTATAGGATTTTTAGGAGCGGGAATGATTTTGAAAGGAGAAGTAGATAAAAAGATAACCAACTTAACGACTGCTGCTAGTATCTGGTTTTCTGCTGCAATAGGTATGGCTATTGGATTTAATTATTATATTATAGCTATAGCAGCCATTGCTTTTGCAGTAGTGGTTCCACGTATTCCTCATATTAGTAAAATAAAGAGTCAAATGGAAGACGATTAGGTAGAGATTTTTTACCATTTTTTACTAATATTATCGAGATAAGAAGTAAGCGAAAATAGCTCTTAAATTTAATGAGGATTATGTATATTGTATAATTTAATATTTGAAATAATAAATTTCGCAAATACTACAATTAAATCAGAATTGATAATTCTTGTTATTTATGGCTAGAATTATGTCTATATTAAGATTTTTTCTTTTTCTCACCTCTTCCTGAATGTGCAATTTTTTTATGAGCATTCAATCGGTCTTTGGTATTAAATTCCATATGACATTCTTTACACTTCATGACTTCATCCGTCCCTTTCTTTTTAGAGAACTTATCTTTGAATTTGAATAAACTTGCAAGTTTCGATTTACTTTTTTCTTTAGACATCATAAAAATGGAGATATTTCCCTTATTTAATTATAAGGTTACTTCGTTAACTAATAAGATTCAACTGAATATTATTATGAATTATCCCTTAATAAAAAGAACGCTGATAACTAGGTGGTAGATTTTAGTCTAATTTTCAGAAAGCTCTGGTCATTTCCCAAACTGATGCTATTGTGTTTCAACATTCAATATTTTCTTTTTGTTAAATTTACAATAACGAATTGGTTCTAAATCCTTTTTTAGAATGACTATGAATAAGCAAAATAATTCTCATTTGGAAATTATTTGATACATAATATTTTTCTTTTTTCCTTACCTTTTAGAATCTTGAAACTGTTTTATTGTACAATCAAAAATAATAAGAATATTTTATACTTTTCTCCATGTTACCAAAATTTTAACGGATAAATTTCAAAATTAATTTCCTATTCTTTATTATAGTTGTATCTGATTTTGAATAGGAGATTATTAAGATTTCCTAATAATATGATTTCTATTTTATACCCTTCTGGATTATATTTTGCTTAATTTAATTATTACATAATCTATTATTTTGGCTTTAGACAATTTGTCCATCTTTATCAAAGACTTAAATAATATATATTCAAGCAAAGATCCATATTCAGAAGTAACTCTTTTACGAAGCCCCTTTCTATTTTTAATATAGTAGTCTGATAAAGGCGTGTATACAAACCGACCAATATTTAGAATTTCAGTAATTTTGAAGTTTTCATAACTCAAGATTTGTAATATGTTCTTTAGCAAATAATGTTCTGATGCCCAAGTAAAAGAAAGAATTCCTAGTTTAAGTAAATTTTGAATAGGATTTAATGGATTCTTAATAACTGGAATTGCAATAATAAAAATTCCCTCTTTTTTTAATATATATTTTACATTTTTGATGAATTCAATGAACGGCCGAAAATGTTGGGCAGATTCTAAAGCTACAATTCTATCTATAGATTCTTTTTTAAATGGTAACTTAATAGCAGTACTATTAAATAAACTAATATCATTTTTAAAATTTGCGTTTAAATTTTTTTGGCTAAAAAATTGTTCCTTTAATTTGTTTGCAAAAATAAGATGAGGATAATTAATATTAATACAGTAAATTTCTAAGAATGAATATTCATTTTTCCAAAATAGAGCAGGAGAAGATAAACCGCTTCCCACATCTAGAAGGGTTTTAGCCGATTCAAGTTCTGCTAATTTTCCAACAATGTTACAGAGATTCTCTTGTGCTTTGATAGGAGTATTAATTCCATCTGACCAATATCCAAAATTAAGCATATCGCTTCCTGTTGTAATAGACATTAGTGGTGATAATGAACTATACAAATTAATCACGTCACGTTGATTTCGTCTAATTCCCCATAATATAGCATCAATTGGATTTATTAATTTCACAAGAACAAAAAAAATTCAACATCTAAAACTAATATTTGTTTGTATCTAAGACATTTGTTATTAATATTTTATATTTTCACTACACTGTATATTTCTTCTTTCTCAAAAGGTTTATCCTTCTTCTTTGTGGATCAATATTGAGTTATGTTTGTCAAATTGTCAGATGTAATATTTTAAGAAGATTTAATGCTTGATAACTTCATATATAAATTATAGATAGTCTTGTAAGTACAGTACTAATTGTTTACTAACATTTTTTAATATAAAAATATATATTAAATTGTGAAGAGGTATAGAGATTACTCAAAATCAGATAATGGTCTCTTTGTACGATCCTTCGGTTATGCTCTAACCGTATTTGTTACTCCATTTGTCCTTAATATAGTAAGAAATAAACTGGCTGAACAAAAACATCTCTTATGTAATAAATCTCATGGGAAATTACAAGTAATGGATTCAGGCAAGTTTATATCAGAAAATGTAAAATAATTAAATTAGATCACAGGTGATTATACGAATTGGAATCTAATACATATCTTCCCTCTCCCTATCAACCTAAACACCTTTGAACTAATTTAAAAGAAAGCCTCTTTGTTGCTGATCATAAGATTATTGATAGAACAGTATAGAAAAACATGGAAAATATGAGTGGTATACGTTAGGAAATAGAAATAATGTATTGAATTAAAATATTATATATATTCATATTTTTCGAAAAGGTTTTTGGATAGAGTCAACAAAGAGATTTTAAGGTCAGAACAGCTAGTTTAAATGGTTCTAATAGTCGCCTTATAATTTACAAATGTGTTCTATAATCTCTCCCTAAATAAAAAAGATTAAAGTCGAAATTTAAAAATAAAAAATATTTTTTAACTATTCTTTATTTAGCATCGGAGTTTACTTCTTTAATAGTAGAGCTATTAATTGGAACTAAAGCCTTTTCTTTTAACACTTTATTGAGTATTTTTAAATCAAAGATATTAGATAGATCTGGTTTGGTATCCCCCAGAAATCCTAATTTAAAGGCATCATCTGCTGATTTATAAAGTGACTGTTGTATGGGATCATAGGTAAATTCTAATCTGGTCAGTGATTGTTGTAACACATCTTCAGGTATTGTTTGCCCTGTAATTTTTTTTAGTTCAGTATTAAAAGTCTTAACGGCTTCTGCTTTATTGTCATTTATCCGTTCTGTTTCTTCTATGTGGGCCTTAAGTAAATTTTCAATCACGTCAGGATTTTGTTGTAGATAATCTGTTCTGACTAGGATTAAACCCGATACAAATTTTCCATCAGGCCATAAATCACGTTCATCCAAGAATAATTTGCCATTAGCATCTTTGATCAAACGTTCTCCCCATGGTTCAGGAACCCAAGCTCCATCAATATCTTTTTTCAAAAATAATGTTAAAATATCTGAATTCTTTGCAGGTAAAATATTTACATTCCCCTGATTTTCTACTGTCTTATATCCATGCTCTAATAAGTAATTTCTCAAAGCAACATCTTGAGTATTCCCCAGCTGAGGTGATGCAAATTTTTTATTTGCAAAATCCGAAGTAGAAGTAATTCCTGTATCTCCTCTTATTACAAAAACTGCTCCTCCACTCGTAGCACCTGAAATAATTCTTACATCTTTTCCTTCAGATATTACATAACCATTAATAGCAGGATTTGGACCAACATATGTTGCATCAATTTGTTTTGCAAATAATGCTTCTATAGCAGAAGGACCTGCATTGAATATAAAAGGTTTAATTTCTACATTAGTACCTAAAACTTTTTGAAAGTCACCATTTCCTATACCTATCACAGCTTGGGCGTGATTTATATTCGGAAAATAACCAATTTTTAATATCTTTTTATCTTCTGTTTGAGAAAATGACTGTTGTGTTGAGGTAACAATAATCGCTATTCCGACAATAATTGATATTATTATACTTGTATTGGATCTTTTTTTTTATCCATAGCATAATTATATAAAGTCGATATAATAATGCTCTTAAATGTGAGAAATTTAACAGATATACGCGATTTTTTCTAACTATTAACGTATAATTAAAGTCATATTTCTTAATTAATGGTTAATTGTAGATAAATGCAAGAATTTACTTTATATTGAAATGGGACTAAGTTCATATATTTTTTTTCTAGCATCCTTAGGGTCTAAAATCTCAAATATCACTCCTTGACGTTTTAACTCACTAATTGAGGCTTGTACAGTTCTTCTGGGTAGCTCGCTAATACGCATTAATTCTGTCTGAGCAATAGGATGCAAAGATTTAATTATAAAATAAATGAATTTTACTGAGGGCCCTCCTGAGATATTTGGAAAAATAGAAGAAGCAGTAGTTTGCTTACCCACATAATTTTCCAATTTTGAATAATCTTTCCTTCTAGCCCATTCTATTAATCCAACTTGAAAAGGATCAATCAAACCTAAATTCACTCTTTCACCAAATTTTGTAATTAAATTTATTTGTAGAGATTCAATATCCGTCTCAAATATGAAATTACTTTGAGAGTATGTTGACATCAAAGAGGAAATAAATCTCCAATTAGTATTTTTATTAAATATATTTAGTTCAAGTTTTTGATCTATTTCAAGAATTATCTTTGTTTTGCTAATTTTAAGTAATTCATGAATTTTTTCAAAAGTATTCTCGTTATATATATTGTTACCTGAATTTTTTTTGTTAAATTTCCATTGTAATTCTATATTAAAAGATTTTGAAATATCTAAAATCTTTTGATTTTCATCAAAATTGTTATTCATATTGACTTCTACTTCAATTATGTTAAATCCAAATGATAATAGCTCACGAAGATATTCATTGAGAGTATTATTTGTAAGTGCGTAATCAGTAATTTTACTATCAATTGCAACCGATATATTATGTTCATGATAAAATTTGATTCGTCTTTCAAGCTCTGCAGGAGAGTATAAGAGGAAACATGATTGAGGTATTTTTACTGAATCAACATATGAAACTATATTTTTAAAATTCTCAATATCTAATGGTTGTAATTTATCTATAACAGATGTAATACCCTGTAGACGTGGTTTTCCATTATCTGTACGATCAAGGGTTAACATTTTGTTAAGCAAACACTTTTGATATAATTAATTAGATATTAATGAATTATTAAACATGTAAAAAATTATCAATATGTGAAAAATTAGCATATAATAAGTATATACTCTGGCATAAATAATGCAACGTAATATCTTTTTACTTTAGGATGATTGTTGTTGTATATTATTTAATTTATCTTATTTCTAAAATTTAAAAATTTATGAACGTAAAGGTATCTTAAATTGTTTCAAGATGCATCATAAGTTAAATACTCATACTTTCAAAGTAATATACAATCACATACAAAAAAATTTGTACAATTTTCAACTTGTATGCCAATTTTACCCATATTAACAGTATTAAGCATATTTAAGACCAATTAAATATAATTAATTGCTAATACGGGATATGATGCAATTCAAAAATCAATATCCCCAGCAGAAAGTATCCCTAAGTTTAAAGAATGTATCCAAAAAATATGCACAAAGAAATTCTGAAACAAGTACCGTCTTAGAAAATATTAATATTCAAATTTTAGAGGGTGAGATTATTACAATTCTAGGAAAATCTGGATGTGGCAAATCTACTCTTCTTAACATAATTGCAGGATTTGAAAATTCTTATGGTGGAGAAATTTTACTTAATGGGAAACCTGTAAAAGAGATAGGCCCTGAACGAATAATGATGTTTCAAGAATCCGCTCTTTTTCCATGGCTTACAGCTTTTCAAAATGTTGAAATTGCATTAAAAATGGCAAAAGTCCCCAAAAATCAACGAGAAATCGTAGTCAGACATTATCTTGAAATTGTAGGTTTATCTGATTATTCTCATTCATATATTCATCAACTATCAGGAGGAATGAAACAACGAGTATCTCTCGCCCGAGCCTTATCATTAAATCCTAAAATTTTACTTATGGATGAACCCTTTGCTGCTTTAGATATTACTATTAAAAAATCCTTATACAAAGAACTTTTGGATCTTCATAGGAAAACTAGAAAAACAATACTTTTTGTTACTCATAATATAAATGAGGCTGTATTATTAGGAGATAGGGTTATTGTAATGTCTCCAAAACTCTATGGTATAAAGAAAGAATACATTATTGACATTCCTAAGGATCAGAGAAGTGATAATATCTCTATAAAAAAAATAATAAACCAGATTACTGTTGATCTTTACGATAATGCTTAATATATGAATAGTAAGGTCTGAAAAACTTGGAGACACATCTAAACAGTAGTAAGAAAAAGGTAAGCCTAAGCAAAAAAATAGTAAATAAGATCATAAATAGGGACACATTAAGTTTAGTCGTGTTTATTAGTGTATTCTTAGCAATATGGCAATTAGTTTACATATTAGAAATATTCCCAAAGTTATCTCTACCTTCACCACTGGCCGTTGGTCAAACAATTATCGAATTATTATTAGATTTTACTTTAATTAAAGGTACAGCTATTACATTATGGAGATTGTTTTTAGGATTTCTCTTATCTCTTGCCATTGGAGTGATTACAGGGTTGATTATGATTAAATTTCAACAATTTGGAAAAACCATGAGTTCATTTGCCGTAGGACTACAATCTTTTCCTAGTATAGCATGGATTCCATTTGCAATATTATTGATAGGATTCAATGATCTTGGTATACTTTTTGTGGTTGTGATGAGTTGCGTTTTTTCGGTAATGCTTTCAACTTATAGTGGTCTTAGGAATGTTCCACCAATATATATTAGAGCTGCGAGAAATATGGGTGCAAAAGGCTTTTCACTCTTCAGATACGTATTGATTCCAGCTGCAACTCCTACATTAATTATGGGAATGAGACAGGCCTGGTCGTTTGCTTGGCATGCTCTAATTGGAGCAGAAATGTTAATTACCACCCTTGTTGGATTAGGTTATATTCTTTCTGTAGGAAGAGAATTCTCTAATATGAGTCAAATAATTGCTACAATGATAGTCATTTTTACAATAGGATTGATATTTGACAGAGTAGTTTTTATAAAAATTGAAGAAAAAATACGAGATAGATGGGGTTTAGACCAGCAAAAAATTGAACAGTAATACATTTAAAAATTATTATACTAAAAAATCTAGTTTAAAAGAATTGATAATCAATAATTTTATTACTTTAGTTGTTAAGCTCATAGTTTAGCTAGGCGCGATGAATAAAAATTATCTAGAAGTTAATTTCAATAACTCTTGTATAGGATAAAATCAATTTAAAAATCTTTCAATTTTTGGACTCATTAAGGAAAAAATGATTGATAAAATTAAGACAAAGATGAGAGAACCGTCAAATAAGGATGATTTATAAAAATTGGCAATGCTACAAAAGACCTTCACAAGATCTTATCATATTAAAATTGTGTCAAGATATAATTTGGATTTATATTCGCTAATAATAAAGTGAATATTGAATATTATTTCTAACATATTGTTATTATATCTAGGTGAAGCTTATTTTTATTGCATCTTGGACATTGTGTAACTTTGTATACAGTTTTTAAAATGGTAGCGAACCAAAAACATGTCTCGCATAATACAAATCTAAAATTATTTTTATCGTAGTATGATTTTTTAGGAATCATATGTGATTTGACAATTCTTACATTTTTATCTTCAAGATGTTCTTCTACCCATTGTGTATCAACTAGAACCTCTGGATGAACATATTTTGTTTTTGTAGTTTGTGCCATAATAATTAATT
>Ga0111539_10006739_pt1 | contig 14778 bp, 15 predicted proteins | sample RhiMethybrSRZTD1_FD_79667 | JGI IMG/M metagenome (GOLD analysis project Ga0111539, IMG submission 79667) | Populus rhizosphere microbial communities from Tennessee, USA - Rhizosphere MetaG P. TD hybrid SRZTD1 (version 2) (version 2) | ecosystem: Host-associated > Plants > Roots > Rhizosphere >... | reverse complement strand
TACTGTAACCTAAATATCTAGATTCTTTCGTCCATACATTTTGTTATTTCTCTTGCTACCATTAATAGATCAGTTTAGGAGAAATCTATCCTAGCTTTGAAAGCAACGATAGTGAAGGAAAAGTTAAAGACAAGAAATATCACAACTGGCAAGCAAAAGAAAAAGACTTTGTAGAGCTTAATAATAAAACATCTACTATTATCAATAATAAGAGTAAATAATGTTCCAGCCAGTCCGTTTAACAAGGAAACTAATGCAACAACAACATCTAACAAGAAATATAATAATATAAATGACACTTCTTTTATCGATAAAATGATAAGTGAAACTACCGAGCCAGACCTTGTAGCACAATTCGAAAAAGCAAAAAGAAATCATGTCTTTTATTACTAGGATTTAACTAACAATGAAATAAATATAGTTTCAGTATCAATTTGATGACTTCAAACTTCGTAATGGAGGAAAATATAATAGAACAGAGAGGAGATATAAGAAATTCAATATGGTTATTTGACCAGCAGCAGAATATGCAGATATGCAGATATAATATATAGATACCAATGAATCATATGATACAAGTTTTTCTTTAGCAGTTATTTTTAATTAGTATGAGATTTACTAATTAGAGCTTGATCGATACTAGTACACATTCCATTTAAATAAGTTACCATTTCTTTAGTTCCATCACCATTAGCAGTAAAAAAATTTGGATTACCTTTAATTGTCTCTACATATGCAAATTTTCTATCTATATTTTCAATAGAATTAAATTTTTCTATATATAGATTTATTTTTTCTATTTTCTTTATCTTGTGAATAAAACCTATTGTCTGAGTGTTTCCTATTATAGTTTCACCTAGAATATTTCGTGAATTTCCAAGTATTTCCCAGTCAACTCTTGAAATAAGATCCTTTACTAACTTTGTGTCTATAGGAACAATAATAGTACTTTCTGTAATCCAATTTTTTCTCATTTCATTAATCTCATGGATACATTGACTAAAATCTTCTTTTAATTGAATAATAGCTGACTTTAAATAGAAAAATTCTTTTTTCTTCTCTTCAAATTTTGAATATAGATTAAGTATAGTATTCCTATCAGCTTTAATGCTTGTATTCCCTATTCTAACATAGCATAAGTTCTGATTTTTGATAAAGTATGGTTTTTTATTTTCATTAGAAATAATCTCAATTACAAAATAAAAAGTCTCAGAATTGCTCTCATCAATTTTTTTCATATTTACATCTGGTAGTGGGTCTATTTGAGAAATATAATTAGAGATTGATTGTTTAACAATATCTTCTTTGCCAGTTTTAAATCCATCCTTATCAAATCTTATTATCTCATTATTTTTCTTTTTAATTTCATCAATTCCTAAAACAATGAACCCTCCAACTGTGTTTGCCATTGCACAGATATGGGATGATAATCCTTTTCCCTCATTTAGATCTTTATCTTTAAAATCGAATTTTATGTCTTCTATGTCTTTTAATTTTATTAATTCATTAATATTTTCTAATTTCCATTCTTCTACTTTATCAGGATAATTATATGGCAATATTTAGAACAACATAAATACCAATTTATTCATTGTGTGTAATATGTATTTATCATAATACTGTAAATAATATTCTTAACAATAAAATCATAATTTTTAGGATTAGGTTGATTACTAAAGTAGAGCTGACAAATACTAATCTTTCAGAATAAGTATTAACTAACCTAATTTAGTAATATGATTTATGAATAATATAATAATGGGAAAAGAAAATGGCTAAAATAACAATACTAAGTTGTTTGATATTCTATCGACAATTGATCCCCTTGGAGCTCTTCATTGACTAACTATTCCTCTATTAACTAACAACGTATGGCTTAAGACAAAAGATGCTTTGTCAGACAATAGCCAAACTACTGCATTAGCAATCTCTTGTTGGTCTCCAATGCGTCTGATAGGCGTTCTTACGGAATATGTATTTGAGAGATCTTTATTCATAGCTTGAAGTTCATCCTGGATTTACATTTGTTTCTTCACATTGATGTATTAATATATAGAGACAATTAAATGGGATAATTTAATCCCATGACCAGCAGTATAAGGTTCAAATCCCTACTTTGGATTAGAAGAAGGTAAAGATCAGCAATATTATCATCTTTATCATATTGGATTATTTCTTTCTGTTGCATTACGGGTGCAATCTATGGTAATATCTGGTTTATCAGTAGATCTATCATGGGCACTAAATACATCATGTTTTGAAGACATTTTAGCTAACTGAAGTTACTTATTATACAGATTGATTTTTTCATCTAAAAAACTATGTTAATAAATTGTGTTTTTCAAATAATTTTTACATTCTATTTGCAATATATTAGCTAGTTTTGTAGAGATAAATACATTCATCATATATTTATCCTATAATTAAGTTCCATGAGATCTTCCTCATATTGTTTAGTCTTAATCAAGGTAAGCTCAATATGCTTACCAATATTGTCAAACAGTCGTTTTCCACTGCCTAAAAGAATTGGAGTAATGCCAATGCTTATTTCATCTACCAAACCTAATTTCAAGTATTGTTGTGCAATATTTGCCCCGCCAAATATCCATACATTTTTATCTCCAGCTTTTGATTTTGCCTGTCTATGAGCTGTCTCTATACCTTTAGTCACAAAAATAAACTCTAAATCTTGGTAATTAATAATTTACACGTTTCTTCAATTATTGCAAAGATTTTATCAAATATTTCTTTAGAGTATGAACGTAGTTCTCTAAATTGGGTATAATTGGATAGGATTGGTTTGCCTGTTCGATGATCATAAATTGGTTTACCTTTTTGGTCTTTAACATATATTGATTGACTAAGATTGGTAGGGTCATCTGGAAGATAATCAAAGCCTGGTTCTAACCATAATACGTAAATTGTTCGATGCATTATTTGATTTCTATAATTACTGAAATCATAATACCAGTGACTTGAAAATTTATTCCGTTCGGGTAGTTCGGAATTCAAATATGTTGATAGTCCATCATTAATAGTATCAATATAACATCTTACACATTTTTTAGGATTGGGTTTTTTAGGATGACTTTGATGATCCATTTGAACTCTGGTAAAATCTATATTTACTTGATAAATTTGGTTTATTGCATGAGCAAGAGAGTCTAAGAGGCTAGACAAATTGAAAATGATGTTTTCTATCATCGTTCTTTTCAAAAAATTTTTATCTCCCTCAGTTAATGCGAATACTTCATTTAAAATGAAAATATACAAATTAGCCGCCTCTATTTTGTATTTGACTGCATGAAGCGCATGATGTAGAATTAGATTATTTTTCCACTTCGGATGAGCTGTAATTGATGTTTGGAGTTTGATAAAATTAGGCATTTTGTTATTCAGAGATGTTGAAGTATGTTTTTCAAAGTAAAATATCATAAAAATAAAAAAAATCAATTTAGTATTTAATAATTATTTAATTATGTAACTGAATTTTATGGCTTTTAGTTAGTTTACTAATTAATCAATAAAATTTTCTCAGGTTTTTAAATAACTATAATAAAAAATTACTACCGTTCAAAAAATAGAGACAACTATTCACGCCATAGCCTTCTACAATCTCTCTCTACTACTTGACTCATAGGTATGAAGGCTATGGCTTTCTTTTTTAATATTTCAATTAAAAAGTATTAAAAAAAAGGCTAGTATTATAAACAACGTTTACTCCTCTGAACCCGATCCGATATTAGTTCTCTAATTGGATTCACTCAAAGTTATAATAAAAAATAGGTGAATTAAAATAAAAACGCAACAAATAGTAAATCAAAATATTGAAGAATCTAGTGCATATTCTTTATTCCTATATGCATTTAGATCTCCAGTAACTAAAGATTGTTATTTAAGACGAATGAAAATATTAAAGAGATAGCAATAACAGACAAAGTATTCAAATCATTGTTAAAGACTGCAGCCAGTTATGTAAAGCTCTGTTTGCCATTTCCAGAAAGGCAGTCATTAATCATTTTACAGATGATATAAAAAAATTGGCAAAAGCGGGAGTTTGTATAAAAATTATAACAAGAGAGACATTTGCATCGCACCATACATCATCAGAAAACGTTGCAAAAGCGTTAATGAGATTCTTTTATATCTATTACAGCTGTGGAGATAAGAATAAAATTGAGATCAGAGACTTTCACATAGGTCTAAGAAGTAAACGTTTTGATATGTTACACTATGAATCAATACATGCAAAAATAATCTTGATAGATGGAATGCAATGTTATTTGGATTCTTGTGAATGGTGTATCAATGCAATTCCATGAACAGCAGTAATTGGTTCAAATCCCTTCCTTTGATAACTCTATCAGAAATATTCTTAAATATTTCGCGATCTCAATGTAAAAAAAGGAATACTGTTAAATTCTATAAATAATATCGAACATATATGATATAATTGTTAGTATTTATCAAACTTTTTGAATCTATTGCTATTATTGAAAAGACCCTTTTATGACAGTGATAATGTAAAATTTGTGTTTATTTTTCTGCCTTAATTAATGAATATGATAGGATTATTGAAGATACAAAAAGAAATGAAATAAAAATATAGACTATCGGTTCCATCTATTTCACCCCCTCACTATGTCATATCTGTATTTTTTACTGATTCATTTTTTATAGAATAGACTTGAGGATATTGTTTTACCAGTTCTAAATTCACTTCAAGTACATTAACATGATTTGGAGCAAATACTACTAGATTGCTTACTTTGTTTCTTTCGATATTAAGGTCAACTATCGTTTTTAATACGTTTTCTGGTATTTTGGTAGCTTTACTAACGTTTGATATTTGTTGATACGCAGAATCAGAGGTTATATGAGGGTCCAAGGTAGAAGCTGAATCAGCTGATGGTCTACTGTGAAAGAACTTTGCTGAAGTAAATTCTTGAGATACAAATTCAGAACCTATAACTTTGTCATTCCAAATGATTTGACTTCCTTGTGATTGATATGGTAGAGCTATTTCTCCAATAACTACAAGTGAAATAGGATACCCAATCCCTGTTACAAGCATCATCAGTATGACTATCCTAATTGATGCTGGTAAATTATTAGAAAGAAAATTTCTTATTGTTGTTTTATTGTTCTTGTTATTGTTGCTTTTATTATTAATCTCATTTATCATTTTTCTTCTATCACCTCCATATCATCTTCCTCATTTCATAATTATAGATAGCAAAACATCAATCAGCTTAATTCCTATAAATGGCAATACTGCTCCACCAATTCCATAAATCATAGTATTTTTTACAAATATTTTTTGTAATGATTCTGCTTTAAATTTAATACCTTTTAGCGAGATAGGAATAAGTGCTGGTATTATAATAGCATTGAATATTAAAGTTGATAGTATTGCAGTTTGTGGACTATGTAATTGCATTATATTGAGTGCTGCTATAGTAGGATTATTTTCCATAAATATTGCTGGCAATATTGCAAAATATTTCGCTGCATCGTTGGCTATACTAAATGTAGTTATAGCTCCTCTGGTCATAAGCAATTGTTTTCCCAATTTTACAACCTTTAATATCTTTGACGGGTCTGAGTCCAAATCAACCATATTGGCAGCTTCTTTAGCAGCAGCGGTTCCGCTATTCATTGCTAAACCTATGTCTGCTTTGGCAAGTGCTGGTGCATCATTTGTTCCATCTCCTACCATACCTATTATGTGACCTTTTTGTTGTTCTTCTATTACTCTTGTTAATTTGTCAGTAGGTTTTGCCTCTGCCATTACCTGATTAACATTTGCTTCTCTAGCAATAACTTCAGCAGTGAGCTTATTGTCACCTGTAATCATAATTGTAGTTATACCTGTAGCATGAACTTCTTCGAGTTTTCTTTTAATATTTTCTTTTAGATTATCTTTTAGGATTATTAAGCCTATTATTTCATTGTTGAGTGATACTGCTATAGGTGTGGCACCATTTTGAGATATCTCTTGTGCTTTCCATTTGATTTCTGCTTGATTAGTAGTTCGTGGATTAGCTGTTTGTAAAATTACGTCAACTGCTCCTTTTAAGATTTTAATAGGTTTGTAGGAGTGGGCTAATTCCAATAATGTATCATGAACTTTGCATTTGCTTGATTCATCAATGGCTTTTTCGATAGTATCTATGGACGATGATGATGTATCCACATGAGTTTTATCTTGGACTGTTTTTGCGATATCTATAAACTCTTCTTCCTGGTCTTTATTCAAATTAATTTTCTTTTTATAGGAAATAAATTCAATACCACTTACTCTTGTTTCTGCTGAAAAATCAATGGATTTTGCAGTTATTATTTGCTCAAGTAAAGGAGGCAAATACTTTTTTTCTTCAGCTAAATCCACTATTGATTTCCCTTCATGTGTAGTATCATGAATAGAAGCTGCAAATCCTATCTGTCCTACATCTTCTTCAGTGTATCCCTTCACTGGTATAAAAGAAATAGCACTTCTACTACCTTCTGTAATTGTACCTGTTTTATCAAGTATCAACACGTCACAATCGCCTGCAGCTTCAATTCCCTTTCCAGATTTAGCTATAATGCTGTCTTTTCCCAATCTTGTTATACCAGCAACACCAATAGCAGGAAGTAAGCCACCGATAGTCGTAGGCATAAGAGCAACTAAAAGTGCTATCAAAGATGCAATATCTATTTTGTATCCAAGGAAATATCCTAAAAATAGTAGTGTTCCTATTACGACAATGAATATAATCGATAATCCTGCCAACAATATTGTTAATGCAATTTCATTTTGAGTCTTTGGTCTTGTTGCATTCTGTATCATACTAACCATTTCGTCAAGGAAACTTTTTCCCGCTTCAGCAGTTATTTCTACTACTATTTGGTCTGTTGTAACTCTTGTTCCACCTATTACATGGTCATCTTTTTCTTTGAAAATTGGATTTGTTTCTCCTGTCATCATTGATTCGTCAACAAAGGTTTTACCTTGAATGACCAGTCCGTCCCTTGGTATACTTTCTCCAGCATAAATCTTTACTTCATCTCCTGGTTTGAGATTTGTTGAAGTAACATCAACTTCTTTTCCATGAACTAATTTGTGAGCAGTTACTTCTTTTTCCAAACTTCTAAGAGAATCAACTCTTGCCTTTGCTTGTGATTCTGATAAAGATTCAGAAAATGTTGCAAACCATACAGTAAGTATCAGTATTATTGCCGTTTCAATGTAGAATATCTGATTTTGGTTAACAAATGTTTCTGAAATGTTAGGAAATATTGCAATAAACAATACTATAAAGAATCCTAACTCTACGGTAAACATAACAGGATTATTTTTTGCAAGGCATTGAGGATTAAGTTTCCTTAAAGATTCTATGAATATTACTTTGTTCATAGTATTAGCTAGTTGATTTAAAAAGGTTTTATTATTTCCATTTTTTTTATTGTTACTATGTTGTTTATTTTTATTATTTACCATCTTTTGTCTCCTTTATTTAAATAGAAAAAGGTCCCATAATCAAAAAAGGGAAGAATGATAATGCTGTTAATAGAAATGTCATGACAACTAATATAGAGATAAATAAAGGTCCCTTAGTCTTGATTGGTTCTATTACTTCTTTTCTATCTTTTATTGTAAATGAGCCAGCTATAGCTAACATTAATCCTATAGGTACATATCGTCCAAGAAACATTACAATGGCAGTAGACCAATTCCAGAATGAAGTATCTGCTGATGTTCCAAAATAATCTGAACCATTGTTAGCTGCAGCAGAAGTATATTCATATAATGTTTGAGTAAATCCCATTGCAGTTACTTGTTCTCCTATAATTGCTTGTGCATTTCCTGTCGTAAATGAAATAACAGTAGGTATCAATATAATGGCGGGATGAAGCAAGAAAATTAACATAGATAATTTAATATCTCTGGGACTAATTTTCATACTCATAAACTCTGGAGATTTTCCTACCATTAAACCAACAATAAAAAGTGTTAAAAGTACATATACTATCATAGTCATCATTCCAGTTCCTACTGCACCAGGAATTGCCTGAACAAACATTGCTAAGAAAAAGGAAGTAACAGCTTCTGAAGACATTCCAGCTAATGCAGAATTTACTGCACCTGTATTTGTACCCAATGATATAGTATCAAATAATGCACTACCAAAACTACCAAATCTAGTCTCCAATAATAGAGGACCATTTTGGCTAGTCAAAGACAATGACAATAGAACACCAAATCCAATCAACATTGTTGTAAGAATAGATAATCCCCTACCCAATCCCATTAGTTTGGCATATGCTATAGGAAAAGAAAGAGGAATTATTAGCATTAGAAACATTTCATATAGATTGGATAAACCTGTAGGATTCTCAAATGGATGGCCAGAATTTGATACAAAAAAACCACCTCCATTACTTCCCAATAGCTTTATTGATTCAAGAGATGCAACAGGTCCTATAGTTAATGTTTGTTCTTGCGTTATTGTGGAATTATTATTATTAATAATTGTCGTTTCCAATGGATTAATTGTTATTGATGAATCTAGTGTCTGGGGAACTCCAATCATCATCAAGATTAAAGCCGAAACGAAAGATACAGGTAATAATAAAGTCAAAATAACTCTTATAAAGTCCATGTAAAAATTACCTAATCCAAAGTTTTTTCTTATAAAAGAACGTATAAATGCAAAGGCAGCAGCAATACCTGAAGCAGGTGCAACAAACATTGTGAAAGTAATAGCTACCATTTGTGATAGATTAGAAAGCTGTTGGTCTCCTGCATAATGTTGCAAGTTGGTATCAGTAATAAATGATATTGCTGTATTAACAGCTAAATCTATTGAAAACCCTTCAATATTATTTGAAAAAGGTAAATAATTTTGAAAAACGAGTATTAGAATTATGACAACTACTACAATCATATTTGTTATGAAAAGAGCAAAAAAATACTCTTTCCAGGTCATTTGCTTATTTACATCTATTCCTATTAATCGATAAAATCTATTTTCTACTATTGCAAGTGTCTTTTCTATTGGCCTATTTTCATAGGAAATCATTCTAGCTAAATAAGTTCCAAAAAAAGTGGCTAGGACTAATGTTCCTCCCAATAGAACTAAAAGCTCTATCAGTTGTTGTTGTTCCAATATTTATTCATAAATCATTCCTGATTTTGTGGATTTTGCTACAGGAAAGAGTAATTTAAAGATATCGAAAAAAGTTAATAGGGTTAGCTCATCTCTATAAAGTATATTATGATATATATAGTTTTTAGTTAATAAACACTAATCTATATACTTTTTTTCTTTCTAAAATGAATATATAAGATTTTAAACCTATATATAAATAAATATAATTCTATATAGTCCAAGTTAATAATATAAATAATTTATCTCCTCAACTTTGAAATGAAAATGTAGAGTATAGCTATTATTTCAAATCTACCCATTATCATATTAAAAGATAATATTAATTTAGAGGTAGAGTCCAAATTCATAGTTGTTATACCTGCTGATAATCCAGTATTGGAAACGGTAGAAGCTGTTTCAAAAATTACATCAATAAAAGTATTATTCTTAGTATTAGTATTCAAATAATAGATACATATTGCAGTTACCATTGTAAACAAAATAAATAGAACAACAACAAATAATGCTTCTCTAAATGCTTTATCAGAAAGAATATGAAATTTGTATTTATCTAAAGGAACTATAGATTTCATTTGTTTATTATTTTCTTCTGCAATATGTAGATTAGAAATTGGCTTAATTCTTCTACGAAATTGAATTGCTGTTGCCGAAATAAATGAAGGTATAGTAGCATGATTTTTATTCATGAATGTGGTGGATGTATGTTTTTTATTGTTAATCAATTTTTGAAAAATTAGTAATAGTCTGGCTATTTTTATTCCTCCGGCAGTAGAAAATGCAGTTCCTCCTATGAGCATTAATACAATTAGCAAAATTTTTCCGTTGATAGATATTTGAGAAAAATCAATAAATTGGAAGCCAGTTGTTGTTGATGCACTAACGACATGAAACACAGAAGAAAGCCATTCATTTTCTGAAAAGGTGCTCTCTATAAACATAAATAAAATGATACTTAAAATTAAAAATATTATATATACCAAAATTTCCTTTATTTCCTTTATTGACTCTATCTCTTTACTAAAAAAACCAAAATGGAATGCAAAAGGTAAAGCTGCAATTATCATTCCACCTGTAATTACAAACAATACAAATGGATTCTCTAAAGTTAGAATAGTAGCAGTAGGTACAAATCCACCGCTAGTTAGTGCAGCAAAGGATAACGATATTGAATTTAGTAGGCCTATATGTCCAAAAACAAACAACAATAAAATAATAATTATTGCATATATTACAAAAATAATACTGATAGTAATAAGTAATTGTTTGAATCTTAATATTCCACCACTCATTAAACTTTTCATCCCTGCTAGTTTTGTTTCAGGATAATAGAGAGCCATAACCAAATATACAAAACTTAATCCTCCAACCCATAATGTATAAGACCGATAAAATGAAAAACTATCAGGCAAATTTTCAGGATGTGTTATTGTAGAAATACCTGTAGTTGTAAAACCAGATGAACTTTCCAAGAAAGAACTTGCAAAAAGAGCGAATGGATCAATTTCTTCCCAAAATGGATTGATATACATATATGGCAGACTACCAAATAGACTTAACAATACAAAACTCAATACAACAACAATAGATGATTGTTTTAGATTGAGTGGGCTTTTTTCTCCTAATGTATTCATAATATATCCTGTTAAAGACATTCCTACAAATGCTAAGTAAATCCCAATTGAAGATTGCCATTCACCTAACACGGTACCTAGTAATGCAGGAATAATCATTAGTAATCCACCAAATTGCATTATTATGGCTACATTTGCAAAAATTGGTTTGTAATGTTCTCTTATAATTTTCCTATAACTTCTAAAGGTTTTCTCAATAACTGCTATACGAATTACTTCTGCAAGATATTCCTGTGTTACTGTACCAATAATTTTCCCTTCTTCATCCTTATCTGTACTATCAGTAACAGGCAGATGTTTGATTTTGTGAGCACGCATTACTTTAATTGCTTCTTTTACTATCGATGAACTTGGTAATGATATTATTGGAGTACTCATAATTGATTTGATAGTTATTAAATCAGAATCCTCTCCTTTCATAACAACCTTTTCTAAAATATCACTATCTGTTACTATTCCCACATATTTTCCATTTGATGAGGTAACTAGAATAACTTCAACATTTTTAGGTTGTAATATTTTAACTGCTTCAGCAACAGAAGAATTCTCATCAGCAGTGACAAATTGAGTATGAATATACGATGACAGAGGACGTTCTAATGGTTCAACCATTAATAATCATCATTTATGATTAGTATAAAGAACTTTAATAACCCAAGTATAAAGATTGGTTTATTGAATTGTTTCTATTTTAAATTATTATCTTCCAATTTGTCATAAATTATTTTATATTTTAAGGACTATAGTCACCTAATCTCTAAGTGAGTTTAAAATGGGAAATAAACTTGAAGGAAAAATTGCAGTTATTACTGGAGCAACTAGTGGTATTGGTTTGGCTACTGCAAAGAGATTTGTAACAGAGGGAGCATATGTTTTCATTACTGGACTCTATCAAAAAGAAATCGATGAAGCTATATCAGAGATTGGTAAAAACGTCAGTGGTATTCAAAGTGATGTATCTAATCTAGCAGATCTTGATAAGATGTATGATATAGTAAAGGATCAGAAAGGTCATATAGACATCCTATTTGCAAATGCGGGTATTATTCAATTCGCTCCATTGGGAAAAATCTCAGAGAAACACTTCGACAAAATATTTGATATCGATGTAAAGGGACTTTTGTTTACTGTGCAAAAAGCACTTCCAATTTTTCAGGATGGAGGTTCAATCATTTTGATGGCTTCTATAGGTGCATCCAAAGGATCTGCAGATTTAAGCGTTTACCATGCGGCTAAGGCAGCAGTACGTTCATTTGCCCGTTCCTGGACACTTAACCTGAACACCAGAAATATCCGTGTGAATGCCATTAGTCCTGGGCCAATAGATACTCCATTCGTAAATAGAGTACTGAATGATCAACAAACCCAACAATTCATTCAAAATGCTGTAAAATCTACTCCTATGAGAAGAATGGGTAGTACAGATGAAGTAGCAAAAGGTGTTTCATTTCTTGCATCGGATGATAGCAGTTATGTCACTGGAATAGAACTGTTTGTCGATGGAGGGACGGCACAAATTTAGATAGATTTTCAAAATGATGGTGAATAATAAGAATAATTGCCTCGACCACCATCACCACAATTTCTATATTTGACAACAAAGGGACGTAAGACATCAAGACAACACACAATAGAAATATGGTTTGTAGAATATAATAAAAGATATTATATTCTATCAGAACGTAAAAAAGCTTCAGATTGGGTCCAAAATATCATATCTTATCCTAATGTGACCTTCAATGTAAACAATAAAACTTACAAAGGTTATGCTAGACTTGTCGATAAAAACAAAGAACCAATACTAGCTAATGCAGTTTCTGACCTAATGTTTGAAAAATATGGATGGAAGGATGGATTGATTGTAGAATTAACATCAAACGATTTATAAAATAAATACAATGCCTTTGTATGAAAAAAAGTATTATTACAACTATTATAGCAGCATTGTCGTTTATAGTTACAATTTCATTAATCTCTGCAACTGCTTATGCACAACAACAGGAACAGCAACATCAACTAGACCAAGCAGCTTATTTTATAGTACAAAATACAAGCAAATCCATGCAAGATCCATTACAAGGAAATGAATCATCTCAAACTCAATTGGAGATAAAACGAAGTGGTTCTCAGCCTTCTACCAAAGGGTCGGAGGAGTATTTCACGGGTACTGTACGTATTGATCCCCTATTCCAGAAGAAAGATCCAGCACGAGCTGTCGGCGCCAGTGTCACCTTTGAGCCTAGCGCTCGTACCGCATGGCACACTCATCCGCTAGGTCAGACTCTGATTGTGACGGCTGGTTGCGGTCTAGTACAGATCTGGGATGGCCCGGTCGAGAAAATTTGTCCAGGTGACGTGGTTTGGATCCCCCCTGGTGAAAAGCATTGGCATGGTGCAACTCCTACCACTGCAATGACCCATATAGCCATTCAGGAACAGCTCAACGGCAAGGTCGTAGACTGGATGGAAAAGGTCAGTGATGAACAATACCAAGTAGATAGTCAAGATAACAAATGATATAACTAGAAGGTCTCATCCACATTTCATTAGATGATAAAAGAATGAAGGATGAATTTCTCTCTGGCGGCGAAGATCTGTCAGAGCATAACTTCAACTGCCACATCAAAATTCGTATAATACTTTTTCACATCCCCTTCGCCATATTTAGACTTGAATTTCTTCACAATATCGTCAATACGATTATTATCTGTTATTCGTTTACCTCTTGCAGATATTTCTGCGCCGTTTACAGAAATCTTCAACTTTGAATCGACTAACATGTTCTTATACCAGTTAGTGTCAGAGCCTTGAACAGGAAGCAAATACAGAGTGTTGGTTTCATGCACAAACCAGACCGGTCGAGGGATATTTCTACCAGATTTTCTACCTTTAACGCTGAGTGTTATCTCATACACTCTATTCAGTCTCTGGTGAAGATCAGCTTTTGACATAACATTTTATGAAGCATATGTCATATAGCGATTTCCTGTATTCAATATCAATTGCTGTTTTCTAATTGTGGAAAGTTTAGAAAAGTCAAATATGATTCAATTTAAGATTTATACATAATCCCATGACCAGCAGTAAAGGGTTCAAATCCCATCCCCTCCATAGAATCCTCATTACGAAGATCCTTTTTGTTTTTCATAATCTAATCTTAAGAATATGGTAATTTTTGGTTTTCTAATAATATACTAAATTCACACTTAGAACCTACATATTAGGGTAAATCTAATAGTATCTTTTAGCTATAACTTTACTGTACTTTTACTACTCTTTACCTAGTTCTATACAAAAGAACAGATGAAAAATAAGATTGAGGAAAATGATGAAATGGAAAAGACCTTCATTGCTTTATTGACTTGGATAAATGGTGAAGAATTTCAAGAAGTACTTACACATATTGATTGTGCAATATATGAAGCAGTCAAGACAAGGGAAACTATGCATCAAGTTCAAAATTATATCAGAATAAAAACTGAAGAAACGACTAAATCCCAAGGTGATCTCATAAAATATTTAACACAAACTAAAAGTCTTGTCCGAAGACTTAAGGAATTGCTAAACAGCAATTCTTCAACTTTTGATAAGAGAGACAAATATAACAGAATTAACTAATATTTATTGATAACTGGCAAACAGCGAGGAGGAAGCCCGTGCAAACGTTGACAGGATCACGTTTGAATTTGACTAAAATAGGTTTGAAACTATATATCAATTATAGTGGCTCTGTTTTTTTGGAGAAATTTTAAGAAAATAAAAAAGTTGGATTTGCATAGACTGTTCTCGACAGGACACCGTAAATATTGGGTTATTTTGCCAAATAAAGTTTGAATTTGACTAAAATAGGTTTGAAACTAAGTGAGGCAGATGGAGCAGCATAATCAACAAGTAAAGATTATTTCCTAGTTCTTATTAAAGTCACTCATGAATTCTACAAAAAGAGGATTCGAACCGAGCATTCAAATCCCATCCTCTCCATGCTGTTCATG
>Ga0111539_10006738_pt1 | contig 14779 bp, 11 predicted proteins | sample RhiMethybrSRZTD1_FD_79667 | JGI IMG/M metagenome (GOLD analysis project Ga0111539, IMG submission 79667) | Populus rhizosphere microbial communities from Tennessee, USA - Rhizosphere MetaG P. TD hybrid SRZTD1 (version 2) (version 2) | ecosystem: Host-associated > Plants > Roots > Rhizosphere >... | reverse complement strand
CTGATACATGTTTTCGATTCCCTTGTTGGCATAGACTTCCACTTGCACGTTGCTCCCTGGAGCTACGGTTCGGTTGTAGTCTCCATAGTTGAACCCTGCCACGGGCACCTCTTCCTCAGTTGTCCAGAGTGAACATCGGCGATCAGCCTCTTCCCAGGACCTCACGAGGTTTCCAGTTGCCACAATCGTGAGCGGCCTGGGGTGTTTGAAGTTTACCGTGTAGCGGGCACGGTCGGAGGTTCCCAGGTTCGGATACCAACTGCCGCGCGAGCCAACATAAAACATGCCGGTTCCCACTCGTGAAATCACTTCTCCGGAGTAGGTGAACTTGAGCGTCTTTGCACTACCACGACGCATTGGCTCCGGCAACATGACAATAACGACATCATGCCCAAGGCGGGCGATCTCGTCATCCTTGGTCATTTCATTGTTCTGAAAAAAACGGAGTGATCGCCCCAGTTCGTCCTCGACTTTTGATACTTTGAGGAATCGCGAGAGATCGAAGGTCAACATCCACTCGTCGTCCTGCTCGCAGACAAACTCGGCCTCGGTCGTACCGGAAAGCCGGTCATTTCTGTCAATCTCGGTGTTGATGCGGTACTGACGAACGTCAATGAGCTTCCAGACAAGTGTGCCTCGGGCAGCTTCGTCTTCCTTTGAACGGCTGGAATAGCTGCACCAACTGTTATAGGTCGCCCGCTCATGTTCCGTCAGAAACTGCCCGATGTGCACGTCCTCGGTCTTGCGCTGATCGTAAGCCAGATCAATAACGCCCAATCGGCCGCCAGCGACCTTCCCCGAAAACATAGGGGCTTTTCTTCCGTCCAATAGATCGGCCAGAACCCGGTAGTTACTGAGAACCTCCCGCCGCAGAAGCTGCTGGAACTGCGTCAATCCGGCCGATTCATCGATGGGCTCTTCCTCCGGGGATACGGAGATCTGCGCGATCAGCTCGGCGTGCGTCTGGTCGGTAAAGCGTAGAAAGGCTTCTCCAAAGCGCTCACTGAGGGTGGGGGAACCAGCAAACAAATTGAGTTGCTGTTTCTCAATCTTGTGTGGGGGTGTCGCCACGAGTGTGCCCTGCCCCCAAAAGAGCAACCCCGTGACAACGCCATTCACCGGTTCCAAAAAGATGATGCGGCCCCGATCGAAGTTCAAGGTGATGGCATCACGACGCACGCTGAGGTCGCGAACACGATAGACGTGCTTCAGGTCGAATCGAATCTCCTCCAGAGCCTTCAACAAACTTTCCGGGCCACGTGCCGGTTCACTGCTTGCCTGGCCTGGTGTCCCCCCGCCAAGCCAAACGATGATTGCCAACCCAAGCAATCCTGCAGTGCAAGTTTTAACGAGGCAGCGCAAGACGACCCTCTTCGCAAATCCGTATGTAGTTCGATTCTAGCGGGTCGCTGGAAGGCTGGCAAGGAAGGGGCCATGCTGAGGGATTGCTAAAAGTGTCCTGTCTTGGCCTGCCTCGTCGGTGTGTTGCCGAGTGAGAGCCGCGTTGCGGCTTTAGGCGAGAACCATGGAGAGGGATGCGACTGCGGAGCCGCGCGATTTCACTGAACAGTTCGTCATTGCAGAGAGGCTTTGGGACATGGCCATCCATGCCTGCCGGGAGGACCCTTGGTCATGTGGCATAGCGCTGGCCGTCAACGCGATGACGGTTAGCGTGGCAGCGCCCTTGGACTCTCCAAGACTTCAATTCACCTGGAGCAGCCGCCTCGAGCGGTTCACGCGTAACCTCACTCTGAGGTGACAAGATCCTCTTCAGCGCCCTGAACGCCGAGCGGCAAGCGGATGGAGAAGCGGCTTCCCTGCCCCAATTTGCTTTTGACGGAAACTTCACCGCCGTGGGCAACTACAATCCTCTTGACAATGGCCAATCCAAGCCCGCTTCCCATGCCGGAGTTCTGAGTGTTGGCCTGATAGTAGGGATCGAAGATGAACGGAAGGTCGTGCGGCGGAATGCCGTCACCGGAATCGATCACGTCGATCAGTACCTCTGAAGAAGCGTCTACTTCACCCAAGGACTGAGGCGGCGTCACATGGAGGCCAATCGTCCCCCCACGGGGCGTGAACTTCACGGCATTGGAAAGCAGGTTGGTTAGAGCCCGCTGCAACTTGTAGCTGTCGGCTCTGACTACAAGCGGCTCTTCGGGAAGTCTAAGATCGAGAGATATGTCCTTCTTGCTGGCAAGAACGGTGGCCTGCCGGAACGGTTCCTCAACCAATCGTTGAAGGCTCAGCCGGCTGAGCGAAAGCACCATCGTCGTGGACTCTGAACGAAAAATCTCCATCAGGTCGCTGGTAAGTTCGAACAAGTCGTTGCAGCTGGCCAGGGACTCGCGAATGAGTGTTTTGTATTCCGACTGGGCGACCAGGGAATCGCTTTCGAGCATTTGCAGCGTAACTTGAACGACCGAAAGGGGCGATCGCAAGTCGTGAACCAGCATGGCTGTGAACCCAGCTTTGATCCGATCCAGCTCCTTCAGCCGCTCATTGGCTTCTTCCAGCTTACGCGTATGCTCGTGTAATTTGCGGTTTGCGGCCTGCAACTCATCCTGCGCCTGCTTCAAACGCAGGGTTGCCCTCACGCGCGCGCGCAGCTCGGAATTCACGAAGGGTTTCACGATGTAGTCGTCCGCGCGGCTGTCGAACCCTTCAATGATTTCGTCGGTTTGCCCCTTGGCAGAGACAATGATCACTGGAATATGACCTGTTTCGGCATCTGCTTTCATCCGCTGACATACTTCGTAGCCGTTGATGCCAGGCATCATGACGTCGAGGAGAACGACGTCAGGGTGCCGTTCGCGAATCAGTTGCAGGGCCGCCGTCCCGTCCTCGGCGTGGATCAAGTCGAAGTCTTCCTCGAAGATCTCTTCACATATGGCACGGTTCTTCGGGTTGTCGTCCACAATCAGGATTTTTTGTCGGTTCAAAGTACTGTACCTTTTCAGAAGAATCTACGATCGATGGACATGCATAATCTCAGGCTGGTGGCGCTGCATTCGACATGGCTTCTGTCTGTAGGGCGGGGAGCATGAAGTAGAAGGTGCTGCCCTGGTTCGGGCCGGCGCTCTCCGCCCAGATGCGCCCCTCGTGGGCTTCAATGATTCCACGGCAAATCGACAGACCGAGCCCTGTGCCACTGCCGCCCCTCTGCGCATGCAGACTGCTCTGGACGAATTTGTCGAAAATCACGTCGATCTCTTCAGGATAAATTCCCTGCCCGGAGTCCCGCACTGCGAAGAGGTAGCCTTCATTGTGCGCTTGTCCAAAGACCTCGATCTGCCCCCCGGCTGGCGTGAACTTCACGGCGTTGCCCAGTAGATTGATGAACACACGCAGCAGCATCTCGTAGTCGCCATAAACCTGCCATTCTTTCGGAATTGAGGCGGTATTGAGAGAAATACCCTTTGCTTCGACGAGTTGGGCAACGCGGTAACAGGCATCATCCACAACAACTCCCATGGTCAAAGTGGAGCGCCGGTAAGGCATTTTGCCTGCTTCGATCTTGGACAGGTCAAGCAAGTCATTGATCAGTTCAAGCAGCAGGGCGCCGCTATCCTGAATCTCAAAGAAGTAGCGCTTCAACCGCTCGCGGTCCGCATGTCCGACGCGTTCCAGACCGAAGTCCGCATAACTCAAGATGGCGTGTAACGGGGTTCGCAGTTCATGTGAGATGGTGGCAAGAAACTCCGACTTCAGCCGGCTGGCCTCCTCGGCCCGGTCACGCTGCTTGGCAAGATCCTCTTCCAGTCTTTTGCGCACGGTGATGTCGCGTACTATCGCTTGATAGAATCCATTTCCTAAACTCACTGTGTTGATTTCGACTGGAATCGACCTGCCATCCTTGTGCAGTAGATTCACCGACTCAAGCAGGCTTCCCCGTTGAACCAGGAGCTGCAACTCCACCGTCAAGCGCTGGCGATACTCAGGGCCTACCAAATCCAGAAAGTTGAGTCGCGCAAATTCTTGCTCCGTGTAGCCGAGCAGCTTAAGCGCCATGGGATTCACCGAATCCAGCAGGCCATTCCCATCGATGACAAAGATAGCATCTCCGGCCTGCTCAACCAGTGTTCGATATTTAGATTCAGATGCGCGCATGTCTTGATAAAGTTCTGCGTTGCGTGTCGCCACAGCCGCCTGGTTGGCAAAAGTCGTTAACAAAGACAAGTCTCGTTCGTTAAAGGGAGTGCTTGAGTCTTCGCGACCCAAGGCAAGTATGCCCACAACCCGATTGCTCGAGATCATCGGAACCATGACGATTTGACACGGGATCAGCATCTTTCGCAGGGCCGGCTGCGTCACGCGTGCGCGAATCTCGTCCCAGGGCAGAATACGACTTTCCCGAGTCTCGATCACGTCCCAACTGATCGTTTCCCGGACAGGAAGCGTCAAACCCTTGAGCTTGGAAGCCAGACCCAGTGCTTGAGTGACATGGACAGACTGCGTTGCCCAAACGTAGTCAATCAGGAACCCGCCTGGGCAGTTCAGCAGGGACATGGACGCTTCGAGAATCAGCCTGCCCAAATCCACTTTGTCAAGGGTGCCGCTAATCGCCGTGCTGGTGTTCTGCAGCGCCTGAAGCTCCAAGTTCGTCTGGGCGAGGAGCTCCTTCTGTTCCGTTACTTCGCGCGTGCGAATGCGCACGTTGGCTTCGAGCTCCTGGTTCAGACGGCGGATACGCAGAACGCGCCACTTGAAAATGCCCGATATCAAACCCGCGCCGCCCACGAGTACAAGGCTGAGGAACAGTGGTGTTTGATAGAAGAACGGAAGAATGCGCAGGTCTGCCCTCGCAGCATCGCTCCAGTTTTCTTCATCGCTGGAGGATTGGACGTGGAAACGGTAACGGCCCGGCGGGACATTCGTGTACTTGGCAAAGTGAAGACTGGTGGGAGGCTGCCAGCCAGAGTCGAAGTTATCCAGGAAGTAACGATACCGAACCCGGCTTTCGTCCCGAAACGAAAGCCCCACGAAGGTGAACGATAATTGGTTCTCTTCGGGGCGCAATTCGTTGAGCCGTGTGCGGGGAACAGTCTGGTCAAATACTCGAATGTCTTCAAGATGGACCAGGGGCGCTACTGGTGCGCCATCCTGATAGTCAGGGTCACAGCGGGTGACTCCAGACCCACTTCCGAACCATAACTGGCCGTCCCTGTCTAGCAGGCAGGACCCATCCACCATGACATTCGACAGTAAGCCGTCACGAGTGCTGAAGTTGCGAAATCGCCTCCGCGATGGGTCAAATTGGGAAATTCCCTTGCGCGTGCCAATCCAAAGCCGCCCAACCCGGTCGAACTGCAAGAAACGAATGAACTGATCGGGAAGGCCGTCAGCGGTCGAGTAGGTCTTGAAGTTCCGGCCATCGAAATGGCTTAGCCCGGAATCCGTACCGAACCACATCGAGCCGTTCGAATCTTCCGTGATCGCTCCAACCTTGCCGGCCCCCAGCCCGTCTTTGCTGCTGTAGCTGCGAAAGACACCTCCTTCGAGGACAGTGACTCCCTGGTCCGTACCAAACCAGATTCGACGCGAACGATCCTCCCACAGACTACTGATCCGATCATTGAGCAGTCCATTGTCAGACGAATAACGCGTGAAGTGTTTGCCGTCAAAGCGAACCACCCCTCCTTCAAACGTGCCGATCCACAGTTGCCCCTGATGGTCCATGCCCAGAGCTTTGAGGATATTGCTGGGCAGGCCCTCTTTGATGGTGTAGTTGCGAAATCGTCCACCCTCCAGAATGCTCAGCCCGCCATCAGTCGCAACGTAAACACGATCTTGTGAATCGATCAGGATGTCTTCCACCAAATTCCAGACGAGGCCTTGTTCCATTGTCAGCTTCGTGAAGTGCTTTCCATCGAATCTGCAGAGACCGTCGCTGAGGCTGCCGAACCAAAGATTCCCTTTCGAATCCTGAGCCATAGCGTGGATCAGCCCAGAAGTAAGTCCTTGGCCTGAGGTGTAGTTGACGAACCGTTCCCCAGCAAATTTGGATACGCCCCCTCCTTGAGTTCCGATCCAGATGTTTCCCTCCCGGTCTTCAAGCAGCGCAGTAACGAAGTCGTGAGCAAGGCCGTTCTGCTGCTGGTAGAGAGTGAACTTGCCGCCATACAGTTTGGCTAAACCTTGTCCAAACAGGCCAAGCCAGACTGCCCCTCTTCGATCCTGCAACATGGCCGGGACACCAATCCCCCCCCTAATCCCAAGATCCATCGGATGAAAACGGGTTCCATCAAACCAGCCCAATCCCTTTCGGGTGCCAACCCAAAGTCTATCGCGGTTGTCCACGAGCAGACTGGAGACCACCGAGCCACTTGGCAGTCCTTCACGGGTTGAATAGTTCTTGAAGGTTTTGCCATCGAATGAGTGCAGTCCCTCACTGGAGCCAATCCATAACGTTCCCTTTCGATCTAAGCACAAGACCCAAACGGTTTTCGCGGTTAGTCCATCAGCCTCGCCATAGTTGTGAAAGCTCCGGCCATCAAAATAGCTCAACCCGCCTCCGCGTGTGGCAATCCAAAAGTTCCCAACCTTGTCTTCCAGCACCCACTCGACGGAATCATGCGGCAAACCATTCAACCGTGTGTAGTTCTTGAAAACGGGCTTTGCGTTCGATGCAGCGCCGTTCTCAAGACAGCTGACCCCCCCGGTCGTTGAAAACCACAACCGCCCCTGCCGGTCTTCGTAGATTTCGCGCACCGCGTTGTTGACGAGACCGTCAGTTATCGTAAAGTTCTTGAACTCCGTGCCGTCATAGCGACTGACTCCGGCCGAGGTGGCAAACCATAGCCGTCCCTGACGGTCTTGTTGGATACTGAAGACGAAATTGTCGGACAGTCCATCCTCATCTGCAGCCGTGTAGTTGCGGAACTGGTGGATTTGCGCGCGTGCCTCCATGGTCAGCCCGCACCAAACCGCGCACGCCAGCGAGAAGCTGCGCCAGAACCTTGTGCTCAAAATCATGAACTGCATGTTGGTCCGGAGGTTCCTAATGAGGGTTTTGGTCTACAAATTCTGATCGGCGCAGGGGCAGTAGATCGTTAGAAGTCAAAAGCAACAGCGGAGAGACGGATGCCATGAGCACAAGGTGTCCCGAAACGCCAGGAAAGGTAACGTTCAATATCGCCGGCTTTGCTGCCGTCGGATATCAAACTTCGCCGTGTCGGCTATTGCCATAACAGCCATCACACCCGCCTGAACGGGGTCGCTGACGACAAGGTCGGCCGCATCGGGGACACTGCCAGCCATATTGAGAGATAGCACGAGAATTCCCTTTTCACGGACTTCTGCGACTGCCTTCGAAATCTCACCACCCATAAGGGCGCCTGCCATCACAAGCGCCTTGGCTCTGGGAAGACGTGCCACAGCGCGAACGGCAGCAGCCAGGTCTGTTTCTCCGACCAGTGGAATCGTGTCAACCGAAATCCGCTCTCCGCGAATGTTGTGCCTGTCGGCCTCGCTGATGGCTCCAAGCGCAACCTGGCCAACCTGAGCTCCCCCACCGATGATGATCACGCGTTTGCCGTAGATCTTTTGGAAGGTGTCCATCGGCTCGATCGATTTGACGACCGGCAGGGCCTGCAAATCGTTCACGAGCTGACCAGAATCCACCACATCCTGCAGTTCAAGATAAACGCTCGCGCTTCCCAGAAGTTTCCCGATGATGTCGATGGTTGTGATGTTCGCTTGGTGAGACGCAATCACTCGAGTCAACTGGTACAAAACGCCCGGTTGATCCTCTCCCTGAATCAATAGCGCAAGCTTGCCGGAAGCCACTAGATGCCTTTCCTCGCCCACGGGGGTGTTAGTGAAACGCAGCTTTGAAGCCTAAAGCATAGGTTTGTCCAAGTCAAGATGGGTCGGGGCAAGGGACGTGCGATGGACGGTCAAGACGACACAATTCCAACGAACGCAGATCCGAATGATGTTGCTTTTTGAGTTCCTGGGAAGGTGATGCTCCAGCGGCGCCGGAGCATCGCTCAAGCGTAGAGGAATCTCGATTGGTGAGGGGTGTGTTGTCGATAGCCCCCGCACTCAAGCGCAGAGGGCCGAGAAATCAGCGAGCGAGGGGAGTTAATGATTCGGCGCGACTCTCAATTCACGTAGTTCAACACTTTCTGCTTAAAGGCATCCAGGCTCAGTTTGCCGGTCTTGTAGTCTGTAATGACCGATTTTTGAACCGAGAGAATCTCTCGTTGGGCCCGATCGCCGGAGTCATCACCGAACCAGCGGTTGCCTTCGTCAACAATGACGAGGTTCACGTACTCACCCGGCTTGACTACGGTCAACGAATCCCCATGATTAGCTATTGCTTCCATCAAGAAGACCTTCAGCTGCGAGAGACTCTCGCGAAATTTCGCTTGCCTAGCCTCCTCCTCTTCGCCACGTTGCTTTACCTTGTCCTGGAGCTCTGCGAGCTTCAGGCGGAGTTGCTTTTCCCGGGCTGCAGCAGCCGCTTCTGGCACATCCTTCGCCTGGGGAGGCTTCGGGGCCGGTGCTGCGGCAACTGGCGAGGATGCTGGGGCAGGCGGCACAGGCGGTGACGGAGCTCTTGGCGTTGGAGCCAACGCTGCAACTGCGTCAAAGCCAAAGTTGTTCTTCAGCTCGACGTTCAGCTCATTGAGCTGGTTGCCTAGTTGCTCCATCCATTCTCCATTCAGACCCATCTCTTTCCAATCCGCACCCGCAAGGGCAAATACCCCGTTCCCTTGTCGCGCGCGCATCATATCGCGGACGCTGGAAGTGGGAATGGTAAAGACCGCGCCTTGTCCTGCTAGATAGAACGCTCCTATGCTGAAGTCTCCGGTGCGTCCAAACGTGAAGCGCTTCATCCCTGGCTTGGTTTCCACCTTGTCGCTCTTTGGGCCGGCAGCCAGTTCCTGGGATGCGAACCCTAATGTCGTCCGGAGAATTCCTTTCATGATTTCCAGTTCCTGCTGACATTTCCTTAAATCAAACGGCTGTACCTGCGCGCCTTGAAAACTGTTCAATGACCACAGCATGACGCAAACGACCGTAACAATCACAAAATGAGTCCTCTTCATATTCTTCTCCCCTAGATGTCTCGTGAAAAGGCGCCCGGCCATCGCCCGCAACTCCGCGCCACTGAGTTCTACTTCTCCGGCAGTCGTGCTACCTGCAGCAACGTAGACAAAATCTCATCCGTCTCCTGGTCCTTCAGTTCTCCTCGGGTCACGAGGTTTTCTAACCGGGTTCGCGTCAGTGCCAAGTCCTGCTGTCGTTGCCGTTGCAAGGTTCGAAAGACGTTACTCGCAGATTGCTCCATGCCAGCCGTCAGCGTGACTGCACTATCTTCAATGCGGTCGTTCAACCGGGCTTCGAGATTCGCCAGAGCCGCATTCCATAGCTGCTTTTGTCGTGCTCCGTACCGATCGGATTCCTTGATTTGTTGTCGCAGTGCATTCGTCCATTCCGCCCGCTCGGTATTCGATCGTGCTGCGAGCAATCGAGTCAGCTCTGCCCTTAGAGCCTGAATCTCAACTGCTGAATTATTTACCGGAACTGCCGGTGGCAAAGGGCGGCCAAAACTAAAGGTATAGACTCCCTGCTCCACTCGGAGTTGAAGCCGCGCCACAATGAGGCCGGCAAAGACCACCATCGTCAGGACCGCCACGCTGGCATCCACCTTCCAACTCGGAGCCAAACCTCGCAAAAACTCCATGACTGAAGAACTGCGCTCGTCGGGATAGACAAAGAAGTGCCTCGGAACTGGAGCGTAAGAAACGGCCCGGACCTGGACCAAGGTTTCCATATAGAGCCGTTGTTCGCTTGCACAAGCGGGACACTCTGCCAGGTGCCCATTGAGAGCCTGTTCCTCTTCCGGCGCCAAGTCATTCATCAGGGCTCGCGGAACCCAGTTGCGCGCCTCCTCACAATTGGATTTCATCTGCGACCTCCCATACTCGGTTGATCTCACACCACACCCCGCGCAAGGCGAATCTTAAGAATCTCCAGTCCATGGTAAAGCCTGGACTTTACTGTGCTCAAAGGTGCTTGAACGACCAATGCAATCTGCTCGAACGTCATCTCCTGAAAGAACTTCAGTTCGACAACGATGCGTTGCTCTGGCTGCAAGTATTCAAGCGCCCGGAGTACCTTATGGTCACTTTCCTGGCGAAAGAAGTCGCGTTCAGGACACTCTGCCGCCGCAAGGCTTTGTCCGGCCTGTGTCCCTTCCTGTGACCCATCCAAGGACAAGTGCACTCCGGGTGGGCGCTTTCGAAGCCGCGATGTGCAATGGTTTGCCGCAATGCGGTACAACCAGGTAGAAAACTGTGCGTCCAATCGAAACCGGCGGATGCCCTTGAACGCCAGAAGAAAAACTTCCTGAGTTGCTTCAGCGGCCTCATCCGCGTCACGCAGCATTCGTAACGAGAGGTTGTAGATAGGCCGCTCCCACTTCAGTACAAGGCGGTTGAAGGAAACCGCATCACCGCGTTGGCTGCCGGCAACCCAGGCCGCTTCCTGAGAACTCTCGGCATTTTGGTTGGTGAGGGCTCGTGGTTGCGACAGGGTAGAATCCAAAGTGTTTTCCATCCGTCGAGAGTGCACCCTTGGGGCAGTTCCTTGTCCTACACCCCATTTAGACAACAGGTCGCTTAGAATAGTCGAAAGATTCTTTCCACTTGTGCACTTGCATACCGCCCGGAATCTAGACCTGTGACAGGCAGTAACCCATCAAGAGATTGTATTCTTCCCGTGCAATGGCTTGGAGCAAAGCTCTATCCTCCATTTCGCGCCGGGCTGCCTGCTCCATGGCTTCCACAAGCAGAAACGGATCCCAGTCCGAAAGTTCGAGAATAGGTGCCAGCGTTGAGCTCGAATTGACTTCGAGCTGTCGCGCCGCACCAAGCAAGGCTGGGAAAATCGCATGACGGCCGACCCGCCGGTACCAGTATTTTGAATTGCTGAAGTCGCCTTCGCTCCGATGCACCAGTGCATGCCAGTAGGATCCTTCTGCCGAATCTACCCCTTGAGCAATCGAGTGGGACTCGTCCAAAAATCCATAAAGCCAAAGGGCACCGGCCCGCAGTAGTTCCCCATTCCGATCGTTGCCCAAGCTGTTCCAATCGCAACGTTCCAATGCTTTCAGCATTTTGCTACTGCCACGAGAGGGGCGAATGGCAACTGGAAGTCCTTCAGGGGCTGGATGGAAAAGTTCTGTGTTCAAGACTCAGGTCCTCCTTTTGCGATCAACTGTCTTTCTTCCTAACTGGTTCCCTATTTTGCAGCCTCTTACCGTCAAAGATGGGCTCTCATGAATATGCTATGATGCGCGGCGTTTCTCATCCCCGAGCTTACCACTCCTCCGAGACCCTTTTGCGTATGAAGAAATTCTTCGCCGCCGAGAACTGGTTAAACTGGCTGCTTGTGTTCCTGCCCGTAACCGCTTTCCTCGAGTTCACCCACGCATCGCCTGTCGCGATCTTTGTCACAGCCTGTCTCGCGATCATCCCTTTGGCTGGGCTGATGGGCAAGGCCACGGAACATTTGGCGGAAAAGATGGGTGCTGGCATTGGCGGCTTACTCAACGCAACCTTCGGAAACGCAGCGGAACTCATCATTGCTGCGTTGGCGCTGCACAAAGGGTTGCACGGTGTCGTCAAGGCATCAATTACCGGGTCGATCATCGGAAACGTCCTTTTGGTTCTGGGACTGAGCGTGTTGGTTGGCGGAGCGAAATTCACGCAGCAACGATTCAATCGCACGGCTGCCGGGTTGGGTTCAACGCTCCTGGCACTTAGTGTTGTCGCTCTGCTGATTCCGGCGGTATTCCACTGGGTCGCTGAAGATAGGCTGCAAAGTGGGTCAATTACGCAAATGCAAGAGACGATGTTGGAACGGGGACTGAGCCTTGAGATCGCAATCGTTCTATTTCTGGTCTACGTTTTGAGCCTGGTCTTCTCGCTCAAGACGCACAAGGATTTGTTTCTGGGTGACGAGGGTGAACATCAAGCCCACGAAGAATTCAAGAAGGGGTGGAGTCTCCGCTTATCGGCCACCGTGCTGCTTCTGGCGACCGCCGGCGTCGCAATTGTGAGCGAGTTTCTTGTGGGTGCTGTTGAGGCCACGGCACATGCCTTGGGTCTAACAGAGGTCTTTGTGGGCGTCATCGTAGTTGCTGTCATTGGCAACGCGGCTGAACACAGCACCGCAGTTCTCATGGCAATGAAGAACAAGATGGATCTGGCAATCAATATCGCTGTTGGATCGAGTATTCAGGTAGCGCTCTTCGTCGCTCCCGTCCTAGTGTTCCTAAGCTATGCGTTTGGAAATCCAATGGATTTGCGGTTTACGCCGTTTGAGGTGCTGGCGGTCGCAATGGCAGTGGGCGTGGTGAACTTGGTGGCCCAGGATGGTGAATCGCACTGGATGGAAGGCGTTCTTCTACTGGCAGTCTATCTGGTAATTGGCATTGCGTTCTACTTTCTTCCCGCTTAAATCTTTGAAGCAACAACGCTTACAGATTTCTCGGATGTATCCAGCTCATTCAATCGCGCCGTATTTGACGCCTTGGTCTCCGCTTAGTACTAGTACAATCCTCCTACCTAAAATCAACACTCTAGGTGATGGCATGCCACCCCTTTGAGTCCGATACTAGGGAACAGAAAGGAGTTCCGGATGACGGTGAACGCTGTGTCAAACAATTCCGAGATCATTGTCAGCGGCAAAGACATGTTTGGCGCTCCGTTCAGCGAAAGAGCGCATCTCCTATTTCTCGACAAGTGCGAGTTTTCTTTCTCCTTGTTCAGGCCTGTCGCCGAACATCAACCTCTCCGTGTTAGCTTTGAACCTCAATCCGATCACTGCGTCGAAGGGCTCGTGACCAGCGTTAAGAGCCGCCTGGACGGAATGCAAACTGTTGAGGTGAGGGTGCTGTACCGCAGAAACTGATTCCCCTTTTCTCAGTTAGTCAAGCCGCATCCAGGGCGCACACTCATCCGCATGGCTCTCGCTAGAGACGCCCAACCCTCCACTTAACATGTCAACAACGGCAAAAATTAGTTGGGGCCAATCTGGATTGGTACAGCTTTGATGGTCTTCTTTGGTGGATTACTACCCTTCGCAGTTGGTTTTGCAGAACTCTTCGCAACCCCGATGCCCACCATCTTACGGCTTGCAGCTTCACGCGCATCGAAAGGTAACTGAGTATTCGCGTCGAATACCGCCCCTGTGAGATTTGCGGTTCGGAAATTGACATCCAAAGCCCGAAAAGCCAGCGTTTGTCCAACCTCTCCAACGACTCCACCCAGGAGATTTGCGCCACGCAGGTCGGCCTTCTGAAGATCTGATCCGTATAGAGTTGCGCCTGAGAGGTCAGCGCCTTGCAACAGGCTTCCCCTGAGGCTGGCGTTCATGAGATTGGCTCCCCGCAAAGCGGCTTGTCCAAGGTTGCCGTTGCTAAGGTCGGATGCAACCAGGTTTGCCTCGCTGAAGTCTGCGCTCTCCATGTGCGCACGGCAGAACTTCGCTTGACTGAGCTCGGCCTTATAGAACCTGGCCCCCATCAACGTGCCGTCGCTGAAGTCCGCCTGCACAAATTTGCTATGCTCCAGATTAGCCTTTTCGAGCAAGACACCAATCAGTTCAGATTGGTCAAACCAGCCTCCGCTCAGATCAACGCCACTAAGATTTGCCTTGTTCAATTTCGACCAAGCAATATCCGCTCCTTTCAGCCTGACCTGGCGCAGGTCCACCCCGTTCAAATCGACTTTAAACAATTTTGCCTTCGACAGGTTTGCCGATGTCAGCGTCGTTGTCCGCAAACTCAAGTGGTGAAGGGCCGCTCCCCGCAGGTCCGCGCCGGAGAGATCCGCCTTGTCGAGAAGCGTATTGAGCAACTTTGCTTCAGCCAATACAGCACCTTTGAGATCAGTACCCGACAGGTTCGCATCCGCCAGGATGGCTTGCGTCAGATCAGCACCTCGCAGAACGGCACCATCAAGCCGTACACCTGCCAAGTCTGCGCCGTGCAGTCGAGCACCGGCCAGATCCTTTCCGCGAAGGTCCAACTCTTTGAGGTTCGCATTCGTGAGATCCGCGCACGAAGCCAGGACCCACCCGTTAGTGCCCTTCTGTCCGGCTGCATTGCGGCACTCGCCCGACGCTGCGTCATAACGATACTGGATTTGGTCGGGAGAACTTGGAGGCAAAATAGGCGGCGTTGCTTCACCGCTTTCTGCATGGATGGGCAATGTGCACGAGGCGATCAAACCTAGTAACGGAATCACCAGCAGTGAACGCCGCCGTTTCTCTGAAGAACGCTGTCGCGACATCATGGTCAACCCTTGGAAGAACAACTGAAAAAATCATAACTCACACTGGACCCAAATGCCAGTTTCGCCTTGCTGCGGGAGAAAAATCCCAGCACAACTGGCTTTCGGTCTGAGTTTCCGGTTCCTACTCTCTTGTTGCGGGGCACTGCGAAACCGCCTATTCTATGCGCGGATCGAGGCAACATTCCGGAGGCCCACACCACAGTCAGGCCGTTCATTCGGATACTCCAGGCATCGTTAAGGTTGGGAAGTTGCAAGGGCGTTCAGGGTTTTGATTCGTGAAATCATCCAATTTGCAGGAGGCGACAATGAAAGACAAAACGCGACGCAAATTCATTAAGCAATCCATTAGTTTGGGAGCGGCCAGCAGCGCGCTTTTCGCGCGGCCCATTTCGGCTGCAGCGTATTCCCGAGTCCTAGGCTCTAACGACCGCATTCGGCTGGCCTTGATCGGATGTGGGGGTATGGGG
>Ga0111539_10006734_pt1 | contig 14784 bp, 12 predicted proteins | sample RhiMethybrSRZTD1_FD_79667 | JGI IMG/M metagenome (GOLD analysis project Ga0111539, IMG submission 79667) | Populus rhizosphere microbial communities from Tennessee, USA - Rhizosphere MetaG P. TD hybrid SRZTD1 (version 2) (version 2) | ecosystem: Host-associated > Plants > Roots > Rhizosphere >... | reverse complement strand
TTGCGCCACGGCCCGCACGAGGCCCTTGTCGTAGCAGGCGGCGAGCGCCGAGGGACCGGCGCCAGTGTAGCCGATCCCCAGCACCTCCAGCAGCGCCGGAACGTGCAGCTCCTTGAAGGGATCGTTGTTCCAGCCCTCGTCGCACAGGTTGAAGACGAGGTCGGTGCGGAGGTCGGCCAGGTCGCGCTCGAGCGTGCTGTGGTTGTCGAGGAAGTGGAACTTGTAGTTGGGAAGCTCTGCCAGAGCGTCCTTGAGCTTGCGGACCGTCTCCATGTCCTCGGGGTTGAACGTGCCGTCGCGCTTCACCTGGTCCGGCAACCGGTGGTCGCCCATCACGACGGTGACATCCAGAGCCTGCAGCTTGCCCTTCTTGCGGACGGGAAGGTTCGGAGCGTCGGCCGAAAGGAGAATGCGGCGCGCCATCATGCCGAGGTCCTGGTCCCGGTCGGACAGCGCCTCGGCGTGGCCATGGTGGCGGACATTGCGGAAGCCGCACTTCTCCATGAGCCTGGTGATGCTGTCGCGCGTATAGAGGCGCTCGGCATAGAACTGATCGGCGATCACGCCCATCTCGTCATGGACGATGACCTCGCGCGAGATCAGCCGCTCGCCGTCCTGGCTGATGGAACGCTCGCGGCACACGAAATGGTGCTCGTCGATCCACTCCCACGACCGCTTCTCGAAGTGCTCGTGCATATGGGAGCCGTCGGTGATGTCGAGCACAAGCTGGCCGCTCGGCCGCAGGATCTTGCCGACCGCGGTCAGCACGCGCTCGTCGTCCTGCTTGTTGGAGAAGTAGCCGAACGAATTGCCCATGATGCACACGCAGTCCATGCTGTTCTCGGGCAGCCGCGGGTTGCGTGCGTCGCCTTCCTTGAACAGCACCTGCAGGCCTTCGCCCTGCGCCCGCTTCTTGGCGAGCCGCACCAGGTAGCGCGAGCGGTCGAGGCCCATGACGTGCCTGAAGCCGCGGCGCGCGAGCTCGAGGCAATGCCGGCCCTGGCCGCAGCACAGGTCGAGAATGTGGCTGTGCGGCTGTACCTTGGCGGCCGCCACGATGAAATCGACCTCACGGCGCGTGTTCTCGCGGTTCTCCACCACGTCGCCGTCGGTCTTTACGTAGAGGGCGTTGAAGAGCTTGCGCCACCACTCTTCCGGAAGGTGCGCCTCGAGGTCTGCAACGGGACCGAGACAGGAACGCGCGGACGGTCGACGTGGGCGCTTGGCCCGAGCGGGCATGACCATGGTGGACTGCAGTCCTCCTGCTACCGGCGGTGCATCTCGATGAAGAGCACCACCTCTCCCTCGATGCCGAATTCTCGGCCGGTCAAACCACGAGACCTTTGCGGCCTCCGCGAAGCGCGATCCTTAGACTGCGGAATTTCCCTGTCAAACACTTATCTGTGGACGATAGGGCCTGCGTACAAGCAGCGCACCTCTCCGGCGCGAGAAGAAACATTCACGCCACTCGCGCGAGCACGGCGATGAAGAACCCGTCCGTTCCGTGCCCTGCAGGCGTGATCAGAAGCGAAGTCTCGCTGCCATCCGATGACGACGGCGGCTCGCCGCCCACGCCCGCGGCCCACGCCTCGCGCCACGGTAACGTCGCAAATGCCGAATGGTTCGCCAGAAATGCGGCGACCTGGTCGCCGTTCTCCTCCGGCAGGACGGAGCAGGTTACGTAGATGAGGCGCCCGCCGGGCTTGACGAGTGCTGCCGCCGCTGCGAGCAGCGCCGCCTGCTCTGTCCGGCGCTGCTCCAGATTCGCCGGTCGCAAACGCCACTTGGCGTCAGGGCGCCGCCGCCAGGCGCCGGTGCCGGTGCACGGAGCGTCGATGAACACCAGATCGAAGCGCTGCCCCAGTGCGGTCAGTGCCTCGGACGCGCCTGCCGGCAACACCTGCGCATTGCGCACGCCGGCCCGCTTCAGACGCTCCAGGATGGGCCGCAGCCGCAGCGCCTCCTCGTCGTAGGCGTAGATCTGGCCGGTGTTGCGCATGGCGGCGGCCATCGCCAGGGTCTTGCCGCCGGCGCCTGCACAAATGTCGAGCACCTGCTGGCGCGGGGCGGCGTTCGCCATCAGCGCCGAGATCTGCGAGCCCTCGTCCTGCACCTCGAACCAGCCGCGACCGTGGCCGATCTCCGCCTCGACGTTGGGCTGGCGGCCGGGGCCCTCGGGTGCCGGCAGCCGGATGCCCAGCGGCGAGAGCGGTGTGGGCATGGGCCCAAAGCGTGCCAGCGCCTTCATCACCTTCTCGCGGTCGGCCTTCAGCGTGTTGACGCGCAGATCGACCGGCGCGCGGCGAGCAAGGGCGGCGGCCTCCTCGCCGGCGGCCTTCCCGAAGGCGCGGGTGAAGGAGGCTTCCAACCAGTCCGGGAAATCGCCGCGGACCGACAGCGGGGCGTCGGCAGGAATCGCCCGCGAGAGGCCGCCGAGCTCGGCTTCGCTGAGCGGCTCGACCGCATGCGGGGAGCCGTCCGCGCTTGCCGCGACCTCGGCGGCCGACAGTCCCAGGGCACGCGGGGCGGCCGCCAAGGCAAGGGCGCGCGGCGTATCGGCGCTCATCTGGTGTCCCAACGAGCGGCGCCGGCGCAGGGCATCGAAGACGAGATTGCCGATGGCGGCGCGGTCGCCTGAGCCCGCGAACCTGTGGCTCTTGCCCCAGTCGGTCAGAGCGGCGGCCGCGGGCCGGTGCCGGGTCAGCACCTCCTCCAGCACCTCCATGGCGGCCTTGATTTGCGCGCCTCGCCGCATCGACGCTTACGCCGACCCAGCCGTCACGACGTGAATGAAGAGCTTCACCCACATCAGCATCAGGATGAGGAAGCCCAGCGCAAAGGCCGGGGAGCGCCACCTGACCTTGTTGGGGCCGATATGGATCGCAGCATGAAAGATGCGGGTCAGCACGAACAGCCAGGCGAGCACGAGCATGAGGGTGTCCGCGCCCTTGGTGATCAGCGCGAACGCCACCACGGCATAGAAGAGCACGGGCGCCTGGAACTGGTTGTGGTAGTTGGCGGCGCGCTTGGCTGCATCGTCCGGCCAGTCGACCCGGCCCATGGCCAAGTCGGGGTTGCCGCGCTGGCGATCCATGGTCTTGATGGCGCGAGCGCGCGCAGCCGCCATCAGCACGCCGACCACGACCACCAGCAGCACCTGGACAAAAACGGGGTAGAGGATGGCCACCTGGTTCACGGGCTGTGCGGCCCGGATCGCCCGGGCTCCTTTCCCTTTGTGCTGCGCCTTAGACGTTGCGCTGATAGTTGGGCGCCTCGCGCATGATGCCGACGCCGTGCGGATGGCTCTCGGTCACGGCCGCCGCCGTCACGCGCATGAAGCGCGCCCGCTCCCTGAGCGCCTTGAGGTTCTCCGCGCCGACGTAGCCCATGCCGGCGCGCAGACCGCCGACGAGCTGGTGCAGGACGCCGTCGACTGGGCCCTTGTAGGGCACCTGCCCCTCGATGCCCTCGGGCACCAGCTTCAGGGTGTCCTTGACCTCCTGTTGGAAGTAGCGGTCGGCGCTGCCGCGTGCCATGGCGCCCACCGAGCCCATGCCACGGTAGGCCTTGTAGGTGCGGCCCTGGTACAGGTAGGTCTCGCCCGGCGCCTCGTCCGTGCCGGCGAGCAGCGCGCCGATCATGACGCAGTCGGCGCCGGCGGCCAGCGCCTTCACGAGATCGCCCGAGTACTTGATGCCGCCGTCGGCGATAATGGGCACGTCCTGCTTCCTGGCTGCCTCCGCGGCGTCGAGGATGGCGGTGAGCTGCGGCACGCCCACGCCGGCGACGATGCGGGTGGTGCAGATCGAGCCGGGGCCGATCCCGACCTTCACGGCGTCCGCGCCGGCATCGATGAGCGCCTTGGTCCCGTCCGCCGTGGCGACGTTGCCGGCAATGACTTGCACGCGGTTCGAGAGCTTCTTGATGCGCGTCACGGCCTCCAGCACCCGGCTCGAATGGCCATGCGCGGTGTCCACGACCACGAGATCGACGCCGGCGCCGACGAGGGCCTCGGTGCGCTGCAGGCCGTCATCGCCGACAGTGGTCGCTGCCGCCACGCGCAGGCGGCCGTGCTCGTCCTTGCAGGCGTTGGGATACTTCTGCGCCTTCTCGATATCCTTTACCGTGACGAGACCGATGCAGCGGTAAGCCTCGTCCACCACCAGCAGCTTCTCGATCCGGTGCTGGTGCAGTAGGCGTTGAGCGTCCTCGCGGTTCACGCCCTCCTTCACCGTCACGAGCTTCTTGGTCATCAGCTCAGCCACTGGTGTCGCTGGGTTGGTGGCGAAGCGTACGTCGCGGTTCGTGAGGATGCCGACGAGCTTGCCGTTCTTGCCGGCCTCGACAACGGGTATGCCGGAGATCCTGTGCGCGCCCATGAGGCGGAGCGCATCGGCAAGCGTTGCGCCGGGGGGGATCGTGACGGGGTTGACCACCATGCCCGCGACATAGCGCTTGACCATGGCCACCTGCTCGGCCTGCGCTTCCGGCGGCATGTTGCGGTGGATGACGCCGATGCCGCCGGCCTGGGCCATGGCGATGGCGAGATTGCCTTCGGTGACCGTATCCATGGCCGAGGACAGCACTGGGATCTTCAAGGAAATCTCGCGCGTCACCCGCGAGCTGACGTCGACGTCGCCGGGAAGAACATTGGAGGGGCGTGGCGCCAGGAGCACATCATCGAAGGTCAGGGCCACCGAGGTCTCGTCGAGGATCGGCCGTTGCGCCATGTCATGTCCTCCTGTGCACGTGCCGTCGCGAGCTTCCGGGGGGCGCGCCGGCGTCAGGTTGGCCGAAAACAGGCGCGCCGGGCCCTATCTCCCGGCACGCGGCACCCGGCCGCCCCATGTCATGGAATCGCTCCAAGCTTCCTCTTAGCAGAGGCCCCAATGCGGGGGAAGCGGGCTTGGCGCCGGACGCAACGCCACATGGCGCCGCCGCATGGTATGTCTGTCCCAGGCCGGATTTTCCATATTTTGGGCGTCATTGTGATGAAGGCTCGATTGACGCGGCGGTTGCCATCGGCACACTGGCGGCAGCCAACGGGGGACGGGATGAATCGATTCGGCCAAGCGGGTGGGTTTGCGCTGCTGCTCGCAGTTGCCGCGTTGCAGGCTGGCTGCAGCAACAGCTCGGCTGGGCTTGCCACCGGCGGCGTCATGCCGGCCGATGCGCCGGCGGCGGTCGGCCTCAGCAACGACGATCCCATGGCCCGGCCGGTTGCCGTGGCGTGGACCTCGGCGCGGGCCAAGCGCTGCGCGTTCTATTTTGATCCCGCCAAGCTGCGGACGACCTATCTCTCCTATGAGGGCCGCCAGGGGGCGGGCGGCGAGCAATACGCCAAGATCGAGAAGGCCTACGATACAACCTATCGCGTCACCCTGGAGAAAACGGTGGGCGACCCCGACTACTGCTCCGAGCGCAAGGGTGGGGAGATCAAGGCCGACCTGGAGCGATACCTGGCCGGGGACTACACGCCCAACCTGCCCAAGGCGAAGCCGATTGCCAGCTGCGGCTTTTGGGGCTGCCAGTCGAGCCAGGACGAGCAGTTCAGCAGCAAGAAGTTCTGGGAAGAGCAGGCCAAGAACCCGCAAAAAAAGTGAGCTTGCCCCTAGAGGGTGCCGCCGGTTTCCAGTCTCGCAAGCCTGAGCGACCCCTGGCGCGGTCCATGCCAGGTGCGGTCGCGTGGCACGCGGCTTGCGACGACCTTCCTGCAGCATCACGAACCATCCCGTCTTGGGGCACTCCTCCATGGTTTACGTCCATGCCGGTGCGCGGGCGGCCGGCACCCTCCCGGTGCCCGGCTGCGAGGGTCGCGTCCAGTTCAGGGCAACGGCGCGCCAGGAGCGCGGCGTCGATACAGCCGTCTTTGACGTCGTCCGCGACCGTGCGGCCTTCGATGCGCTCGAGTCGGATTGGAACGACCTGTTTGATCGCGCCGGCAAGGGAGCCCAGCTCTTCCAGACGTTCAACTGGAATTGGCACTGGGCCAATCACTACCTGCCGGCTGGTGGAGTCGGCGGTCCGTCATTGGCGATCGTGACGGTGCGGCGTCAGGGCCGGTTGGTCATGCTGTGGCCGCTCGTCACGAACCGCATCGCCGGATTGAGCGTACTGCGTTGGCTGGGCGAGCCAGTCAGCCAGTATGGCGATGTGCTGGTCGAGGACCGGGCGGATGCGCCCGAGCTCATGCGGCAGGCTTGGGACTTCATCGCCGCGAAGCTCGGTGCGGACGCGCTGCACCTGCGCAAGGTGCGCGCCGATGCCGCCGTCGCCCCCCTGCTCCGCGAGTTGGGACTGCGCCCAGCGGCTGCGGCCGAGGCGCCCTTTCTCGATCTTGCCAGCGCCCCCGATTTCCGGACCTATGAGATGCGCTACACGAGCAAGGCGCGCAAGAACCGACGTCGTCTCGCACGCCGTCTCGCCGAGCAGGGGCCGTCGGCCTTCAAGCGGCACACCGGGGGGCCCGAGGCGCGGGCTGCCGCGCTGGAAGCCGTCGCCTTGAAGCGTGCCTGGGTCGAGAAGTCCGGACGCGTGTCGGCGGCGCTTGGCGACGATCGCTTCGCCGCTTTCTTTGCCGACGTTGCCGACGGGTGCGGCCGGCCCGCCGGATGCGGCATCACCGTGCTGGAGGTCGACGGGACGGCGGCGGGCGCCGCAATCGACATCAGCTGCCACGGGCACCGCGCGGCACATGTCATCGTGCACGATCCGCGGCTCGACCGTTTCAGCGCCGGTACGCTCCTGCTGGAGGCGTGGATCAAGGGCGCCAGCGCCGACGGCGTGGCCACCTTCGACCTGCTTGCGCCGGCCTACGCCTACAAGAGCGATTGGGCCGATGGGGCGGTCGTGGTTGCCGACTTCGCGGTCGGCCTGTCGCTCGCCGGGCGCGCCTACGCGGTCGTCTATCTGGGCCGCGTGCGCCAGGCCCTGAAGGCTGGCGTCGAGGCAGCACCGCGGGCCGTCGCCGCCGCGCGTGCACTGGCCAGCGCTTTCGGACTGCGGGCGCCGGGCGCGACCGGGGCGGATGCGGCGTCCACGTCCTGAGCTCGGCGCAGTTCCGAGTTTGCTGCAGGACGGGCAGCGCATCGTACGCCGTCCTTCGACAGGCTCAGCACGGGGCGAGCGGGCTTTGCCGCGCAAAAAGCGCTCAGGCGACGCCCAGCTTCTTCTGCAGGGAGGAGGATGAGGTCGTGTACTGGAACAGCAGCTTCTTGCCCGGGTAGACGATCTTGTGCGCGGCCTGGGCCATCAGCGCCGTCTCATGGAAGCCGGACAGAATGAGCTTCAGCTTCCCCGGGTAGACGTTGATATCGCCGACCGCGAAGATTCCGGGCTCGCTGGTCTCGAACTTCTCAGTGTCCACAGGGATAAGGTTCTCGTTGAGGCTAAGGCCCCAATCGGCCACCGGTCCGAGCTTCATGGTGAGCCCGAAGAAGGGCAGGATGCGGTCGCAGGCGATGCGCGTCTCGCCCTCCTTGGCCCGGATCGTGGCGCCGGAAAGCAGGCCGTTCTCGCCGTGCAGGGCGGTCACCTGGCCGATGCGCAGGTCCATCTTCCTCTCCGCCACCAGAGAGCGCATCTTCTCGACCGAATGCGGCGCGCCGCGAAACTCGTCGCGGCGATGGAGAAGCGTCATGGCGCCGGCGACAGGCTGCAGGTTCAAGACCCAGTCGAGCGCCGAGTCGCCGCCGCCGACGATCAGGATGCTCTTGCCGCGAAAGTCCTCGATGCGGCGAACGGCATAGAACACCGACTTGCCTTCATAAGCCTCTATTCCCGCAAGCGGCGGGCGCTTGGGCGTGAACGAGCCGCCGCCGGCTGCAATTACGACCACCTTGGTCAGGAATTCGGTGCCGATGTCGGTCACCAGACGGAAGCGGCCGTCACCCTGGCGCTGAAGAGCGTCGACGCGCTGGCTGAAATGGTAGGTCGGGGAGAAGGGCTTGATCTGCGCGAGCAGGCGGTCGGTGAGCTCCTGCCCGGTGACGACAGGCAGGCCCGGAATGTCGTAGATCGGCTTCTCGGGATAGAGCTCGGCGCATTGGCCGCCCGGCCGGTCGAGAATGTCGACGACGTGCGCCTTGATGTCGAGAAGGCCGAGCTCGAACACCGCAAACAGACCGACGGGGCCGGCGCCGATGATGATGGCGTCCGTCTCGATCGGTCCGCCCGGAGCGCCGTTGATCGGCGTCGTACCTTCAGCTGGCATGGCTCAGGCAACTCTCATGCATTGCGCCACATATCGTCAGCGTGTCACTGCTTCTTGCCGCTGGCTGCCGACATGTAGTGCCGCACGGCGCAGTCCTTATAGCCGGCATCGGCGAACATCTCCCGCAGATTCTTGAGGGCGTCGCGCTTGCTGACGGCTGCCGCCGCGGCGCACCCCGTCTGCGGCTGGGTGCAGCACATCACGGCGAAGGTCTCGCGCATGTCGCGCGTCGACGCGGGGCCGTTGGCGCAGGTCTTCGATACGCGTTTGCAGGCCTCGATGGCGCGCTCGCGCGCCTCCTCCTCGGTCGCGCCCCAGACGACGGGGGAGGAGGTCTCGCTGTTGGGGTCGATCGCCGCCCAACGCTCCTGTGCCGGTGCCGGCTGCGCGAACAAGACGGCGGTCCCGAGCGCGAGGATCAGCGCCAGATCAAGTCCGCTCCTCATGCCGCTAACGCCCCCTCGCCGGCCCCACGATGACACTAGCGTGCCGCGGAAAGGACGGCAAAGGTGTTGCGTCCGCGGCTAGAACTGCTTCTCGGGGACGGCAACGATGAGGCCGTCGAGCGCTGGCGTCACCTTGATCTGGCAGCTTAGACGGCTGCCCGGACGCACGTCGAAGGCAAAGTCCAGCATGTCCTCCTCCATCTCCGAGGGAGGGCCGACCTTCTCGCGCCACGCGTCATCGACATAGACGTGACAGGTCGCGCAGGCGCAAGCGCCGCCGCACTCCGCCTCGATGCCTGGGACCAAGTTCTTCTTGGCCGCCTCCATGACCGTCATGCCGGCATCGGCGTCGACGACCTGGTTGCTGCCGTCCGGTTGCGTGAAGGTAATCTTGGCCATGAGCGCGGCGCAGGTCCTGCCGTTGCGGTGTCAGCTCGTGCAGCGGCCAGAGGCCGGGCTGAAGCGGAAATGCTGCAGCCGCGGAGTGTTAGCGGCGGCTCCGTGCAAATTCAAGCCCGCCGATCGGGGCATCCGGTGGCAGAGCAGGGGTCTGCCGCCTGGTGAAACAGATGGCCGATGAAGCGGCAGGCCTCGTCGATGGAGATGGCCACGACAGCGATTGCCTCGTCGCGATGCTCGGCCGCCAAGGCAGGGTCGCCTTCGAGCTCGATCTGCTCGGCCATCTGGGCAAAGTGGGCAAGGCGCCAGGCTCCCACGGCGCTGGCGGAGCCCTTGATGGTATGGGCGGCATTTCTCCAGGCGACACAATCGCGTGCGGCGCGCAGGCGCTCCAGGTAGACGGGTGCCTGCGCGGCAAACAGCTCCAGAACCTCGCGCTCGAGCGCCGCATTGCAGAGTGTGAAGCGAGCGAGATAGTCGCGATCAATGGGGTCGCCCGCGAGCCCTCGACGGGCATCGTCGGTCGCTGGCACGCTGGCGTGTGCGAGTTTTCTCCCCAAGCGCAATGCTCCCCGGCCATTGACCGAATGGATCGAACGGCGATTCCCCGCACCTGCCGTCCAGTCCGTCCCCGCGATCTGAACGATATTTCCGAGTGCATAACCTCGCGTTAAGGCGCGCCGGCAACTCGTCGAGATGGTAAACCCCTCACCTTCGCCGTCGCGATGCCTGCCGGGGGCACATCTTTGTTTCGCCCCATTGCGTCCTTAGCAGGGGTTGGAGCGATCGGCGCGCGGGGGACTGCTGAGCCGTGCCATCGCTCCCGGGTCAGCTGATCACCAGCTTTCCCTGTTGGCGGCCTGGGCCCCAACGGGGGGATGCGATATCTGATGGGGTCGGGGGTCGGTGCAGGGCAAGCGCCGAAGTTGGAACGGGGAATGGCTCACGAGGGAAAGACGCAGCGCGAGGCTGTCGAGCGCACGGCGGGGCCTGCTCCACATGAGCTGAAGGTCGCCGTCGATGCTCCAGCCGACAATCCGACACCCATGGCGCTGCACGGGCGCAACACTCTGGGCGCGATAAAGCCCGGTGGCTCCAGCGATGGGGAGCGGAACGGGCGGCGTCCGGCCAAGCGGCGGCCCGCGGGGCCGGCACGCCCGAAGATTGCTGCCAATGACGATGCCCCGTCGATCGGCGGCCTGATCTTTGCGCTTCAGCAGAAGCCGAGCAACCGCCCGTTCCAGATCGCGGGCATTGCGTCCGGCGTCTGGTTCACCGTTGGCGGACTGCTCGCCTGGGCTACGCAAGCCTCGGGCATATCGATATTTTCAGGACCGATGCTGCTGGCGGTCATCGCCGCCATCGGCCTGCCGATCGCGCTGATCTGGTTCCTGGCTCTGCTGGCATGGCGTGCCCAGGAGCTCAAGCTGATGTCGTCGGCAATGACCGAGGTGGCCGTGCGCCTGGCCGAGCCCGACCGCGGGGCAGAGCAATCGGCAGCGTCGCTGGGACAGGCCGTGCGTCGGCAGGTCTCGTTCATGAACGAGGCGATCTCGCGCGCGCTGGGGCGCGCCGGCGAGCTCGAAGCGCTGGTCCACAACGAGGTGTCGGCGCTCGACAGGGCTTATAGCGAGAATGAGCACAAGATCAAAGGCCTGATCCAGGAGCTGGTCGGCGAGCGCCATGCGCTGGTCAGCACCACGGACAAGGTCGCCGAGACCCTCAAGTCGATGGGCAGCGAGGTGCCCTCCCTGATCGAGAAGCTGTCGCAGCAGCAGATCAAGCTCGCCAAGATCATCGAGGGCGCGGGGCAGAACCTGATCGCGCTCGAGAACCAGCTCACGACAGCCAGCGGGAGCCTCGAGAGCACGCTCGCCAATCGCACGCAGCAGCTGCAGGCGGTGCTCGACGACTACACGGTTGCGCTCGACGCCACGCTGGCCAACCGGGCCGAGGCGCTCGATGTGCAACTCGTGGAACGGACGCGGGCGCTGGATGCCGCCTTCTCGGAGCGCCTGGCGCTGTTCGACGAGTCGATGCGGCGGTCCACTCAAGCCATCGACCACACCGTGAGCGAGAAGGCCCGGGCGCTCACCGTGGCGATCGAAGGCCATGTGCATGCGCTGTCGGAGACACTGTCGCGCCAGGTCGCCTCGCTGGACCATTCGATGCTGAGCGGCCTCGATGCCGTGCGCCGAACCAGCGACAGCATCGCCAATCAGTCGCTCAAGGCCATCGAGGGCTTGTCGAACCAGGCGGACCTTCTGCGCGGCGTCTCGGAGAACATGGTGCAGAAGATCTCCGGCGTCGCCAACCGGTTCGACAACCAGGGCCAATCGATCGTGACGGCCGCGAGCGCACTGGAGCAGGCCAACACGCGCATCGACAGCACCCTGCAGCGGCTGTCCGGCAAGGCCACGCAGCTCGATGAATTCGTGCGCGGCTACTCGGCGAGCGTCGAGGGTACGGTTGCCGACGCGGAAGCCCGCGCCCGCCATCTCATCCACCAGCTCGTTCAGGGCACAACGGCCCACGCCCAGGCCGCCGTGCAGGAGGTGGAACGCCTGCGCATGCAGGGCGACGGGCAGTCGAAGGCCGTGATTTCCGCGTTCGAGCGCATCCGCGCGCAGACCGACGCGCAGTCGCAGGCCGTCGCTGCCGAGTTCGAGCGTCTGCGGACAGAGGCGGACGCCCACGCGCGGCGGACGATCGAGGACATGCGCTCGAAGGTGTCGGGTGTGTCGCGGGAAGTGTCGATGACCTTGCAGCGCGAGCACGAGCGCTTGCGCGCCGAGGCCGAGAGCCTGCCGATCGCGACGCGCGAGAGCGCCGATGCCATGCGCAGCGCGCTCAATGAGCAACTTCGCGCACTGGAGCAGCTTTCTAGCCTGGCGACGCGGGAGCACCCGCATGCCGGGCCCCTGCCTCCGACCACCCCGTATGCGTCCTCGGGGGCGCCGCCGCCACCACCGCCCGGGCCTCCGCCGGCGCCAATGCACGCGGCCGAAGGGGCGGAGCGCTGGTCGCTGGGCGACCTTCTGGCCCGCGCCTCGCTCGACGATGATGGCACGCATAGGGCGCCCATGCTTGACTTGGAGGGCATAGCGCGGGCGCTTGACCCTACGACGGCCTCAGCCATCTGGTCACGGTTCCGGGCCGGCCAGCGCGGCATCATGGTCCGCAGCATCTACTCGGCGGAAGGTCGCACAACCTTCGACGAGGTGACGGAGCGCTACGGTCGCGACATGGAATTCCGCCGTACCGTCGACCGCTTCCTGACGGACTTCGAGGGGCTGGTGCGCGAGACCGAGCAGACGAGCCCGCGCGCCGTGCACGATCATCTCGTTTCCGACGCGGGCCGCGTCTATCTTTTCCTGGCCCACGCCGCGGGCCGGCTGCGCTGATCCCCCCGGCTGCAGGCGGGACGCGAGCGAGTTGAGCCCATGACCGCCTTGACCGTTGACGTTTCCGTCGAGACCTGGCCGATCGCGGGGGAATTCACGATCGCGCGCGGGGCCAAGCGCGAGGCGATCGTGGTCGTCGCAACTGTGGGCGACGGAACGACAGTCGGTCGCGGCGAATGCGTCCCGTACGCGCGCTACGGCGAGACCGTCGAGGGCGTGCGCGATGCCATTCTGGCGCTGCGCGGCAAGCTCTCGAATCGCGCGGGCCTCGCCCGGCAGATGCCGGCCGGAGCGGCCCGCAATGCACTCGACTGCGCACTGTGGGATTTCGAGGCGAAGTCGGCGGGGACCCCGGCGGCGCAGCTTGCGGGCCTCGACCTGCTGAAGCCTGCACTGACCTGCTACACGATCAGCCTCGGCACTCCGGAAGCGATGGCCAGGGCGGCTGCCGCGGCCGGGCGTTCCATGCCGCTCCTGAAACTCAAGCTCGGCGGCGTCGGCGATGCTGAGCGCCTGCGTGCCGTACGCGCCGCGTGCCCGGGGATCCGTCTTGTCGCCGACGCCAACGAGGCGTGGACGCTGCAGTTGCTGCCTTCCCTCATGGCTGCGGCTGCCGAGACCGGCGTTGAGTTGATAGAGCAGCCGCTGCCTGCGGGCGGTGACGCTGCGTTGGCCGGTCCGCGCCCTGTGCCGGTGTGCGCCGACGAGTCCCTGCACGACCGCGCGGGCCTCGATGCGCTGGCCGGCCGATACGACGCGATCAACATCAAGCTCGACAAGGCCGGCGGGCTGACCGAGGCGCTGGCGCTTGCCGCCGTTGCGCGCCGCAAGGGCTTGAGGGTCATGGTGGGGTGCATGGTCTCCACCTCGCTCGCCATGGCCCCCGCCATGCTGCTGGCGCAGGGTGGCGACTGGGTGGACCTCGACGGCCCGCTGTTGCTGGCGCGCGACCGCGAGTCGGCGCTGCGCTACGAGGGCGCCCTGGTGCACCCACCCGAACCCGCCCTGTGGGGGTGACGTAGGGCGCAAGGCGATAGCCGCGTTGCGCCGGCCGGCGCGAAGATCGGGGCAATGCGCTGCGCTTTTACACCCTACGGCTGCAGTGCGCTGCGCGGCTCCAGCTTCATCAGCGCAAGGCTGGCAACGAGCGCCACGACGGCCACCGCCGCCATCGCCCAGTAGGCGCGACCGCCGTAGGCCGCGTAGAGCGGGCCCGCGGCCAGCATGGTGCCGCCCATGACGATGCCGCCCGTCACCGAGGCGTAGAGGGCTTGCGCGGTGCCGGACTGCGTCTCGGGCACCGTGCGATTGATGAAGTGCACGGCGCCGATGTGGGTGGCGCCGAACGTCAGGGCATGCAGTAGCTGCAGCACGACCAGAAGTGCGAGCGGCGGGTCGAAGCCCATCGTCAGCCAGCGGACGATGGCCGCGCCCGCGCCCAGGGCGATCAGTGCGACAGGCCCGATCCGCGCCACGACCGCGGCGGAGTACGCGAACAAGGCGATTTCGGCGACGATCGAGATCGCCCACAGCGTCCCGGACCAGCCGGTCGAGAGGCCGACGCTGCGCCACTGCAGCGTGCCGAAGGTGTAGAACACCGCGTGCGATGCGCTCGTCAGACCGGCGGCAGCGAGGAAGATCAGGAAGGGTCGGGAGCGCACGAGGCTCGCGGCATCGGCGAGGGAAAGGCGCGGCGGACTGGTCGCGGCCTTGAGCCGCCCGAGGCCGATCGGTTGTGCCAGGCCGTGCGCGGCAGCCGTCGTGAGGGCGGCGCCGATCACCACCAGCCAGATGGCAGACCCCGCGCCCAGCCGCTCCACAACCCAGCCGCCGACGAAGCTCGCAGCGATGAAGCTGAGCGAGCCCCACAGCCGCATGCGGCCGTAGTCGAGGCCCGCGGCGCGCACCCCGCTCATGGCAACCGTCTCGGTCAGCGGCATGATGGTCGTCCACGCCAGCGAGAAAAAGAGCATCCAGAGCAGGATGAGCCAGAAGCCGCGAGCCTGTGCCAGCGCGAGCAGGGCCAGCAGCCCGGCCCATGACAGCCCGATCAGGAACTTGCGATGGTCGCCGGCGCGGTCCGCCGCGAAGGCGATGACCGGAGTGACAACCATGCGCACCAGCAGCGGCGTCGCCGTGATGACCGCGATCTCGCTCGCCGACAGGCCCGTCCAGTCGAGCCACACCGGCAGATACGGCATGCTGGTGCCGATGATGGCGGCAATGGCGGCGAACAGAAGCGAGACGCGCACGGCAAATCGGCGCCGCTCGCGCTCGGCTGCGAATTCGCTCATGCGGCTCGGCGCCGGTCCTGGATGATGTC
>Ga0111539_10006733_pt1 | contig 14786 bp, 12 predicted proteins | sample RhiMethybrSRZTD1_FD_79667 | JGI IMG/M metagenome (GOLD analysis project Ga0111539, IMG submission 79667) | Populus rhizosphere microbial communities from Tennessee, USA - Rhizosphere MetaG P. TD hybrid SRZTD1 (version 2) (version 2) | ecosystem: Host-associated > Plants > Roots > Rhizosphere >... | reverse complement strand
GCGCACCGGCAGTCGCCGCAGAGATTCTCGGGGTCTCGAGTTGAAATGCGTACCGCAGCGCGCCGGTAATGGATGCGCGCGAGGACCTGCATTGGAAACGAGAGACCCCGAGAATCTCTGCATCGGGCGAGCTGCCGGTGCGCCGAGGAACGCGCTTGAGCCGACAGGCACCGGCGCTCCGACCCAGGCGAACCCACCGAATACCGAATCTTAGCCGTGAAGGAACTTGAGTGCGTTCTCTTCGTCGGGTTCGCCGTGGCGGATCATCTCGCCGTCCACCATGAAGACGACGTCCTCGGCGATGTTCGTGGCGTAGTCGGCGATGCGTTCGAGGTTCTTGGAGACGGAGAGCGTGTTCACGGCACGCTGCACCGTGGACGGGTTGTCGCACATTCTCTCCTGCAGGGCTTCGTACATGCTGCGATGAGCCTCGTCCACTTCCGTATCGTCGTGGATGACTTGGCGCGCGGTCTTCGTGTCGCGGTTCACGAGCGAATCCAGGCTGCGCGACACCATGCCGCGCACCTTCTCGATCATGACCGCAAAATCTTCCGGGAGATCGATCGGCTCGTTGCGGGAGAGATAGGCGGCGCGCTCGGCGATGTTCTGCGCCAAATCCCCGATCCGCTCCAGGTCGTTATTGACCTTGAGCACCACGATGATGAAGCGCAGGTCGGTCGCCACCGGCTGGTGGAGCGCCAAGACCTTCAGGCACTCTTCTTCGATCTGGATCTCTTTCAAGTCGATCTCGCGATCTCCCAGGATCACTTTCTCGGCCAGATCGAAGCGCCGCTCCATCAAAGACTGGAGGGCCCGATTCATGGATTCCTCCACCATCGCGCCCATGGTGAGGATCTCCTTCTTCAACATCTCGAGATCGCGCAACAAATGCTTCGACATTGTCTGTGTTCACTGCCTCCCGCGGTCCCCGCCTTGATGATTATCCGAAACGGCCGGTGACGTAGTCTTCGGTGCGCTTTTCCTTCGGGCGCGTGAAGACTTCGTTGGTTTCCCCGAACTCGATGAGCTTGCCGGCCTCCAAGAACGCGGTGAAATCCGACACCCGCGCCGCTTGCTGCATGTTATGCGTCACGATGATGATCGTGTAGCGCTCCTTCAATTCGAACAGAAGATCCTCGATGCGGCCGGTCGAAACCGGGTCCAAGGCCGAGCAGGGCTCGTCCAAGAGGATCACGTCCGGTTCCATCGCCAAGGCGCGGGCGATGCAAAGGCGCTGCTGCTGCCCGCCGGAAAGCGAAAGCCCGCTCTCCACGAGACGATCTTTGACTTCGTCCCAAAGGCCCGCCTTGCGCAGCGACTGTTCCACGAGTGCCGAGAGATCCTTCTTCGCCACGAGACCGTTGATGGTGGGCCCCCAACCGACGTTCTGAAAGATGGAGCGCGGAAAAGGATTGGGCTTCTGAAACACCATTCCGATGCGGCGGCGGACTTCCACCGGATTCACTTCTTTGTCGTGAATGTCCTGCCCGCGATAGAGAATGACTCCAAGGGTGGTGACCTCGGGAAGAAACTCGTTCATGCGATTCAGCGCCCGCAAGAGCGTGGACTTCCCGCATCCCGACGGACCGATGATGGCGGTGATGCGGTTCGTCGGAAATTTGAGGGAGATCCCCCGGATGGCGGCATTGTCCCCGTAGCGAACTTCCAGATCGCGGATCTCGATGACCGGATCCGTGAAACCGGGATCCTCCATCGGTTGGAACCGAACGTCGGGTTTTTTCAAAGGAGCTGTGCTCATTGAACGAATCACCCAGGGCGGTTTTTCTGCGAACGGTTCCGGATCAAGATCGCCGTCGCATTCATCAGCAAAAGCACGGCCAACAACACAATGATACCCGCCGCGGCCAACTCGTGGAACTCCCGCTGCGGTCGTGAAGCCCAATTAAAGATCTGAATCGGAAGGGCGGTGAACTCGTCGTAGGGACCTCGCGGCACGAACGCGACGAAGGTGAGCGCACCCATCATGACCAAAGGCGCGGTCTCACCGATCGCTCGGGAGATCGACAGGATCACCCCGGTCATGATCCCCGGCAAGGCCGCGGGCAGGACATGATGGCGGATCGTTTCCCATCGCGAGGCTCCCAACGCGTAGGAGGCATGGCGCAAAGAACGCGGCACGGCGCGAATCGCTTCGCGCGCGGCAATGACGATGACCGGAAGAATCACCAAGCTCATCGTGAGAGCGCCCGCCATGACGCTCCGGCCCAGTCCCATTCCTCGAACGAAGATGGCGAGCCCCAAAATCCCGTACACGATGGACGGCACGCCGGCCAAATTGGAGATGTTGAGCGCGATGAAACGCGAAAGCCAATTCTGCGCGCCGTACTCCTCGAGATAAATCGCCGCGCCGATGCCGACAGGAACCGAGAACAGCGTGGTGAGACTGATGAGCCACAACGTTCCGGCGAGCGCGGACAAGATTCCCGCCTTCTCCGGAAAGCGCGAGGGAAAGCTGCTGAGGAATTTGGTGTTGAGCCAGGGGACACCCTGGCGAACGATGTCGATGAGCAGCACCGCCAACAGCACGACGGCGAGGCCGGTCACCGACCAGCAAATCCAGCGAAACGCCTTCGCGGCTCGCCGCCTTTGGCTGAGGTTTCCGACCATCGTTCCCAGCGCGTTGTCGCTCATTCGTATGTCTCGTGATAGCGGTGGAGAAACCATTGACCGAGCAAGTTCATCACGAATGTGATGGCGAACAGAAGCGCACCGACGGCGAAGAGAGTTTTGTATTCGATGGTTCCCGCCGGCGTGTCCCCCAGGCTGATCTGCACGATGTACGCGGTCATGGTTTGAATGCTCTCCAGCGGATTCAGCGTGAGCCGCGGAGTCGCGCCCGAAGCGAGCGTCACCGCCATGGTCTCGCCGATCGCGCGCGAGAGCGCCAGCACGAACGACGCCAACACTCCGGAAAGCGCGCCCGGCAGCACAACCTGCGTGGAGACTTCGAAACGCGTGGCGCCGAGCGCGAAGGCCGCTTGGCGCATCGATTGCGGAACGGTGCGCAACGCGTCCTCGCACAAAGACGCCACCATCGGGAGAATCATGATGCCGACCACGATCGCTCCCGAGGCCGCGTTGAAAATCTGCGTTTGCGGAAAGATCGCGGTCAAGATCGGAGTCACGAAGGTCAGCGCAAAGTATCCGTACACGACGGTCGGAATGCCGGCCAAGATTTCCAGAATCGGCTTGAGAATCTGCCGCACCCGCGAAGTCGAATACTCGGAGAGAAAGATCGCGGTGAGGAGACCAATGGGAATCGCGATGAGACCGGAGCCCACCACGATGAGCGCCGTGCCGCAAACGAGAGGAAGAACTCCGTAGGAGCGCGGCTCCAAGAGCGGAGTCCACCTCGTCCCAAAGAGAAAATCCCAAATTGGGACCGTCGTGAAGAAGGCGAACGATTCTTTCGCCAAGACGGCAATGATGCCGAACGTCGTCGCGACCGAAACGATCGCACACAGGAAGAGCCCGCGCTTGGCGAGCTCCTCCTTCCATTCGAATCGCGATCGCCGGAGCAGCATGTCAGCTCGGTGACAGATACAGCTGATCCAGCGTCTTGCCCTTCGCGTCCGGAGATGCGTACACCGACCCCGTCACCTTCGAGGCCAGCCTGGTCTTCATGGCGGCATATAACGCGTCGGAGAGCTGGACGTATCCCACTTGGGAGACGAGCTTGGGCGCGTTGTCGAGATAGAACGTCACGAACGTCAGCACTTCGGGACGCTCGACCGCCTTCGCCGCTGCATAAATGAAGATCGGGCGCGAAAGCGGCTTGTAGGTCCCGTTGGCAATCGTTTCATGCGAGGGAGCTACCGGGCCTGCATCGGTCATGATGGGGACGGCGCGGAGCTTGTCCTCATTCTCCGCGTAGTACGCGAAGCCGAAGAAACCGAGTGAGCCCTTGTCGCCGGCCACACCCTGCACGAGCACGTTGTCGTCCTCGCTCGCGGTGTAATCCGCGCGGCAGGCCTGCGCCTTTCCGTTCACGACTTCGGTGAAATAGTCGAACGTTCCCGAGTCGTGGCCGGGACCGTAGAGATGGATCTCTTCCTTCGGCCATCCGGAGCGGACCTCGCTCCACATTTTCACCTGGCTCTCCGGCGCCCAGATTTTGTTCAGCTCTTCGATGCTCAAATGGTCAACGAACTTGTTGTCATGGTTCACGACGATCGTCAGCCCGTCGTAAGCGATTGGAAGCTCGATGTAATCGATGGAAGCGACTTGCGCGGCGGACGCTTCTTCCGGCTTGATGGGGCGCGAGGCGTCGGCGATGTCGATCTCGCCGGCCACGAACTTCTTGAACCCGCCGCCGGTCCCCGAAATTCCCACCGTCACCCGAGTGTCCGGATGGGGCGTGCGGAAATCCTCCGCCACTGCTTCCGTGATCGGATACACGGTGCTCGATCCGTCGACGCGGACGGCCTTTTCCGCAGCCGTAGACGCGGCGCCGGCTTCCTTCTCACGCGGTGCGCACCCGGCGGCAATCGCCATGGCGGCGAGCAACACCGGCGCGATGAACATTCTCTTGCTCATGATTCCATTCCTTCCGAACGAGTTCAAAAGTCGCACTGAAAACGAGTCGTGAATCCGTCGTACGAGCCCGAGTCTTCGACTTCGCTATGCACGTAGTTCGTCATCAGACGAAAGTTTGAATTGATGTACCAATTCAATGCCCCGCTCAAGTCCGTGACCTCACCCCCGGCGACGTTTTCGTCGCTCAGGTCCAGGTACGACCAACGTGCGGCGAGCTCCCATGCACCGGGGCCGCTGCCGGCTCCCTTGAACGGGCGGTCGGGACGCATGCGATCGAATGTCCCGCTTCTCCGCGAGTAGTTGCGATGCTCACCGGTGAGCATCCAAGACCCTTCGGCGTAGCTCCCCATGAACGTCGGGTCGCCGGCCAGGTCCGCATCGATCATTGCCTGCATGAATTCGCCTTGAACGGCAAAACGCCCAAAGATGCCGGCGGCTTCGGCGCCGAGCAGAACTTCTTCCGTCGCATCGACGTCGCCGGTAGAAACGACGCGCGGCGCCAGATTCGTTTCCGGGCGTGCGGCAAAGGTGAGGAGGTCCCCCGGTGGATTGCGCAGGCTTCCGGCAATTCCCAAATGGATCAAGTGGCTGTTGTCCTCGCCGCCATCCCAGGGAAGGAACGTGACGCGGGCGGTTCCGTGCGAGTCGCCTCCTCCCGATCCATTTCCGAATCCGTCGGCTTCACGGAAGTAGCCGGCATACCAAGTCGCGCGGTTGCGCGAATCTCCGAGCATGATTCCCGTATTGCGCGCCGGAGCGAAGACGTCGGCAAGTGAGCGCTCGATGAAGACCAAGTACCGGTCGCTGGTGAGCTGCTGCAAGCTGAACGGTTCCTTGAAGTGGCCGACACGCACGCCGCCCACGACGGGAAGCTTTTTCAGTCCAACGTAGACGTCGCGAAGGCCGGCCTCGCCCTTCGCGAACTCGTACTCCGCTTTGAATTCCGTAGTCTCATCGAACGTGCCGGAGACGGCCAAGCGAGCGCGGCGGAATTCAGTTCCGTCGGGGAACTCCTCCCCGACATCGGCGCGAAGCTCTTCGTCCGCCGTTTGCCAGGTCCAATCGTTTTGAAAGAATCCGCCGACAGAGATTTCGACGCTCTTGTCTTCGGAAGTGAAGCGCAAGCCGTCCTTCCACTCGCCGTTCACTTCGGCGGCGGAAGCGGAAGATCCAAGCCATACCGAAACCATCGCGGCGAGCGCACTCGCCGTGCCCATTCCAATCCACTTCATTTACCGGCCCTCCCGTTTCATGGTTCGCGGCGGGCCGCCGCAGGGACCATGCGAGAAAACATGAGTTTTATGAAGACTCGATGAAGACGGAGTAAAACTCCGTTATCTGGCGGCCCGATTCTCTCTCTGGGCGGGTTTCTGTAAAGAGAAGCGTGGGAGGGTCACACGGAAGGAGGATCCCCTACCGGGCATGCTTTCCACTCGGATGGCGCCCGCATGCGCCAGAACGACGTGCTTCACGATGGAGAGGCCGAGGCCGGTTCCCCCCAGTTCCCGAGATCTGCCTTTGTCCACCCGGTAGAAGCGCTCGAAGATGCGCTCGCGATGGATCGGCTCGATGCCGATCCCGGTGTCCCGCACTTCCACGATCGCGTCGTTTCCTTCCGCGGTGACGGCCAGCGTGACCTGCCCCCCTTCCGGCGTGTACTTCACGGCGTTGTCGAGAAGGTTGTCGATCATGAGGCGCAGGTGGTGTTCGTCCCCCAGAATCGAGATTCCCTCCCCGCTGCGTACGTGAAGGGCGATTTTTTTCCTCTCCGCGCTCGCCCCGAGAGCCTGCGCCGACATGCGGGCGACTCGGGTGAGATCGACCGGCTCCAGACGTAGTGTGTCCTGCCCCGATTCGACGCGGGAAAGCGTAAGGAGATCGGCGACAATCGCCGAGAGCCGGTCGGACTGCACGCGCATGCGATCGAGAAATCCGGCGCGGGTGGCATCGTCGATCTCCCGATCATCCATCATCGTCTCGAGAAATCCGCGAATCACAGTCAACGGTGTCTTGAGCTCGTGCGAAACATTGGCGACGAACTCGCGGCGAATCCCTTCGAGGCGGCGTAGGTTGGTCACGTCGTGCAGCACGACGACCGCGCCCTTGATTGCCGATCCCGAGCTCAGAATGGGAGCGGAGTACATCTCCAGGGTTCGATCCTGGCCGCCTTCATGCAAAAGAATCTCGCGGCTCTGCTCCGCGTTCTCGGCCAGCGTCAGGGAAATGATCTCACTGACGTCCGCGATGCGCACCACCTCCCACACCGGACGTCCCTCGAACTCGGCCGGGGGCAGGCGCAGAATCCGTCGGGCGACCGCATTGATGTGCAGAATTCGCTCGTCGCGATCGACGGCAATGACCCCTTCGACCATGCTGCTCAAGACGGCGAGAAGCTTGTTGCGATCGTCGGTGATCGTTTGGATGCGCCCGCGCAATTGATCGGACATGTCATTGAAGGATCGCGCCAATACCCCGACTTCATCACGGCGGCGGACCTCGAGACGTTCATCCAGGCGCCCGCCGGCGATCGATTGCGCCACCTTGCTCATGGAAACAAGAGGTGCCGTGAACCATCGTCCGGCGATCATTCCGAAGATCAAGGCCACCACTGATGAGACGAGCGCTCCCATGAAGATCCAATTCCACAATCCCCGGACTCTGCTTTCCAATTGGGTCAGCTCGAGCGAAGCGATGGCGAATCCGAGCGAGCCGCTGTCCGGCCCGAAGGGAAGGATGTGAACCAGAACTCGTTTTCCCGCCGCGGATCGAAATATGGATTCGCCGGGGCGGATGCTCGTCATGTTGGGGAGAAACGGATGCGGTGTGGAAGCCAGAATCCTTCCGTCGGGAGCAACCACGGCCAACTCGATCTGCGCTCGATCCCCGATGCGTTTGACCCCGGCGTGCAGACCGGCGAGCGCCGGCTCGCTTCCGTCGACGGCGGCGACGCGCGCCAGCTCGCGCAACAGCGCCGCGCTCTCCGACAGCCGGGTGCGGGTTTCTTCGAGGAGATCGATTTCGATGCGGCGCCCCGCCAAGGTGCCGATCAAGATCGCGGTGAGAAGAACGAGAGCGACGTATCCGAGGTAGAGCTTCCAGAAAAGCCGGGAGCGGATCATTCCCGCAAGTGCCGCATCTCGGAAGTCATGGGCCCATTTCGCCGGGAGGCGACACGGATCATTCCTCCGGTTCGAAGAATCGATACCCCACGCCGCGCACGGTCTCGATCAAATCGCGGTACGCGCCGAGTTTCTCTCGGATCGAGCGAACGTGCACGTCGATGTTGCGCTCGCCGACCACGGCGGCATCCTCGATGATGCGCGAGAGAAGGTGGTCGCGGGTAAAAATTCTTCCCGGATGCGTTGCAAGAAAATGAAGCAGGCGGAACTCGGTCGCGGTGAAGGCGACATCTTGGTCTTCGACCAGCACGCGATGGCGGCCTGCATCGATCAACACCTTTCCGAACATCATGCGCTCGCGCGAAGTAGACTCCTCGCGCAAAGGAGCGCGCCGCAAGACAGCCTTGACCCGCGCCACCAGCTCCTTGGGGCTGAACGGCTTGGGCACGTAATCATCCGCTCCCAAACCCAAGCCCAAGACGATGTCGCTCTCGTCACCTTTGGCGGTCACCATGACGATCCGGATCCCCCGGGTCACCGGGTCGGCCTTCAATCGGCGGCAAACCTCGAGGCCATCGAGGCCCGGCATCATGAGATCGAGCAGCACGAGATCGGGAGCGTCCTTCTGGGCCCGCTCGTATCCGTCCTCCCCATTCATGACGGTCGAAACCCGGAATCCCTCCCGGTCGAGGTTGTAGCGCATCATCTCCAAAATATCCGGCTCGTCTTCGATGACGAGGATTCGTTCCTGGGTCATCATTGAATTCCCCCGCTCGACTTGGCGTGACTTTGTTGTCCCAAGAAGCATCGCATCAATTCCTGGATCCCTGGATGAAAATCCCGTGAACGTGCGGGAGGAAAGACTGGGGAGCGTGTATCCTCCGCGCACGATGGCTGGTCTTCCCGCCCGCTTCGTCCGTCCCCTTTTTGCAGCATTTCTCGTTTTCTTCGCCGTCATTCCCAGGATTCGCGCTGAGCCGACGTTGCAAATCGATCGGCTCTCGGTGAATCGCGGTCTCGTGGTCGCCACCTGCCGTCTGGTGGACGCATTCGACCTGCGCACCCGCGGATCGATCGAGCGCGGGCTGCCGATCACCGTTCGCTACACGGTCGATCTGTGGCGGGATCGCCGGAATTGGATGGACAAGCAAGTCGATTCCCGCGTGCGGAGTTATCGCATTCGCTATCACCCTGGGGAACGCACCTTTTCCGTCTCCGAGGCGGAGCGTCCGGAACGCCCCCTCACCTTTCCGACTCTGGCCGAAGCACTCGAGGAGGTGTCGAATCGCGTGCTTCCCATCCACCCGCGCTGGGAAATGAGCGAGGCCCATCGCTATTTCGTGACGGTCGAGGCCGCGATCCAACCGCTCACTTGGAACGAGTTCCAAGAGCTGGACGGATGGCTCTCGGGTCGAATTCATGGCGACCATCCGCAAGGGGAAGGTCCAGAGGAAGAGAAGGAAGATCAGGGGATCTCGCGAGCGTTCTTCGAGTTTCTGGTCGACCTCTCGGGATTCGGGGACACCTATTACCGCGCCCGGACCCCGTCTTTCCGGCCGACCGACCTCCAAAGCTCCACTCCTTAGAAAGAAGCGGGGTCCGCCTCTCGGCCCTGTCGGAACCGTCAAGTTTCTCTCTTTTCTTTCCGATTCCTTCCCAAGGTCCCGAAATGTCGCCCGCAAATCGCTCATTCGCACCCTGAAGGAAGCATTGATGGAGGATCGTCTCTATTACGTCGAAGGCTCGGACGGAAACGTCTTGGGTCCCATGTCCATGATCCAAATCCTCGAAGGAATCGCCGCTGAGGCGATCTTCGAGTCGGCCCGCATTTGCGAGGTCGGGCATCAAGAATGGATCGAGATCTCCGACGTGATCTCCACTCACGGGGAGCTGGGCTACGGCGAGGTCGAAGAAGAAGAAGAGGGTGTCCCCATCGAGACCGAGCTCGTGGACTCCGAGCTCTCCGAGACCCAGCTCCACGAAATCCAACAATCGGTTCTCCAAGAGATGGATCGCGACGGGCGCGGCGCGGGGATGCCCATCGATTCGACGGCGTATTCCGAAGAGCCGGTGATCATCAATCCCGATGCCTACTTCTCTCCCATGTCCATGCCGCCGGCCGCGGAAGAAGAAGCCTCGCCGCACGAGACTCCTTCTTACACGGGCAAGCAGTACTCCGAACCGCACACGTATTCCGAATCGCAGCTCCACTCCGATCCGCACGCGTACTCCGATTCCGACCCGCAGGCTTACTCCTTGGATTCGAAGATGGAGGAAGAAGAGGTCGAGGTGGATTGGCAGGCGACGCTCAAGCCACTCAAGTCGGATATTCCGCCGGCACCCGGCCGCCCTTCGACGGTCTTGAGTGATCGCGATTTCGCGACGTCGGAAGAATTGGAATCGATGTCCATGGCGGTGGCGGAAAGCTCGCCGGAGGCGCCCAAGGACGAATGGCTCGAAGATTTTCGTTTGGAGATGCAAGAGGCGAAGTCTTGGGATGAGCCGGAACCTCCCATGCTGGCGCCTCCTCCCAAACGCCTGCATTGGATGGTCCCGGTGGTCACGGTCTTCGGGGTCGTCGCCATGCTGGTCGTCTACTTCTTGATGGCGAAGAGCAAGCACGATCGCGCCGGACAATCGGTCACGATGGGGGGCCAGCCGCCGGCATCCGCGGAAAAGCGCGACGAGGCGAAGAGGCTGCACGACTCCGCGCGGCTCAGGCTCGATCAAAACGATCACGAAGGCGCCATTCCTCTTCTCACCAAAGCGGTGGATCTCGATCCGCGATTGAGAGAAGCGCACAAAGATCTCGCCCATGCGCTGGCCGCGACGGGACGGGAAGGTCCGGCGATCGAGGAAATTTCGAAGTACTTGGTGGAAGCTCCGGACGATCTGCGCGCGCAGCGCGAACGTCTCGATTGGATGCTCAAGACCGGAAAGCAGGCCGAAGCGGGAATGATCTATGGAGAGCTGGCCAACACTCGCCAGGACTCCGGGCCTCTGCAAACGATGGCCGGGCTCGCGAAAGGTACATCCGAAGACGCCATCGTGTTTCTGCGGCGCGCGGTCGAGCTCGATCCCGCGGATCCGGAAGCCTGGATCGCGTTGAGCTCGGCGTACTATTCGTTGGAGCACTTTCCCGAAGCCGTCAAGTCGTTTGAGAGCGCCTTTGCATTGCGCCGTCCGACGGAAGAGCAGTTGCTGCTCTATGCGCGGGCCAAGAAGCAGTCCAAGCCGGATGACCAAGAAGAGCCGGTAGCGCCGGCTCGAACGGCCGATTTCGCCAACACGATCACGCGCATTCGCAAATCGCTCGAGCAGGAAACCTACGACGATGCGCGCCGGGAAGTTGCCGCCGCGCAGAAGAAGTACGTGAAGGATGCGGAAGCGACGCGCAACGTGAAGCTGTGGAGCGGAATCACCGAGTTCGAGGCTGGACAATTCGAAAAAGCGATCGACGTGTTCGAGACGCTCGATCAAAACGGATCCTATGAGGCTTCGGGATGGGGACGCGGAGCGGCGGCCAACTGGCTGGCTCGCGCCCGGCTGGCGAACGGGGATCTGCGCGGCGCGGTGCAGGCGTTCGATCTGGTCAAGGATGCGGATCCCGACGAGACCGCGACCGCTCTTTTGTGGGAGGGAGTCGCTCTTCAAAAGTTGGGAATGGGCGATGTGGCCAAGCGAACCTGGCAACAGATTCCCCAGGAAGTGGGACGTCACGTGCAAGGATTCGGGAAGGGTGCGGTGAAGACGGCCCAGTTCCTTTCCGGCGCGCTCACCGAAAAGGAATATTTGAGCTCGGTCTCCGCGATCGCCGGATTCGAGAACGACATGCACTATTTCTTGGGACGGAGCGCTTTGGAGCGCGCCGATTCGACGGGCGCGGCTGAGCATTTCCGGCAGGCCATCGAGTCTTCGCAGGGGAAAGAGTTCCCCTACTCGCTTGCCAAAGAAGAATCTTCCGGCAAGAGTTCTGCGCCCTCAGCGGCACCCAAGTCCTCAACGTCGAATTGATCCGAGGCAGGCGCCTTTCCGAACTTTGAATTCCCCGGTACTCCGAGGCATTCGTGTGGCCTAGGGTTTGCTGTATCTCTTGGCCGTGCCGGGAGCCTGAACCGGAGTCGTATCGCGGAGGGGTCGATGAAGGGTAGGGTTCCCGGCGACTTCACTTTTTCCAACGAGGCGGATCCCGCCTCGTGTTTTTGTTTTCAGTTCGTCCTTCCGGTGCTTCGCGTTCGATCCTCATGAGTGCTTGTCCGCCAAGGAATTGAACCGTTTTCTCGGGGGCTTCACCCGCTCTCAAGGATTGCGATTCGAGCCGGAAGCGACTCCAGGCACACGAGCGCTCCATCTCCGTGAAATGCATCCCTCGCCGCGCCCGAATCCGCGCCTCTATTTCACCCCAACTCATGCTTGCAAGCGGTTCTCTTTTACAACGTCGCCGCTCCCCAGATTGCGATTTTCTCCCAAATTCCGATGATGAATCGTCGGGATTCCCTTCACGATCCAATGCCGCCCGAGAAAATCATCTCAGATGGAATTGCGTTCGTCAGGGATCGCTCTCGCGGGGAAGTAGAGGCGCGATCCTTACAGTGTCCCGACCATCACGACGGGGCCGCTCGGTGCGCTCTTGTTCGGCGAGCCTCCCTTGCTCTCGAGGGAAACTGCGAATGCACCCACCCGCTCGGCATCGGGAATCTCTTGCAGGCGGACAAATGCGCGGCCATTGGGAGCGACGTGCAATACACCCAAGCTCTCCGGCCCGGCCTCTCGAATCGCCCACAGCTCGTAATCTTTCTCCGAAGGCAGCGTCAGATTTTCGAAAACGAGAATCGCCCGGCGCGTTTGCGGATCGAAGAGCGCCCATCCCTCATGCGTTGATGGGTTTTGGGGTGTCGGGGTGAGCTGCGCCAAACGAGCGTCGGGGGACGACATCGAATCCATCCAACCCTTTTCGCTCGCGAGCGCAGTCTCCGCTTCTTGATTCCGAGCTTGAAGAGCTTGGAGCTGTGATGCGAGTTGGCGCGAGCCTTGCACTTCCTTCAAATACGCGAGCGCGAGAACAGCGGCCGCGGCCCATCCGAGTGCCCCGAACCAAGAGAATCGGGGACGAGCCCGTACGACGGGCGGCGAGGAAACGGGCGCGGAAACCGCTTCGCGAATCGGAATGATCGGCTCGCGAATGGCATTCAGAATGCGAGCCTTCGCCGCAGGCGGCGGAGGAGTCGCGACCGCAACGGCCAGAGCGACCGCGTCCTCGCGGAAATCCGCGAGGGCATGCGTGCATTGCACGCAATCCGCGAGATGGCGCTCGAGCTTCGCTTGATCCAGATCATCCAACGAATCCAGAGCATGCGCGGCGCAAAGATCGAGGAATTCCGCGTGGTTTTGGGTCACGCCCACCCCTCTTTTCCGATGGTCTCGGTCATCACTTCCCGCAGTCGCAGAAGACCCTGCCGCGTCCAATACTTCACCGTGCCCAAAGGCTCCACGAGTCTCTCCGCGATCTCGCTCTGCGAGAAGCCCTCGTAATACGCGAGCTCCAAAACTTGCCGATGCTTCGGATCGAGCGCGGAAAGCGCGCCGTCAATCTTCTGCTGCAGACCAATTCGTCCGACAGCATCGCGCGGATCGGGTGGAGGATCGATCGGCTTGGAATCCAATTGGATTTGCGCGCGGCGCCGCGAGGAGAGGCTTCGATAGCGATCCAAGGCACGAGAGCGGGCGATCGTGACGAGCCACGATGCCACGCTACCCCGCGTTGGATCGAATTGGCGCGCGTTGTTCCACACCTGGACCCAAGCCTCCTGAAGAGAATCCTCTGCGTCCGATGTACTGCGAAGAATTTTCAACGCAGTTCCATACATGAGCGGACTATGGCGATCATAAAGCGTTCCCAAAGCGTCCTTCTCACCGCCTTGGATGCGCAGCATCAATTGGAGGTCGAGGTCATGTCCGGTCATGGGCGGGTCCGGCTGTCCTCCACATCCGAATCCCTTACGCGATTCGGAGCCATGTGGATCGTAAAAGGTACAAACTCATGGGAGTGTGGCGTCTGCAGGGATCTTGATCAATCCGAAACACGGTTGTCGCGAACGTTCTGTAGGCCAAATCACTCCGCGGGAGGGGTATTCTTTCCTACAGATCCAGCGATATGCAACAATCGTGCACTTCCCTGAAGTCCAGTCCCCGTAATTTCTCGCGGCGCACGCCTTTCTCCCATCGTTTCGATTCCGCTGCAAAGAACCAGGGCCAACCGTTCGTTCGCTCCCGGAAGCTCAAAGTTTCCCTTTCCTTTACGCTCCTCCTCCCCTTCAGTAAACTTCCTGCGGAAATTCGTCGGTTTCACGGAAACATTCTCCTCGAACGAAGATCCGTCCGCACTTTCTTCGGTCGAAGCGGCGAAGTGGGAATTCGGGACCTTTCAACTGCAAGGTGACGATTGAAAAAGGATCTCGTCGTGATTGGTAGCGGGCCCGGTGGCTACGTCGGTGCGATTCGCGCCGCACAACTGGGACTCTCGGTCGCCATCGTCGAAAAAGATGATCGACTCGGCGGAACGTGCCTCTTGCGCGGGTGCATTCCCACGAAGGCACTCCTTCATTCTGCCGAGCTCGTGGATGAGATTCGCCATGCCGCGGAGCACGGTATCCGTATCGAAGGCGTTTCGATCGATTTTCCGCAAGTGATGAAGCGGAAGGAAAAGATGGTCGACAAAAGCGCGGCTGGCGTCGGCTATCTCATGAAGAAGAACAAGATCGAGGTCGTGAAGGGAACCGGGCGGATCGAAGGGGCCGGACGCGTTGCCGTGGCTGCAGCGGGCGGAGCGGTCACGACGATCGAAACGCGCTTCATTCTCATTGCGACCGGGTCGGTTCCGCGCGGATTGCCCGGAGTCCAAGTCGATGGCCGGCGCATCGTGACCTCGGACGAGCTCTTGGAAATCCGCGAGATCCCCAAGAGCCTCATCGTTCTGGGTGCGGGCGCGGTCGGCGTCGAGTTCGCCTCTGTTTTTCGCAGCATGGGATCGGAAGTCACCGTCGTCGAGCTCTTGCCTCGCTTCCTTCCCATTGAGGATGAAGAGGTCTCCAAGGAATTCGAGAAAGTCTT
>Ga0111539_10006732_pt1 | contig 14787 bp, 15 predicted proteins | sample RhiMethybrSRZTD1_FD_79667 | JGI IMG/M metagenome (GOLD analysis project Ga0111539, IMG submission 79667) | Populus rhizosphere microbial communities from Tennessee, USA - Rhizosphere MetaG P. TD hybrid SRZTD1 (version 2) (version 2) | ecosystem: Host-associated > Plants > Roots > Rhizosphere >... | reverse complement strand
CCGGTATGGCGGCGTAGCCAAGTGGTAAGGCAGAGGTCTGCAAAACCTTTATTCATCGGTTCGATTCCGATCGCCGCCTCCAAAATAAAACGCGAAGTTATCTCGTTCTACGGCGTGGGGGCTTTTTGCACCGTGCGATTGTTGGATGCGAAGGCGGGTCGCCGGCTCCTAATGGAACGACGTAGAGTTCAGCGCCGACATCGTGACGGTAGCCGCCATTCCGGGTGATGATTCGATCGGCATCGATGCCTCGCGAGATGTTCAAGTAGTCTTTGGCCCGGTTGGCTCGGGCCAGTGCTTCACCTACCTGACAAATACTCCCACCATACCCGATTATGTATGCTTTCGATGTCGGATCATTGTGTAGCGTGATGGCAAGATTATCTAGTCGGGCTTTTTCGTCATTGAACCTAATATTGCCGTACTCATCGAATTTCCTGGTCTGAGGCGCGGGATTCAACGTTTGCTCCGTTGGTGAGACTGGCGTGGCCTGGTAACTAACCCCTGACGCGGCGACAGCACAAAGAGCTACGAAGAGAGACCACATTAATACTGAACTCCCGATTTGGGTTTTCTTTACGTCTTTCATCCCGTCACCTGCATCCCTCTTTGGGTATCTCTTCCTGTAGTTCGGCTCGAATCTGCTTCCAAACGTCATCCGATAAACGCGCACACCACCAGTACTTTGCAAGCATAAGATTATTTATATTAAGGTTTTTGGCTGCGATGAGATTCGCGTTGCTAAGGTCCGCGCCTCCGAGATCGATTCCTTCCAGGTTTGTTGAACTAAGATCAGCATTTACAAGGCTCGCGGCTTTAAATATGGTGCTGTCGAAATATGCCCCTGTAAGGACGGCGCCTTGCAGGTTGGAGCCCTCCAGGTCGACATATTCCAAATGTGCTTTATCAACCAACCGGATGCCGCTCAGATCCGTACACTTTAGATCACGCTTGCGCTTATCCTTATCTGCAGCAGTGAAATCAGCAGGGTACACAGATGGCCTGGTCGCTATGACTCCAAGAATCGATTGCAAAGCTGCTGGTCTTGGGTTCGGAGAGTTGGAAGGGCAGCCTGTTCCGTTCCAGGGAGCATGACCTCGGACATAATCCGTCAGTTGGCCCATGACCTGCCAGTACCAGTACTCACCGCCGGTCGCTGCAACCTTATCAAGTAATCTAAGACCTTCAAGTTGTTGTTGTGAATTTTCAGAACTGAACTTGTTGACGCCCTCCTTGAATTGCGTCTCGATCGATTCAGACTTTGGACCATTATTACCTGAATGAAATAGTTTAAATGGATCAAAGTACAGCACCGCCGTGATAACCAGGGTCAGCGTGACGACAATAGGCACTCTTTTCGGAATCGACCTTATTCGGGAGATCTCTTTGCGTTTGGTCTTGCGAGGTACCCGTAATAATGCTCCCACTGTATCAACGAGATTTTCGAGGTAAAACTCTAAAGGAGGCGTGAACGCATCCAGAAACTGAGAAGTGGAAAGGTAATACTCAAGATCCGCCGAAGGTTCCACATTCTCTATTCTGAAAGGAAGAATCGGAATTTCACTTTGAAATGCAATATCCAATTCTGACCGGACGTCGTTGGAACTTTTCGACCGGGACGAAAATATCAGGATAAAGATCCGGGAAGCTTTTATCGCCTCTACAATTATTCCGGAATATGTGTTGCTAGCGGGGATGTTTCGGGGCGCTATCCAACATTTGACACCCTGCGCTTCCAGATGTTCGCATACGGCGTCTGCCGTTGCTTTGTCTTTCGCCGAATAGCTAATGAACACATCGTGGGAACTATTGAAGGGGGTAGGATGAGACATAACAACGTGATGTTTCGACTACGACGTCATCACCAGACCGAATCCGTAATCAATCCGTGTTCATCCGTGGCTGAATAATTCTTCAGCGGCGCCGTGTCAAAAAGGCAATTACTGCGACGAAGAGTGCCGAGCCAATAATGGACCAGATGATCGGGAAGTTGGTCGTGCCAATCCGCACCGGGAATAGTTCCGGTAAACCCACCGCTCGCGCGATCCAGAGACCGACAATGGCACCAACAAAGCCAAGCGCAATCGACACCAGGCAACCGCCTCGCGAGAAACCCGTGATGGCCTGTCCCAGCGCGCCACAAATCCCCGCCACGATCAGCAAAATGAGTAGATCGAATAAGGTCATACGCTGCGAATTATAACTGCGATTTCTACAATTGGTAAGTTATCCTCCCTCCGTAAGTCGTTCCCGTTCCTCTAGGAGCCATTCGCAATGAAAGTTTTGATGAAAATTCTAGTCGTTTTCGTCAGCTTAATCCCCTGCTCGACCGGTAACCGGACCAATTGAAAGTGTTAACGATTCAAAGTGGGGCACCATCGCATCTCCCCACTACGCGATGGTGCCCCGCCTCATACGCCTTTCACATATGAGGTTGCCTCGATTGAAGGCACCGCGCGAACTCTTCGTTACTTGCAATTCTGATTGAAGCGCTTTGCCTTGCACTGGTCACAGATTTCATCCGCTTTTGGTTTCTCCGTAGTGGTTTCGTAATCCGATGTGGGCCAATGCCGGCAATTCGAACAGAAATGCCACGTCGCCCTGTTGCGTTTACGTCGATAAACTTGCGTCATACAACCAAATGGAAGTTACGCCCACAACTCACAAAAAGTCCTTATAAAGTTCTCAAAAAGTTATTAATTTGAATTTGAGAAATTCGGCTGAATTCACCAACGCACCACATCCGAAGAAACTGCTTGCTGAAGTAGCCGTGATTCTGCAAAGATCGCTTCGGCAGTCCTGCCATCAGCTCCCGCGGAACGCACCGAATGTCTTCGCCTACCAAAGAACAGTTCTATATCGGAACCATTTTGGGAACACTGTTGGGTTTACTGATATTCGCTCTGCTGACAGGAATCGGCATTAGGCTAATCCCCAGACAGCCGAAGATCGGCTGGGTTTCAACGGTCCTTTTCGGAACGATGTGTGTGGTCACAGTTTTGGACCTCGTCCGCGAAATTAGTCTGGAACAGGACAAAATGCCGGATGTAAAAGGCCAACTGAGCATTCGCCGGGCTTTGATCGCAGTCGGGGTGACCCTCGTCACACTGTTCCTTGGAATCGCGGATGAATTTATTTCCTTCTTATTCAGCAACTCGTTCCCGCGACCAGGAGTCTGGCTCGGCACATTCGTTACAACTCTCGCCTTTTATCCGCTTCGAGACGAGAAACACGCAGACTTCAAAAGGTGGACTCTTGTCTGCGCAATTTTGGGTGTAGCGAGCGTCATCCTTTCGTATGGCAAGGACTGGCTCGTAAACGTATTGATATGAGACTTATTAGACTTCTTGGCGCAGTCGTGATTTTCTACGGTTTGAGTTATTTGCTCCATGCACTCATGCAAATCCTCGGCTCAATACTCTCCCAGTCTGCCCCAATGCTGCACGTGCACGTCATCGGACTCAATCTATGTATTGGCACAGTGACCACAGTGATCGGATTTGGCTTATTACTTTCACGCAACTGGGCCAGAATTGCGTGGCTGGTGACGGTCACAGTGCTCGTGTTTGTACACTGTCTGATTCTGTTTCTATGGTATGTGCGCGAGTCGGACGTAACGGGTCAAATTTTGAATGTCGCACTCACGAGTTTTCTGGCGGTAATTTCGTGGGGCAAGCTGACTCAAGAATCGACGAAGAAGCATTTCGCTTAGACAGCCAACGAGCCACAAAAAAGTACATAAGACACAAAACCTTGAGCGAGCGCTTTGGTGCCTTTTAAGTAGCTCTATATACTTTTGCCAGGTATGGAGCACGTGGACGTCGTAATCGTGGGGGCGGGTTTGTCGGGGATTGGCGGAGCCTGCCACCTCAAACGGGCGTGCCCGACGAAGAGTCTCGTCTTACTCGAAGGCCGCGAGAGGATGGGTGGGACGTGGGATCTCTTTCGGTATCCGGGCGTTCGCTCAGACTCCGATATGTACACGCTCGGCTATCGCTTTCGTCCGTGGCGCGACAACAAGGCGATGGCTGACGGTCCGTCGATCCTCAACTACATTCGCACGACTGCCGCTGAATACGACGTCGACAAGTTGATCCGCTACAACCATCGTGTACGACGTGTCTCGTGGTCGTCGGAACGCGCGCAGTGGGTGGTGGAGGCAGAGACGGATAAAGAACTAGTCCGGTTCACCTGCAACTTCGTCTATCTCTGCACCGGCTATTACGACTACGACAGCGGTTACACACCGGAGTGGCAGGGTGTCGCACGTTTCCGCGGGAAAATAGTGCACCCGCAAAAATGGCCTGAAGATCTCGACTACGAAGGCAAGCGCATCGTCGTGATCGGTAGCGGAGCCACAGCCGTTACACTTGTCCCGGCGATGTCCGAGCGCGCAGCACACGTAACCATGCTGCAACGATCTCCCAGCTATATCGTCGCGCGTCCGGCGGAAGATAAGATTGCGAACTTGTTCCGTCGCTGTCTTCCAGATCGCGCCGCGTACATGCTGACGCGTTGGAAGAATGTGTTATCGGGCACGTTCTTCTACAACCTGGCGCGAAATCGACCCAATGTTTTCAAGTGGATGGTAGCGCGAGGTGTACGCCACGAACTCGGCAACAAATACGATTCAAAGGATTTCACGCCGCCGTACAATCCCTGGGACCAGCGATTGTGTCTTGTTCCGGACGCCGATCTTTTTCGTTCGATGCGCGAGGGTCGCGTGTCAGTAGTGACTGATCACATTGAAACGTTCACCGAAGATGGTCTCTTACTCAAATCCGGTAAACACCTGGACGCCGACATCGTCGTGACGGCCACCGGTCTCGTTTTGAAACTCTTCAGCGGCATGCAACTCGTCGTGGACGGCGCGCCGGTCGTGATGCCAAAGACACTCGTCTACAAAGGCATGATGTTCAGCGACGTGCCCAATCTTGCCTTCGCCGTCGGTTATACAAACGCGTCGTGGACGTTAAAGTGCGACCTTATCGCCGAGTACGTTTGCAGACTCCTGAACCATATGGACCGTAACGGCTACGGCGTCTGCACGCCGCGCGTGAACGATGCTGACATCGAAGAGATACCTGTCCTCGACTTCAATTCCGGATATGTCTTGCGCGCACTCGACTCACTGCCGCGCCAGGGATCGAAGACGCCCTGGCGTTTGCATCAGAATTACGTGAGGGACCTTTCGATGATGCGATATGGGCGCGTTGAAGACGGCACGATGGAGTTTAGAGCGGCTTCGCGTGGCGTGGAAGCTGAGGCGGTCGTCAGTGACTGAGACCATGCGACTCGCAGGGCGGACCGCTGTGGTCACCGGAGCCGGAAACGGTATCGGCCGTGCGATTGCTATGTCGCTGGCGAAACGCGGTTGCCATCTCGCGCTTGCGGATATCGATGAAGACGGAATGGTTAACACGGCGGAGTTGACGCGTGCATCCGGTGTCCGCGTGTCGCGACACCGTCTGGATGTTGCAGATCGTATCGCAGTCGCTGAGTTGCCGGGATTGGTTGCTGCGGAGCACGGTGGCGTCGATGTGCTCGTCAACAACGCCGGCGTCGCTGTCGGTGGCACGTTTGAGCAAGTCTCGGATGAAGATTTCGAGTGGCTCTTCGAGATCAACTTCTGGGGCGTCGTCCGTATGACGCGCGCCTTCATGCCGCTGTTGCACGCGAGCGACGATGCACGCATAGTGAATCTCTCGAGCATCTATGGCGTGATCGCGCCTCCCGAGCAATCGGCATATTCGGCGAGCAAGTTTGCCGTGCGTGGATTCTCCGAGGCGCTGCGACATGAACTTGAAGACTCACGCATCGGTGTTACGGTAGTCCACCCGGGCGGCATCGCCACCTCCATCGCAGAGAACGCACGCATTCCGGCGGGCGCCACTGAAGAGGAAATTGCGCGGCGTCGCGAGAGGTATCGAAAACTGTTACGGTTGCCGCCAGAGGTCGCAGGTGAGACGATTGTGCGCGGCATCGAACGGCGCAAATCGCGCGTTCTCATCGGGTCAGACGCGAAGACGATTGCTCTAATAGCGCGTCTCGTGCCGGTGTCGTACTGGAAGGTGCTGATGTTACTCGTACGTAACGAATAAAGTAGTTAAGCACTCATGGACAAAATAAAAATCATTCTCATAGTCATTGTTGGAATCCTCGCGTCACTGGGACTCTTTGTTGCAATAGGTTTCATTTACAGCCTTTTGTTTTATGTGTTTGTTTTCGCAGTTGTTGGCTTGGGAGGTTATGTAGCATTCAAATTCCTCACCAAGCCTGAAGAGAAACAACTCAAGGCGCCCGATCCGAAGAAAGAGTTACAGAAAGTCCAGCGACTCCTGGATGAATACAAGCGGAAGTAAGTCACAAAAAGGCACAAGAAATGATTTAAACGTACTGTAGGGGCGGCCCTCCGTGGCCGCCCCTGCGGGGAATTGAACTACCGTCGAAAGCAATCGCCGCCTCTCATGCGGCAACGACCAACTTTCAAAAGTTGAATGTCCGGACAAGGGGCGGCCACGGAGGGCCGCCCCTACAGTACGTTCCGAGGCGCGCTAAGTGGCGAGGGCTTTTTCTGCTTTGGTTCGGACGAAGGCGTAATTTAATGCCGGTAAGGAATTAAACTTCGCGGCTTTCGTGAACGAGGCTTTTGCTTTTGCGGCGTCGCCCTTGCCCTGGTAAGCCTGGCCCAGGAGATAGAGCACCTGCGGGTTTTGTTGATTTGCCTGGCCCAGTTCGGCAATCGCGTTGTCGTAATTCTTTTCTTCGAGTGCGATGCGGCCGGCTAGCTCGTGTGCCTGCTTCAACTGGTTCGCATTCTTCGCGGCTTCCGTGCCTTTGCGAAAAGTTTCAGTCTCGGTCTTTGCAGTGGCTAGATCCTTTTTGGCAATCGCGACGCGAGCGAGATTGTAGTGCTGAAACAGCGCCGTATTGTCTTTGACCGCTTGTGAAAGACTCGAATCGGCCGTTGTCTTCAACGCCTGTTCGAAGGCCTTCTTTGCATCGTCGGCTTTTCCCATCTCCAGCAGAATGTTGCCCTTTAACTGCAAGTCGCCCGTCATCGCTGCTGCGTCGTTAGCCTTTTCTCCCAACGCGTATTGCTTCGCGGTTTCTGCAAGCGCCTGATCGTATTTTCCGTTATCAACAGCAACAACAGTCTGGCCGAATAATGCCGTACGACGTTCGCCATCGGTGCGTGCTTTGTCGGTCATCTTCTGCAACTCAGCCTGCGCCTCAGCGGATTTGCCTTCGTAAGTTAGGGCTGCCGCAATACCGAAGTGCGAGTTGACGAAGTTTGAATCGACCGAAAGCGCCTTGTTGTACTGCGTAATCGCTTCATCAAACCGTCCCATTTTCAAAAGCAGTTCGGCGTAGGAATCGTATGGGTTTGGATCGTTAGGGATCAGTTCGATGTATTTTTTGAAAGCGTTTTCCGCGTCGGAGTAGGCTTCGTTCTGTCGATAGGCGTAACCGAGAATATTGAAGGCGGTGGAATAATCGGGCGCGAGCTCTGTCGCGCGTTTGTAGTGTGTGATTGCCTGCGCGAAATCCTGTTGACCAAAGTAATAACCGCCAAGAGCAAAATGCGCGCGCTCGTCGTTTGGATACGCGGCGACGAGCTTCTCGAGAATCTCTTTTTGCTTCGTTGGATCTGCGTTGGCACCCGCTTCGTTTGCCTGAATCAGCATGCGCTCGCCATCCGATGCTTTGTCAGCAAGGGCGACGGCCTTTTTTAAGTGCTCGAAAAATTCTTTGGCGGTTGGCGAAACATTCGCGCGGCTGAGTTCGGCGAGTGCGAAATTGGGATCGAGAGCGATTGCTTTGTCATAGTGGGGAATGGAATCAGTGATACGAAGTTTTTCAGACAGATCGCGGCCGGCGAGAAATTCCTTGCGGGCTTCTTCCGAAGCGGTCGTGATGGCAATCTTGCCGCTGGCGGCGGCCGGCTTGTCAGTTGATCCCGTTGCTTTGTCGACCTGCTGGCAAGCGGTGAAAGCCAGTGCGCTTATCAGCAGTGCGAATACAAAAAAGGTGCGAAGGTGTGCGTGTCGCATGGTTGGCAGTACTCCTCCTAATAGGCAGACGTATGGAGAACTCGGGGAGATCGAGATGAGACTGGTGTGGGAAAGCGGAAAATAAGCATGACAGGCCGCTTTCGTCAAGATCTTTGTGACGAAAAAATTGGTTCGGATTTTTGTCACTAGCCTCGTGGGACTGTGAGGAAAGAATGAGGGACAGGATTGACAGGATTGACAGGATTTTCAAGATTAATCCTGAAAATCCTGTCAATCCTGTCTACCAATTGATCACAAACTCACGAACCAAATTGATTCCAAATCCGGTAAGCAATGTCGTGGTGCCGTTGCGTATGCCGTCCTTGTAACTGTAGCGCTCCGGAAACCAGGTTTCTCTCGCCACTATCGCACCCGTGTAAATTCCCGCGAAACGCGGCACCGAAACGACTCGATCGCCGTTTCGCTTTCGTGAGGTCAGATTCTGAAGCAATGCGTCTTTGAGCCGCGGACCGAACCCCTCACGTTTACTCTTCTCGAAACCGGTATCGAGACCCATCGCTTCATCGAGGCCATAAGTAACCGTCTGTTGAATCGCATTCTGGCCTAACCCGGAAGCATAACGTTTACCGTAGCCCTTCATTCCCTGCCCCCACTCCTCGGGAGCATCATGCCACTGCGCAATTCCTGCTGCAGCGCCCGTGCGCAGGAGGCGAAATGGCCCAATCATGTTGGTGATATACCGTTTTAGCCGTTCTTTCTCAGATGGAAATACGTAAGTTTGAGTAGTCGCCTGCTGATCAGTCTTATCCTGACTCTTCGTGTCATCCTGCCCATAACCCGAAACGGCGGCGACCCCGGCTAACACCAAGATCACCACACCTCGACAAATAAACCTCATGATCGTGCCCCCCCTTGATTCTATATAGGGACGAATTAACACGATTGTTTCCACAAAAAGGCACAAATAATCGCTATGTGACGTTTGTGCGTCTTTGGGGCTCTTGTTGCTACGGTTTGTCGGTGACTTTTAGTTCCTTGACCGGGACGCCGTCGCTCCACACGCCCATGAAACGTTGTTGAGGAGTGTTGCCGAGGGCGTATTCGCGATTCTTGCCGGTGAAGGCGGCATCGGTGAGGGCGTCGAAGAGTTTCCAGGTGCCGTAATAGTCCATTGCGTTGATTAACATCGTCTCGGGCCGAACACGGCGCGAGATCTGAACGTCGCCGATTCCGGAAGGACCACCACCGCCACCTTCACCATTGTCGTAGTCCCTATCCATCGCTGTCGGCGCGCGATGGCTCGCCTGCAGTGGCGGTGTTCCATGTGAATCTGAAATCATCAGGATGAAATCCTTGTTTGGCTCGGGAATGCGGGTCGACTCGTAATAGATCCGCTTCGCGTCAGTATCACGAACCAATCCATCCTGATCACCGGCGATGGCGAGTAAGAGAGTTTCAGCCGGTAACTTCTTCAAATCAGCGAGCGGAACATTGATCGGAGCATCAGTGATTCCCGGCTCAACAGACATCACCGCGCGTACACGAGGTAGCTTTGATTCAGCCGCCAACGCTGCCACATTCGCAGCAAGCAAACCACCGAGCGAGTGGCCCACGGTCGCAAATTTATTGAAGTCAGCAGTGACGTGCCCTTTCTCAGTTTTCAAACGATTGACCGCATCCTTAACCGCACTGATTGTGTTTGGCGTGAAGTCTTTGATGGGCGTCAGCAGATTTGCCTGATAACGCGGGTAGATCACGATGTTCCCACGCTTTACCAGATGATCGATCCACGCTCCGTAGTACATCGGATTCATACCACCCCAACCGTGCAGAAACACGATCACAGGCGCAGTCCGAGGCTTCGGCGAGTCAGGCTCGTAGATCCAGTATTCCAGCCCTCCTTTGCCGTAGCGATTCTTTATGACTGACGAATGGACGGACTGCTTGCTGCCCGGACCGGTTTGAGGCTGCGACGGTGGAGTGACACTTTGTGATAAAACAACAGGAAGAGAAGAAAGTATGAGCGTAATACCTAGAATTGCGGGTATAAAAATTCGCCGAAACATACCCTTCTCTTCCTTTGGAGTGCGGCGGCCTGGCGCCGCTTTGTTATCGTTTCTCGCCGGACCGAGGCCACAGCGGCGCCAGGTCGCCGCACTCCAAACATTACGCGCGAACGGCCCTCACTTCCAGGTATTCAGCATCGACATCAGTTGTGCCGTCAGTCGCTCGGTTGTGTGTAGTCCAATGTTGTTCGAGGTCTTTTCGCAAGGCCGCCTGTTTTTCCTCGTCGAGGGCAGCAAACGCCTTTTGCGTCGGACCGTAATACAAACGGAAATGCTCGACGACTTCCGCGGGAGAAAAAGGAAACACCCAGCGTATGCTTTGACTACCAAGATCCGTTTTTGAGATGCCCTCAGCAAACCGTTGCCGCACGGTTTCTTCTACACCCCAAAGCACCGGCGACGCCATGCCCGGGGGCAGCGGCAGGTATTGACCATTGATCTTGAACATCTGCCCGATAAATCCGCCCGGTGTCCAGTTTGCCATTGCGATGAGCCCGCCAGGCCTGCAGACGCGCTTGAGTTCTGCGGCTACGAGGTCCGGGCGCGGTGCGAACATTGCGCCGAACATCGTCATTACCACGTCAAAACTGCCGTCTGCATAAGGCAGTGCTTCTGCGTCGCCCTCGTCAAACTTCGCATTCAACCCTTCACGCTTCGCGTTTTCGCTGGCCTGCTCGACGAGATTCGGGGCGATGTCGACCCCGGTTACGTCGGCGCCGGTGCGTGCTGCCGGTATCGCCAGATTCCCGGTACCACAGGCAACGTCGAGTACTTTCATTCCCGGTTTCAAGCCGAGCCGCTTTACAAAATCCTCAGCCTGATCCGCGTAATATTTGGCGATCTCGCCGAAATCCCCCGCGATCCAAGTTGCTCGAAGCTTTGTTTTTAGCGCCGCCAGTTCTGAAGTTGCTCCACTTTCCATTTCCTACTCCCTTCTTTTTGGACGAAGTGCTGATTAGTCATTTATTCTAACTATATTGTCCCCCAAAATTATTCCTCACTTTGGCACGGCTTATGCGAAGGGCTGTGTGGTCGAGCATTTTGCGTAACAAAAGAATTCACCCGCGCAGAAGAAGGCCCAGTAGTAGACAAGGGGACACATGTTAACGCGTAATCAGGTTCTTCTTTGTACCTTGGTGGCTTGTGCCGTCGCAAGCTCGGTCCTGGCCCAGAGTTCGAGCGCTGAATTTCAAAAAACACTGAGCGAAAAGGTTTCCATCTCGCCGGCAGATTTTGCAGCCGTCCAGGTAAACCAGCCAGTAGTCCGCTCGATTCCGACCTCAGACAAAGCCGAAATCGCTGTTTCGGGTCTCGTGCCCATTAGCACTGTGGCCGACGAGTTTCTGCGGTCGTATCGCGACACGATGTTGCAGAAAAGCAACAAGGCGATCCTGGAAATCGGGGCCTTCGGTGGCCAACCATCACTCGCCGATGTTGAAACTCTCACACTCGAGTCACGCGATATCGAGGATCTGAAAGAGTGTGTGGTCGGGGAGTGCCAGCTAAAACTCTCCGCGGCCATGATCGAGCGTTTTCGAAAAGAGATCGACTGGAGCGCCGCGGATTGCAAAGCGAGGGTCACAAATCTCTTCAAGCAGATGCTGTTCGAGTATGTGAAAGACTATCGCGCGCGGGGCGAGGCCGCGTTGATCGAGTACAACGACAAGCGCGATCAGGTAAGTCTTGCAGACGAGCAGCGTGCGCTTAACTCGGCGCCGAGTTACATCAACGAGTTTATTAAGGACTCGAACGCTGGATTACAATTACTTGAAGACACGCTCGTCTGGTCCAAAATCAAGTTTGGACTGAAACCCGTTATCGCCATCAATCATGTCCTGATCTACAGGCGCAACAGCGACCTTGGCCCACAAGTGCTGATCGCGTCGAAACAGATTTATGCCAACCACTACTTCAATGCATCCCTCGCGCTGACCGCGTTCGTGCGCTTGCCAGAAGGCGCCTTTCTCGTTTATGAGAATCGTTCACGGGCCGACGGTCTCGAGGGACCATTTGGTAAGATCAAGCGAGGCGTGGTTGAGAAGAAGGCGGTGGAAGGACTGCGGGCAATTCTCGAGCAGTCGAAAGCGAGTCTCGAAGCAACGACTCTGAGCGCAAGCACCGCTAACCTCGCGTCGGATCAGTCTTATGGTTGGGGACGAAGATTATTTGGCGGTGTGCGTCCGCTGTTGTGGGTACTCGTGATTTCGGCAATTATAGCGTTGCTGGCACTGGGCCGGCGACGAACAGAGAGTTCGCCTGCACCAAAACAAAAGGCGCTCAAACCTGAAAACGCTAAAGGTTAATTATTCCTACAAGAGGAGGAAGAAATGATAAAGAAACCGTTTATCATGTGGCTCGTTGCTGCAGTTATCATCGGAGGTTTGCTATCGTATGTTGCTGCACAACATTCCGGTCATACGGTTGAACTGAAGAATGCGCAGGGCGAGTCAGTCGGCACGGCTACGCTATCGGAAGCAGGCAAGGGAGTAAGAATCAAGCTCAATCTGAAGAATCTGCCGCCGGGAATGCATGGAATTCATATTCATCAGATGGCGAAATGCGAAGGGCCGGACTTTCAAACGGCCGGCGCACACTTCAATCCGGATAACAAGATGCACGGACTGAAGAATCCGAAGGGCCCACACGCCGGTGATATGGTCAACTTCACCGTGAGCGCAAAAGGTACCGCCAACGCGACCGTTACAGACATGCACGTGACCTTGAAAGATGGTCCAAACTCACTATTCGCGAACGGCGGCACTTCGTTGGTTATTCACGAAAAGGCTGACGACGGGAAGACTGATCCCTCCGGAAATTCCGGCGCCCGGATCGCGTGTGGAACAATCACTCCGTAACACGGATAGAGACGGATCTGAAAAACGGATCAGGTATTCTGAATGCTTGATCCGTCTTTAAATCCGTGCTATCCGTGGCTCATGAAACGCCTCCTGCCACTCATCGCGCTCGTTTGTATCTCCGTTTACGCCAATCAACAAACAGTCAAGATCAGTCCGGGGTTTTTTAGCGGCAAAGACTATCTCGAGATGAGCGACACCGAGAAGCGTGCTTATGTCACCGGTGAGATCAATGGGATGCTGGTTGCACCTTTCTTCGGGGCGCCCGAGGAGAATTTGAGCTGGCTCAAGAGTTGTAGTTCGAAGATGTCAGACGAAGAGTTGGCGGCAATCCTCTCGCGCTTCATCCGCGACCAACCCGGTCAGATGCAGACGAATTTGAATGTCGTGACGTTCAATGCGTTGCGAGAAGCCTGCAAAAAGAATTGAACGTACTGTAGGGGCGGCCCTCCGTGGCCGCCCTGCGGGGAATTGAACTACCGTCGAAAGCAATCGCCGCCTCTCATGCGGCAACCACTAACCTTCAAAAGTTGAATGTCCGGACAAGGGGCGGCCACGGAGGGCCGCCCCTACAGTACGTTCCAAGTTTTATATTTTAGCGGCGTGTGCCGACGATGGCGCGTAGGTGACGGAGGCGCGCGTCGAGATCTTCGGGCGTGAGAGAGGCGTACTTCGCTGGAAGAAGACGGCGGCTGGAACTTTCGAAGACGGCCAGGAGTTCCATATATTCCAGGAGCTCGACGTCTCGGCTTGGGAAGTAGTCGATGGCTGCCTGCTGGAAATGACTCGCCAACACCGGCGCGTCGCCGCCACTCTCACGCGCAGCGTCTTCATTCGCCAAAAGAATCACCGCTTCGATATCAGCATTACTGTAACCAATAAGCTTGCTTGAAAAGCCTTCGCGGATCGACGCCAGATCGACATCCGTCTTGATCTTGTTCTTGCGCAAGAGCGCCTTCGCGACCAGTTCGACTTCTTCCGCAGTCTGCACATACAAAAACGGAATCTTACGATCGAGACGTCCGGCGCGTTTGAGATCTACGTCGAGCTTGTCCGGACGATTGGTCATCACCAGAAACAGTATCCGGCCACGATTCGAAGTGTCAGACATAAACTCCTTGATACGCGCGATCACACGCGACGAAGTGCCACCATCGCCTTCGCCATCGGTGTTGCCAAAAGCACGATCGCCTTCGTCTATGATCACGACAACCTGTCCGATAGCGCGGATGACATTGAGAATCTTTTCGAGATTACCTTCGGTCGCTCCTACCCACTTCGAGCGGAAGTTCTTTAACTTGATCGTCGTCAGGCCACACTCTTTTGCGAATGCTTCAGCAACGAACGTCTTGCCGGTGCCCATCGGTCCAGTGAACAGAATTCCCATCGGCACACGGCTCACCCGTCCTTCACGAATACTTTCTGCGATGACCATCAAGTCTTTCTTGACTTCTTCCATGCCGCCGACAACTTCAAACCCGTGCGACGGCTCGACAAACTCAACCAATCCAAAACACTCACGCTCCAGAATCTCGCGCTTTCTTTTCGCGATTAGTCGATCGGTCTCCTTGCGCGCCAGTTCGATCGGACTGGGCAAAGCCGCGTCAGCCTCGGGCATTGAAGCTGTCGGTGCGACCAGTTCTTTTACTTCTTCACGGCTGAGATTGGACGTCAGCGCGGCGAGCTTGTGCGCGCGCCCGGCCGCATCAGCACCGCCGCCCAACAATCCGGCGATGAAAGCTTCGCGATCCGCCAACTCCTCTTCAACAGCGGGCTGCGGCGTTAAGATCGATGCGATCTGAATCGACTTCAAACCCGCCGTGATCCCCGCGTAACGCTCGGCGTCTTTCT
>Ga0111539_10006731_pt1 | contig 14788 bp, 12 predicted proteins | sample RhiMethybrSRZTD1_FD_79667 | JGI IMG/M metagenome (GOLD analysis project Ga0111539, IMG submission 79667) | Populus rhizosphere microbial communities from Tennessee, USA - Rhizosphere MetaG P. TD hybrid SRZTD1 (version 2) (version 2) | ecosystem: Host-associated > Plants > Roots > Rhizosphere >... | reverse complement strand
GCTCGCGATTCCGACGACCTTCCTCGTCGACGCCGCCGGCATCGTGCGCTGGATCGACCAGGCGGGCGACTACCAGCAGCGCTCCGACCCCGAGCGCGTGCTCGCCGCCATTCGCGCGACGCTCGGCTGAGCGCCGCTCAGGGCGTGCCGAGTCCCTGGACGAGCGCCAGCCGCTCGGCGATCAGGAAGCTGAGGTGGGTGCGGCAGGCGACGGTGATCTTGCCCTTGTCGCCGGCCTTGGTGATCCGATTGAGGAGGCCGGTGAGCTGCTTGGTGGCGCGGGTCAGGAGCGCCTGAGCGTTCTTGCTGGTCTTGGCCTTACCGACCAGGTTGCGCGCCTTCTGGCTCTTCAGGTTGATGGAGGTGGCGAGCTTCGCGTAGATCGGATCGGGCGCACACAGATTCGTGCTCGTCTGGAGCTTCGCGAGCTCGCAGTCGACCGAGGTGAAGCCCACGTGGCTGTGCACGCAGCTGCCCGCCTGACAGGCATCGGTCGTGCAGGTGTTGCCGTCGTTGCAGTCGGCCGGGACGCAGCCGCCGGGCACCGACGTGCTCGTCGTCGTGGGCGTCGCCGTCGTGGTGCTGGTGGTGCTGGGGCCCGGAACGCTGGTGCTCGTCGAGGTGGCGCCCGGCACGCTCGTGCTCGAGGTGGTCGGTGTCGGCACGCTCGTGCTGGACGTCGTCGGCGTCGGCAGGCTCGTGCTGCTCGTCGTCCCACCCGGCACGCTCGTCGACGTGGTGGTGGGCGTGGGCGAGCTCGTACTGCTGGTGCTGCTCGTGCTGCTCGTGGTGGTGGGACTCGGCGCGGTGGTGCTCGTCGTCGACGGCGGGGGGAGCGACGTCGTGGTGGTCGGCGGGGGTCCCCCGGTCGTCGAGGTGGTGCTGGCCGTCGGCACGCTGGTTGTCGTCGTTCCACAGAGGTTGGTGCCGCTGACGCACGTCTTCGCACCGTCGCAGTGATCGCCCGCGGTGCAGATGTTGCCGTCGTTGCACAGCGTCCCGGCCGGTGCGGCCGGATTCTGGCAGCCGAGGGCCGGGTTGCACGAATCCGTCGTGCACAAGTTGAGGTCGTTGCAGTTGAGACTGCCGTTCGACCGGCACAAACCTTGGATACACGACTCGACGCCGTTGCAGACGTTGAAGTCGGTACACGAGCTCCCATCGGCAATCGGAGCGTTGCGGCAGCCGAGGCTCGCGTCGCACGAGTCGTTCGTGCACGCGTTCGAGTCGTTGCAGTTCTCGACCTTGCAGGTGGAGGAGCAGCCGTCGCAGTTCACCGGCGTGCCGGCGGTGTCGCACGTCTCCGGGAATTCGACCATGCCGTTGCCGCAGGTCGGACAGGGGACGAGGCATTTGGTGCCGGGTGCCGGCGGCGCCGTGCACGTGTCGAGCGCGGTGACCGTCGCCGTCGGATGGACGTTGGCGGTGACGATGGTCGGAGCCACACGGGAAGGGTGCTGGAAGGTATTGCTGCCGTTGGCCCCGGGCGGGCCCGTGGTCGTCGTCGCGTCCACCGTGCCCTGCATCGTCAGCTTCTCGCGTGCGGTGAGGAGGTTGTCGCCGCCGTCCGGCCCGCGGGCGGTCACCGCGACGCCCGACGCGATCGTGACGTTGCAACCCGAGACCTCGTTGAAGCCACCGAGCCCACAGCCGTTGAGTGTCCCGCAGCCGCCGCCGTCGACGTTGAGCGAGTTGTTGACCGTGACGTTGCCCTGGCTGCGGTCGCCTGCGACGACCGTGATGGCGCCGCCGAAGCCGCCGGCGTCTCGCCCCTGCGCGTCGCTCATGCCGTTCAGGATGATGTTGCGCCCCGCGATGACGTCGATCAGGTTGCCGCCGAAGCCGCCCGAGGCGTCCATGGTTCCGTCCGACGTGATGTCGACGTCCGCCTCGAGCGCGACCTCCCCGCCGCAGCTCTGCGGCCCCTGCCCCTGTACCGACAGCGGCGCCGCCGCGGCGTGCGTGATGGAGCCGCGCGCGACGATACCGATTCCGCCTCCGCCACCGTCCGGCGCGCCGCTCTCGGCGGTCATGGGGGAGTTGATGGTCACGTCTCCGTAGCGCGCGTCGACGTCGATGAAGCCGCCGCATCCGCCACCCGAATTCGTCGGGGAGCCCGTGCCGTTCAGGATCACGGGCCCGAGCATCTGGACGCGGGTGCCGGCGAAGACGCTCGCGCAGCCGCCGCTGCCCGCGTCGCCCCCGCCCGTCGCGTTCATGCCGCGCACGATCGACTCGCCGACGGACTTCACGTCGATCACGCCGCCGTCGCCGCCGTTGGCGATGAGGTTGGTTCCGAGGTCGACCCTGCCCTTCGAATCGATGTCGATGAAGCCGCCGCTCGACAGGTCCCCGCCCGTGACGGCGATGTCGGACAGGTTGCCGGTCGTGATGTCCCCGACCGCTCGGAGGGTGATGCTACCGTTGCCGCCGCTCGTCGTGAGGTTGTTGGCGATGAGATCGCCGGAGACGGTGATCGGCCCGCCGGCGTTGGAGATGAAAGTCCCGCCCCGCACATTCCCCGAGAGATCGATGACGCCTTTGAGCGTGGGCCCACGCTGGACGTTGAAGGCGCCCGTCGTGGTGATCGTCAACGAGCCGCCGCGGTCGCGCGGGGGGGTCGCCAGGGTTCCGCGGCCCTCCACCCGCCCGCTCGGCGCGACCGTGAACGAGCCCGCGAGAATCGTCACCGTGTTGGAGAAGATGTCGATCTTGCCGCTCGCCGTGATGGTGACGGCGCGCGTCCCGAAGTCGAGGGTGCACCCGTCGGCGATGTCGAACGACTTCGTGATGTTGCAGGCGCCGGTGCCGCTCGGGCACCCTGGATCCTGGCTGTTCACCTGTGCCGCGGTGCAGGCGTTCAGCGCATGCGCCGCCGCGGGCAGCATCAGGAACCCGATCAGCGCAGCCAGGAGGGGGAGAACCGATGGGAGGCGACGTGCGCCCTGCTCTGGATACCTCGTGGTCAGACTGGTGGTCGCCTCTCGGCCGCGCTCGGCGACCGTAAACTTGCCTCGGCGGCGGCCCTCCGTGCAAGAAAAAAGTGACCGGGGCTCGAACCCGCGCCGTTTCTGGCACATCGCCTCATATCGCAGACCGCACGACACGCCGCGCGTAACCTGGCGCGCGGGGCAGTGTTGCGCGCGCGAGTCGCAATGACCGCTCACCGGCGCACCACGGTTCTCGACATACTCCTCCTGAGTCCTCGTGGGCGCCCTCGCGCCGCGTATCGCTACCCGTACCACTATCCGTCGCCGCTCGTCTTGCCACCCCCCGGGCGGCCACCTGCGGGCCTCGCGTCGACATGAAGAGCCGTCGCATAGCACCGATCGCGCTGCTTGGTATCCTGCTGGCGGCGAACGCCGCCGCCCAGGCCGCGCCCCCCTATCCTCCCTACCCCCCGCCGCGCGTGCGCTCCTATCCTCCGCCTCCTCCGCCGCCCCCGCGCGTGATCGCGCCACCGCCGCTGTCGCCCGTGATGCGCGTGCTCTATGCGCCGTTCTACGCTGCGGGGCTGGTGCTCCGGTACGGTGTCTACTACGTCATCGTCGCGCCCTTCGAGGTATTCGGTCGCGCGCTCAACTATGGCGTCGAGGGCGGTGTCGAACCACCGCCCCGCCGGGAGTACGATCGGAGTGACCGATGACGCGCGCGCTCGCCGCGATCGTACTCTCGCTGCTCCTCGCCGTTCCCACGACAGTCGTCGCACGCCAGGGACATGGCGGCGGGGGCGGCGGAGGCGGCGGGGGCGGGCGGCAGTTGTCGTTTCCCTCTCACGGCGGATGGGGACACGGCTCGCATGGGTGGCACGGCGGCGGCCACGGCCACTTCCATCATCATCACGGCTCGGATTTCTTCTTCTTCGGCTCGTTCGGCCCGTACTGGTATGGCGGATGGCCCTACTATGGCGGATGGCCCTATGGGCCGTACCCCTACTCCGCCTACTACGGGTACCCGTACTACTATCCGTATCCGCCCGGTCCGTACCGCGTCTACGATGACCCCGACGACCGCGACGAGCCGGAGGAGTCGTATTCGCCCCCCGCGGACGCCGAGCCGGCGAGCTACGGCCTGATCCGCCTCGACGGCGTGCCCGACGGCGCGGCGGTCGAGCTGGACGGCCGCTTCTGGCTCACGGCGAACGATCTCGACGAGCGTTGGTTGGCGCTCCCGAATGGCGAGCACCGTATCGCGGTCACGGTGCGAGACGCGCAGCCCATCGTGCGCACGATACGCATCGTCCCCGGCAAGAGTCACGTTCTCAAATTCGACGCCCGTCGCACCTGAGCGCACATCCTTTCCTCAGCTCGGCCGCTTTGCTAAGCACGAGCCATGGCCAACGTGACAGCCGTGGCAGACGACACCTTCGAGCTCGAGGTGCTGAAGAGCTCCACCCCCGTGCTCATCGACTTCTGGGCACCGTGGTGCGCTCCCTGCCGCGCGATCTCCCCCATCGTCGAGGAGATCTCCGAGACCTACGCGGGCAAGCTCAAGGTCGTGAAGATGAACGTCGACGACAACCCGAAGACGCCGTCGCGCTACGGAGTGCGGGGGATTCCGAACCTCATCGTGTTCGCGGGTGGCGCGGTGAAGGAGCAGATCACTGGCCTGCGTTCGAAGGCCGACCTCGTCAAGCTGATTGACCGCGCCATCGTGTAAGCAGGTTGCGGTAGCCTCAGAAGAGGTTCCGCCGCATCGACACGTTCATCACCAGCCCGATCCCGATCAGCAGCGAGAACAGCGACGAGCCGCCGTAGCTGAAGAGCGGCAGCGGCACGCCGACCACCGGCAGGACGCCCGTGGTCATGCCGACGTTCACCGTCACCTGCCAGAAGAAGATCGCGCCGATCGCCAGCGTCAGGAGGACGCCGAACCGATCGCGCGTGCGCGCGGCGATCACCACCATGCGAAGCAGCAGCATGAGGTAGAGGCCGAGGAGCGTGCACGCCCCGACGAACCCCCACTCTTCGGCGAACACCGAGAAGATGAAGTCGGTGTGCTGCTCGGGGAGGAAGTCGAGGTGGTTCTGGGTGCCCTGGAGGAACCCCTTCCCCCAGATCATCCCGGAGCCGACGGCGATCTTCGATTGGATCACGTGGTAGCCGGAGCCGAGCGGATCGAGGTCGGGATTGAGGAACGTCAGGATGCGCTTCTGCTGATAGTCCTTGAGGCGCTCCCAGAGGATCGGCGCCATGAGAATCCCGGGCGACCCGAGGAGCAGGAGCCAGCGGAGGCGCACACCGCCGAGCGCGAGCATGGTGACGGCGAGCACGCCGAGCAGCGCCGCCGTTCCGAGGTCGGGCTGCGCCAGCACCGCCGCCGCCGGGACGGCCATCACGACGAGCGGAATCACCGTGTCCCAGAGCGTCAGCCCGACGGCGCGCGTGCGCCCGAAGATGTGCGCCAGGATGAGGGCGAGGCCCACCTTCATGAGCTCCGACGGCTGGATCGAGACCGGCCCGACGCCGATCCAACGCCGCGAGCCGCCGGCCACGCGCCCGACGAACGGCACCGCGAGGATCATGAGGAGGACGACCGCGTAGATGCCCCAGGCACTCCGGTCGACGCGCCGGTAGTCGAACGTCACGGCCAGGAGCATCCCGACGCATCCGGCCGCGAGCCAGGTGAGCTGCCGCATCACCAGGGGCGGCAACCCCTCCATCCCGGGCTCGCGCGAGGCGCTGTAGACACAGACCGTCCCGAGGCCGACGATGGCGAGCGCCAGGATCGGCAGCTGCCACTCGAAGTGCGCGATCAGGCGGCGGTCAATCCGCATCCACGTGTGCCTCCTGCGTCGGCGGCAGCGGCGACGGCCCCTGGGTGCGGTCGAAGTAGTGCGCGAGGATGTCGTGCACGAGGGGCGCGGCGATGGCGCCGCCGCCGCCGCCCGCGTGCTCGACGATCGCCGCGACGGCGATCTCCGGCTCGTCGACGGGCGCGTAGGCGATGAACCACGCGTGGTCGCGCGTCTTGAGGGCGCCCTTGTTGGAGCGCTCCCGGCTCTCGCCGAGCTTCACGACCTGCGCCGTCCCCGTCTTGCCCGCGACGTCCGTCCCGAGCACGCGCGCCTTCTTCCCCGTGCCGCGCTCGCTCATGACCACGTCGCGCATGGCGCCACGGACCTTGTCGAGCGTCGCCTTCCCGAGGCGGGCCTCGCCCATCACCTCCGGCTCGGGCACGGCGCGCACGCTGCCGTCCGCGGCCTCGATGCGCTTCACGTAGCGCGGCCGGTAGCGCGTCCCGCCGTTCGCGAGCGTGGCGGCGAGGTTCGCCATCTGGAGCGGCGTCGCCGTCACGTAGCCCTGGCCGATCGCGACCGAGAGCGTCTCGCCGGGGAACCACGGCTGCTTGAAGCGCCGCTGCTTCCATTCCGAGTCGGGGATGAGGCCCGTCTTCTCGTTCTCGAGCGCCACGCCCGTCGGCAGGCCGAGCCCGAGGCGGCGCGCGTATTCGGCGATGCCGTCGACGCCGAGCTTCTGCCCGTAGGTGTAGAAGAAGACGTCGCACGACTCGACGACGGCCCAGTGCAGGTCGACGCCGCCGTGCCCGCCGGGCTTCCAGCAGCGGAAGAAGTGGTTGCCGAACGGGATGCCGCCGCTGCAGTGCACGCCGGGGTTCGGGCCGCCGATCTTCTCCTCGGCGATGCCCGCCGCGACCGCCACCTTGAACGTCGAGCCGGGCGGATACTGGCCCTGGGTCGCGCGGTTGTTCAGAGGGTGCTTCGGGTCCTGCATCAGGCCGCGCCACTCCTCGCGCCGGATGCCGCGGGCGAAGGTGTTGGGGTCGAAGGCCGGCTTCGACACCATGACCAGGATCTCGCCGTTACGGGGGTCGATCGCCGCGATCGCGCCGTCGCGGTCGCCGAGTGCGCGCTCGGCGACGTCCTGGAGGTCGCGGTCGAGCGTCAGCCAGAGCGTGTGGCCCGCGACGTCGGGGACGTGGTCGATGACGCGCATGCGCCGCCCGAGCGCGTCGACCTCCACCTGTTCCCCCCCCGATTCGCCACGGAGCTCCTCGTCGAACGCGCGCTCGAGCCCGGCCTTCCCGACGAGGTCACCGGAGCGGTAGGGCGTCTCGTCGCCGGCATGCTCGAGCTCGCGCTGGCTCACCTCGCCGACGTAGCCGAGTAGATGTGCCGCGAGCGGTCCGTAGGGATAGAAGCGACGCGGCCCGACCTGCAGCGAGATGCCGGGGAGGTCGAGCTGGTGCGTCTCGAGGGCGACGACGCCCGCCCAGTCGAGGTCGCGCCGCAGCACGATGCCCTGGTACGGCGGCCGCTTCGAGCCCGCGCGCGCGTCCTGCCTGAGCGCCGGCTCCTCCTCGCCGAGGTAGCGCGCGAGCGTCGACAGCACCTGGTTGCGGTCGCGGCGGGCGTCCTCGGGCACGAACACGACGTCGAAGGACGGCCGATTGTCCACCAGGATCTCGCCGTGGCGGTCGTAGACGACACCGCGCGCGGCCGGCACGCGGACGAGGCGGATGCGGTTCTGCTCCGACATGAGCCGCATCTCTGCACCCTTGTCGACCTGCAGGTACCAGAGCCGGATTCCGAGGAGCCCGAACGCGACGAGCACGACGGCGGCGGTGACGCCCATCCGGACCTGGAGCTCCGGCGGGACCTCGCGCGACAGGACCTGCAGGCCTCGGGGCGACATCGCTCAGGTGAGCCCGAGGGCCCGTTTTTCCCAGTGCACCGCGGCGAACACCGCCGGGGCCGTCAGCGCTGCAGCCATCGACTCGACGACCGTGTACCAGAACACATGGTGCCAGAGCGGCGCGCCACCCGCCAGCCTCAGGATCGCGAGCATCACCACGCCACGCACGCAGCCGGCGACGAAGACGACCACGATCACCGGCAGCGACCCCTGCACCCAGATGCTCCGCGCGACGAGCTGCACGCTCGCGAAGACCAGGGTGAACGCGAACGCGTTGATGCCGAGGCGTACGCCCGAGAACGCGTCGAGGAAGTAGCCGAGCAGGAACGCGCCGAGCGCGCCGCCCATGTTGCGATGGAACACGCCGAGGTAGACGGCCAGCACGAGCATCAGGTTCGGCGCCACCGGCAGGGCGGGGATCGAGGGGAAGACGTTGGTCTGGAGCACCATGGCGACGATCGCAGTCGCCGCCAGCGCGGCGAAGCTCCGCACCGTCAGGCCGGCGGCCGCGCGAGCACGTCGGGCGGCTCCGCCGGTGCCACGGGGCCGCGGGTCACCAGCACCTCTTCGAGGTCGCGCTGCGTGAAGCGGGGACGGACCTCCGCAGCCTGGAAGAGCCCCTGCCCGCGACGATCGATGCTCGCGATCTCGCCGATCGGGAGCCCCTTCGGGAAGATGCCGTCGAGGCCCGAGGTGACGAGCATGTCTCCGACCTGCAGGTCGTCCGTCCGCTTGACGTACTTGAGTTGGCAGCCCCCCTCCGGGGTCCCCTGCACGATGCCGCGCACGCGGCTCCGCTGCACGACGGCGTCGACGCCGCTGTTGTGGTCGGAGACGAGGAGCACCCGCGCTGCGTTCGCGCTGGCGATGAACACCTGCCCGACGATGCCCTCCGGCACGAGCACCGCCGCGCCCTTCATCACCCCGTCGCTCTCGCCGCGATCGATGACCAGCGTGCGCGCGAGGCCGGCGGCGTCGTAGCCGATCACCCGGGCGGTGACGAGGCTCCCGGCGAGCTGCTCGCGGAACTCGAGGAGGCGGCGCAGGCGCGCGTTCTCGATCTCGATCTCGCTGAGCGTGTCGAGCTTCTGCTGCAGGCCCCGGACCTGGGTGCGTAGCTCGGTGTTCTCGGCGCGGGCGCGGAATATCTCGCCGATGCCGCGCCACGTGCGCGCGAACCCGCCACTCAACGCGGCGCTCGCGCGCTGCAGCGGCGCGAGGCCCTCCAGGAGCATGCGCGCCAGGATGTCGCCGCGGCCCCGGCCGCTCCCCGTCGTGATCACGAGGCCCGCCGCCAGCACCAGGCAGAAACCCGACGCCAAGAGCAGACGGTTCCGGCGCAGGAAGTTCAGCACGAGCTTCCGTTACCCTCTTACGCCCGGCGCCGCGGGCGCGCCATTACGAGATGGCGACGTCCTTGAGGAGGGACATTTCGTCCAGGACCTTGCCGGCTCCCATGACGACGGCCGTCAGGGGATCGTCCGCCAACATGACCGGCAGGCCGGTCTCCTCGCGGAGCAGCGTGTCGAGATTCCGCAGGAGGGAGCCCCCGCCGGCCAGCACGATGCCCTTGTCGACGATGTCCGAGGCGAGCTCGGGCGGCGTGCGCTCGAGGCCGATGCGCACCGCTTCGACGATCTGGTTGATCGGCTCGAGCAGCGAATCGCGGATCTCCTCGTCGGTGATCTCGACCGTCTTCGGCACGCCGGCGACGAGATCGCGGCCCTTGATCTCCATCATCTGGAGCTCGTTGCCGGGATAGGCCGAGCCGATGGTGATCTTGATGAGCTCGGCCGTCCGCTCGCCCACCAGGAGATTGTACTTCCGCTTGATGTACTGGACGATGGCCTCGTCCATCTTGTCGCCGCCGACGCGTACCGACTTCGAGAAGACGATGCCCGAGAGCGAGATGACGGCGACCTCGGTCGTGCCCCCGCCGATGTCGACGATCATGTTGCCGGCCGGCTCGGTGATCGGGAGCCCGGCCCCGATCGCGGCCGCCATCGGCTCCTCGACCAGGTAGACCTCGCGCGCGCCCGCCGACTCGGCGGACTCGCGGACGGCGCGCTTCTCGACCTCGGTGATGCCGAACGGCACGCAGATGATGATCCGCGGCCGGACGAGGCGCTTGCGGTTGTGGATCTTCTGGATGAAGTAGCGGAGCATCGCCTCCGTGATCTCGAAGTCGGCGATGACGCCGTCCTTCAGCGGCCGGATGGCGACGATGTTGCCGGGCGTGCGCCCGACCATCTTCTTCGCCTCGGCGCCGACGGCGAGGACCCGACGGCCCCCCCGCGCGTCCTTCTGCACCGCGACCACGGAGGGCTCGTTGCAGACGATACCCTCACCCTTCACGTAGATGAGGGTGTTCGCGGTCCCCAGGTCGATCGCGAGGTCGTTCGAGAAGATCCCGAGAATCGAGTCGAGAATCATTGCGCGCGCCACCCTTCAGCCGCCGGTTTCCACACGTCGGCGCAGATCCAGGGCTACCAGAAAGCCTACCGAGTGACAATGAAAACCCCAACGCTCCCGGAGGTTTGCAAACGACGGGGGGCTCGGCTAGCTTTTCCGCCTCCTTTCGCATGCTCCCGTATCTCCGCAAGTATTCTCGCTCGCGCGTGCTGTACGGCTTCCTGGCTGCTGTGTTCATCGCCTGGGGCGTCGGGACGGTCGGCTCCGCGCGTATCGACGTCATCGCCCGGGTGCACGGCGAGCCCATCACCCGCCGCCAGCTCGAGCGGACGATCGGGCTCGTGCAGCGCCGCTACGACGAGCTCGCGCAGGGCCGGCTGACGCCCGACCTCGCGAAGTCACTCGACATCCCCGGGAAGGCGCTCGACGAGCTGATCTCCGCCGCGTTGCTCGAGCACGAGGCCGCCCGTCTCGGCATCACGCCGAGCGAGGACGAGGTCCTGCTCGCCATCACGCAGATGCCCGAGCTGCAGCAGAACGGCACCTTCGACCGCGCCAGGCTCCAGGCCTTCCTCGAGCAGGAGCGCGACCGCGGCGAGTTCGAGCGCGACGTGCACCGCCAGCTCCTCTTCCAGCGTCTCGAATCGCTTGCCGCCGACGGCGTCCAGGTGTCCGACGCCGAGCTCGAGGAACGCTACAAGCTCGACCACGAGCGCGTGCGCCTCGCGTTCGTCCGCATCTCGGCGAAGGAGCTCGAGGCCGGCATCACGCTCGGCGACGAGGACCTGACGCGCTTCCACCAGGAGCAGGGCGAGCGCTACCGCGTGCCGACGCGGCTCCGCGCGCGTTACGTCGCCTACCGCGCCTCGGAGATCGCGCCGTCCGTCGAGCTGACCGAGAAAGACGTCGCGACGTGGTACGAGGCGAACAGCGACCAGCGCTTCATGCTCCCCGAGCGCATCCGGGCGCGACACATCGTCGTGAAGGCCGCTCCCGATGCCGCCGAGACGGCGCGCGAGGCGGCGCGCAAAAAGGCCGAGGAGATTCTCGCCGAGGTGCGCGGCGGCGACTTCGCCGAGATCGCGAAGAAGCGCTCGGAGGACAAGGCCACGGCGGCGTCCGGCGGGGACCTCGGGGTGGTCGCGCGCGGCAAGCTGGCGCCGGCCCTCGACGCGGCGGCGTGGGCGCTCGAGGCCGGGCAGGTGAGCGAGCTCGTCGAGTCGCCCGACGGCTTCGAGATCGTCAAGGTCGAGGAGCGGCTGGAGGCGGGTCCGAAGCCGCTCGAGGAGGTCCGCGGCGAGGTCGAGAAGGCCCTGCGGATGGAGCGTGCGTACGAGAGCGCGCGCGCCGAGGCCGAGGCCGACCGACGCGAGATCGTCAACGGGACGCCGTTCGCGGACGCCGTCGCCCCGCGTAAGGTCGAGGAGACCCCACCCTTCCTCGACGGCGGGCCCGTCGCGGGTATCGGCCGGGTGCCGGAGTTCACCGAGACGGCGTTCGGGCTCGGCGACGGCGAGGTGAGCGACCTCGTCGAGACCGCCGACACCGTTTACCTGCTGTCCCCCTTCGGGCGCGAGGAGTCTCACGTCGCGCCGCTCGACGAGGTGCGCGCGCGGGTCGAGGGCGATCTGCGTCAGAGCCGCGCCGCGGCGGCCGCGAAGGAGCGCGCCGAGCAGCTGCTCACCCGCGCGAAGGAGATCGGGCTCGATCGCGCCGCCGAAGAGGCGAAGCTGCGCGTCCAGGAGACCGAGCCGTTCGACCGTCGCACGCCGTCGATCCCGCCGCTCGGCTTCGCGCCCGAGGTGCACGATGCCGCGTTCACGCTGACCGCGGAGGCTCCGCTCGGAACGCAGGTGTACGACGTGAGCGGTGACGCCGTCGTGATCGCGTCGCGCGAGCGGCTTCCCGCCGACGTCGCCGGCTTCGCGGAAGACAAGGACGCGCTGCGAAAGCAGCTCCTCGCGCAGCGCCGCGACGCCGCCTTCGAGTCGTTCGTGAGCTACCTGAAGGAGCGCGCGCAGCGCGAGGGCGAGATCTCCGTCCGCCAGGACGCCCTCGGCAGGAGCTGAGCCAGATTCACGCGAGCGCGCCCGGCGGCTTCGCCTTTCCCGGCACGCGCTCGCTCGGCTGTCTCCTGATCCACGGTTTCACGGCCACCCCGGAGGAGATGCGCCCGCTCGGCGAGGCGCTCGCGGCGCGTGGTTTTCCTGTCCGCGGCGTCCGCCTTCCCGGGCACGCGACCACCGTCGCGGATCTCGCCGTCACCCGCTGGACGGACTGGTTCGGCGAGGTACTGGTCGACGCCGAGCGGCTCGCCGCGGAGACCGGCGACGTCGCCATCGTGGGGATGTCGCTCGGCTCGCTCCTCGGCCTGCACCTCGCCGCGACGCACCCGACGCTGGTGCGGGCCCTCGTGCTCTGCGGCACGCCGATCGAATCCCGCGGCCTCCGCCTGCGGGTGCTGACGCTCCTCGCGCGCATGCCCTGGTTGGCCGACCGGTGGGCCATCATCCCGAAGCGCGGTGGCGGCCCCGACATCGCAGATCCTGCGGTGCGCGCCGCGAGCAGGAGCTATCGCGCCATGCCACTCGGCGGGATCCTCGAGCTGTTCGCGCTGCAGGATGTCGTGCGCGTCGAGCTCGACCGCGTGCACCAGCCGGCGCTCCTCCTCCATGGCCGCGGCGACCACAGCGTCCCCGTCGCGGGCCTCGTCCGGCTCCGCCAGCGGCTCGGATCGCGCACCGTCGAGGCGCACGTGCTCGAGCGCAGCTGGCACGTCGTTACGCTCGACTACGACCGGAACGAGGTCGCGCGCCTGACGGGCGATTTTCTCGATCGCGTCGAGCGCGGAGCCCCCTGATCAGTAGTATCCGAACGCCTCTTCCTTGCGCTCGTCGGAGGGACGCCTAACCTTCCGCGCCTCCCGCTGCTTCGACGTCCCGGGCTTCGGCGGCGTCGCATCCTTCGCGATCTCGGCCAGGCGGGCGATACGCCCCGGTGTCGCCTCACGCGCCAGCGTCCCCGAGCCCTTCTTCTGCCTCGCCAACGCCGGCGTGGCGACGAGCAGCAAGCCGAGGCACAGAACCCCGATCGGACGCATTGCGGCCGGCCTTAGCACAGGTGGGCTTTCGGCCGCCACCAGAACCCAGGCGCCGCGGCCCGGCTACGCCTGCGCGGCGGCCTCGGGGCGGGTGGCCGCCGACGGCGCCTGCGCGTCCGGGCCCGACTCGATCGCGAAATGCAGCTTCGGGAAGAGCTTCGGAAGGCGCATGAGATTTGCGACGAAGACGCCGACGGCCATGCGGTCGATCCACGAGGATGTCGGCCAACCGAAGTGGACCGTGAGGTCCCGGCCCTCGAGCTCCTCCTCGAGGAGCGCCAGCAGCGCGGTGATGCTCCGATAGACGCCGCCCGGCTGCATCGTAAAGCGATAGTGATCCTCCGACACCTTCGGCGGGATCGGCGCTCGCGGCGAGAAGAACATGACGAAGGCGGTGCCGGCTTTGCGATCGCGGACCTCGATCTCTCCGGGGCGGCGGAAGTAGACGTGGAGCGGCCCGTCGACCTCGCCGAGCGCGAGGACCATCTCGAGCGGATAGTCGCTGCGGCGCTTCTCGCGCGCCTCGGGGCCGTAGCGCCGCGAGAGCGGGATCGCGGCGGCCAGCAGGATGGTGACGACGCTCGCCCAGAGTCCGGTCCCGTACGGCCGGTGCGCGGCCAGGTAGACGAAGCACGCGACCAGGATGAACTCGAGGACGAGCGTCCCCGAGCGCGAGGTGTAGTAGTCGCGGATCTCCTTCGTGCCGCGCAGGTAGCGATAGATGAGGAGGCAGCCGATGTTGATGCAGAAGCTCGCGAGGAGGCTCACCGCGTACATCTCGGCGAGGATCGACTGCCGTCCCTGCGTGAGCAGGATGATGCCGGTGTACATGAGGGCGTTCAGGATGTGGATGCGGTAGAGGGACGCCCGGCGGTTCGTCTCGATGAGCCAGTCGAAGTTGTAGCGGTGCGCGACGCGCTCGAGCAGCTCGCTCGACGCGACGTAGGCCGTGTTCACGGCCATCACCAGGATCACGCTGCCGACCAGGCCGACCACGACGCCGAACGGCACGTTGCCGACGATCGTCGCCCAGTGGGTGATGAGGTCGCCCTCGTGGGAGCGGAAGTCGATGGGCGCCGAGAGCGCGAGCGCCGAGATGACCGGGGTGACGATGCCGACGCTCAACGCCAGGAACCAGTACGCCTTCGCGATGTCTCGCCAGCTCTGCACCAGCCCCGCCGTCTGGATGACGGACTCGATGCCCGAGTACGCGAGCACGCAGCTCGCGACCCCGATCGTGATGACCGCGACGGCATGGGCCACCCCGCGCTCCGTGACGCTCTGGAAGACGTCCGTCGCGCTCCCGACGATGACCCCCGGGCTCTGCGGGTCCATGTTCAGAATCCCGAGCGTGATGAGGTTCAGGATGACGACCGCGGCGACGACGAAGATGCCGAACGTCACGCGGGCGTTCTCCCGGATTCCGAGGATGTTCAGGAACGCGACGCCCCAGATGATGCCGAGGATCAGCGCCCGCTCCGCGGTCAGGCCGAGGGGCAGGAAGGCGGTGGCGTTGTTCACGGCGCTGACGGACGAGATGCAGGCCGTGAGGATGTACGACACCATGATGGAGGCGACGGCGACGAACGACGCCACCGGGCCGAGCACCAGGTACGAGAAG
>Ga0111539_10006729_pt1 | contig 14789 bp, 8 predicted proteins | sample RhiMethybrSRZTD1_FD_79667 | JGI IMG/M metagenome (GOLD analysis project Ga0111539, IMG submission 79667) | Populus rhizosphere microbial communities from Tennessee, USA - Rhizosphere MetaG P. TD hybrid SRZTD1 (version 2) (version 2) | ecosystem: Host-associated > Plants > Roots > Rhizosphere >... | reverse complement strand
TTGCAACTTTTTACTAGCCTCCATCCGGTAATTCGGAGATTTGATATAATTCCGTTTCAGCTTGTTTTTATATTTCTGGCTTCTGCTCTGCGCGGATCCTTTTGAAGGTGAGGAAAAAGTTTTTCTTCTTAAAGCCAGGGCCTTGTTACTGATTTCCCTGGCGTTTTTCTTTTTGGTATAGTAGTTATGATCGCGGAAATCGAGTCGAAGGGTAAATTCGTTGGATGCACCAATACTTTTGCTGAAGTCACCTGATAAGACTTCACGGCTGTAACCAATCAGCAAGTTCTTGTTGATCCGCACGGCAGCTGTTAAGCCTATTGCACCCCCTGTTCTGTAAGACCCACCGAGTGTCACAACATCCTTATAGGTATAGTATAAGCCAGCATCAATTTGATGCGTGCCGTTGGCAAACTTTCGCAGATAAACGATGGGCTCGAACAAATCACGCTCACCTGCTACAGGTAATGTCAGGTTTAGAAACGCAGAATAAAATGGTGAAAACTGTGACGTGCTATCGCTTAAGCCAACCAGGCTTCCCAGGCGATTCGCGGATGCCCCAATTTTGAAAAATTTTGTCGAATAGTTAAGACCGAATGAAAAATCAACGGCGTTTGCGTTGGGTTGATTTCCATTTAGCAGATCGTCATTTGCATCTATCACATCAACAACGGCGTAATCAATTTTTGTATTCACGTACTCCACAGACACACCCATCGAAAACATGTTATCATCCGTAAATCGTAGATGATATGCGAAAGCCCCAGAGACGAAAAGACTTTCGTTTACACCTGATTTTTCCTGGTACGCATTAAAGCCGGTACCAAAACGATGTTTTGCAAAAGGTGTGTGGATGCTGAAGAACATTGTACGTGGAGCGCCTTCCACGCCTGCCCATTGTTGCCGGTACGACAAAGTTGCGGATCCCAGGGTATTGCCTGCAACGGATGGGTTATACAAAAACGAATTGGTGAGTTTTTGACTGTATACCGGCACGTCCTGGCTGTATCCCATTTGGATAAGCGCTAGAACAAATACAATTACCGATAAAATTTTTTTCACGCTACTTATTGTTTTATGACCGAAACCGTCCTTGTCAGAATTTTTCCTGTATCGTTGATTTTCACAACGCAAACGTATTGACCAGGGGGCAGAAATTCTCCATTTTTCCGGGCATCCCAATCATTTACATAGTTATCCTTTTTGAAAACCTCCACTCCCCAGCGGTCCAACAGGACGACTTGATTGGATGGATATTTCTCGATGCTTTCGATATACAAAAATCCATTTTGCTGATCACCGTTGGCGGTGATTACATTTTTAATATCCGAGTCGCTTAGTTCCGCCAGCGGCAAAACCTTAATGGAGGTTGACTCGGTCGACTCGCAATTGTTTCCTCCCGTCACGGTTAGCGTTACCTGGTAATTTCCCTCTGATGAGTATTGATGTTGCGGGGCGTTCTCCGTTGACGTTCCATTGTCTCCGAAATCCCAAAGAACTGAGTTTGATGCGCCTCCAGAACTCACAAAAGAAAAGGCTGCAGGTTCATTGACAATTACTTCCGACGGCCCATTAATTGTAAGCTGGGGCACCGCTAAAATTTGAACCCCGAGCGTAGCTGGTGTTCCCAGTCCACAACTGTTTCCTCCGGTTACCGTAATGGTTCCGGATGATCCTGACACCCCACGGATACTGGCGCTGGCACCACTTTGCGAGACTATTTCAAGCCCCGCTGTAACTTGCCACGTGTATTGGAGGGAATTCGTAATTCCCGCTATCGTATAGGTGCCCTGAATGTCGGTACACAATGAAAGCGGACCGGTAATAACACCTGTTCCACTTGGTTTGCTATTTACTGTTATGGTAGCTGTTGCTGAGTTGGTACATCCCGTAGTTGGATTGCTTATCCGCGCATAAAAAATAGTGTTATTCGTAGCCGTAGCGTTTGACGGTGTAGGAACCGGAGTGGTAAGCGCTGCATTGGTAAACCAGCTCACCGTTAATCCACTGACGCCACCGGTGATTGGTGAGTTGAGCGTTGTTAAGTCAACGGTCCCTATACCCGATCCTGCGACACCCTCACAAACAGCTTTAGTTTGGTTCGCCACAACGGGTCTGGGATTCACCACTAAAGGAACTGCACTCGAAGTCACGGGACAAGCACCCCCTGATGTCACTATGCATTGATAACGGACATTGTTAAGTCCTGTTGCGTTCGATATCTGCAGTTGATTCGTTGCAGCCCCTGAATAGACACCACCATTATTGATGTTATTATAGCCAGCACCCATATCAGCCTGCCACTGATAGCCTAGTGAACCACCCACAGCTGTAATTGAGAACGCAGCACTTTGCCCATCGCATACCTGTTGTGACACAGGCTGCTGGGTGATTGATGGAGCAGCACCCAAACTTATCATTACCGGGCTTCCGGTTTGCAGGCAGGTGGATGATCGCGTTATCCTACGGAAATATGTTGTTTGTGAAAAACCGGAGGGTGGATCATACGCAGGACCTGTCGCACTAGCAATAGGTGAATAAGGGCCCGCGGATGTAGTTGACGATTCCCATTGATAGGTATAAGCACCAGTGCCTCCAGAAGCTACGCCGCCATCAATACTGGCGGGATCACCACCAGCACAGACACCTTGATCCAATGACGGGGCTGCAATGAGCAGCGGCGGATGTAACGTGAGGGTTACTGGCGTTCTGGTCGCACTATAACATTGAGACGCTCCATCGTACGTTTCCGCATAGAAGGTTCCGGAAGGTGCCGCGGGAATAAAGACTTCTCCCAATCCACTTCCACCGGTAGCGTCACCGTTAGCAATATTGCCGGCTGTCGGGGCGTCATACCAAAAAATGTTATTCCCAGTGCCAGGACTGTTCACCACAAGCGCAGGTTTCGTATCGCCGGTACAATACTGTGCATTGACAGCACCTGTAGGCGCGGGAACGACAATACACGAAGTTGAGGAAGCGAATTGATAATTTTGGACGCTGTAACATCCCCCAATGCTGGTACTAAAACTATAAAGATCAAATTCATAATAGGTGGCCGGCGTAAGACCCGTTATCGTTACGGAGTTGCCTGACCCGCTATAAACCAAATAGTTCCCAGTGCCGACAGCCGCGCCCGTTCCAAAGGCAGCATTCGCAATATATGCCTGACCAAATTTTGGCTTGAACGAAGTAGATCCCTGGCGTGCGACCACAAAAGCTTGACCTCCACCGGCCGTCCAGGAAAGGGTGATGCTCGTCTGCGTTATGTTAGAATAAAGGGGAACAGTTGGCGGGGGCGTAGGCGGCACGCAAATCTGAAAACCATTGGTACTTATTGTCCCACCATTAATGGATTGTATTCCGTTGAGTGCAACAACATGCGTATAAATATTGCAGGCAGCATTGGGTAGGCCCGATACGCCATAATGAATTTCGTCAAAGACCGGTATTTCGCCCGTGGCATATAAATCAAAATCCCCCGTCAGTATTCCTCCGTTTAGCAATTGCCCATCTATTCGAAGCGTTCCCCAGACATTGAAATCGAAGGAGGCCGCATTGAGGGTGGCACCAGTCATAATCCATGTTCCCGTCGCCGTGTTAGCAACCACGTTGGTATTACCTGTCAACGTCACGGTGTTGCCATTTCCAATGATAACATCTGTTCCCGTTCCGGGTGTCGTCGTCGCGGCAGGTCCGGTATGACTCACGTGCGACCAGGTTCCCGGATTGTTCCAATTGCCATTTGCCCTTGAGTAGTAGACCGAAGGATCAGGTTCGGTTTTGAAATTCCAGGCCGTGGTTAAGGTTATTCCAATCCAGTTATTATCGGTAAAATCACTAATCGCCTTATTCCCGGCAAGGACATAGTAATCGGTATTATATTCAAGGATTGTAGTGGGATTGATTGTCACGACGCCGCCGGCGATTGTAATGTTCGCTGAAGATCGGTCGATCGTTTCTACCAATACATCGCCCGCGGTCTTGTAAATGCGAAATGAAAGTTCTGCGGCTGTTCCGGTCGTCGTGGATTTTTTTACTTCCTCGTTAAAACTTAACACTATGTTATTTGAAGCAGTAAAAGACGTCGTTCCATCGGCAGGGCTAAGCGACACAAAAATCGGTGGAGTGATGTCAAAATCAACGGCAACATTACCGATAGACGTACCGGTAAAAATCGGGGTTTTACCTGAACCATTTAACGCCATTCTATAAACAGAATTGCCCTGGGCAAAGTACACTGCATTTTGTTCAGGGTACACATCCAGACTAACAATCTCATTACTTCCGTTTGATAGTATTGACAATGGGGACGTTCCATCCAGGTTCGCATACCAGATAAAATAATTTCCAGCATTGTACCGGACCCAGTACACCTTATTGTTCAGGTAATCAACGCCAACGGGCCCGTAGGCCCCAGTGGTGACAATAGGTCCCGCTCCACTGCCATCCTGAAAAGAAGAGTAGACCGCACCATCATATCCGGTAAAATATATTTTCTCTTCGCTGGGATTGTATGCAACATCCAGGTATTCCTCATCACCTGCCATTGTAATCCCATTGTTTATATTGACTGGCGGAGTTCCCGGATCGTCGTAATAGCTCCCATACCAGAGGTCGTCCATGTCGTCGGAGATACCGCAGTAAACAATCGATTCATAATCGGGTATTACAGCGAGGTTTACGTAACCCGCAAAAGCACCATCATCGGTAACTAATGCCGGAGAGGTTCCATCGAGCTTCGTGCGATACGTTTGCTGACCGTCATTGTGGAATAAGAAATTTTGATTGCCATCGACGGCTATGTATTGGCCTGCTGAAGGCAGAATGGTTTGCACTCCTGAACCATCAAGGTTCATCCGTTTAACAGCGCCATTGTCGGAGAAGTAAAGCTTCTGTGCCTGGCTGTTTTGGTGGATGATAAGGGCAACTACACAAAAAATGAGGGTCTGGTAAACCTTAACCATGTTTAATGGTGTTAGCGTTGATTCAGTGCCATGTATACAGTAAAAAAGCTTAAAGTAAGCTTTTCGACCGATATAAATCAATAGCGCAATAAACCTTCTTTATTCTTGGTTCCAAATAATGCCAAAACCTATCTTCGCGCCATGATATAATAACCTATGTTACCGACCCATAACCCTACTGAAACAGCCGCCTGGCGACGACTTGAAGTTCAATTCCTATCCATGCAAGCCACTACCATGCGCGAGTTATTTGAAGAAGACCCGCAACGGTATTCGAAAATGCACCTGATGTTTGAAGATATATTAGTCGATTACTCTAAGAATCTAATCATTGACGAAACGTTAAAAGACCTTGTAGCATTAGCCGACGAGGTAGAATTAAGGGGCGCCATTTTAGACATGTTCAATGGCGGTAAAATCAACCAGACGGAAAGAAGATCGGTACTTCATATTGCATTGCGAAATAGGGCCAATACTCCTATCCTATCCGATGGTGAGGATGTTATGCCGGAAGTCAACAGAGTATTAAACCAAATGAAAGTTTTTTCCGATAACCTTATCCAGGGAAAGTGGAAAGGATTTACCGGTAAAGCAATAACGGATATAGTTAATATCGGAATCGGCGGCTCAGATCTTGGCCCCTACATGGTGACAGAGGCGCTTAAGCCTTATTGGCAAACCATAACACCACATTTTGTATCCAACGTAGACGGTACCCACATCGTAGAGACGGTGAAGAAATTAAACCCGGAGACAACCCTTTTTATCATAGCTTCAAAAACTTTTACCACGCAAGAGACGATGACGAATGCCGAGTCTGCGCGTGCGTGGTTTCTGGAGAAGACCAATGGAAAAGGTGAAGTAGCAAAACACTTCGTTGCCGTCTCGACCAATCAACAAGAAGTAACAAAATTTGGAATTGATTCTCAAAACATGTTTGTGTTTTGGGATTGGGTTGGTGGGCGTTATTCGCTTTGGTCCTCCATCGGACTTTCTATTGCGTGTACGATTGGATTTGAAAATTTCCAAAAGCTTCTGGAAGGCGCTCATGCCATGGACATGCATTTCAAAAATGAACCTTTCGAAAAAAATATTCCGGTAATCCTGGCGCTCGTTGGTATCTGGTATAACGATTTTTTTGGTGCTGCTTCAGAAGCCATCCTTCCTTACGACCAATACCTGCACCGTTTTGCAGCCTATTTTCAGCAAGGAAATATGGAAAGTAATGGGAAGTCCGTTGGACGTGATGGGAAAACTGTAGCCTATCAAACCGGGCCCATTATTTGGGGAGAACCGGGAACCAACGGACAACATGCTTTTTATCAGCTCATTCATCAGGGAACAAAGCTAATACCTTGTGATTTCCTTGCTCCTGGGCTAAGTCAAAATCCAATTAGTGATCATCACGAAAAATTACTCTCCAATTTCTTTGCGCAGACAGAAGCTCTTATGAAGGGGAAAACTGCCGAAGAAGTTGAAGCGGAATTAAAGGCAGCAGGTATGGATGAAGACGCAATACGATGGCATACCCCTTTTAGGGTTTTTGACGGGAACAGGCCCAGCAACAGTATCATTTTTAAACTCCTCACCCCTAGAACATTGGGTAGTTTGATTGCCTTATATGAACACAAAATTTACGTACAGGGCGTAATCTGGAATATTTTCAGTTTCGATCAATGGGGTGTAGAGCTTGGGAAAGTTCTTGCGAAAAAAATCCTTGGAGAACTAAGAACAAATGAAGAAACGAGCTCGCACGATTCTTCAACGAATGGCTTAATCAATTATTTCAAACGTTTGAAATTCAATTGATTAAATAGTGTGTTGCAAAGTACGTGGCGACCGTTATTTTTGTTGGATTTTAGACATTAATGGACAATAAAATTTCGAGAATTGGGGTCTTTACATCCGGTGGAGATGCCCCAGGAATGAATGCAGCTATCCGTGCCGTAGTGCGTGCCTGCGCCTACTACAAGAAAGAATGCATGGGAATCATGCGAGGATACGAAGGGATGATTGAAGGCGATATCGTGAAACTTGGTGCACGGTCTGTCGGCAACATTCTTCAACGCGGCGGCACGATCTTAAAAACCGCTCGTAGCGAAGAATTCAGAACAGAGGAGGGACGAGCCAAAGCTTATAAGCATTTAAAAGATGAAGGGATCGATGCCCTGATCGCCATTGGTGGCGATGGGTCATTCACTGGACTCCATAAATTATTCGAGCAGTTCCAATTGCCATCGGTCTGTATCCCGGGTACCATTGATAATGACTTAGCCGGTACAGATTATACCATCGGATATGATACTGCGACCAATATTGCTGTAGAAGCTATTGACCGTATTCGCGACACTGCACTCTCTCACAACCGACTATTTTTTATCGAAGTAATGGGAAGGAACTCTGGCTACATCGCCATCAATAGTGGTATTGCTGGTGGTGCTGCAGCCATTGTAATTCCCGAAGAAAATATAACGTTCGAACAGCTTTATGCAGTGCTGGGCGAGGGTGGTAAAACCAGTAAGAGCTCGAATTTAATAGTTGTCGCCGAGGGATCGAAAATTGGTGACGCGCATGCGTTGGCCAGACAAGTAGCCGCCCGCTCAAACTATTTTGACATTAAAGTAACGGTGCTGGGTCATTTACAACGGGGTGGCTCTCCTACTTATTTTGACCGCGTTCTCGCTTCGCGTATGGGCGTAGCAGCGGTTGAAGGCTTGCTGGACGGGAAAACGGATGTCATGGTGGGGGTCAATGATAAGAAAATTGTGTACAACCGATTTGATGATATCATGACGAAGCATCACGCCATTGATGAGGAAGCCCTTAGAATTGCTAAAATACTATCCATTTAACCACGAATAAAGAAAGTATTATGAGAGAGCTAACGATCGGGATTGATATTGGAGGAACCAATACAAAGTATGGAGTTGTGGATCGCGACGGGAATGTGGTCTTTCAAGGTAGCATTTCAACGGTTCAATATGAAGAGTTCAAAGATTTCTTTGGCGCGCTTGCCGCTGCTTTGAGAGAAGCGATCAAGACAATCCCGGGAGCACATAAACTTATGGGCGTGGGCGTGGGTGCAGCAAATGGCAATTACTACAAAGGAACCATTGAACGTGCAACCAATTTAAAATGGAAAGGAATTATTCCGTTGGCGGATATGATCAAGCAGGAATTCGATCTTCCTGCCATCGTCACTAACGATGCTAACGCTGCGGCTGTGGGCGAAATGGTGTACGGTGCGGCAAAAGGAATGAAGGACTTTGTTGTCATTACTTTAGGAACAGGGTTGGGAAGTGGATTTGTGACGAATGGTCAGTTGCTGAATGGCAAACATGGTATCGCCGGCGAAGTGGGACATACTTCTGTAAACCCGGCCGGACGTCATTGTAATTGTGGCAAACGGGGTTGTCTGGAAACATACGTATCGGCTACCGGTATCAAGAGAACAGTTTACAAACTTCTCGCCGATTATCTGGAACCAAGTGAACTTCGCGGCATCAGTTTCGATAACCTTACCACCAAGATGATTACAGAATCTGCTGTACGCGGTGACATTGTCGCCCTCGCGGCATTTGAATACACTGGCCGAATCCTGGGAATGAAGTTGGCAGAAACTATTGTACATACTGATCCCGAGGCAATTTTTCTGTTCGGAGGACTTTCGCTGGCAGGTGACCTGATCTTCAAACCTACGATCAAACATATGGAAGCTAACTTGATGCCCCTATTCCGAGGCAAAATCAAAGTACTTCCCTCCGGCCTTCAAAATCAGGCGGCACCTATATTGGGCGCCAGCAGCTTGGTATGGAATTATCTGGACAACACACAACTTAAAGAAGCAATCGTTTAACGCGCGGCGGCAAATGATGATAATCTGTATCTTTTAGAAAAAGGATATAAGAAATGATCATTGTAAGGGCGAAGTCCGGCAAACTCATCACGATCCAAATGAAGAGGTGGAAAAATATTCCGATTATTAAAATCGGAATTCTTGTTTTCTTAAACCACACCAACACAACGAAAGCCAGCTCAAATAAGATCGTCAACCAAGACAACACCATTTGTGACCCTGGATGCTCAAACATTCCCCCGAACATAGGATTGTATAGATTTCTGAGATGAACGACATAGTCAATGGCGTCACCCGACCGCCATGCGTTGCTGGCCAATTTATCCCATCCGGAAACGAGGTAAATAAAAATCACCTGGAGTTGACATAAGATGATGCCCGCATTGTGGCAAGTTTTCTGAATAATACTTCCTGTCTCCGATTTGAACGTTGGTTTTCTCGCTATAGGAATGCACCACAGCGCCAACATGAATAATACGAGATCTGCACCATTTGCAAAGGGAAGGTAAACAATGTAAAGATTGAAGGTCAGCCAAAAGAATAAGAAAGTTGTGAAGTAGTTTGGGCGTAAAAAAAAGGCTACAACTAAAAATCCGAGAGAGATTGCAAAGAAAATATCCACATTGTCGTTCGCTAAGAAAGACGGTGCGAGTATGATTTTTCCAAACCACGATCTGGGCAGCGTAATGTTATGGTGGTTCATAACGCTATGGCTAAACGACCAAAGCATCAAGATCTTAAAAAAAGACAGCAAAACGAGGGCCCTGAAAAATAATCGCGCCGTCACAGGCTCGTTGAAGTCATGGACTAAATATTGAACAGTTGCCTGTAGGCTATTCCTTTCCTTTACTAATGACATGCGGGTTGTAAGTGAACACAAATGTTGTATCTGACAAAAACGTTTGTGACGTTGGAACATAGGTGATCCCGTGACCAATGACCTGAACTGAATCAACAGGCATTGGAATAAATTCCTGGATCAGAAATCCATTCAACTCTTGAAATACAGAAGTACTCTTTATTGCGTCAAAAGGACGACCTTTCGCAACGGTTCCCATGGTATAGGCTAAGTCTGTTTCATAGCCAATGTGTGCAAGTTGATCCCATCTCCATGGACTTGCGTGATACGCCGCAAAATGTTCTTGGCTCAAGTTTCGGAACGAAGACCATGCCTCGTGTTGCTTATATCGTATGGACAAATAACGGGTTGATTTGATTCGCGACTCCGTGAAGAACGGACCTAACAAAACAAGTTGCCGGTATACAGTCACGATTCCATTCTGAACGCGGAATTGAGCGGGAGAAAATAAAAGGTAAAAGCAAAATACGATTTGCAGCGATATAATCACTAAAGCAATTAACCCGATGCGGAACTGTTTAGTCTCCTTATTCACAAATTATATCAGCGCAAACCTTGATATGCACTCGTTAATTGAAACTTACTCGATTTTTACCCGCAAATTTTCCCCAAGCAAGGTAAATTCTCTGATCCATTCCGCTGAGTGTCCGTCGTACGAGGGATTTGCCTTGGATATCTCAAAATACAAGTTCTGACTTTTATACAGATTAGGAGACAGGTTAAGCTTGAAAAGCAATGGAAACAGTCTGTTCAGTCGCTCGATACGCGAATAATTCTCTCCTTCAAGACTAAAACGCTTGAGTTCTTTGATGATACATTCTCCCACCAAACGTTCCAACTTAACCACGTCTTCGATGTTCAAACGCCATTTTACCAATTCACTTGTGATGCGTTCTACCTGGCGGATGTTGATTCTTTCAGATAGGAAACAGCGTACTAAATCGGCGTTTAATATGTATTCGAACGTAGTACGATAGGCGTTTGGAATCGGAGCATCGTTATTGGCTAGCGCCATTACCAACGGATAGTCGCGGTTATAAATTCTGCGCAGCGAATTTTCGAGATCACGCATACTTTGATAAGTGATCAGGTCGAAAACTTTCCGCTTCTCGTCCTGGAACAGTTGCCAAATGGTATATTTCTCAGGCCCAAAATACAATTGCATCAGTCCTATAATATCTCCGAGCCTTGCATCATCAAAAGCCTTTACCATCAAAGTTTGCATGACAGTAAATTTGTCAACTTCCATATCAATGGAAATATTTCCAATGATGTTGTGCTGACCCATATAAATTACTGCGAAAGCAAATTTTTTCTCGGAACAAGTGACATTCGATTTTACCTTTGTAATTCCGACCACAAGTCTTTGGTCACCGGCCTCTTTCCGAACAAAAATTTCATTTTCCGTGGTATAATTAAAAACTGGGAATGATTCGGGGTCGTCTTCGAAAATGGATGCCACAGCATAGTGCATTCCTACGCGCTGGAGATTTGTCTTGGCTGGTATCACATATTTTCGGTAAACTTCTTTCCCGTTGCCAAGTGAAGTAATGTTGGTTGGAGCATGCTCCATTCTTTTTAAAAATTCCTCCTCTAACCTGATATCGCTGACCTGGCTAACCAATTGCATTGCACGACACGCGTACTGCATAATTTGCGTGGTCTCAATTCCCGACAAATCATCAAAGAACCACCCGCAGCTCGTATACATAAGCATCGCGTTGCGTTGCACCTCCATCATGCGTAGCACGCGATTAGTCTCCACTTCGGAAGAACAATGCTCTTTTAAAAATTTAGAAATGTTTGTGTCACTGCGATCCAGAATAACGTTGATGTAATCTTCTCTGGCCTTCCAGGGATCTTTCAAAAAAAATGCCGTTTCCCGAGTGTAGATTTCTATCAGTCTGTCGCGTAGCCAATCCAACGTTTCGCGCAAGGGCTTTCTCCATAATTGATGAAAATCAGGCTTGCCGGAATTACAACCGCAGTTGTCGCGCCATCGTTCTATGCCATGCACACAACTCCAGGAACTGTTCTCGTGAATTTCAGCCTCATACAAGGGCGGGAATTTGCCGAGAAAGTCAGCATAATTTGTCAGGTGTGAATGTTTGTGTCGTTCGATATAATCCAACGCATAGGCTAACGCCATGTCGCCGTGCTTGTGATGATGCCCGTAGGTTTCACCATCCGTGGCGATAGTCACGAGCTGTGGCTCAATCGTATGAATATCAAATCCCTCCAGTAACCGGTGCGCAAATTTTCTTCCATCGTTAAGCAATCCATCGAAGGCAACACCCTGTGCAATTGATCCATCATAAAAGAAAAGGGCAATGCTTTCTCCGGACGCGAGCGTATACTTGTACGGGCGTCTTGTATCCAGCGTGAGGGCATTTACATTTGTCCAGGTCGTCTCCCCTTTCTTGCGAATCGCTTTTGCCTGGCGGGGAGCCAAAATCGTGAACTTTATTCCATGCTTCACCAATAACTCCAATGACTCAATATCAACCGCAGTTTCCGAAAGCCACATACCTTCTGGTTTTCGTTTGAATCGATCTTCAAAATCCCGGATACCCCAGATAATTTGAGTCTCCTTATCGCGTGAATTTGCGAGCGTCAGAATCATATGATTGTAGACCTGAGCAAGCGCGGAGCCATGCCCATTAAAGTGCTTCATGCTTTCACGATCAGCATCCAGCACAGCCTGATACGTTTCCTGGTCGCGCGTTTGCATCCAGGAGAGCAGCGTAGGCCCGAAATTGAAACTTATCTTAGAATAATTGTTAATGATGTTCTTAATGACACCCTTTTCGTTGAGGATGCGCGATGCAGTATTGGGCGCATAACACTCAGCGGAAATCCTTTCGTTCCAGTCGTGATAGGGATGTGCTGAATCCTGAACTTCTATTACTTCCAACCATGCATTTTCACGAGGAGGCTGATAAAAATGCCCGTGAATACAAATATATTTTTCCAAGTTTCTTCGCCGTTAATCGTTATCCGTTAATCGTTATCCGTTCTAGGCTCAAAGTTCCCTGCCTATAGCCAATTTTACTGCATCATCAATTACCCTACGGATAACGGTTAAGGGATAACTGATAACGTCTCTAGGTGCTAATATCGTTCAATTCAAATTCATTTACTTCCTTTTCCAACTTCAAAACTGAAACGCCGAGCGGCGGTAAAGTTAATGAAATGGAGTAATCTCGTCCGTGAAATTTTACCGGCGACGTCATTAAAGAACCGATATTGGTCACTCCACTACCGCTATATTTTTGATCATCAGAACTAAAAATTTCTACCCAGGTTCCCCGATACGGCACCCCTACCCTATAATGGTGACGAGCTTCCGGCGTAAAATTGCAAACGATAATTAGCATTTCTTCTTTAGTGTCCCCATTGCGTTGAAATGATATGACGCTGCTATTATTATCGGAGTAATCAATCCATTCAAAACCTTTGTGCTCGAATTGATGCTTGTACAGGGCAGGCTGTGATTTATAAAATGCATTTAAATCGCGGACCAATTTTTGGACCCCAGCATGCACGTTGTATTGTAACAGATGCCAGTCCAGGCTACCGTCGTGATTCCATTCGGCTGATTGCCCGAACTCGCCACCCATAAACAATAGTTTCGTCCCCGGATGCATGAACATGTAACTCAAAAGTAATCTGAGATTTCCAAATTTTTGCCATTCATCGCCTGGCATCCGTCCCAACAAAGAGCCCTTGCCGTGGACGACTTCGTCGTGTGACAACGGAAGCATAAAGTTTTCCGTGAAGGCGTACATGATACCAAAGGTGATTTCATTCTGATGGAATCTCCGGTATATCGGATCAAGTTTGAAGTATTTCAACGTATCATGCATCCAACCCATCATCCATTTTTGGCCAAACCCCAAGCCGCCAAGATAGGTAGGTCTTGAGACACCCGTCCATGACGTTGATTCTTCAGCGATGGTAATCGCATCGGGAAAATGACCATACACTACCTCATTCATCTCCTTCAAGAAAGTAATGGCTTCTATATTTTCATTTCCTCCAAAATTATTCGGAATCCACTCTCCCGCATTTCGCGAATAATCCAAATAAAGCATGGAAGCCACCGCGTCTACCCGCAGGCCGTCGATGTGAAATTGATCTAACCAAAACACCGCATTGCTGATAAGGAATGACCTCACTTCGTTGCGGCCATAGTTAAAAATATAACTCTTCCAGTCGGGGTGAAATCCTTTTCGAGGGTCTTCATGTTCATAAAGAAAAGTACCATCGAATTTATAAAGACCGTGTTCGTCGCCCGGAAAATGTGACGGTACCCAATCTAATATCACTCCGATTCCAGCCTTATGAAAACAATCAATCAAGTATTTGAAATCTTCCGGACTACCGTGTCGGCTAGTGGGCGCATAGTATCCTGTTAATTGATATCCCCACGACCCAAAGAACGGATGCTCCATCAACGGCAAAAATTCGACGTGCGTAAAACCCAAATCACGAACATAGTCCACCAGATCAATTGCCATTTCAGGATATGACAGCGAGCGATTTCCATCTTCTGCTTTTCTTTTCCATGAGCCATAATGAACTTCGTAGATAGAATAAGGCTTTGCTTTACCTGCCTGGCTCTTCCTTTGCTCCAGCCAGGCGTTGTCCTTCCATTCATATTTGGTTTCCCAAACAATGGAAGCTGTTTTAGGCGGCGTTTCACAGAATGAAGAAAACGGATCTGACTTGACGACGTACCCTCCGGTATTTGAATGAATGCCATACTTGTACGCTTCTCCATGGTCGATGTCCGTAAAAAAGCCTTCCCAGATTCCAGATTCGTCCCAGCGAGGATTCAATCGATGTTGTTTATCCTGCCAATGGTTAAAATTCCCCAGCACAGAAACAGATTTGGCGTTGGGGGCCCAGACAGCAAAATATGTTCCCTTATGATCCAAAGAATGGATTACATGCGCACCAAACTTTTCGTAAAGTTTGTAGTGCTTACCGGATTTGAACAGGTAAATATCAAAGTCTGTTAGCAAAGAGAAGCCTTCAGAAGTTGAACTAGCCGATTTCGAAGATGCTTTTTTTGCCATACGTCAATTGGTTGTAGTGACACGTT
>Ga0111539_10006728_pt1 | contig 14790 bp, 10 predicted proteins | sample RhiMethybrSRZTD1_FD_79667 | JGI IMG/M metagenome (GOLD analysis project Ga0111539, IMG submission 79667) | Populus rhizosphere microbial communities from Tennessee, USA - Rhizosphere MetaG P. TD hybrid SRZTD1 (version 2) (version 2) | ecosystem: Host-associated > Plants > Roots > Rhizosphere >... | reverse complement strand
CTGGGCGGCGGCCGTTTGTCGGCGCGTCCGACCTTGAAGTCCTGCAGCAGATCCTGCACGGTTCGCCTCAGCCCTTACCCGAGACGATCCCACCCCCGCTCCGCGCCATCGTCGAGAAGGCGCTCGAACAAGATCCGGCCGATCGCTATCAATCGATGCGCGAAATGGTGGTGGATCTCCGGCGAGTGGCGCGGCAGCGCGCAGACCCATCGACACCGGCTGCCTCGACCTCGGGCGGCGTCACCGCGACGTCGGCTCGCGCAGCGTCGCCGTGGCCGTGGGCTGCTGCCGTCGTCCTGGCCACGCTGACCGGATTGGGCGTGTGGTGGTGGCAGCCACACAACACCATCCCCGACAACCCGCTGGCCAACGCGCAATACACCCGGTTCACCGATTTCGACGGCACCGAGAACGACGCGGGCATCTCACGGGACGGACGGTTCGTCGTCTTCCGATCCAATCGCAATGGAGCCGAGGATACCTGGGTGAGCCAGGTGGGGACCGGCCGCTTCACCAACCTCACGCGCGGTAGCAGACCGAGGGTGCTCGTACGCAACGCAGGATTCACGTTTCATGGCACTGACATCTGGTTGTCGAGCATGAGAGGTGGCGACCGCACGCGGCTGACGCCGCTGCTTGGCGGCGGCCTCCGGCCGTTTCTGCCCGAGCACGCGATGAGCCCCGCGTGGTCGCCCGATGGCTCGCGCCTGGTCTTTCATCTGTACGACCCGGGCGATCAGACGTTCGTGGCCGAGCGCGACGGCTCGAACGCCCGTGAACTGTTCAAGCTCGCGGACGGCGTCCACAGCCATTATCCGATCTGGTCGAAGGACGGGCAGTGGATCTACACCGTGCGAGGCGTGTGGGATGCGAGAGAGATGGACATCTGGCGCGTCCCCGTCAGCGGCGGTGCGCCTGAACGAATGACACAGGTCGCGCGGGATATTAACTATCTCGCCTGGCTGAACGATGACACCGTGCTCTTTGTCGCCCCCGATGAGAATGGCGCCGGCCCGTGGCTGTGGTCCCTGAATACGAATACGAAGGACATCCGCCGCATCAGTTCCGGACTCGAAGCGTACTCGTCGATCGATGCCAGCGCCGACGGACGCCGGCTGGTCGCGACCATCTCGAATCCGACCGCCAATCTGGCCACCCTTCCGATTCTCGATCGTGTCACCACCGACGATGACGTGAAGCCGCTGGGTCTGCCGACCGTGCGTGCGTGGGCGCCACGGCACGGCGGGACGACACTCTTCTATCTGTCGTCGCGCGGCGGCGGCGACGGACTCTGGCGCTATGACGGTACCGACGCAACCGAGACCTGGCGTGGTGCCGCCGGGGCGCTGCTCGAGCCGCCCGCCGTCACGCGCGACGGACGACGGGTCGCGGTGGTGTTGAGAAAGCAGGGCAGGCGCACGCTCACGTTGCTCTCGTCGGAAGGCGGCGATGCCCGGCCGCTCGCGCCCGAGATCGACGTGTCCAGCGCCGCCAGTTGGTCGCCGGACGGAAAGTGGATCGCGGTTGGCGGAAGCGACACCAAAGACGCCGGCCTGTTCAAGATTTCTGTGGATGGAGGGACGCCTCAACGCCTCACGACCGGTACTGCAACCAATCCCGTCTGGTCGCCCGACGGCACGTTGATCGTGTACACCGGACCAGTCGTTGGGCCAGTCGGATCACTTCTCACAGTACACGCCGACGGGACACCGGGTGAAGCCCTGAACATTCAGGTACGGGTAAATACGGAGCATTATCGGTTCATGCCCGACCGGCCGCAGCTCGTGTACATCCCAACACCCAACCAGGTGTCGCCGGAGAACTTCTGGCTGCTCGATCTGCCGTCGAAGAAGGCGCGGCAACTGTCCTCGGTGAACAGCCGCTCGACGCGCACATTTGATATCACGCCGGACGGCACGCAGATCATCTTCGATCGGCTCGAGGACAACTCCGACATCGTCCTCATCGACCTGCCGCAGCCGTAAGCCTACGTACTTCGGGGCTACTCCACTGCGCGGTCCGCAATCGTGAGCCCGCGATCGATGATCGCGAAGCCTTCGCGCAACTCCGCTTCGGTGATCGACAACGGCGGGTTTGTGAAGAAGTAGTTCCAGCGCACGAACGTGAAGAGCCCTTCCTCGCGAAAGAAGGTGCCGAGCGCCGCCATCTCGGGCGACGTGCCGTTGAAGGGCGCCATAGGTGCCCGAGTCTCCCGGTGTTTCACGAGCTCGATGATGCCGAAGAGGCCGATCGATCGGACGGCGCCAACTGATGGATGGCGCGCAGCAAGATCGGCAAGCAGGTCCGCCATGAGCGTGCCGGTGCGGGCTGCGCGCGTGATGAGGTCGTCCTCCTCGTACACCGCGAGCGTCGCCAGCGCCGCCGCGCAGGCGAGGGGATGGCTGCTATAGGTGAGCCCTCCCGGAAATGGCTTGTCCTTGAACGTGTCGGCGATCGGCTGGCGGACGCCGACCGCGCCGAGCTGTACGTAGGCGCTCGTGAGTCCCTTCGCCATCGTAATCATGTCGGGCACGACGCCCCAGTGCTCGATCGCAAACCACCGGCCCGTCCGTCCGAACCCGCTCATGACCTCGTCGGCGATCATGAGGATGCCGTACCTGTCGCAGAGTGCGCGCACGCCCTGCATGTAGCCGTCGGGCGGAATGAGGATGCCGTTGGTCCCTGTTACCGACTCGAGGATGAACGCGGCGATCGTGTGAGGACCTTCAAGCTGGATCACTTCTGCGAGATAGCGCAGAGCGCTCTCGGCCGATTCCCACCCGCGCTCGATCCCGTGATACGGGTCCAGCACGTGGACGATCCCCGGCAACGCGGGCTGACTCCAGCTTCTCGGTTCGCCGGTGGCTGCGATGGCTGCTGCGGTGCCGCCGTGATACGAGCGGTACCGAGCCAGAATCTTCTGTCGGCCGGTGTAGGCGCGCGCGATCTTGAACGCGTTCTCGTTGGCCTCCGCACCGCCGTTGGTGAAGAAGAAGACGTCGATGTCGCCAGGGGTCAGCGCGGCCAGCTTCGCGCCGAGCCGCGCGCGAGGCTCGGTGGCCATCGCCGGTGTCACGTACGTCAGCACCTCGGCCTGACGCTGAATCGCGTTGACGACTCTCGGGTCGCCATGGCCGATGTTGACGCACATCAGCTGGCTGTTGAAATCGATGAAGCGCTTGCCCTCGGGCGTCCAGAAGTACACGCCTTTCGCCCGCGCCACCGGAATCGGATCGACCGCGCCCTGCACGGCCCATTCGAAGATCGTGTGCTTCTTGGTGAGCGCGATGATCTCGTCGCCAGTCATCGCGAGCTTCGCTTCAAGAAGGATCCGGCGCCCACGCGGCCGGTGAACGTCCCACCGTCGACGATGACTCGACCGCGCGAGACGACCGTGTCGGTCGCGCCGGTGACCTCGCGACCCTCGTACGGGTTGTAGTCGACCTTCATATGCAGCGTCCGGGCGGACAACCTGATCTTCTTGTCAGGATCGAACACGATGATGTCGGCATCGGATCCTGGCGCGATCGTCCCTTTGCGCGGAAACAGGCCGAAGATCTTCGCGGGCGATGTCGACGTGAGCTCGACAAAGCGGTTGAGCGAGATCCGTCCGCTGCGTACGCCGCCGTCGTACACGAGGCTCATGCGCGTTTCGATGCCGGGCGCGCCATTGGGAATCTTCGAGAAGTCGCCCTGACCAAGCGTCTTCTGCTCCTTCATGCAGAACGGACAGTGGTCGGTCGAGATGGCCTGCAGGTCGTTGAACGCGAGCCCGCGCCACAGGCGATCCTGTGTGTCCTTGGCGCGAAGGGGTGGGCTCATCACGTATTTCGCTCCCTCGAAGCCTGGCTCCTCGTAGTTGTCGTACGACAGAAACAGGTACTGCGGGCACGTCTCGGCATACGCCGGCAAGCCGCGATCGCGCGCCGCGGTCACCATCTCGAGCGCCTCGGCCGCCGAGAGATGCACGATGTAAATCGGCACATCGGCCATTTCTGCGAGTGCAATCGCCCGATGCGTCGCCTCGCCTTCTGCGCGAGCCGGTCGTGTGAGCGCGTGGTATTTGGGGGCGGTCTTCCCGTCGGCCAGAGCGCGCTTCACCAGCACGTCGATGACGCCGCCGTTCTCGGCGTGCATGCAGATCGTTCCTCCGTTCTTCCCGGTCCGCAGCAGTGCCCGGAAGATGGTGGCATCGTCCAGCATGAAGACGCCCGGATAGGCCATGAAGAGCTTGAACGAGGTCACGCCCTGGCGGACGAGCGCGTCCATCTCCTGCTCGACCTGTTCCGACAGCTCCGTGATGATCATGTGGAAGCCGTAATCGATCGCGGCCTTGCCCTCGGCCTTCTTCATCCATGTGTCCCACGCGTGATGGAGCGTCTGACCCTTGTATTGAATCGCGAAGTCCACGATTGTGGTGGTCCCACCGTGGGCGGCTGCCACCGTGCCCGACTCGAAATCGTCTGCGGATGTGGTTCCCCCAAACGGCATATCGAGATGCGTATGCACGTCGATGCCGCCGGGAAATACATACTTTCCGGCGGCGTCGATGGTGCGATCCGCAGTCATCGTGAGCGAGGTACCGATTGCGGCAATCTTCTCGCCCTCGATGAAGATGTCACCGCGATACTGATCGGTGGCGGTGACGATGGTGCCGCGCGTGATGAGCAGCGTCACGGGAGCTGCTCCACCATGGCGTCGTAGGTCTCGGGCCGGCGATCGCGATAGAACTGCCACACGCGACGGACCTCTTCGATCATGTCGAGATCCATCTCGGCGACGACGAGTTCGGTCTTGTCCTCAGAGCCGACCGCTAAAAAATTGCCGCGCGGATCGACGAAGTACGATGAGCCGTAGAAGCGGCCGATGTTCCACGGCGCCTCCGTCCCGACGCGGTTGCTGCACGCCATGAAGTAGCCGTTGGCGACGGCGTGCGCAGGCTGTTCCAGCTTCCATAAGTACTGCGAGAGTCCAGCAACGGTGGCCGAAGGATTGAACACGATCTCGGCTCCATTCAATCCGAGCAGCCGGGCACCCTCGGGGAAGTGGCGGTCGTAGCAGATGTACACGCCGATCGTTGCGAACCGCGTCTTAAAGACGGGATACCCGAGATTCCCCGGCTTGAAGAAGTACTTCTCCCAGAACCCGGATGTGTGCGGGATGTGATTCTTGCGATACTTGCCGAGAAATGTGCCGTCGGCATCGTAGACGGCGGCTGTATTGTAGTAGACGCCTGCCTGCTCTCGTTCGTACACCGGCACGACGATGGCCATGCCGTGCCTGCTCGCGTGTCGAGCGATGAGGTCGGTCGTGGGCCCTGGCACCGCTTCCGCCAGGTCGTACCAGTGAGCGTCCTGCGACGGGCAGAAATACGGCCCGTTGAACACCTCTTGCAGCCCGAGGATCTGCACGCCGCGCCGGCCGGCCTCCTCGATGAGCGGCAGATGCACCTCTATGGCCGCTTGCCGGACCTTTTCGAGGGGTTCGGATGGGCTGGTCAGCGGCGCGGAGGCCTGAATCAGGCCACCGATCACGCGTCTGGACATGTGATTCTCCGGAACGAGCGTCGGCCGCGGGCGGCCATTGGCGTCTGGAGCCGCGGAACCGGGTCAATTATAGTTAGCACTAGGGGCTCTGCGAGGGCTCAAGCATGGCCACATTAGCAGTTTCGTTCACGGGGCTCCGGTTCGAGAACCCGTTCCTGCTCGCGTCGGCGCCGCCGACGGAGTCCGAGAACAATATTCTTCGGGCCTTCGACGCGGGATGGGGCGGAGTCGTCACGAAGACCATTGGACTTCATCCGGTCGTGAACGTTGCCGGCCCGAAGACGGGGTTCTTTCGCGCGACGCCCGATTCGGCGTGCCTCTCGATGAAGAAGCGGTCGGGGACCGCGTTGCTCTCGTCATGGAACTGGGAGCTCATTTCCGACAAGACGCTCGACTGGTGGGTCCCTCGCATCGCCCGCATCAAGAAGGCCCATCCGAATCGCGTGCTGGTGGCGTCGATCATGGCCGGCTCGGGCAGCGATGCCGAGCTGACGCATTGGCAGACCTTGGCACAGGCCTGTCAGAGTGAAGGCGCCGACGCGCTCGAGTTGAACCTGTCGTGCCCGCACATGGATCGCCCTGACATGGGGTCGAACATCGGCAAGAACGCCGAAATCATTTCCGTCGTCAGCCGCGCTGTGAAAGAAGTGGCTCGCGTGCCGATATGGGCGAAGCTCACGCCGTCGACCACCGACATCGTCGTCGAGGCGCGAGGCGCGTTTCTCGGGGGCGTCGACGCGATCTCGTCGTCCAATACGTTTCCGTCGCTGCCCCTCATCGACGCGGAGACGCTCGAGTTCGAGATGAACGTCGACGGCTTCGTCTCGAGCGGCGGCCTTGGCGGCCCTGCAATCCTGCCGCTCTCGCTGGCGAAGATGGCCCAGCTGACCCAGGCGTTCCCTGACAAGGCATTCTCTGGAATCGGCGGCGTCGCGGAGTTCGCTCACGCGTTGAACTACTTCCTCCTCGGATGCGGCACGGTCCAGGTCTGCACGGCGGCAATGCTCGATCACGCCATCGGGCCAAACGTGCTGAAACGTCTGCTCTCGGGCATGGCCGAGACGATGGATCGCCACGGATGGAACACCGTGGATGACTACCTCGGTCTACGCCGCGCGCGCATCGTGGCCCATTCCCAGATTCGCCGGCCAGACGCTGAGACGTACCACGGCGGTTATCAGACCGAAGGGGACGCGGCCGCCGAAACATCGGTAGGTAGAGTCGAAAGCTGACGACGTGCCGAAGCCGGACGCTCAGGATTTCGTCGAGCTGTCCGAGGACGTCTCGGCGAGTCCGCTCTGGAATCCTGATCTCGCGCCAACGGCGCTTGCCCGGCGCACCTGGTCCACCTATCACATCGCCGCGCTGTGGATCGGCATGAGCGTTGTGATTACCACGTACACCCTTGCCTCAGGCCTCATGCAGCAGGGCATGACGTGGTGGCAGGCGATGACCACCATTCTTCTCGGTAACGTGATCGTCCTGGTCCCGATGATTCTCAATGCACACGCCGGTACCAAGTACGGTGTGTCGTTTCCCGTCCTGTGCCGCGCCAGCTTCGGCGTGAAAGGCGCGAATGTTCCGGCGATCCTACGCGCTCTCGTCGCGTGCGGGTGGTTCGGTATTCAAACGTGGATTGGCGGTCTGGCGCTGCATGCGTTGCTGATGGCGGCGTGGCCTGCGTGGACTGGGGTGCCGGGCAACATCTGGATCGCCTTCGCCCTCTTCTGGATCGTGCAGGTCGCCATCATCCTCAAGGGACTCGAGGGCATCAAGAAGCTGGAAGGGTGGTCGGCGCCGCTGCTCCTTCTCGGCGGAGCGCTGCTGCTGGCGTGGGCAGCGAACCGCGGCGGCGGCCTCGGTCGGATTCTGAGCGAATCGGCGCGCCTGCAGACCACGCACACGCCATTCTGGGAATTGTTTCCCGCGGGGCTCACGGCCAACGTCGGCTACTGGGCCACGCTCAGCCTCAACATCCCGGACTTCACGCGCTACGCGCGCAGCCAACGCTCGCAAGCTCTGGGTCAGGCGCTCGGCTTGCCGGCAACGATGACGGCCTTCGCCTTCATTGGCGTTGCGGTGACGAGCGCCACGATCGTGGTGTTCGGCGAAGCGATCTGGGATCCGGTCGCCGTGATCGCGCGCATCGGCAGTGTGCCGGTGATCGTGTTCGGCGCCCTCGTGGTCATGCTGGCGCAACTCACGACCAACATGGCGGCAAACGTCGTCTCGCCGGCCAACGACTTCTCGAGTCTTGCCCCCCGCCGCATCAACTACGTGGCTGGTGGGCTTATAACTGCCGTCATCGGCATTGTCATGATGCCGTGGAAGCTGTACGCCGATGCGGCCGCTTACATTTTCACCTGGCTCATCGGGTACTCGAGCCTGATGGGTGCCATCGGAGGCGTGTTGATCGCCGACTACTGGGTGCTGCGCCGGCGCCAGCTGTCTCCAGCCGACCTGTTCAAGCCGGATGGCTGTTATGCGTACAGCAACGGCGTCAACTATCGTGCAATGTGGGCCCTTGCGCTGAGTATCCTGCCGGTGGTTCCTGGGTTCCTTCGAGCCGCGCTCACGCCGGGCGGACAAGTGTCGAATCCGAATCTGTTCGATTCGCTGTACACGTACGCCTGGTTCGTTACGTTCGGTCTGAGCTTCGTCTTCTATCTCGCGATGAGCCGATCTCCGTCGCATGCGAACGTCGCACGCGAACGTATGCGCGCGTGATACGGGACTCCGAAGTTGTGAACGCTTGGGGTCAAGATCGGTGGCGAGCACTCCCCACTCTTTGGATCCGGAGAACCCGGCGGGTTGCGTAGCTGTCCACCCCTGGAGCCGCACGGCGTACTGCAGAAGTGAAAGGACCTCACTGCTGGCCGAGTAGTCCGACTTGAACCGGTCACTCGCACGTTGGACCTGATCCTGGAAGTATAGAGACGAGACCCACCGCCGCAAACGCGCACGCGAGCAGCTTCCCATTTGTCATAAGCCACCTCGGGGTTGTTGGGCTTGGCAGGCGTCGATCCTTGGGAGCACGCCCGAAGATGCCGGCTCCAGCGCGGCAGGTCGCATTATGGAGTGACCGGCTCCACTGGAATTCAAAGTACGACCGAAATTGATTTGGCCGACCGGCCAGCCTGATCTATCCTGACGCGCCGTGCAAGTGCCCCGGCCGATCACGCGGAACGCGAAGCAATCTCGACCGCGCGTCCTAGTGGCTGACGATAACCCGCGAGTCCTGGAATCGGTCAGGGGTCTGCTCTCGACCGACTTCGACGTCGTCGCCACGGCGACTCACGGTCTTCAGGCGGTGGACTTGGCGCTGCGTCTCCGGCCCGATATCGTGGTGCTGGACGTCGCGATGCCCAAGTTCGACGGCTTCCAGACCGCACAGGCGCTCCGGCAACATGGCTCGCCCGCCAGGGTCGTGTTTCTCACCATGCATCGCACGGACGAATTCATCTCCGCGGCCATGAGCGCAGGTGCGCATGGCTACGTACTGAAGGCGCGAATCTATTCGGATCTGTCCAGTGCCATCGACCACGCGTTCGAAGGCCGGCGCTTTGTGCCCTTCCTGACGTCGCTCTCGACGCTTCTCGGTGGACAGCACACGGTGCAGTTCCATATGAACGATCGATTCTTCCTCGACGAGGTCTCTCGGTTCGTCGGCTCCGCGCTTCGTTCAGGCGAGCTGGTCGTGGTCGTCGTTGATGAGGGGACTCGCGATGGCGTCGCGCATCGACTGCGCGCGCAGGAATTGGATCTGGGAACACTCGCGGCGCGCGGACAGTTTTTCGCGCACGATTCTGCGCTGGCCGTGTCGCGCGTCATGCACGGCGGCTACCCCGACCGCGATGTCCTGACGGAGATGATCGATGACCTCGAACGTACTCGTGTGGCATCGGCCAACCGGCCAGACTGCCGGCTGACGATCGTCGGAGACATGAACGTCACGTTGTGCCGGAACGGCGATATCGAAGCCGCGATCGAGGTCGAACGAATCTGGGACGAGTTGACGAGCGGGCTGCCGTTTTTCACCGTGTGCAGTTACCCCGTCGACTGTTTCGACCATGTGGGGGCGGAATCGTTCGGCAGAGTCTGCGCTGAGCACGGCGCCGTCGCGCACACTCCCGACGCGCTGTAGTCCGGTGACACGCGTTATTCAGGCGAGGTGGTCACATGACTGGGAACACGACCCTTGGCGTCTTGCCGGTCACCGAGAATCTGTTCCAGGTTGTGGTCGATGTCGCTCCTGTCCTGGTGTGGATGTCGGGTCCCGACAAGCTGTGCACGTACTTCAATAAGGGCTGGCTGGACTTTACCGGGAGGCCCATCGAGTGCGAGCTGGGCAACGGGTGGGCTGACGGCGTGCATCCGGACGACTTGCCGAGGTGTCTGGACACCTACTCGAGCGCATTCGACCGCAGAGATCACTTCAAGATGGAGTATCGGCTGCGGCGTCATGATGGTGAATACCGGTGGGTGCTCGACGCAGGCGTTCCGTTGTTCAGTCCTGACGGCGCGTTTGCGGGATACATCGGATCATGCGTCGACATCACCGAGCGGCGCCACGCCGAAGACGCCTTGCGTCGCAAGGAGATGGAGCTCAGCGAGTCGCAGCGCCTGGCGGGTGTCGGAAGCTGGAAGTGGGACCAGGATACCGATACGGTCCAATGGTCCGAGGAGCTCTATCACCTCACCGGCCGGGATCCACGCCTCGGGGCAGTCAGCTACAAGGACCACGGAACGCTCTATTCCTCAGAAAGCTGGGTGCGGTTGCAGCGCGCGGTCGAAGAGGCGCTCCGCACGCAGGCCTCGTACGAGCTCGATCTCGAGATGATTCGTGCCGATGGGACGCGCATCTGGGTCACGGCGCGTGGTGAAGTCCAGCGTGACTCCACCGGCCGCATCGTCGGGCTTCGCGGCACCGTGCAGGATATTACCGAGCGCAAGCAGCGTGAGAATGCGCTCGCACTGTTCCGCAACTTGATCGACGGGTCCAACGACGCACTCGAAGTCATCGACCCCGCCACGCTTCAGTTCCTGAATGTGAATGAAAAGGCGTGCCGAGATCTCGGCTACACCCGGGAGGAACTCTTGTCGCTCACGGTCCTGGACGTCGATACCGCGATGGACCCATCCGCGATGAAGACACTCGCGGCGAAATGTCGAAAGGATTTCGTGGTCTTTGAAAGCGTTCATCGCCGGAAGAACGGGTCGACGTTTCCGGTCGAAGTCACCATGAGGCCGCTCACGCTCGACCGCGCTTACAACGTGGCGGTCGCCCGGGACATTACCGAGCGCAAGCGCACCGAAGAGGCACTGCACGATAGCGAGGAGCGTCTCAGGCTTGCTGCTGAAGCGGGCAAGATGTTCGCCTATACATGGGATGCGGCCACGGATCAGATTCTGCGCTCCGGCGACTCCTATCTGCTCGGCGTTGATGCTGCAACGCCCTTCACCGGCAGGCAACTGTTGGAGAAGGTGCACCCCGACGATCGCCATCTTCTCGTGAACGCCTTCGACCGCCTGACGCCTGACACGCCACTCTTTCAGGTGAGCTATCGCATGATCCGGCCGGACGGCGAGGTCGTGTGGGTAGAACGCAACAGCCGCGCGTACTTCGACGCGGACGGGCGGGTCTTACGGATCATCGGCATGGCGGCTGACATCAGCCAGCGCAAGCGAACGGAAGAAGCCCTGTCCAGCATCAGTCGCCGGTTGATTCAGGCCCAGGAGGCAGAGCGGGCCCGGATTGCTCGGGACCTGCACGACGACATCGGTCAGCGGCTGGCCCTGATGGCGGTGACGGTGGAACAGCTGACACACGTTCGATCGCACACGTCTGGCGAGGGCCGCAGCCTCCTGGGCTCACTTCAAACGCAGACCGCTGAGATATCGGGAAGCGTGCAAACGATCGCGCACGAGTTGCACTCGTCGCGGTTGCAACATCTGGGCGTTGTCGCTGCGATGAAAGGCTTCTGTGCGGAGCTATCGACGCAGCAAAAAGTCGAGGTCGATTTTGGCCACGCGGACGTTCTGCCTGGATTGGCCGCGGAGACGTCGCTGTGCCTGTTCCGGGTGCTGCAGGAGGCCTTGCACAACGCCGTGCGCCACAGCGGAGTCCGGCAGTTCGAGGTACAACTTCGCGGGACGGCGGACGCTCTCCAACTGACCGTGCGCGACAAAGGATTGGGCTTCGATCCTGATAACGCAATCGACGGCCGAGGGCTCGGCCTCACGAGCATGAAGGAGCGTCTGAAGCTGGTGGGCGGAGAGCTGCTCATCCAGTCGGGATCGAGGCGGGGGACGACCATCATGGCCCGCGTGCCGCTGTCTTCCGACGGAGTGAGCTCATTAGTCTCGGCGAATCAGCCGGTGTAACGGGTACGGCTGCTGGTGACACATAGGGGTCAAAGGGCGGACATCGGGTCCACCCTGGAAGGAGGACCCAGTGATCGCACAAGACCGGCAGCCCTACCTCAAGACTCGCCATGACGTCGACTTCCAGTTCTTCGGCTCACCCACGGCGTTGCACGCCACGGGCGAGGCGACCGACGGCCGCTTCTGCCTGATGGAGCAGGCGACGATGCCTCCGGGTCTGGCGTCGCCCTACCACACACATCACAACGAGGACGAAGCGTTCTACGTGCTCGACGGACAGGTGCGGTTCATCTGTGACGGCAAGTGGCTGGACGCCGGCGCAGGGACGTGGGTGTACGGCCCGCGTGAAATCCCGCACGGATTCAAAGTGGTTGGTGCCCGGCCCGCACGGATGCTGTTCCTGTGTGCGCCGGCCGGTTTCGAGAAGTTCGTGCTGGAGCTGTGCGCCCCGATGGATGCGGTGCCGGGGCCGCCGGACATCACGAAGCTCATGGCCGCTGCCGCGCGATTCAACATCGACATTCACGGCCCCCTTCCTGAAGAACCGAGCGTGAACGCGACGACAGAGACGTCTCTGAAGCGGGCCGTCGATCAAACGCGCCAGCAGCACGTCGCCGCGGTCAACGCAGGAGACGTCGAGGCTGCCACACACCTCTTTGCACCGGATGCCATCGTCCTTCCGCCCGGCCAGACTGCGCTCGAAGGAACTGCAGCGATCACCGCATGGTTCACGCAGACATTCGCGAGCTTCCACGTACAGGGCTTCGCTCTCCAACCCGGTGCTCTCGAAGAGTGTGGTGATATCGCGATCGAGCACGGTCGTTGGAACGCGACGTTCGCTCCGAGGGATGGTTCGGCTGGAATGCCGGCGGGCGGCACGTATCTCACCGTGTACGCGCGCCTCGCGGACGGCACAGTGCGGATGATTCGCGACACGTTCAACGGCCTTCCAAACGGAGCCTGATCGTGGTGTTCGATTGCGTAGAATGATGAGCGTTGACCATCGACGTGAGCGACGCTCATCTCGCCGTTCGCATCGCGGACGGCGACTCGGAAGCCGAAGCCGAAGTGTGCCGCCGACTGGCGCCACGCATTCGCCTCTATGGGCTTCGTCACCTGCGGTCAGCGTCTGCGGCGGATGACCTCGTTCAGCAGGTGTTGGTGAAAATGCTCGAAGCCTTGCGCGCGGGTCGTCTCGTCGAGCCGGAGAAGCTGGCCCAGTTCACACTGGGCACATGCCGGATGACGGTGATCGACCTGCGCCGCACCGCGCGCCGACAGGAGCGGTTGCTGGCGGAGTTCGGATCGGATCTGATTCCGGACCCACCGCCCGTACCCCGGCTCAACGACGGGCAACTCGCCCGCTGCGTGCAGATGCTGAAAGAGCGCGAGCGTTCGGTAGTCGTGCTGACCTTTTACGATGAGCAGACGGCGGGAGAAGCCGCCGGATTCCTGGGAATCACCGAGACGAATGTCCGCGTGATCCGCCACCGCGCGCTCCGCAATCTGCGATCGTGCATGGAGGCCAACGCGTGATGCCTCCGCCCGGTCCCCTACCCGTTGACTGCGCGCAGCCGATCGATGCGGCAATGCTCATGGACTACTGGCTCGGTGTCCTTCAGTCCACGGTGGAAGAACCGATCGAAGAACACTTGATGGGTTGTGACCGTTGCGGAGACCGACTTCGCGAGGTGATCGCCCTGGCCGAAGGTCTCCGGGCGTTGGCGCGATCGGGGGCGTTACTGGTGGTGATCAGCGATCACGTGGTCACGCGTGCCGAGGAGATGGGCCATCGCATTCGTCAGTACGCGCCGCCGCCGGGAGGGAGCGTGCAGTGTACGGTGTCAGCAGACGACGACCTGCTCGTCGCTCGTCTGGCTGCCGATCTGAGCAGCGCCGATCGCGTCGATCTCAGCTGGTACACGGATCAGGGCGTTGAACTCGTTCGAATGTCCGACATTCCCATCCGGGGAGACGCCGGCGCGGTCATTTGCCAACAGTCGATCACCATGGCGAAGACCTCGCCGTCCAACACCTTGATTGCTCGTCTGGTGTCCGTCGATTCGGCAGGCGCGGAGCACCTGCTCGGCGAGTACGCGTTCCACCACACGCGAACGATTCCTGGCCCCGGCGAATGGAAGTTCTGAGGAGGCTCCCCATGCGCGGAAGGCAATAGTCCCGCGCAAAAGCCGATTCCGTCAGTAGCTCACGACGCTCAGTCCGCTTGACGGACTGCCCTCGAGCTGCCATTGTCTGCACCGTCCTGACAGGAGGGTGCCCACATGGTCCGATTGGTCCGGTGCCTCTTCGCCGCCATCGCGCTCGTGCTCTTCGGAGTCGGTCCTCTTCACGCACAGTCGGCATCGACAGCCTCGATTGGCGGCACTGTCAGGGACGCCAGTGGTGGAGTGCTGCCCGGCGTGACGGTGACCGCGACACAGACGGAGACGAGACAAGCGCGGACTGCCGTCAGTGACGGTGACGGCGCGTATCTGATCCCCGGGCTTCCTGTCGGTCCGTATCGGCTCGAGTTCGTCCTGTCAGGGTTCCGCACCTACGCCCAGACGGGCATCGTGCTGCAGGTGAATACGAACCCGACGGTGAACGCCACGCTGCAGCTCGGCGACTTGTCCGAGACGATCCAGGTGGCCGCGGGCGTCCCGCTCATCGAAACGCGGAGTCCGGGTATTGGCATGGTCGTGGAGAACGAGCGGGTGCAGGAGTTGCCGCTCAATGGCCGACAGACGCTCGACCTTGTCTATCTCACAGGTCTGGCCACGCCGAGTGGCACGCTCAGCGGCGCGAGAGGCGGCGCCGCGGGACCTGGATCCCCCGGAACGATCGCCGTCGCTGGCGGACT
>Ga0111539_10006725_pt1 | contig 14796 bp, 10 predicted proteins | sample RhiMethybrSRZTD1_FD_79667 | JGI IMG/M metagenome (GOLD analysis project Ga0111539, IMG submission 79667) | Populus rhizosphere microbial communities from Tennessee, USA - Rhizosphere MetaG P. TD hybrid SRZTD1 (version 2) (version 2) | ecosystem: Host-associated > Plants > Roots > Rhizosphere >... | reverse complement strand
GCAGGACGATCGCCTGACCGTGCTGCTGCCGAACGGAACGGTTCGGAACTTCGACTACGACCACCGGACCGAGTCGCTGCAACCGGCCGCGGCGCGCGATCCGGAGATGGCGCGCACCGCGCTCGCGAACGTGCTGATGCCGTCCTGGATGTATCGCGACCGGTTGTATCGGCTCAGGGACTAGCGGATCAGCCGAGAAGTTTCCCAAGCGATGCGAGGGCGCCGCCGAGATCGTTCTGCGCCGGCACGTTGCCGCCCGGCGTGACCTTGTCGATCACTTGCGGCAGCAGGCTTGCGAGCGCGCTGCTCGTTTCCGACTCGCCGATGCCCGCTTTCTTCGCCAGGTCTGCGATCGTGCCAGAGCCGAGCACCTTGCTGACCTGATCCGCGGAGATCGGCAGGTTCTGACCGGTGCCGATCCACGACTGCAGAACGTTGCCTAGGCCTGCGCTCTGGAATGAGCTGGTGAGATTCGCCAGCGCGCCCGGCTTGCTGAGCATCGCGATCAACTGCTGCAGCAACACGGCGCTGACGCCAGCGCCTTTGCCCTGTCCGAGAACGCCACCGAGTGCGCCGCCAAGCTGGTCTAGCACGCCCATGTTCGTATCCTCCGAATCAGGTTAGGGCGGCAGAGTCTACGCCTCTTAAATGACCGCACGCGTAGGCCTTCTCGCCCGCTCGCACTGTCCGAAAATCCTACAGCTTGTGTTGCCGGGGTCCTGCCTCCCACGGCCGTCGGCTCGAGCTCAGAAACTCAGCAGCGGCGTCACGCCGGCGCCTTCTCGTCGTCGAGAACGAAGCTCACACCACAGCCGCCGAGTCCGCAGTATCCATCCGGGTTCTTGTGCAGGTACTGCTGGTGATAGTCCTCGGCGTAGTAGAACTCCGGCGCGTCGTGAATCTCGGTCGTGATCGCACCGTGACCGGCGTCCTTCAGCCGCGCCGCGTAGCTCTTCAGGCTGGCCTGCGCGGCGGCGCGCTGCTCGGCGTCATAAACATAGATGCCCGAGCGGTACTGCGTCCCGACGTCGCCGCCCTGACGCATGCCCTGCGTCGGATCGTGTGATTCCCAGAACGTCTTCAGCAGCGTCTCGTAGCTGACTTTGGATGCGTCGTACACGACGCGCACGACTTCGTTGTGCCCGGTGTAGCCCGAGCACACTTCTTCGTAGGTCGGATTCGGCGTGGCGCCCGCGGCGTAGCCGACCGCCGTGCTGTACACGCCGGGCACCTGCCAGAACTTGCGCTCCGCGCCCCAGAAACAGCCGAGGCCGAACATCGCGAGCTTCGTGCCTGCCGGGAACGGCGGCACGATGCGGTTGCCATTGACAGCATGACGCTCGTTCACGCGCAGCGGCGTTGCACGACCGGGCAACACATCCGTGGAATCGGGCATGACGGCTTGCTTGCGAAATGAGCTCATCGCGGCTGTCCTGACTCGAGTGGGGACGCACTAGGGTGGGGTCGCGGCAAGAGTAAGCAAGGGCGCGCATCGGCCGCAAACGCGGCCGCCGGCCCGGCATAAGCCGTTGAAAAACAGGCCTGGAGCCTGATGGGAACCGGGGTCCTTGCGTAGCCGTCTGCCGGTGGTATTAATGGCGGCGAGGTTTCGCCATGACCGCGCTCCCGAAGCCGTTTTCCGCAGCGCCGATCCTCTTAGCCGCGATGATCGCGGCGCTCCCTCCTGTGGCATTCGCGCAGGCCTCGCCCGGCTCGAACACCGTGATCGGACCGAACGTGATGCTGGCAGACGGCGCGGAGGCGCTGTTGCACGGCGACTGGCAGCGCGGCATCCAGCTGACGCAGATGGGACTGACGTTCGCGGTCTCGCAGCAGGATCGCGCCTCGGCGCTCGCGAATCTGTGCGCAGGCTTCGCGGCGCTCAAGCAGTACCAGCGTGCGCTCGAGTACTGCGATCAATCGATCGCGATCGTCGACGACAATTGGCGCACGTGGCAGAACCGCGCGGCGGCGAACCTGGGTCTCGGCAAAGTGGAGGAGTCGCTGCGCGACATTCAGCGCGGGCTGCAGCTCAACCCGGACTCCGATTCGCTGCAGAAGTCGCTCGCGATTGCGCGCGGCCATGAAAAACTCCAGCAGGAGCGCATGCGCCACCTGCTGGAGTCGTAGCGATCAACCCGTCTCCGACAGCGAGGGCGTGAGGCCGGCCATGCCGATGCCGCCCATGAACGCGAGGCCGTCCGGTGCACGGCGGCACTCGCGCGGCGTAACGCCATGGAATCGGCGCAACGCGCGGAACAGCGTCGAGCGCGAATCGAATCCGACCTGCTTCACGATGTCCTCGACCGCGAGATCCGTGCCTCGCAGCAAGCGCGCTGCAACTGTCGTGCGCTTGCGCTGCAGGTACTCGTGCGGTGTGACGTCCTGAATGCGCTTGAACAGCCGCAGGAAGTGATGACGCGACAGGAACGCGGCGCGTGCCATGTCGCCGAGCATCAGCGGCTTGTCGTAGTTCGAGTGAATGAAATCGGTTGCCAGCGACACGCGCCGCAGGATCTCGCGCCGCGTCGCTGCGCGACGCACCGGGACCGAGTGGGCGCGCTGCACGACCTGCCGGTGCCGCATCAGCAGCCGCTCGAGCAGGAACGCGAACTGCTCTTCGTACCAGAGCGCATCGTCGAGGCCCATCTCGCAGTGACGGCGGATGAACAGCAGCACCGGCGTAACGCTGCGATCGTGCGTGTAGAGATGCGGCATGAACGGCAGCGTTGCCTGCTGCGCGACCTCACCGCTCTCCAGCAGTCGATCCTCTGGAGTGATCAGCGCGCCGAGCGTCTCTTCCGGCATGCCGCGCCGGAACAGAATGGTCAATGCGTGCACTTCGCGCGAGCCGCGGATGCGCACGTTCGCGGGACACGCGGGAACTGTCATCCAGGTGTCATCGTCGACGAACACCCGGCGTCCGTCGAGTGCGACTTCCTGCCGGCCATTCCACGCGCACAGCACGGCCAGGCGCTCGGCATCGAGCGCGTAGTCTGCTACTTGCGTCTTGACGTTGAGAATTGCGTTGCCGGTGTCGAGCTGCCGGACTACGCCTGGATTGAGATCGCCGCCGCCTGTCATCTCATGGGTCCTACGGAGAATCATCCGCACACCCCTCCCCGTTCTTCCAACCCACCGGAAACGGTGCCGGCGTCACCCGAGAATCGCACTCGCATTCGATCGCTGCCTTGTGACTGATCGTCATTACGCGGATGCGTTCCCATGTGTACAAGGGAATTACGATGATCAGATCGCGGCATGCGACGAAAGGTTTCAGTGCTCTCGGCCGTTCGGTGCGCGCCACACACAATTGCGCAATGGATGACACCGAGCTCACGAGCGATAAAACACAGCGCCTCGAAATCTGTGATGCGGCAAAGACATGAATCGTTTGAGCCGTGTCGCGCCTGCACGTCGTTCACCGGTGATATGCGTAGTTTCACCGGTTGTACCGGACACATCGGACACTTTATGGCGCTCGCCCACAAGCGGTCTTGCACGTTCGGATGACACGATTCGCGTCGACGCGGCGCCTCTCATAGAATCGCGTCCTCGTCCGGGTTCCCATTGGCCGTTTATGCCCATCGTTCACGAGCACAACCTCGCCCGTCCGCTTCCCAAGCAGTGCCAGTTCGGCATTCGAGTGCGCCTGCGCAGCACCGACCCGTTCAAAAACCTGGTCGGCGCGGACTGGACCAAGGAGCACTGGTTCGCCACGCGCGAGGAGCGCGATCGCGCGCTCAAAGAGATGAGCGGGCGCTATGTCTATTTCCGACCCGGCGACCAGCCGAGCCTGGAATTCGAAAAGATCGATAAAGGAAGCGGTTAGCGGTTGGCGGTTGGCGGTTAGTGCAGATGAGGCAGATTCTGCGGCATCTCACTAACCGCCAACCGCTAACCGCCAACCGCTTCTCGCAGAGTTAGAACGTCCTGCCCAAAAACAGATAGAAAGCCTTGTCCCCGCCTTCGTCGTAGCCGGTCGCGAGATAGACCGGTCCCAGCGGCGTATCGAGCCCGATGAACAGGCTGCCGTCGATCCGCGGGTTGCTGAACATGTCCTTGCGCTCCAGCCAGGTGTTGCCGGCCTCCACCGACAAGCCCGCGTATACCGGCAAATCGAGCACGCCTTCGCCGCCGCGCCCGATACGGCGGTAATAGATGAGTCGGCCAATACCGTAGTGCGGCCCGGCGAGGAAGCCGGGGGTCAGCCCGGACAGATTGAGGAAGCCGCCGAGCGTGAACGAGTTCTCCGGCGTCTCCAGCGCGTCCACCGTCGTGCCCGCATCGGTCCAGAAGACAAGAGTGTGGCGGTCGAACGAGCGCGCGATCAGCCAGCTGGTGCGCATGATGTCGAAGTTGCGGTCGGCGCCGACGCTCTCGCGCTGCGCCTGCCACTCCAGGTCGAACTGCTGGCCGTGGCGCGGGAAGAAAATGCTGTCGAGCTTGTCGTACGAGAACCGCGTGAAATAACCGCCGCGCTCGAACTCGACGCCCGGCAGCGAGGGATCGCCGATCAGCACGCGCCGCCGTCCCGTGCCCCGGTGCACCCCGAAGCGCAGCTCGCCCCAGTTGGAAATCTCGCGGCCGACGTCGAGCCCGCCCGAGACTTCGCGCACTCGATACTCGGCCACGCGGTCGTCGTCGCGCAGCTCGAACACGCTGCGCTCCTCGAAGTCGAACTGCGGCGACACGAAGTAGCGGCTCGCCAGCGACAGCGGCTGATAGAACTCGGTGAAGAACTTCGGGTTCTCGCCGATCTGGATGTCGGTGAGCCACTCGCCGCCGAGCGTGTTCAGCTCGGTGGCGATGAAGCGCACCGCCGCGTTGTAGCGGCTGTTGCCCTCGAAGTCGTCTTCGAGGTTGAGCCCCATGCGCACGTAGTTCGGGCCCCAGCTCTTGCGACGCAGATCGAGCTGCAGGCCGGCGCGGCCCTGGTCCTCGATCAGCCGGTAGTCGATCGTCTCGAAGCGATCGAGCGCGTACAGCGACGACAGCTTGCTGCGCACTTTCTCCTTGTCGAGCGGCTTGCCGACCAGGTCCTTCATCGTCTCCTTGACCAGCGGGTCGTATTGCGCCGAGCTGGAATCGGCGCGCACGAATTCGATCACGGGCAGCTCGGTCGAACGCGTGTTGCGCTGGGCGAGATAGGCGCTGTAGCCCGCTTCACTGAGCGACAGCCTGGCGAGCGTTGCCGACGCGCCGCGCGCCGCTTCCTCGCCCGCACGGATCGCCTGCGGCACGCGGCTGAAATCTGCGGAGGCAAAGCGCCTGAGCGGCGGATCCAGCATGATGTCGGTCGACGCCAGCTTCTGGCGCTGCTCGAGCGTGCGGCCGCGGATCAGGATCGCGAACGCCTGGTTGGTCACTTCCAGCGGCGAGGTCAACTCGTCGCGCAGGTACAGAGGGAAGCTGACGTCTACGACGATCAGCACGTCGACACCCATGGCGCGCGCGGTATCGATCGGCAGATTCTCGACCAGTCCGCCGTCGACCAATATCCGACCTTCGCGCTGCGCGGGCGCGAACACGCCGGGAGCGGACATGCTGGCGCGCATCGCAGTAACCAGGTCCCCTGAATCCATGACGACCGGCTGGCCGGTCTCCAGATCGGTGGCGATGGCACGGAACGGAATGGGCAGACGATCGAAGCGCTGGATCTCGGCGACCGGCAGCGCCGCGTTACGCAGCACCTGCTCGAGCTTCTGCCCCTGGACCAGGCCCGGCGGCAACACGAAGCCCTTGTCCTTCTTCACTCCGAGCGCGAAGCGCACCAGGAAATTGCGCTCGTCCTGCTTGCGGCGGAAGCCGAGCTCCTCGCGCGGCGGGCGGTCGCGGAAAGAGTCCTGCCAGTTCAGCGAGCGGATCAGGTTCTCGATCTCGACGGCCGACATGCCGGAGGCATAGAGCCCGCCGACGACTGCGCCCATGCTCGTGCCGGCGATGGCGTCGACCGGCACGCGCATCTCGTCCAGCACCTTCAGCACGCCGACGTGCGCCGCGCCGCGTGCGCCGCCGCCGCTCAGCACCAGCCCGACGCGCGGACGCTCGCCTTCAGCGGCATGCGCTGCCTGGGCGATCAGGAACACGCAGACGGCTACGACCGGAAGCAGTCTCATCGGCTGCGAATACTAACAGCAGTTGTGACGGCCGAAGGGCGGCTGATAGGCTGACTTTCATGACAACTCGACGCTCGTGGCCAGGCATCCGGGCGATCGCGATGCTGGGGCTCGCGATGTGCACGGCTTCCGCCGCGCCGCCAGGGCGTCAGTCCGACGACGACGAGCCGCAATGGGGATCCTATGGCGGCGACCCGGGCGGCAATCGTCACTCACCGCTGGCGCAGATCGATCGCGCGAACGTCGGGCGCCTGAAGATCGCCTGGACCTACCGCACCGGCGAGCTCGGCGCCGGCTTTGCGCGCGCCGACTCGCTCACGTTCGAAGCGACGCCGATCCTGGTGCACGACACGTTGTATCTCAGCACCGCCACCAACATCGTGATCGCGCTCGATCCGGTCACCGGCGCCCAGCGCTGGCGCTACGACCCGCGCATCGACCGCACGCGGCGCTACTCGGAAGCCACGTCACGCGGCGTGTCTTCATGGATCGATCCGAACGCGGCCGCGGCGGCGCCGTGCAGTCATCGCATCATCCTTGGCACACTCGACGCCCGGCTGATTGCGCTCGACGGCCGCACCGGGGCGCCGTGCCGCGACTTCGGCAACGGCGGCAAGGTCGATCTCGCCGCCGCCGTGAACGCCGAAACGAACGGCAACTATCTGGTGACGTCACCGCCGGCGATCTATCGGAACATCGTCATCGTCGGCTCTGCCGTCGGGGACAATGGCGGCGTCGAAATGCCGCGCGGCATCGTGCGCGCGTTCGACGTGCGCAGCGGCAAGCAGCTGTGGTCGTGGGATCCGATTCCGAACTTGCGGCCCACCGGCGCCGCGAACGCGTGGTCGGTGTTTTCTGTCGACGCCGGTCGCGGACTGGTGTTCGTTCCGACCGGCTCGGCGAGTCCCGATTACTTCGGCGGCGAGCGCATCGGCGACGACCAACACGCAAACTCGCTGGTCGCTCTGCACGCAGACACGGGCGCACTCGCCTGGGCGCAGCAGCTCGTCCATCACGACCTGTGGGACTACGACGTGCCGGCGCAGCCGATGCTGATCGACATCGAGCGCGACGGTAAATCGATCCCGGCCGTCGTGCAGGCAACCAAGACCGGCATGCTGTTCGTGTTCGACCGCGAGACCGGCGAGCCGGTGTACGAGGTCGTCGAACGGCCCGTCCCGCAGTCCGACGTCGCGGGCGAAGCGATCTCGCCGACGCAGCCGTTCCCTGCGACGCCGGCCCTCGTGTCGCAAGCGGCCGTGACGCCGCAGGACGCCTGGGGACTCACCTTCTACGATCGCGGCAAGTGTCGCGATCTGATCGCGCGTTATCGTTCCGAAGGCATCTTCACGCCGCCGAGCCTGCGCGGCACGATCCTGTCGCCAGGCTACGCCGGCGGCGTCAACTGGGGCAGCACTGCGTTCGACAGCGAACGCCAGATGGTGATCGCCGCGGTCAACCACGTCGCGATGGTCGTGACGCTGGTGCCGCGCGACCAGCTCGATGCGATGAAGCGCTCGGGCGAATGGCCCGATTCGGATTTCGCCGCGCAGACCGGCACCCCCTACGGCGTGCGCCGCGAATTGCTCGCCTCGCCTTTCGGGCTGCCGTGCACCCCGCCGCCGTGGGGAACGCTCGCGGCGGTCGACCTGCGGCGTAATGCGATCCGCTGGCAAGTGATGCTCGGCTCGACGCGCGATATGACGCCGTGGTTCGTGCCCTCGTCGACGCTGGGCATGCCGAACATGGGCGGCCCGATGGTCACGGACGGCGGCGTGGTTTTCATCGGCGCGTCGATGGACAACTACCTGCGCGCCTTCGACATCGATACCGGGCGCGAGCTGTGGAAGGGCCGGCTGCCGGCCGGCGGCCAGGCAACGCCGATGAGTTACGAAGCGAACGGTCGTCAGTTCGTGGTCATCGCTGCAGGCGGCCACGGCAAGCTCGGCACCAAGCGCGGCGACTATGTCGTTGCCTTTGCGCTGCCGGAGTGAATAATTCTCCACGGAGAACAGCCATGAAACACGTCAGCCGCATGTTCCTGATCGCCGCGACGTCCGTGGCTGCGGCGAACGTCCACGCCGCAGAACTCGTCGAGGAAGTGATCGTCACCGGCACGCGCGCCCCGCAGGACGTGCGCGACTTCCCCGGCAGCATCTCGGTCGTGTCAGGCACCGACGTCGCGACCGTCGGCGCTACGCATCACGCCGAAATCATGAACCGCGTGCCCGGCACGATGATCCAGCGCAACAGCGGCGAGGAGAGTCTCACAGCCATCCGCTCGCCGGTGCTGAGCGGCCCGGGATCCTGCGGCACGTTCCTGTTCCTGGAGAACAGCATCCCGATCCGACCGGTCGGCTTCTGCAACGTCAACGAATTGTTCGAGGTGGACAGCGAGCAAGCGCAATCCATCGAAGTGTTGCGCGGCCCTGCAGGCGTGGTGTACGGCTCGGGTGCGATGCACGGCGCCATCAACGTCCTCCAGGCGCCGCCTCAGGAAATCGATCCGAGCTTCTCGCTCGAAGGCGGGCCCGACGAGTTCTATCGCGGCCGGTTGGCGCTCAATCACTCCGGCGAAAGCACCGTGCTCGGCGGTAGTGTGATCGCGACGCACGACGGCGGCTGGCGCGACCACTCGGGCCTCGACGAGCAGAAGCTGATCCTGGGGCTGCAGCGGGTGGCACGCAACGCGAACGAAGGCTCGTTCGACGTGCAGCTCGCGGCAACGAACCTGAACCAGGAGACCGCGGGCTTCATCCAGGGCTTCAACGCCTATCAAGATGAGAGCATCGCGAAATCGAATGCGAATCCCGAGGCGTATCGCGATGCCTATGCGATGCGCCTGACCGGCGAGTACACGCGCGGCGCCTGGGCCGTGCGCCCCTACGTGCGTCACTCGCGCATGGATTTTCTGCAGCACTTCCTGATCGGCAAACCGCTCGAGGAGAACGGCCAGGATTCGGTGGGTGTGCTGACTTCGTGGCGGTCCACGTGGTTCGACGACATGCGACTGCTGGCGGGTCTCGATCTCGAGCTCGCCGACGGTTTCCTGAAGGAGACGCAAGCGGGACCGGCGACCGACGGCGCGCCGCCGGCAAACGCGATTCGTCCGGCCGGCAAGCACTACGACTACGAAGTGCAGAGCGAGGTCGCGGCGCTGTACGCGCAGATCGAGCAACCCTTCGCAGAGCGTTGGCAGCTGACGGCGGGCGCACGCGTCGAATACGTCGACTACGACTACGACAACAAGATGATCGCCGGCAACACGCGCGACGACGGCACGTCATGCGGCGACAACGGCTGCCTGTTCAACCGGCCGGACGATCGCAATGACGATTTCACCAACGTCACGTCCAAACTCGGCCTGACCTACGATCTGACGAGCAGCCACACGCTTTACGTGACAGGTGCGCGCGGCTATCGCGCTCCCGATACGAGCGAGCTGTACCGTTTGCAGCGCCAGCAATCGGTCGCCGACCTGGATGCGGAGCGGCTCGACAGTGTCGAGGTCGGCGCACGCGGCACGTTCGGCCCGCTGCGCTACTCGCTCGCGGTCTTCAAGATGAAGAAGGACAACGTCATCTTCCGCGATTCGAACGGCTTCAACGTGAGCGACGGCAAGACCGATCACGAAGGCATCGAGTACGAATTCAACTGGATGCCGATCAGCGCGTTGACACTGGCGCTGGCCGGCACCTACGCGAAGCACACCTATGCGTTCAACCACGTGATCGAGCAGGGCGAAACGATCGTCTCCGGCAAGGACGTAGACACCGCGCCTCGCCACGTGAACACCGCACGCCTCAATTGGCAGTTCATGCAGGCTGCGGACGCGGAGCTCGAGTGGGTTTCGGTGGGCCGTTACTTCGTCGATGCAGCGAACGCCAACGAGTATCCCGGCCACGACTTGCTGAATCTGCGCGTCGGCTGGAACGTTGCTCGCAACTGGAGCACGACGCTGCGGCTGAACAACGTCACCGACCGCGCGTACGCGGATCGCGCGGACTTCGCGTTCGGGAATTACCGCTACTTCCCAGGGCGCGGTCGCACCCTGTTCGTGGAAGTGAAATACGACCTGTGAGCAGGCGGGCTTCAGCCCGACTCCTGGCCTACACGATCGGCTCGAACGCGATCAGGCCGTCGAGCGCTGCCCCCGACCCGAGCGCCGTGCCGAACACGTCGTTGTACAGCCCCGCATCGCCGTGCAGTGCCAGGTAGTTCAGCAGCACAGTCTGCACCAGCAGGTTCACGTTGTTCGCCGCCGGACTGCTGCTGTTCACCACGTCGCCGCCGGCGCTGAAGTAGCCGATCTGCTGGTGGCGCGCCGCGCCGGCGCCGGAAGTCATCAGCACCGGACGGCCGCCGCTCGCCGGCGGGTTGTAGACGAGGAAGAACGCAGCAGCCGTCTGCTGGTTGTCACCCGTCCACTCGCCTTTGCCGCGCCCGCCGACTGAGCTGTCAACGCGACCGTTCGAGGAGAGCGAGCCGTCGCTGAAGACGTAGACCATCACGGGTTTGTTCTTGCGCGCGGCGTATTCCAGGCACGCACCGATGCAGCGTCCTGCGCGCAGGTCGCGATCTTCGCCGGTGGCGCGGTCGCCCGTGTGATAGTCGAAGCCGCCCATGCTGATCGTGCCCGCACCTGCCAGGCCATCGACGACCAGCTTCATTACTGCGGCGGTCTTCTCGAACTCGCGGTCGTTGCCGAAGTCCGGCCCGAACACGCCACCCGTACCGGTGATCAGCGGATCGACCGAGGGGTTGAGGGCGGCCGGATTGTTGAATCGGTCGACCGTGTCCGCGGTCTTGATGTAGGCGCATTGCACGAGGTTCTTGACGTCAGTGTCAGTGGCCAGCTGCGTATTGACGTGTCCCAGCTTCGCCTGGCTGATCCGCGCCATCGACTCCATCACCGCGACGGTGTCGGTCGGATTGGTGAACAGCGTGCCCAACTCACCGGTGTCGACGAGGCCCGTGACATCACTGGTGCGGTCGATCTTGGTCGGACGGTTGGTCACGTCCATCAGCATCGCCGGCGCCATCGAATTGCCGCCCGAGTCCGAGTTCTCCGAACCGATCAGAGTCAGCAGCTCGCCCTTGGAGCCGTACTTGGCCAGACCGTACATCGGGTTATGCGGGTTGTTGCCGGTATCGTTCTCGGAACGCGCGGCGATGATCGCGCCATTCACGCCGGCGCGCGTAGTAGTCGACGTCTTCTCGAGCATGCCGCGAAGGAATGCGCTGTCCGAATGAAACATCAGACCGAACTCCTCATTGATGAAGTCCGTCGTCGCGTTGTTCGGCAGCATGTCGCCGGGGAGGCCCAGCTTTGAATAGCCTTGCGTCGACAGGAAGTCGAGCTGGCCACCCTCCTTGCCCATCAGCACGTTCGAGCCCGCGATGTTCGCGCCGCCCGCGAGATCGAAGCAGATGAACGGCACCTTGCCGGCGCCCTCGGTGATCTTGCACGGATTGACCTTGAGGTTCTTGAGGTCCTGCGACAGGTCAGCGCGGGCCTGGCGCGGGTTGAGCAGCGCGCCGAGAATCGCCGGCGCGATCACCGTCGCACTGCCGGTCAGAAATCCCTGAGCGAGAAAGTCGCGCCGCGTGACCGGTCGCTTGTGCGAGCCGTGCTTGATCGGCTCGTCGAGGGCGAGCGCGCGCTTCCGCTTGGACTTGATGATCAACATAGCTGCCTCATCCGAATTGCGAATTACCAGATAAGCGATCGGTTACTGCACGAGCATCGCTGCGTTGCCCACGGCCGCGCCGCACACGGCCTTGACCACCGTCGGCGTACGGGCGCCGCTGCTGCAGCTGCCGCCGGCGCACAGTCTGCCCACGAGCGCCTGCAGCTCCGTGCGCACTTGCGAGTCCGTCGGCTGCGAGTCGACCACACCGATCGCCCGATTCACCAGCGGATCGATCAGGGCGTTCTGCTGGCCCGTGATGTCGGCCGAGAAGTTGAGGCCGGGGAAGTAGCTCTGGCGCGCCGTCGTGTCGTTGACCAGCACGCTGCAGTATTGAACTGCGAGCTGCGCGATCGACGTCTGATGCGACGACAGGAACGCCTGGATATCGTTCACCGCCGGCAGCGACTGGCGCACGCTGGTGAAAGTCGTCTTGACCGCAGCGTTGTTCGGGCTCACGCCGGTCATGGCTGCCATCGAGGCGTTGATTGCATCGAACGTGCGCACGCCGAGGTCGGACGGCCGCGGCAGGTCGACGAAAGTCGGATCCACTGCCTCGGCGTACCTCGAGCACACGTCGGTGCGCGTGCCGAGCGTATCGAAGCAGAGGTAGAACTCGTCGCTCTCCGGGCCCTGCTCGAGCCCGATGATCGTACCGACCGTCGACAGCGTCTGACCGGTCGCAGCCGAGTAGTTCGCGTCCTGGATCACCGTGTCCATCAGGCGATACGCCTGGCCGACGTGCGGCTCGACGCCGTTCACGCCGATGCGCATGCCCTTGAGCGGGATGCTGCCGGGCATCGCGTTCGCATCGAGGCTGATGAACTTCGGATTGTTGAACAGGTAGCCCGAGCTGTCGTACTGCGAGACCTCGAACATGACGTACGCCTTGGGCACGTTCACCAGGTGCGAGATGCCGAACAGCAGGAAGAACTTCTCACCGACGCCGGCCTGGAAGTTCTGCTGGATCTGCTCCAGCGTCAGCGCGCGGTTGTGGATCGCGACCAGGCGCAGCACGCCCTGCCACTGACGGTTGTTGCTCACCTCGTTGCCGAGCACGAAAGCGTAGCTGTTGTCCCAGTCGCCGAGCGTACCGCCGCCGGCGCCGTCGACATCGCCCGTGAACTCGCCGTTCACGTAGATGCGGCGGCCGTTGACCGGGTCATACGTCATCACGACGTGCTGCAGCGAGGCCTGCAGGCGCTCGTCCGCGTCGGCAGTCGACAACTGCGGCGTGCCGTTCGCACCTGTGGTGGAGCTGCGGCCGAAGAAGTCGTAGTTGTACAGCGTCTGGCCCATTGTGAAGTTGCGGGACGTGGTGCTGCCGGAGTAGCTGACGATGCGCGCGTCTTCCTGGGTGACGTTGCCGGGCACGACCCACGCTTCGATCGAGTACTCGCCGGTCGCCGTGATCAGCTGCTGTAACTTGCGGCTCGCGGTCGTCGAGGCTTGCGCCTTGCCGGAGCGAATGTTGATGCCCCAGCCGCCGACCCACGTGACGTCGCCGCTCAGCGTGAGGTCCGCGGCCGGATCGACGCCGCTGGTGTCGAACGCGGTCGAACCCTGGCCGCTCTTGAACTCGTAGAGCGCGATCAGGTTGTTCTCGAAGCGATTGCCGCCGCTCGCGACGGTGCCGTCGAACAGCGTCAGAGCCTTGCTGGTGATCAGGTTCGGATCCATCGGCTGGACCATGATGGAATCCGACAGCGCCTGGATCGCAGCCTGCATTGTCGCCGCGTTCGCGGCGCAATCGCTCCAGCAGTTGTGGAACTCGCGGCCGAGCCGGATCACGAAGCGCGACTGCGCCGGATCGTCGAGGTTGATCTTGGGGATCGCGGCCCGATAGGCCTCGACGTAGGCGTCGGGTTCGGGGATACCGTCGGTATCGGTGGGGCGACCACCGGCCGCGAAGAACGGCGACTGCTTGGTCTGCGAGTCCGACTGGTGGCAGTTCGAGCAGTACAGGTCCAGCAGATCGTACACCGGCTTGAACGCTGTCGGCGGCGCTACTGCATCGGGATCCAGGCGCTTGCTCGCACCCGGGTCCTTCGGCGTCGGCTCGATCAGCGCGATCTGGCGACCGCCGGTGCTCGAGGCGCCGACCCAGTCCTGGATCCAGCGCGTCATGATGCTCGCGCACGCGCCGGCGTCGGCGAGCCAGCAGTTGTGACCGCCGCCAACCTTCGCAACGATGATCGACTGCGACGGGCTCTCGCGATTCACCACGCCGCCCGCCTGCTGGTACGCGGCGTTCACGTCATCCGAGCGCGCGAACTGCGGCGACTGGCCGCCGGCCGTGTGGCAGCTGCCGCAGCGGTTCGTGCCGCGGACGTTTTCCCAGAAGTTGATGCGGAACGCCTGGATGTCCGCGTTCGCGGGCGGCGGGCCCGAGTACGTCGGACCCGAGGTGGGCGGCGTCGTGACCGGATTCTCGGTCGTCGAAGCACCGCCGCCGCAACCGGACAGCACGGTGACTGCGAGCAATGCGAGCCCGGCAAGTCGTGCAACGCTGTGATCGAAAACGCGCTTCATGGCTTACCGTCTCCTCAGTTCCCGGCGCAGTACGCGGCGGTCTCGGCGAACACTCGCTTCAGGTTGCCGCCGCTCTTGAAACCGTTGGCGCTGGCGGTGATCTGCGCGCGATCGGCGTCGTCGCTGGGCGAGCGGAAGCAGATCGTGCGGAACACTTTCGTCGCCTGGCACTCTGCGAACGCATTGCTGTTGGCGAGCTCTTCGCCGAGCGTCTTCGCGCCGTTGCCGCTGCGGATCTGGTCGTTCTGACCGGCCCAGCCGAGCACGGTGTTCTTGCCCGGCAGGCGCCAGCGGTTCTCCCAGTGGTCGTCGGGCGTGATGAAGCCCGGCTTGAAGTTGTCGGAGTTGATCAGGTACTTCGGCTGCACCTGACCCTGCGTGTACACGAGTCGGCCCTGCGTCTCGTCGAAGTCGTAGTACGCGAACGCCTGCGCCATCGGGTCCATGCCGCTGTG
>Ga0111539_10006714_pt1 | contig 14817 bp, 14 predicted proteins | sample RhiMethybrSRZTD1_FD_79667 | JGI IMG/M metagenome (GOLD analysis project Ga0111539, IMG submission 79667) | Populus rhizosphere microbial communities from Tennessee, USA - Rhizosphere MetaG P. TD hybrid SRZTD1 (version 2) (version 2) | ecosystem: Host-associated > Plants > Roots > Rhizosphere >... | reverse complement strand
TTGATCGGTGACAACCATAAAAAGCTTCACCATGAAGCTTTTATCGATTCCTCGATTTCGGCGACCGTGACGACGGCCGTGCCGCGTTTCATCACCACGACGCCGCCGGCGTGATTCGCCAGCCGCGCGGCTTCGCCAAACGACGCGCCGGCGGCAAGAGCGAGCGTGAACGTGGCGATCACGGTATCGCCCGCGCCGGTCACGTCGGTGACCTGATCGGATCCGACAATCGGCACGTGGTCGGTCGGCTTGCCGTGCTCGAAGAGCGCCATGCCACGGCTGCCGCGCGTCACGAGCACCGCCCGGCATCGCAGCCGGCGCAGCAGCTCCCGCCCGGCGCGCTCGAGCGTCGCCCCATCGTCACCGATGCGGACACCGAGCAGCGACTCGACCTCCGACTCGTTCGGCGTACAGGCGGTCATGCCGCCGAATCCGGCGAGCGCGTAGCGTGAATCGACGAGGACGATGGGCGGCGTTTTCCGCGCGGCGGCAGCGAGGACGCGCTGCCACATCGGCGGCGTCACCAGGCCCGAGCCGTAGTCTGAGAGAATCACTGCGTCCACGCGGCGCACGATGCGGCTCAGCGACGACTCGACGTGACGCACCTGCGCCGGCGTCACCGGGCTGCCCGGCCGATCGATCCGCACGACCTGCTGTTTCGCCGAGTGCACGCCGCCGGCGAGAATGCGCGTCTTGACCGGCGTCACCCGCCCGCTGCTCCGCACGATGCCGCCGAGCCGCGCGGCCCGCGGCATGGCCTCAAGCAGCCGGCGCCCGGCATCGTCCCGGCCGACGAGGCCGACGACGTCAACACGGGCGCCGAGCGCCGCCGCGTTGCACGCGGCATTGCCGCCGCCGCCCGGGACAATCTCCGTCGAGTCGTACCGCAGAATCAGGACGGGCGCTTCGCGCGACACGCGATCGATCTGGCCGTAGATGAATTCATCGGCAATCAGATCACCCGCGACGGCAATCTTCACGCCGCGAAACCGCTTCAGCAGGCGCCGGTAGCGAGCGGCGGTGCCCGACTTCGTCATACCGCCTCGCGAGGAAAGCCTGACTGCTCGAGAATCCAGGACGTCGCCTCCATGAGATCGGCGGCGATGTAATCGGCGCCCGACAGATCCTCCGGATGACGAACGAGCTCGGCGCTCCCGGCGCCCGTGCGGACGAGCACGCCTCTGACACCAGCGTTCCTCGCGAGCCCGATATCGGCCGCCTTGTCGCCGACAACGAACGAGCGGCGCAGATCGATCGGCAGACGCGCGGCGGCTTGATGAATCATTCCCGGCTTCGGCTTTCGGCAATCGCAGTCGATCCGGAACTCAGGCAGTCTGGCGGTCGGATAGTGCGGGCAATAGAACCACCCGTCCACGCGCGCGCCGGCCGCCGTGAGCGTGGCCGTCATCGCGTCGTGCACGTCGCGGACGAAACTCTCGGGGAAGTAGCCCAGACCCACGCCGCCCTGATTGCTCGTGACGCAGACGAGGAACCCGGCGCGATTGAGAATGCGGACGGCGTCGATCGTCCACGGATACCACTCGAGGTCGTCCATCCGGCTCAGAAAGCCGGCGTCGCGCACCATCGTGCCGTCCCGATCGAGAAACACGGCGGGCGTCATCGGTCAGCGGCCGGAGGCCGTGAGCCGGCGGGCCACGGCGTCCAGAACAGTGTCGACGGTAATGCGCTTCATGCAACGGTGATCAATGGGACAGTCGCGCAACATGCAGGGACGGCAGAATACATCGGCGGTGAGCACGTCATGATCGCCGATCGGACTCGTCGCCCGTTCGTCGGTCGGCCCGAACATCGCGACGACCGGCCGGCCGAGCGCCGCGGCCAGGTGCATGCCGCCCGAGTCGTTCGAGACGAACACGGCCGCCTTCGCCGTCACACCGACCATCGCCCCGAGGCTCGTTCGTCCGACGAGGTCGGCGACGCGCCGGGCCGCCGCCGGAGCGTGCTCACGAAGCCAGGATTCTATCGCACGCGCTGCGCCGCGATCGTGCGTGGCCCCGATGACGATGCAGGTGGCGTCCAGTTCGGTGACGAGGCGAGCCGCGAGCTCGGCCATTCGTTCCGGGGGCCACTGCTTCGCCTGACCGTAAGCGGCGCCTGGTGCGAGGACGACCAGCCTGGCCGACGTCGAGATCCGCCGCTCGTCGAGCAGCGCCGCGGCCCGGTGCTCGCTCGGCAGGCTGGGCGTGACGGACGGCGCCAGGCCCGGCTCGCACGCCATACCGAGGCCGATCACGAGCGCGCGGTAGTAGTCCGACTGATGGCGCGAGGCCGCCCGGCCGCGCGCGCTGCGCCGCGTCAGCAGCAGACCGCGCCCGGCCGTGCCGTATCCCCAGCGCGCGGGAATGCCGCCGCGCCAGAATTGCCACGCGGATCTGAACGAGTTCGGAAACAGAATGCCGAGATCGAAGCGGCCGCCGCGAAGCGCGGCCACCGCAGCCTGGGTCGAGGGCGACAGTTCCAGCACCTGGTCGGGTCGCAGCGGCGTGTTCTCGCGAAACAGCGCCGCCACCGAGGAGGGCGCGGCCAGGGTCAAGTGCGCGCGGGGATACGCGGCGCGGATCGCGGCCAGCGCCGGCAATGCCAGCACCGCATCGCCCAGCCAGTTCGGCGGCCGAACGACGATCCGTGACGCGGCAGGAAGCGGAGCGGCCGCCACGCGCTACTCGCTCTCGTCCGACGCGGCGGCCGGAAACATCCCGGTGCCGCCGGTCTCCTTGACCGTCTCATCGCGCCAGCGGCGATGCATCCAGAGCCACAGATGCGGGTGGCGGCGCACGTACATCTCCAGCACGTCGGTGCAACGCTGCGTCACTTCACGAATCCGATCCGGCGCGTCGGCGGGCGGCAGCTCGACCGGATGTTCGTACACCAGACGATACCGTCCGTGTGACAGCGGCAACGCGAAGGCCGGGACGAGCGGCGCGCCTGTATGCACGGCCAGCTTCGCCAGCGCCGAGGTCGTCGCCGCCGGCCGGTTGAAGAAGTCCACCTTCACCGCGTCGCTGCTCGAGATGTGCTGATCGATCAGGATCGCCACGCACTCGTTATGGCCGAGGGCGCGCAGCACCCGGCGCACGCCACCCTGCCGGTAGATCACTCGATTGCCGGTCGCGCGTCGCATACGTTCGAGCAGATCGTGGAGACGCGGATTGTCGAGTGGCCGCGCCATCACGGATATGGGGCGCAGCAACAGCCCGTGCGCCAGCCCTTGCAGCTCCCAGAATCCGAAGTGGCCTGTAAAGATAATGGCGCCCTTTCCAGCGGCGAGCGCTCCGTGGATGCGCTCCTCCCCCTCGATCTCGACACGGTCGCGGATCTCGTTGGGCGAGAGCGTGCTGAACCGCAGCACGGCGACCAGCGCCCGGCCGAAATGCGCGAACGTGGCGCGGGCGATGGCGCGGCACTCCGCTTCGGACCGCACCGGAAACGCGGCGCGCAGCTGGGCGATCGCCAGCCGCCGGTGCGCCGCGTCGATCGCATAGAAGCTGAGGCCGATGAACGTGCCCAGGGCCCGGGAGACGCGATCCGGCAGGATGCTGACCACCGTCCGCACGGCGACGACCAGGCCGTACTCAATGCGGTGGCGGAAGTCGAGCAAGGTCATGCCGGCGTCCCGTCGGCGCGTGCCAGGACCTCGCCAAGGTGATTTCCACGAGCGGAGTCGAGGCGCCCGCGGAGCCAGGTCTCGAACTGGTCGGCCGGCTCGATGACGATCTCGAGCGGTACGGCACCGACCGGCACCGAAAGCGGGCGGAGCGGTAACAATCGCACGGCGTCTTTCTCAGTCGTGAGCGCGACCGCTGCGCCCGTCTCTCGCAGTGCGGCCGACACGCGCGACAGATCGGCCGCACGATACCGGTGATGGTCCGGAAATGACAACAAGCGCGCGACGCGCCGGCCGGTCGCGACGAGCGACTGCTCGAAGCGCTCCGGCCGCGCGATTCCGGCAAACGCGACCACGGGCGCGTCGGCGGCCGGCCAGTCGCGCTCCGGCTCGATCGGCACGGCCTCACCGAGCGAGCGGCGAAGTCGAAAGACCGGCGCGGCGAACCCGGCGAGCGGCAGGCTCGCCGGGTCGCCGTCCACGAGCAGGGCATCGGCCCGCGCGAGCGCCGACAGCGGCTCGCGCAGGCGCCCGAACGGCAATCGGCGGTCGGTGAAATCTTCGGGCGCCACGATCACGAGATCGACGTCGCGCGCGAGCTGCCGGTGCTGAAACCCGTCGTCGAGCAGGTGCACGGTCGCGCCGAGCGCGCGCTCGGCGAGCGCGCGCGCGAGCGACCGGACGTCGCAGACGAGGACGGCGGCGCCCGGCACCGCGCGCGCGAGCATCAGCGGTTCGTCGCCGCTGCGATCCAGATCCGCGCGGAGGTGCACGCCGTCGCTGACGATCACGACGCCGTCCTCCGGACGGCGTCGTGCGTAGCCGCGGCTGAGGATCGCCGGGCGCTCGCCGGCCGCGATCAGCAGCCGCGCCAGGTGCGCGACCACGGGCGTCTTGCCGCGCCCGCCCATCGCGAGGTTGCCGACACTGATGACGGGTTTGGGGGACGGGTCTGTTTTCCACAGATCCGGCCGAAACGGGGACAGGCCTCGGGCCTGGCCGAGGCCTGTCCCCGATCTGGCCGAATCTGTGGAAAACAGACCCGTCCCCTACACGACCCGAAATGGCCGTACGACGCCGCGCGTGCCGGGCGGTGGCAGCAGATCGGCGACGGCGGCGAGGGTGCGCGGCTTGGCGCCGCGGTTGGCCTCGACCAGCGCGCGGGCGGCCGCGCCGAGCCGGGCCCGCTCGACCGGGTCGCCCATCAGCCGCAGGATCGTCGCCGGGAGCGCGGCCCCGTCGCCAATCTGCACGGCCGCCTGGTTCTTGAGAAACGTGTCCGCGATCTCGGCGAAGTTGGTCATCGACGGCCCGAACACGATCGGCTTGCCGTGCACCGCCGGCTCGAGGATGTTGTGGCCGCCGTGATCGACCAGGCTGCCGCCGACGAAGACGACGGTCGCAATCTGAAAGAGCGGCGCCAGCTCGCCGATCGTGTTCAGGATCACCACATCGGCACGCGGCTCGGCGTCGATCGCCAGATCGGTTCGGCGCATCACCCGCAGGCCTTCCGCGCGCGCGAGCGCCTCGGCTTCGTCGAAGCGCTCCGGCTTACGCGGCGCCATCACGAGCAGCGCGGCCGGGTGGACCCGGCGGACCGCGGCGAACGCCGCCAGCACCGCGCTCTCCTCCCCTTTCAGGGTACTGGCCGCGATGAAGACCGGACGGGTGGGAGACACCCGGAAGAACCGCAGCACGCGGCCTGCCCCGCGCCCGGCCGCCACCGCCGGCGACTCCAGCGACTCGAATTTGAGGCTGCCCGTCACCGTGACCCGCGCCGGATCCGCGCCGATGTCCACGATGCGGCGCGCCGATTCATCGCTTTGCATGCAGAAACGATCGACGTCCGCGAGCACACGGCGAAAGAACCCGCGCGCCAGCCGGTAGCGCGGGTACGATCGCGACGAGATCCGCCCGTTCACGAGCATCGTCTTGACGCCGCGGCGCCGGCAGGCGCGCAGCAGGTTCGGCCAGATTTCCGTCTCCATCATGATGAAGAGACGCGGCCTTACCAGCCGCAGCGTCCGGTTCACGAACGGCGGCAGATCGAACGGAAAGAAGAACACGGCGTCCACGTCCTGGAGGCGCGCGCGCGCGATCTGCTGGCCGGTAAGCGTCGTCGTGGAAAGAAACAAACGCAGTCCCGGATAGCGCTGGCGCAGGTCGGCGATCAGCGCGCGTGCGGTCAGCGCCTCACCCACCGAAACCGCGTGAATCCAGATCGATTCGTCACCGTCGAGATTGAAGCTGACGGGCAGATACCCCATCCGCTGGCCGAGATTGCCGATGTATTTCCTGTAACGAATTGCCTGATAGGCGAACCACGGCGACAGGACGACCGCGAGGAGGACGACCGCGAGGGTGTACGCGACGTGCACGTCGAGGCATTGTAAGTCACCGCCGCGCCTGCCGGACGGCCCGGGTCTTGGGCTACACTTGTCGTTTCTGGATCGCGCGACGACGCGCCGAGGGGAGTGTGGCGGCATGGCCATCAAGGTGGGAATCAACGGGTTTGGCAGGATCGGCCGGAATATCATGCGCGCGGCGATGCCGCACGACGACTTCGACATCGTCGCCGTCAACGACCTCACCGACGCGGCCACGCTCGCCCACCTGCTGAAGTACGACTCCATCCTCGGGAACCTGAAGGCCGACATCAAGGCGGCTGGCGACAAGATTACGGTGGACGGCGACGAGTTCAAGGTGCTGGCCCAGAAGGATCCGGCGCAGCTCCCGTGGAAGGACCTCGGGGTAGACGTCGTGTTCGAGGGGACCGGGCGGTTCACCAACCGCGAGGACGCGGCCAAGCACCTCGCCGCGGGCGCCAAGCGCGTCATCATCACCGCGCCGGCGAAGAAGCCGGATGTCACGTTCGTGATGGGCGTCAACCACGAGACCTACGATCCGGCGAAGCATCAGATCATCTCGAACGCCTCCTGCACGACCAACTGCCTGGCGCCGATCGCGAAAGTGCTCCACGAGTCGTTCGGGATCGAAAAGGGGTGGATGACGACCTGCCACGCCTACACGAACGACCAGAACCTGCTCGACCTGCCGCACAAGGACCTGCGGCGTGCGCGCGCGGCGGCGCTGTCGATCATTCCGACGAGCACGGGCGCGGCAGCGGCGGTCGGTGAAGTGCTGCCGGCGCTCAAAGGCCGGCTCGACGGCATGGCGCTACGGGTGCCGACGCCGAACGTGTCGGTGGTGGACCTGGCCGCGCTCGTGAAAAAGAAGACGACGGCCGAAGAGGTGAACGCGGCATTCAAGGCGGCCGCCGACGGCCCCCTCAAGGGGCTGCTCGAGTACGTCACGGCGCCGCTCGTGTCGATCGACTTCCGCGGCAACTCGCATTCGGCGATGCTCGACGCGCCTTACACGAAGGTGATGGACGGCGACTTCGTCAAGGTGATGGCGTGGTACGACAACGAGTGGGGTTATTCGAGCCGCTGTGTCGATCTCGTGCTGTACATGGCGAAGAAAGGTCTGTAAGTGCGCACGATTCGGGACCTCGCCATTGACGGCAAGCGGCTCTTTATCCGGGTCGATTTCAACGTCCCGCTCGAGGGCGGCCGGATTACCGACGACACGCGGATCCGCGCGTCGCTGCCGACGATTCAGTACGCGCTCGAGCACGGCGCCACGGTGATTCTCGCCTCGCATCTCGGCCGGCCGAAGGGCAAGCGGAAGCCCGAATTCAGCCTCGAGCCGGTCGCCGCGCATCTCGGCACACTTCTCGGCCGGCCGGTGGCGTTCGCGCCCGACTGCATCGGCACGGCGGCGTCGGACGTCATCGCCGCGCACCCGAAGGGCACAACGCTTCTCGAGAACCTCCGGTTCCATCCTGAGGAAGAGGCGAACGATCCGCTATTCGCCAAAGCGCTCGCGGCGCTGTGCGACGTGTACGTCAACGACGCCTTCGGATCCGCACACCGCGCGCATGCCTCGACTGAAGGCATCGTGCACCACCTGAAGGAAGCCGCCGCCGGGTTCCTCATGGCCGCCGAGGTCGAGTACCTCGGCAAGGCTCTGAAATCGCCCGAGCGGCCGTTCGTCGCGATCCTCGGCGGCGCGAAGGTCTCCGACAAGCTCCAGGTGATCGAGAACCTGCTCGGGCGGGTTGACGCGCTGCTCATCGGCGGCGCGATGGCTTACACGTTCCTCAAGTCCCAGGGCGCGCCGGTCGGCAAATCGCTCGTTGAAGACGACCTCGTCGGGACCGCGACCGAACTCCTCGCTCGTGCGCAGTCGAAGAACGTCCGCCTCGAATTGCCGGTCGATCACGTGGTCGCCCCGAAGCTCGAAGCCGGCGCGCCGGCCGAGACGCTGAAGGTGGGCGATCCGGCGATCGGCGATCGCATGGGCCTCGACATCGGGCCCGAGACCGTGAAGCGCTACGCGGACGTCATTCGCACGGCCAAAACCGTCGTCTGGAACGGCCCGATGGGCGTGTTCGAAATCGACGCCTTCGCCGCCGGCACGATCGGCGTCGCGCGGGCCGTGGCGGCCGTGCACGGCACCACGATCATCGGCGGCGGTGACTCGGTGGCCGCGGTCACCCGCGCCGGCGTCGCCGACAAGATGACGCACATCTCGACCGGCGGCGGCGCGTCGCTGGAGTTCCTGGCGGGCGAAGAACTGCCGGGAGTCATGGCGCTGGAAGGACGATGACAATTTCGAAGTTAGAAGCCAGAAGTTAGAAGTTACTGGGCCTTCGGTCCGCTTGCCGGCGTGATCCGTGTGACCCGCGTACTCTAACTTCTAACTTCTGGCCTCTAACTTCCAACTTAACGAGCATCAATGAGAATCCCTGTCCTGGCCGCCAACTGGAAGATGTACAAGACCGCCCGCGAAGCGGTCGCGTTCCTGCGTGAGTTCTCCGCGCTGGCGAAGTCGGTGAGCCAGGTCGAGATCGTCGTCGCGCCGCCGTTCACGTCGATTGCGGCCGCGGCCGAGGTCGCGCGCAACACGAGCATCAGCATCGCCGCGCAGGACGTGTTCTTCGAGCGCGAGGGGGCGTTCACGGGCGAAGTCAGCGCGCTGATGATCAAGGACGCGGGCGCGACGCACGTCATCGTCGGCCACTCGGAGCGGCGGCGGCTCTTCGGCGACACGGATGAATGGGTGAACCGCAAGGCGCGCGCCGCGGTGGCCGTCGAGCTGACGCCGATCGTCTGCATCGGCGAGACCCTGATGGAGCGCGAGCGCGGCGAGACGCTGGCGGTCCTCGACCGCCAGATTCGCGCCGGCCTGGACGGGTTCGGCGGCGAGCAGATCGGCGCGCTCGTCATCGCCTACGAGCCGGTCTGGGCGATCGGGACGGGCAAGAACGCGACGGCCGCCGAAGCCGACGAGGCGCACCGGCACATCCGCGGCCGGCTGCGGCAGTGGTTCGGCGGAAGCGCGGCCGACCAGTGCCGGATCCTCTACGGCGGCTCGGTCAAACCGGATAACATCCGCGAACTCAGTGGGTTAGCGGACGTGGACGGCGCCCTGGTCGGTGGCGCCAGCCTCGAGGTCCGGAGCTTCTTCGAGATTGTCTCGCGCGCGGCGGGCGCCTAACCAATCTTAGATTCGCTATACTGGATTGCTATGCTTTACTACGCCGTCGTCGTCCTGTACGTGCTCATCTGTTTCCTGCTGCTCGTCGTCGTGTTGCTCCAACAGGGCAAGGGCGGCGACATCGCGGCGGCGTTCGGCGGGTCCAGCAGCCAGACCGCGTTCGGCGCGCGCGCCGGCGCGACGGTGTTGACGCGCGCGACGACGGTGCTCGCGTCGCTGTTCATGGTGGGATCGTTCGCGCTCGGCGTGCTCAGCCGGAGCGGCGGTGGCGGATCGGTCGTGAGCGGCGTCGGCGGCCCAGCCGCGACGACGCCAGCCGCGCCCGCGCTGCCAACCGGCCCGATTCCAGTGACGCCGCCGGCGACGACGCCCGCGCCATCACCGGCCCCCGGCGACAAAGGCGGCACGCCGCCCGCGACGCCAGCGCCGGTCGAGCCCGGAAAGGCCGCGCCGCCTGCGGGGAAAAAGGGCGGGAAGTAAGACAACTTCGAAGTTCGGACTTCGAAGTTTCGTAAAACAAGCCTCTCATTTGCGGAAGTGGCGGAACTGGCAGACGCACCAGCTTGAGGGGCTGGCGCTCGCAAGAGCGTGGGGGTTCGAATCCCCCCTTCCGCACCAAAGAAAAAAAGGCCCGAGAATTCGGGCCTTTTCTGTTGTCGGTCGCGAACCTGCTCACGGATTGCTCACGAAGCGACCGAGTCGTCCGCATGGGCCCTGGGTCGAGGTTCGCGAGGGGCTTCACTTCTACCTCCGCGGACTCGCCCGACTGAAACTTAAGACAATGGGAGTCAGGGGCCGCAGGAAAACCTGCCCACCAAGTCAAGAACGACCCTTTCTCTCGGGTCGTTTTACGTACAATGCCTCGCTCGGCCGCGTCGATCTGCTACGCTGAGCGCCCATGAGAGGCGTCAAACGCAAGCCGATCGAGCGGACCGATCCCGGGCACCCGAGCGCCTTGGTCGAGACCCCTCGGCCAGCGCACTCTACGCGGCTGAGCGCGATGTTCTGCGCCGACTCGGCGCAGCTTCTCCGAGCGATGCCGGACGAGCCGGTTGATTTCGTCTGAATGTCTCCACCGCACGCGCTCCACTTCAAGAAGGCGGACGGCAATGCGGACAAGGCCGACTGCATTGATTGGTTCCGCACGTTCAGGAGAGAAATCCTCCGCGTCAATCTGAATTTCAATCTCAACCGCTTCGAGAGTCGGCCATCTCCACGCGAGAACTAAGAAGGGGTCTCATTATGCCGCCGCTCAAGCGTCTGTTGATGTGGAAAGAGAACATACTGGCCCTTGTCACCTTCTTGCTTATCGCCTTTGCAAGCAGTGGTGGCAGGCCCGCAGTGGCCCAGGTCTCGAATACCCTGAATGGGTGGACGGCAACCGCGATGATCGAGCAGCTCGGGAGCGGCGAGGCCCAAGCCTCGGTCGAATTCGACGACAACGGCAGCGGCGGCACCCGGCGCGGCGGGGTGTGCCTAGTGACCGATCTCGGTCTCGGGAGCTGCGACACGAAGGAGGAATGCAGCGACAAGGCGGTTGATCGCGGCCTGCCGAGCACCGGAACCGCGGGGTGGTTTCACTACTGCGTCGCCGCCGCCACGGACGAGGGTACTCCAGGCAAGAAAAATCGCTGCTGGTCGCGCCCAGGCATGCAGCCGGACTATTGCAACATTGGAATAAACTCGCCGGGCACCGTTCGAACCAAGGCTCACTCGCCCTACGGCATCGCAGAACTCGACGACGATGAGCGGGACTGGACCGCGGTCGCCTGTCTCGCCGGCGGAACGGCTCCCGACGGGACCACGGTCGGGGATCCGCTGGCCTGCGCCACGCAGCATACGGGGTTCTACAAATACGTCATCGGCACGCCTATCAAGGTCGAACGTCGCTAACTTCTTGTCGTCGCAGCCGCGGGTGAGCTGCACGGCGTCGGTGGCCAAGCGCTGGCAAGGTTGAGTTCGCCCAGTCCGTCGAGCAGGTGGTTCTTGTGTACGGCCCAAAACTGGTTGAACTGATGATCGAACACGAGGTGAGAGTGACCTCACGTCCGGTTCGCCTACACGCAATACAGGGCAACACGACGCAGTACGGCGGAAGGGAGAAACCGCGAAAACGTTAGACAAAACGGCACACGACGGAGACCGAAGCACGCGCTAACACTCGCTCGCCGGTATCCCCCCTTCCGCACCATCAATCAGTTCAAAGAGGTTAGATCGTGTTCGATGACGGGTTCGGAGCCTTCTACGAGGCTTCCGGATCCGATTTGTGCGAATGGTGGCTCATGCGCCACTCGGCCAGCGCAAGTTGACAGCGGCTGTCGGCAAACGCATCATCTGTGCGCCTCCCCAAATCTTAGTTCGCGGTTCCGTTTTAGAAGGTCAGCCGCCGCGTTCGCCGCGATGTTGCAAGCCTTCACTCCCCGATCGCGGCGGTGTTGCCGGGAAGGAGAACTCACATGTCCATCGCCCGTCAGCGTTTGCGCGTATGGAGGCTGGCCGCGCTCGCACTCGCAGCCCTTGCCGTTACCGGGGGCAACGGCCTCGCGCAGGGGCAGAGCATTCCAGAGACGTTCAACATCGTGTCCATCCACATCACGTCGGTGGCGGTGCAGAATGGACAACTCGTCGCGAACGGTATGGGTGGCCGCCAGCCGTTCACCTCGCCGATCACTCTGGCGACGAGACACACGGCCGCCCAGGGCAGCTGTCCCGTCCTCGACCTGCAACTCGCTCCGATCGATCAGAACCTGCAGGGGTTTCGCGTTCAAACCAGTCCAATCTGTCTTGCGGTGACCGCGATTGAGGGAAGCGGGCGGCTTGGCGACCTGCTGTGCAACGTGGCCAGACTGAGGCAAAGCGGCGTGCCTCTCGGTGACATTCTCGCTGGGCTGGCCAGTCCCGAACTGACGGCGCTGCTCGACGGTGTGGCCGACCTGCTCAATCTGGTCCTCGACCTGGCCACATCGAACAGCCTGTTGAACCACTCGAGAGGATTGATTCAAGCGAGTTGTCCGGTGCTGAATCTCTCAATTGGCCCCATCGTGCTGATCCAGTCCGGCCTCGTTATCGAGTTGGATGATTGCGCAGGTGGCCCGGTGACCGTGAAAATCACGGCCATTCCCGGCGCCGGGCGGCTGGGCCATCTGCTGTGCAGCTTGACTGATCTCCTCAACACCGGCGAGGCAGCACCGAGGGCGATCCAGCAATCGCTGTGGAACATTACGCGCGTGCTCGAAGACTTACCGGACTAGAAAACATGCATGCAAATAACTTTGTGATATGAAGTCTCTGCGTGCCGACACGTTCGAACCGGCTTCTCCGCCGCATCGGTATCCTCCTCGGCGCCATCGCCGCGCTGATCGTGGCGATCGGCGCGCTCCCGTTATTTCTGTGGACGACGGCCAAGCCGCTGCACCCGGAGCCGCAGAACGCGCCCTCGGCCGTGCAATCGGAGCCGTCGCCCGAATGGGCCGCGGCCGTCGGCCGCGCGCGGGCGATCGTACGCGCGGTCCTCTCCGAGCAGAATCTGCCGGGACTGTCGGTGGCAGTCGGCGTCGGCGGCGACCTCGTGTGGGCCGAAGGCTTCGGATGGGCCGACGTCGAGACGCGCGCGCCCGTGACGCCGAAGACGCGGTTCCGGATGGGAACCGCCTCGACCGCCCTCACGTCGGCGGCGGTTGGCGTGCTGCTCGAGAAGGATCGGGTGAAGCTCGACGAGGAGATTCAGGCGTACGTCCCGCAGTTTCCGAAGAAGCCCTGGCCGGTGACGCTGCGCCAGTTGATGGGGCAGGTGTCGGGAGTGGGGATCGAGGCTCCGGACGATTGGCGGTTGTCGTCTCAACGGTGCGAGCGGGCGGCCGAGGCGCTGCCGGTTCTTGCGGATGGTCCCCTGCTGTTCCAGCCGGGAACGCAGGTTCGGCCGTCGCCGCACGGCTGGGTGCTGGTCAGTGCCGCCGTCGAAGCCGCGGCGGAGCGGCCCTTCCTAGCGTTCATGCGGGACCAGATCTTCCAGCCGCTGGGCATGGCTGACACGGGCGCCGAATCGACAAAGGAAGAAAACCCGGAGCGCATAGGTGAGGACGCCGAAGATCCTCCGCCCTTCAGGGCGATTCGCGAGATCATCATCGAGCCGTGGAGAGTGGTCACGGGCGCCCAGGGCGAGTCCGCCGCGGTAGCAAGCACGCGTCCGGCGACGTACTACGTCCCGCAGTTCGGCCCTCATCCCGTCTATCGGTACGCCCTTCGTGTGAATAATCCGCGCAACCTGTCCTGCTATGCGGGCGCGATGGCGTTCTTCTCCACGCCGTCGGATCTGGTGCGCTTCGAGCTGGGCATGAACGGCGGCAGACTCCTGCGGCCGGGCACCGTGCAATCACTCGAGGCGTTTGGACGAACGGCGGGTGGCTACGACGGCGAATTGCTGGGCGCCAAGGTCATGTCCGTGGTGACGGTCCGCGAACGAGGGATCGTCGTGGCCGCGATGTCGAACATCACCTCGGCGGACACGTCCGCAGTGGCGCGCAAGGTTGGCGACGCGTTCGCAAAATAACAGGGTCGTTCCGTGCTCCTGCTTGAAGAGTAGATGCCGTGGTGTTCAACGCCATTCTGCAGCGGCGCGAACGCGTCTAGTCCGTCTCGCTTTCTGAGAGAATCTGCCGGTAGCGGACACGGGCATGGTCGTAGGCGCGCTGCGCGGCGTCGCGAGCCACACGGGCGATGCGCAGTGACTTCTGCGACCAGCACTGATCGACGGCCTTCAGGCACCAGTCCGCGCTTCGCCGCGACGCGCGAATCGGCCGCCCGCCGACGTGCACGAAGATCGGATTCGTATGCGCGGAGCCGAGGATGCGAAGCGCGATCCAGCTGCTACGCTCGATCGGAATCTCGAAAGACACGTCGTTCAGAGTTCCATCAGCCGCGATCCGCCGCCGGGCCGCCGGCCGTCCGTTGACGATCGCCTCGACGGTCACGCGTGATCCCGCAATGCGCGCATGCTCCGGCGTCCAGAATGGCGGCTGGTCGGGATTGGGAATGGCTGTTGGGGCCCCGTCTGGAAGCAGGCACGCGGCTCGCGCGGTCAATCTCACTGGGCCGGCACGATTGAGCGTCAACTCGCTGCCGGCCGTGCCGGCCTCGAGGCCGTTGGCCGTGAAGTTCATGAGGTGGCCGAAGCCGTCGGAGACGTACGACCGGCCCTCACGCACGCCGTCGCACCACGCGTCATAGGTGAGCGTCTTCGGCAGATGCACATACGACCGGCCCGCGCCGACGCGATCGTCCGACATGCACGGGAAGTCGGTTTCGCCGCTGAGGCGCGTCCGGAACCCACAGTTGAGCGTGTGATACCAGATGTTCAGCTCGTAGAGAAAGGGCGTATCGGCCGCCGAGATGAAGTCAACGACGTCGTGCGTGACGTCCATGATGTATTCGTTGGCGCCGATCCCGTTGAACATCGGCATCTCGTAGTTCGGCAACTCGCGGCTGCGGATCTGCTGCAACCCGAGGCCGGAGTGCGCGAACCCGGTGACCGCGCCCTGGGCCTTCGCCCATTTGAGGATCGGCAGATCCCACGTGGGCCAGTCCTCGATCTGCCGCGTGTCCGGGTAGTCCTGCTCGCGGAGCCGCAGGAG
>Ga0111539_10006713_pt1 | contig 14817 bp, 12 predicted proteins | sample RhiMethybrSRZTD1_FD_79667 | JGI IMG/M metagenome (GOLD analysis project Ga0111539, IMG submission 79667) | Populus rhizosphere microbial communities from Tennessee, USA - Rhizosphere MetaG P. TD hybrid SRZTD1 (version 2) (version 2) | ecosystem: Host-associated > Plants > Roots > Rhizosphere >... | reverse complement strand
CGCGTGACGACCGTCGCAAGCGAGGCGCCCGCACGCGAGCGCGTTCGACTCGGCGGGCTCGCACAGTTCGCCGCGTTCACGATCTCGATCGCCGTTGCGCTCCTGATCTGGCAGCTCGTCGTGCGAACCGGGCTGATCTCGGAGCAGGACCTGCCGGCGATGACGACGACCGTGAAGAAGCTCTGGTCGCTGATGCACACGAGCGACTTCTGGATCGCGTTCCTGCAAACGGTCCGCGGCTGGGCGCTGGGGCTGCTCCTTGCGACCGTGCTCGCGGTACCGATCGGCATCTTCCTCGGCTCGAACGAGTTCGCCGGGCGCGCGTTCCGGGTGCCAATCGAGTTTCTCCGCCCGATCCCGTCGGCCGCGCTCATCCCGGTGCTCTTCCTGACGCTCGGCACGACCCTGAAGAGCGAGGTCTTCCTCGCGACATTCGGCGCCTTCTGGCCCCTCCTGATCCAGACGATCTACGGCGTTCGCGACGTCGATCCGCTTGCCGTGGACACCGGGCGCTCGTTCGGGCTCGGGCGGTTCGAGCGGCTGTACCGGATCACGCTCCCGAGCGCGGTGCCGTACATCATGACCGGCCTCCGGATCTCGTCTCAGGTCTCGCTCATCCTGGCGTTCACCGCCGAGCTGTTCATGGGTGTGCCCGGTCTCGGCCAGGAGGTCAACTACGCCTCGTCATTCGGGCTCACCGTCGACCTGTACGCCTACGCCCTCGCGACCGGGATCCTCGGCGTGGCGATCCACCTCTTCATGAGCGCGCTCGAGCGCCGGGTGCTCCGCTGGCACCCGTCGCAGCGGGCGGGGACGACGTGAGCCGCCGCACGTACTCGACGCTTGCGGTCGCCGCCGAGATCGCGGTGCCGGTCGCGATCCTCCTCCTCTGGCAGGCGTGGACGGTGCACGCCGACTCGCAGTACTTCCCGCGGCTGTCGACGATCCTCGTCGAGTTCAAGGACATGTGGCTCTTCTCGCAGTTCCACGAGCATGTCGTGCCGAGCCTCGTTCGCATCCTGCTCGGCTTCGGGATCGCGGCTGTGCTCGGGATCGCGCTCGGCATCCCGCTCGGGCTTTCACGGTGGGGCCGCCTGCTCGCGATGCCGCACATCGAGTTCTGGCGCAACATGCCGCCGCCCGCGCTGCTGCCGATCTCCGTCCTCTTGCTGCACTCGATCGGCGACGTGCAGAAGGTCGCGTTCATCGCGTTCTTCTGCCTCTTCCCCGTGCTGCTGAACACGATCGACGGGGTCCGGGGGATCGACCCGACGCTCGTCGACACAGCGCGCTCATACGGGCTCGGCCGCCTCGCGCGGATCCGACGCATCGTGCTGCCCGGCGCGGCTCCCCAGATCTCGGCCGGGATGCGAACGAGCCTCTCACTCGCCGTGATCATCATGGTCGTCGCCGAGTACTTCTCGAGCACGAACGGCGTCGGCTACGTCCTGCTGATCTCGAAGAACACCTTCGAGTTCGCGCCGATGTGGGCGGCGATCGTGCTGATCGGCCTGCTCGGCTACCTCCTCAACCTGCTCTTCATCCTCGCCGAGAAGCGGTTCCTCGCATGGCACCGCGGCTGGCGTGCGGCGACCGGGAGCTGACGACGTGCTCGAGATCAAAGGCCTCGGCAAGACCTACGGAGAAGGCGCGAAGGCGACCCACGCGATCGGCGACGTCTCGCTGACCGTCGAGGCCGGCGAGTTCGCCTGCGTGGTCGGGCCCTCGGGCTGCGGCAAGACGACGCTGCTCAAGTGCGTCGCGGGCCTGATGAAGCCGAGCCGCGGCGAGGTCCTGCTCCGCGGGAAGCGGGTGACGGGACCGCCTGACGAGCTGGCGCTCGTCTTCCAGGAGTACAGCCGCTCGCTCCTGCCGTGGGCGTCCGTGCGCAACAACGTCCTGCTCCCGCTCCGCCACAAGAGCGTTCCCGGCGGGGACAAGAAGCGCCTCGTCGAGGAGTCGCTCGACGCGGTGGGACTCACTCGCTTCATCGACCACTACCCCTGGCAGCTGTCCGGCGGCATGCAGCAACGCGTCGCGATCGCGCGCGCACTTGCGTACCAGCCGTCGATGCTGCTGATGGACGAGCCGTTCGCGTCGGTGGACGCGCAGACGCGCGGCGACCTGGAGGACCTGATCTTGCGCGTCCGCGACGAGTACGGGATCACGATCCTGTTCGTCACCCACGACATCGACGAGTCGGTCTACCTCGGCGACCGCGTCATCGTGCTCACGCATGCGCCGACGCACGTCAAGGAGATCGTCGGGGTGCCGCTCCCCCGGCAGCGCGACCAGCTCGCGACGAAGGAGCTCCCGGAGTTCGCGCACCTCCGGGCGCACGTCTACCGCCTGATCAAGCGCGAGCAGGAGGCGACGCCGGAGCCGGATCCGGCGGGCCTCGTTTCCGTCTGACGTATGAGAGGAGAGGAGATGGCACGAGTCGCTTGTGGGGAGAACAGCCGGGCACGACTCATCGTCGCGGCGTTCGCCCTGGCGATGCTCGGCACGTTGACGTTCACAGGAGCCGCGGCCGGCGCTCCGAGATCGGAAGGTCGTGCGCTCGTCACGATCACCGTCGACACGCTGCCGATCGCCAACGCACTCCCGATGGATCTCGGGATCAAGAAGGGCTTCTTCGAGGCAGAAGGGCTCGAGATCACCAAGCGGACGCTGCAGAGCGGCAACGACGTCGTCCTCGCGCTCGCGAACGGGAACGGCGAGATCGGCTACCTCGGCTACGTCCCGATGATGATCGCCCGCACGCAGGGAATCCCGTTCACGGCCGTTGCGGCGAGTGAGGTCGAGGGGACGTCGGAGCTCGACAACTGGCAGAACATCCTCGTTCGCGGGAACAGCTCGATCAGGACGCCCGCGGACCTCGCCGGCAAGACGATCGCGGTCAACGCGCTCAAGGGCGTCGGCGAGGTGATGATCAAAGCCGCGCTCCAGAAGCGCGGTGTCAACCCCGACTCCGTGCGTCTCCTCGCGCTCGGGTTCCCGCTGATGCGTGCGGCGTTGAACAACGGGCAGGTCGACGCCGTCTGGACGCCCGAGCCGTTCCTCTCCCAGATCCTGAGCGACGGCGGACGCACGGTGCTGGCCCCGGGGCCGGTGCTCGGGCGCTTCTGGCCGATCGGCGGCTACGGCGCGCTGAACTCGTGGGTGACGCGGAACCCGACGCTCGCCGCGAAGTTCCGGCGCGCGATCAACCGCTCGCTGACGTACGCGCAGGCGAACCCGAACGAGATCCGCGACCTGCTCCCCGCGGCCTCGAGGAACGTCCGGCTTCCGATCTGGAGCCCGGTCGTCGATCGCACGAAGCTCTCGCAGCTCGCTGGGTACGCGAAGCGGTACGGCGTGATCCCGACGCTGCCCAACCTGGTCGCGATGGTCCCGAGCATCGTGACGGGCGGCAAGAACCTGCAGGGCACCGTCGGCAACCGGTTCATCGCGCTCCGCCTCGACGGCGTCGGCGTGAGGAACCTGACCAGGGGCCGCTACACGTTCATCGTCACCGACACGTCGGCGACCCGGAACTTCATCCTCGCCGGTCCCGGCGTGCACAAGCAGACGAGCGTCAAAGGACGGGGGCGCTCGACCTGGACGGTCACGCTGAAGCGGGGTACCTACACCTTCAGCTCGGTCGGCCGACCGAGGCTCAACCGGATCTTCAGGGTCCGCTAGCCCTTCTCCCCGCGCAGACGTTCGTGCCTCAGGGCGCGAACGTCTGCGTGGGCGCGATCGCGACGTCGAGCAGCAGCGGACGTTCGCGTGCGGCAAGCGTGGGCACCGCTTCGTCGAGCGCCGAGACGAGCTCGTCGTGCGTCTCGATCCGCCGGGCGTCGCAGCCGAAGCCGCGCGCGACCTGCGCGAGGTCGATGTCGAAGCCGGGCCACGGCGCCGGGAGATCGTGGCGCTCGGCGAGGCGGTCCATGATCGCGTAGCCGCCGTTCGAGAGGATCACGAAGAGCACGCCGACGCCGTAGTGCGCGGCGCTCCAGAGCGCCTGGATCCCGTAGATCGACGAGCCGTCGCCGACCACGGCGACGACCGGGCGCTCCGGTCGCGCCATGCGGAGGCCCGTCGCGCCGGCGAGCGCGAAGCCGAGCCCGCCCATCGCTGCGCTGACGAAGCCGAGCGGCTCGCGCGCGAGCAGGCGGTCGTGCAGCTCCGGCCGGTCGACCGGCGCCTCCTCGACCACGATCGTGTCGCGCGGGAGTCGCTCCGCGAGGGCCGCGAGGACGTGCGACGCGGTCAGCGGCTCGGCAGGCTCGGGCGCGGGCGGCGACGCGAAGGGCGTCGGCGGATCCGCATCGCGCTGCGGCAGCTTCTCCGCGAGCGCGCGGCAGACGTCGGCGGGCAAGCCGAGCACCGCGAGCTCGACCGGGGCCCGGTGCACCTCGTCCGGATCGGCGGACACGAGCGCGAGCCGCTGTCCCGTCGTGAAGCGACCCGGGGCGTACGGCGACTGGCGGAAGACCGGCGCTCCGACGACGAGCACCGCGTTGAACGGCGCGAGCTTCTCGCGGAGCCGCGGCCGATCCGCCGGAAGGAAGCCCGCGAAGTGCGGGTGATCCTGCGGGAAGCCCGCGCGCGCGCCGAACGACTCCTGGAACACCGGCGCGACGAGACGCTGCGCGAGCGCGACGAGCGCGTCCCACGTCTGCCGGTCGTCCGCGCCGGCGCCGACCACGATCGCCGGCGCCGACGCCGCGGCGAGGAACGCGGCGAGCTCGTCGACCGCCGAGGGATCGGCGCCGCCCGAGCGCACGACGCGCCCGGCCGCCGCGTCCTCCCGGTCGTCGTCGACCGGAGCGGACCAGTCGTCCATCGGCACGATCACGAGCGCAGGCCCTTTGTGCGTCGCCGCCTCGTGCCACGCGCGGTCGACCGCACCCGGGACGTCCTGCGCACGCACGGGCTGGTCGACCCACACCGGGTAGTCGCCCGCGAGCCCCGAGAGCCGCCCCGTGAGGAACGGCTCGAAGACGAGGTGCCGCCGATCCTGCTGACCCACGACGACCACGAGTGGCGCGCGGTTGACGCGCGCGGTCGCGAGCGCACCGACCGCGTTCCCGAGCCCGGCGGTCGTGTGGAGGACAGCGAGCGCCGGCTCGCCGCGCCCGAGCGCGTACCCCGTCGCGAGACCGACCACCGAGCCCTCGTGCAGCGCGAGCACGAACCGAAGGTCGTCCGGCAGCCCGGCGAGGAACGGGACCTCGGTCGAGCCCGGGTTCGCGAACAGCGTCGTCAGCCCGCGACGGCGAAAGACCTCGAACGTCGCGTCGCGGACGGTGGCGCTCAGGCCCAGACTTCCTCGGCGACCTCGACGATCATCCGCAGCTTCGCCCACTGCTCGTCCTCGGTGAGCTCGTTCCCCTCGACGGTCGAGGAGAAGCCGCACTGCGGCGAGAGGCAGAGCTGCTCGATCGGCGCGAACTGCGACGCCTCGTCGATCCGGCGCTTGATCTCGTCCTTCGACTCGAGCTCGCCGCGCTTCGTCGTCACGAGCCCGAGCACGACCTGCTTCTCGCCCTTCGGCAGGAAGCGGAGCGGCTCGAAGCTGCCCGATCGCTCGTCGTCCCACTCCATGAAGAAGCCGTCGACCTCGAGCTCGTTCAGCAGCGCTTCCGCGACGAAGTCGTAGCTCCCCTCCGCCGCCCAGGACGAGCGGAAGTTGCCCCGGCACATGTGTGTGGTGACCGACATCCCCTCGGGCCGTCCGGCGAGCGCCTCGTTGATGTGGTGGATGTACTCGACGTGCTGCCGCTCGGGGTCGCCGCCGATCGACGCGATGTACTCGCGCTGGTGCGGGTCGTTCATGTACGCGAGGCTCGTGTCGTCGACCTGGAGGTACGTGCAGCCGAGCTCGCCGACCCGGCGCACCTGCTCGCGGTACGCGGCCGTGAGGTCGGCCCAGAACGCGTCCAGCTCCTGGTAGACGTCCGGGTCGATCGCCGCCTTGCCGCCGCGGTAGTGGACCATGCTCGGGGACGGGATCGTCAGCTTCGGGACGTTCGTCGTCACCGTCTCGCGCAGGAACGAGAACGCATCGCCGAAGATCGTCTTCGAGACGCCGAGCTTGCCGTCGACGTGCAGCGCCGCCGGCGTGAACTCGATGTCGCCCTTCTCGTTGTGGAACTTGACGGCGATGTGGCCGGCTTCCTTCGTGATCCCGTCGAGCTCGTAGATGAAGTCCATGTGCCACGACGCGCGGCGGAACTCGCCGTCGGTCGCGGACTGCAGGCCGATCTCCTCCTGCTTCGCGACGATGCGGCGGATCGCCTCGTCCTCGATCGCGCGCAGCTCGTCGGCGTCGATCCTCCCTGCGGCCGCGTCGTCCCGCGCCTGGAGGAGCTCGGGCGGACGGAGGAGGCTGCCGACGTGGTCGGCGCGGAACGGCGGCGTCGTCCGGCGTCCTGCGCGTGTGGCGGTCGCCGTCTCCGAGTGCATCTCAGACCTCCTCGTTGGCTCGAGCGGACGCTATCTCACCCGCTACGGTGCTCGTCCATGGCCGGCGAGTGGTGGCGAAGAGCCGTCGTCTACCAGATCTACGTGCGCAGCTTCGCCGACTCGGATGGCGACGGCCTCGGCGACCTCAACGGGATCCGCTCGCGCCTCGCGTACCTCAGCGAGCTCGGCGTCGACGGCTTCTGGCTGACGCCGTTCTACCCCTCGCCCGGCGCCGACCACGGCTACGACGTCGCGGACTACACGGACGTCGATCCGCAGCTCGGCACGCTCGCGGACTTCGACGCGCTCGTCGAGGAAGCCCACGCGCTGGGGCTGCGCGTGCTCGTCGACATCGTCCCGAACCACACCTCGCGCGAGCATCCGTGGTTCCTGAACGCGCTCTCGTCGGCCGACCACCCCGATCGTGCGCGCTACGTCTTCCGCCCCGGACGCGACGGCGGGCCGCCGAACGGCTGGACGTCCGTGTTCGGCGGCTCGGCGTGGACCCTCGACGAGCCGAGCGGCGAGTGGTACCTCCACTTCTTCTCGCCCGACCAGCCCGACCTCGACTGGCACAACGAGCAGGTGCAGGCCGACTTCGAGGACGTCCTGCGCTTCTGGCTCGACCGCGCTGTCGACGGGTTCCGCATCGACGTCGCTCAGGCGCTCTTCAAGGCGCGAGACCTCCACGAGATGGTCGAGCCCGACCCGCCGACCTGGCACGCGGACTGGGTCACGGCCGTCAACCAGCCGGAGCTGCACCCGCTCTACGAGCGCTGGCGGACGGTCGCCGACGAGTACCCCGGCGAGCGGATGTTCGTCGGCGAGATCGTGCTCCAGGATCACGTGACGCTCGCGCGCTACGTCGAGCCCGACCGGCTGCACCTCGCCTTCACGTTCTCGCTCCTCCACGCCGAGTGGGACGCGGACGCGATGCGGCACGTGATCGACGACGCACGGACGGCGTTCGACTCGGTGGACGCGTGCCCGACCTGGGTCTTCGAGAACCACGACGTGACCCGGCTCGCGACCCGATACGGCAGCGTCGAGCGCGCACGCGCGGCCGCACTGCTCATGCTCGCGCTGCCCGGCGCCAAGTTCCTCTACCAGGGGCAGGAGCTCGGGCTCGAGGAGGTCGAGGTGCCCGATGCGGCGCGCCAGGACCCGATCTTCTTCCGCACGGCGGGCGAGCGTGTCGGCCGTGACGGGTGCCGTGTGCCGATCCCCTGGGAGAACGGGCCTCCCGCCTTCGGCTTCACCACCGGGACGCCGTGGCTCCCGATGCCCGACGCGTGGACGGAGCTGACCGTCGAGCGACAGCGGGAGCGCGACGACTCGACGCTCGAGCTCTACCGGCGCGCGCTCGCGGAGCGGCCGTCGGGCGCCCTCGTCTGGCGCGAGAGCCCGGCGGGGACGCTCGTCTTCGAGCGCGGCTCGCTCGTCTGCGCGGTGAACGTCGATGCGGAGCGCCTCGAGCTCCCGGCAGGAGAGCTCGTCGTCGCCACCGAACTCCCGGTTGACGGAGCGCTCGTACGCAACGCCGCCGCCTGGATCCGGGTCATCCCCGGGGGGTGATGCGCGGCGCGGAGAACGCTCGTAGCGTCGCCCGAACCACCGGACAAAGGAGCAGGAACGATGTCAACTCCGTACGACGCGATCCCGCAGCAGGTCGCAGACGAGCGGATCGAACGATTCAACGCCGGCGCGGCTGTCGGCTGGACCGACTTCGCCGCGCTGATGATGGGGATCGTCGGCGCGTGGAACATCCTCTCGGGCATCCTCGCCCTCCGCGACTCGAACGTCTACGACGACAACGCACGGTTCGTCTTCAGCAACCTCCACACGTGGGGCTGGATCGCGATCATCGCGGGCGCGCTCCTTCTGTTCGCGTCGTGGGGCGTCCTCCACGGCAGTCAGGCCGGGCGCCTGGTCGGCATCGCGGTCGTCTCGCTGAACGCGATCCACCAGCTGGCGGAGGTCTCGTACCAGCCGGTCTGGGGGATCATGCTGTTCGCCGCCGACGTCTTCATCCTCTACGCGCTGGTCGTCTACGGCAGCCCGAGGGTCGCTGCAGAGATCCGGCAGAGCGGAAGCCGCTAGCAGCTTCCTCAGAGGGCGAGCTCGTCGCGCCGCGGGAGCGTCTCCCAGTCACCGGTCCCACGGAGCGCGCCGGCCGCGACGACGTTGCCGAGCCGGACGCAGTCCTCTCGGCCCCGCCCCTCGAGCAAACCGAGTGCGAAGCCGGCGGCGAACGCGTCGCCGGCTCCGACCTCGTCGACGACCTCGACGTCGGTGCGTTCGGGTGTGCGCACGTGCGCGTCGCGGCAACCCGCCGCGCGCGAGGCGTTCGCGACGTCGTCCGTCTCGAAGAGGACGCGTCCCTCCTCGAGTCCGCAGAGGTACCAGTCGACGTGCGGCAGCACCTCGGCCTGCGCCGCGGCCGCGTCGGCGGGCGACGACCAGAGCGCCGGACGGAAGTTCGGGTCGAACGTGACGACTGCGCCGCGCTCGCGCGCCCGGCGCGCGACGTCCGCGACGAGCGCCCGCGGCCCGTCGCCCAGCGCGAGCGTGATCCCCGTCAGGTGCACGAGCTCGACGCCGTCGAGCGCCTCGTCCGGGACGTCGGCCGGCGTCAGCGCGCTCGCCGCCGAGCCGCGGCGGTAGTACGCGTTGTTCGAGCGTCCGCCTTCGCGCCACTTGAAGAACGCGCCCGTCGGCATCCCCGGGGCCGTCTCCACCCAGCGCACGTCGACGCCCTCGCCCGAGAGCGCCTCGCGCACGAGCTCGCCGAACCGGTCGTCACCGACCCGCGACACCCACGCGACGTCGACGCCGAGCCGCGCGAGCGCGATCGCGAAGTTCGACTCCGCGCCGGCGACGCGAAGCGTCAGCGCGCGGCCCAGCTCGAGCGGTCCGTCGTCGACGGGGTCGAGGAGCGCCATGGTCTCCCCGACCGTGAGGACGCGCGGGCTCACCGACGGTCGAAGACGTTGTCGAGCGCGGAGCGCAGCCCGACCGCGAGCGCCCCCGAGAGCACGGCCGCGTCCCCGAGGCTCGAGACGACGACGTTCGGCGGATAGGGAAGCCACCCCGCGAGCCGCGAGCGCACCGGCTCGAGCAGCAGGTCGCCGTTCGCGCCGAGGCCGCCGCCGAGCACGACCAGCTCGACATCGGCGACCGCTGCAATCGGGACGATGTGGAGCGCGATCCGGCGTGCGGTCTCCGCGACCACCTCGGCCGCGAGCTCGTCGCCGGCGCGCGCGGCAGAGAAGATCCGCCGCGGCTCGAACGGCGCCTCGAGCGACGTCCGCCTGCCGTTGCCCGACGCGAGCCGTTCCGCCAGCGCCGAGACCGCGCTCGCGCACGGGTCGAGCTCCTCGCCGAGTGCCGCCAGCGCGAAGTCGACCTCGCCGGCCGCCCCGTTCCGCCCCCGGTGCAGCTCACCGCGCAGGACCAGCCCGGCGCCGAGACCCGTTCCGATCGACAGGAAGACGAAGTTGTCGACCCCACGCGCCACGCCCTGCCACTGCTCGCCGAGCGCCGCGAGGTTGATGTCGTTCTCGAGCGTCACGGGCAGCCCCAGGAGCTCGCGGAGGTCAGCGCCGAGCGAGCGGCCCTCGAGGCTTTCGAAATGGGTCAGGTGAACAGTGTCGGTGAGGCGGTCGACCACGCCCGGGACGCCCACGACCACGCCGTCGATTCGCGCGCTCTTCAGATCGACGGCCGCGACGAGTCCGTCGCGCAGACGCCGCGTCGCCTCGACGACGTCGTCCGCCTCGGGATCGCGCAGCTCGACGTCCTGGCGCGCGCGAATCGTGCCGCGGAGGTCGCAGAGCGCGCCGCGGAGGAACCGCGCCCCGACGTCGAGGCCGAGCACGAGCGCCGCGTCGGCCACCGGCTCGAAGAAGACGGCCCCGTAGCTCGGCCGACCCGGATCCGCCTCGGCCTCGCGCACGAGGCCCGCGTCGACGAGCGACTGGAGCGCGACCGAGACCGTCGGCTTCGAGATCCCGGCCCGCCGCGAGATCTCGGCCCGCGAGATCGGCGCCCCCGTCCGGATCGCCTCGAGCACGGTGCGCTCGTTCAGGCGCTTCAGGAGGGGCGGCGTGGCGCGTGTCGCCATCTTGGGCAAGGATCCTAACGAAAGATGACCCAGAATCCACCTTGACCCGGAGAAACGAACCTGCATAGACTCGCGCTCGTAAAGTTCCCTAACTCTCACTGCGCGCTCGGCGCGCGAGGAGGAAACGGTGAACCCCCACCCCCGGGAGGCCTCATGAAACGCATTGCGGCCGCCGCCGTCGTTCTCGGCGCGTTCGCGCTCGCAGCCGGAGCCGCGCAGAGCTCGAAGGGCGCACCGACATCGGCGAAGGCGGAGCCGGTCAACCTGACGATCTGGGCTCCGTGGACCGCACGCGAGCTCAACGAGTTCAAGAAGGTCGTCGGGATGTACGACAAGGCGCATCCCAACGTCACGGTGAAGGTCGTCGGCAACATCAGCGACGACAAGATCACCGCGGCGATCCGCTCCGGGAAGGTGCCGGACGTCGTGATCTCGTGGTCGTCCGACAACGTCGGCGCGTACTGCGGGAGCGGCGCGTGGCAGGACCTCGGCCCCGCGATCAAGTCGTCCGGGATCGACATGAACCAGTTCCCGGCGACGACCCGCTACTACACGCAGTACAAGGGCAAGCGCTGCGCGCTGCCGCTGCTCGCGGACGTGCGCGGCCTCTACTACAACAAGAAGCTCTTCCGGGAGGCCGGCCTCACGAGGCCGCCGAAGACGTTCGCCGAGCTGACGACGTACGCGAAGAAGCTGACGAAGAAGAACCCCGACGGCTCGCTGAAGGTCGTCGGCTTCAACCCCTTCATCGGCTTCTACCAGAACGCCGTCACGGCGCTCGTGCCGCTCTTCGGCGCGAAGTGGGTCGACTCGAAGGGCAACTCCAGCCTCGCGACGGACCCCGCGTGGGCGAAGATGCTCCGCTGGCAGAAGGGCCTCGTGGACTTCTACGGCCACAAGAACCTCGTCAAGTTCAACGCGGGTGCCGGCGACGAGTGGTCCGCGTCGAACGCGTTCGAGAGCGGCAAGCTCGCGATGCACCTCGACGGTGAGTGGCGTGTGTCGTTCATCGCGAACGAGGCGAAGGGCCTCGACTACGGGACGGCGCCGATGCCGACCGACAAGCCCGACCTCTACGGTTCCGGGTACATCACGGGCACGATCATCGGCATCCCGAAGGGCGCGAAGAACGTCCAGCACGCGTGGCTGCTCACGCGCTACCTGACGACGAACTCGACCGCCCTCGCGACGTTCTCGAACGGGATCCGGAACGTCCCGACGACGAAGGCGTCGCTGAAGTCGAAGATCCTGAAGCCGGACAAGAACTTCGACACGTTCCTGAACATCTTCGCCCACCCGAAGTCGGCGACCCATCCGATCACCGCCGTGGGCGCGGCGTACCAGGAGCTCACGACGAGCTGGGTGACGAAGTGGCAGTCCGGGAAGGGCGGCGACCTGATGTCCGGGCTGAAGAAGCTCGACAAGCAGATCGACGCGCAGCGCAAGCAGGCGGAGGGACCCGGAGGGTGAGCCAGAGCTCATCCCGGCAATGAGCTCAGCGCCGGTCGCGCTACCGGCAATCGACCGCCGGCGAGCCAGGCGCAGGGCGGCGTGGCGGAGACGCCTCACCGTCCTCGGCTTCATGAGCCCCTGGCTCGTCGGCTTCACGATCTTCGTGCTCTATCCGCTCGTGATGAGCGCGTACCTGTCGTTCACGAAGTACGACCTGCTCTCGTCGCCGAAGTGGGTCGGGCTCGCGAACTACAAGTACGCGTTCACCGTCGACCCGCAGGTGTGGCCCGCGGTCAAGAACACGCTGTGGTTCGTCGCGGTGTCCGTGCCGCTCTCGGTGCTGTTCGCGTTCGGCATCGCGCTGATGCTGACGCGGGCGAGGTACGGCGGCGGGTTCTTCCGCACGGTCTTCTACCTCCCCGCGCTCGCGCCGCCGGTCGCGGCGACGCTCGGGTTCGTCTACCTGCTCAACCCGGTGACCGGCCCGATCAACAGCGGGCTCGAGAAGATCGGGCTCGAGGGGCCGCTCTGGTTCCAGTCGCCCGAGTGGTCGAAGCCGTCGCTCGTGCTCCTCGCGCTCTGGGGGATCGGCAACACGATGGTGATCTTCCTCGCGGCGGTCCTCGACGTCCCGAAGCAGCTGTACGAGTCGGCGGAGCTCGACGGCGCCGGCCCGTGGCAGCGGATGCGGTGGGTGACGCTCCCGTCGGTCAGCCCGGTGATCCTCTTCTCGGTCGTGCTGGGCGTGATCTACGGGCTCCAGTACTTCACGCAGGCGTACGTCGCCGCGAGCATCGCGTCGGGGCAGGCGTCGGCGGCCGGTGAGGGCGCGACGAACCTCGGCTACCCCGAGGACTCGACGCTCTTCTACCCCGTGCTGCTCTACAACTGGGGCTTCCGGTACTTCCAGATGGGCTACGCGTCCGCGCTCGCGATGGTCCTGCTCGGCGTGGCGCTGCTCGTGACGGTCGTGATCGTGCGGAACTCGAAGCGCTGGGTGCACTACGGAGGTGCCGTGCGATGAGCACCGTTCCGGTTCGCCTCGAGTCGTCGACGTTCGAGCGGCGGAAGGTGCCGCGAGCGGTACGGCGGCGGCGGTTCCTCGTCTCCGTCGCGAACCACAGCCTCCTGATCGCGGCGGCGATCGCCTTCGCGGCGCCGTTCGTCTTCATCGTCCTGACGGCATTGATGACGCACGACCAGGCGCTCTCCCCCGACCTCTGGCCGCACCCGTTCCGCTGGAGCAACTTCACCGACGTCTTCCACAACGCGCCGATGCTCCGCTGGACGCTGAACACCGCGCTCTACGCGGGGCTGGCCACGCTCGGCGTGCTCGTCTCGAGCATCCCCGTCGCGTACGCGCTCTCGAAGCTCCGCTGGCGCGGCCGCGACACGGTGTTCCTCGTCGTGCTCGTCGCGCTGATGCTGCCGCCACAGGTGACGGTGATCCCGCTCTACGTGATGTGGGCGAAGCTCGACCTCGTCGGGACGCTGTGGCCGCTGGTCCTTCCCGTCTGGTTCGGCGACGCCTTCTCGATCTTCCTGCTGCGCCAGTTCTTCCTGACCGTGCCGGAGGAGTACCTCGACGCCGCGCGCGTCGACGGCTGCGGCGAGCTCCGGATCCTGACGACCGTGGTCTGCCGGCTCGCGAAACCGGCGATCGCGGCCGTCGCGCTCTTCTCCGTGCTCTACACGTTCAACGACTTCTTCCTGCCGCTCCTCTACCTCGGCGAGAACCCGGATCACTGGGTGCTCTCGGTCGGGCTCTCGAACTTCCGCTCGCTGCACCAGGTCGAGTGGAACATCGTCATGGCCGCGACCGTGCTGATGATGCTGCCGGTGATCATCCTGTTCTTCCTCGCGCAGCGCGCGTTCGTCGAGGGCGTCACGCTGACAGGGGTGAAGGGATGAAGGTCGCGGTGATCGGCGCCGGGTCGACGTACACGCCCGAGCTGGTGTCGGGCCTCGCGCGCGACCGCGAGCTGCTCGACGTGCACGAGCTCGCGCTGCACGACATCGACGTGACGCGCCGCGAGATCGTCGGCTCGCTCGCGCAGCGGATGCTCGAGCGCGGCGGCTACGAGGGCGGGCTCGCCGTCACCGGCGAGCTCGACCGTGCGCTCGACGGCGCCGACTACGTGCTGATCCAGATCCGCGTCGGCGGCCAGGCCGCGCGGCTCACCGACGAGACGGTGCCGCTCGCGTGCGGCTGCATCGGCCAGGAGACGACGGGCGCGGGTGGGCTCGCGAAGGCGCTCCGCACCGTCCCCGTCGTCCTCGAGATCGCTGACGCGGCGCGCGATCGCGCGGCCGACGGCGCGTGGATCGTCGACTTCACGAACCCGGTCGGCATCGTCACGCGGGCGCTCCTCGACGAGGGCCACCGCGCGGTCGGGCTCTGCAACATGGCGATCGGCTTCCAGCGGCACTTCGCGAAGCTCCTCGGCCTCGAGCCGGAGCAGGTCGTCGTCGACCAGGTCGGCCTCAACCACCTGAGCTGGGTGCGCGCGGCATGGGTGGACGGCCGCGACGTGCTCCCGGAGCTGATGTCGGAGCACGGCGACGCGCTCGCCGAGCACTCGAACATGCCCCGCCGGCTGATCGACGAGCTCGGCGTCGTCCCGTCGTCGTACCTGCACTACTTCTATGCGCACGACCATGTGCTCGCCGAGCAGCTCGACGCCGTGCCGCGCGCCGCGCAGGTCGCGGTGATCGAGCGCGAGCTCCTGGAGCTCTACCGCGACCCGACGCTGAGCGAGAAGCCGGCGCTGCTCGAGCAGCGCGGCGGT
>Ga0111539_10006712_pt1 | contig 14818 bp, 5 predicted proteins | sample RhiMethybrSRZTD1_FD_79667 | JGI IMG/M metagenome (GOLD analysis project Ga0111539, IMG submission 79667) | Populus rhizosphere microbial communities from Tennessee, USA - Rhizosphere MetaG P. TD hybrid SRZTD1 (version 2) (version 2) | ecosystem: Host-associated > Plants > Roots > Rhizosphere >... | reverse complement strand
GGACCAGGTTGACGAGGACAAACACCAAACCAAATACCGCGTAGGCCGCGGATTGAGCGGACGGATGAATGCGGGTTTCACTCTCAGGCAACACTGAGATGGCCTTCGGGCTCACACGACCCAAAGAATCGTTCTTGTCCATCCACTCTTCCGGATGGGCCGCTTGCATGTCGCGCGTGAGCAGATCGAAACGCGCGCGCGCCTGTATGAGAGTTGTTTCCGGTTTCAGCCTGCCGACAAGAACGAGGCCACGATTGTCACGCGTGAGAATCCTGTCGCCACTCGGATTCAAGGCCGGCATTATCATCATCGGAACCCAGACCTCGGCTGAGAGGCCGCGCACCATTCCTGTGTACTGCTGCGGCGCGATACCGATCACGGTTAATGGCTGGTCGTTGAGAGTGATGGTCTTGCCGATCAGTTCTGAATCGGAGTTGAATCGTCTCTGCCACAAGCTGTGTGAGATAACTGCGACCGGCTTCTGACGTGGCACGAGATCTTCGTCGGCAGCAAAGGTTCGTCCTTTTTGTGCTGGAACTCCTAAAACGTCAAAGTAATTTCCCGAAACCGCCTCGCCCCAGATCGACTCGACCGCGCCTGCGTCGCCGAGCCTGAACTGCTGCATGCTGTACGCTGCGAGTCCCGACAGCACTTCGTTCCGATCGCGCAGCTCGAGATAGCTGGGATATGAAGTGCTCTGGTAAGGCTGTTCACCTTCACCGACGTAAAGTTCAACTACCTGGTCCGGATGCGCTATCGGACGCGGGCGGAGGAAGATCGAGTTGATGAGACTGAAGATGGCAGAGTTTGCGCCAATCCCAACTGCGAGTGAGACCACCGCGATCAGCGTGATCCCCTTACTCTTCCAAAGCATCTTCGCGCCATAACGCACATCGTTGAGCAACGTGTTAAGCATGATCTTCTTTGCTCCGGAGGAGCAGTATGTTTATAACTTTTAAGAGTTTGATATTTCCGCTCCGTAGGAGCGGCATGTTTCGGTTAACGAGATTACATTGCGCTCCTGACGGAGCGCCGTCGAACTTCTAGAACAAGCTATAGACATTTTGCTCCTCCGGAGCAAAAGCCGCCTCCTTGCGCGTTAATTACCGCAATCACCCGAACCGCAGTTACTCATACCGCAGTGCCACGAGCGGATCGACCTTCGTCGCGCGTCGCGCCGGGACGTAACACGCTAAAAGCGCTACCACCGCAAGCACGCCTGCGACAACTATAAACGTCGTTGCATCATTAGGCGTGACACCAAACAACAGCCCGCGCATTAGACGCGTTAAAGCAAACGCGCCCGCAAGTCCAATCACTTCGCCGGCAAAGGCCAGCATCATGCCCTGTCGCAGCACGAGCTTCAGCACGTCGCTGACTTGTGCGCCGAGCGCCATGCGGATTCCCATCTCCTGCGTACGCTGCGTCACCGCATGTGACAACAATCCGTAAATACCAACAGCCGAAAGCAACAGCGCAAGACCGCCAAACAATCCCATCAACAACATGTTGAGACGACGCTGCGCTATGCTGTCGTCAACTACTTTTTCCAGCGTCTTGATGTTCGAGAGCGGCTGATTGGGATCGATTGATAGCACGACCTGTCTCACAGCTCCGACGATCGAAAGCGGATCTGTCGTCGTCCGAACCAGGAGCGTCATATCCTGCAACGGAGCTTGTGAAGCGGGCAGGTAGTAAGCCGGTTCGGAAGGCGCATCGAGTCCGGCGAGTTTCACGTCGCGGGCAATGCCGATAATCTCAAACGAAGTCAGCTTTTGACCTCTCCAGATTCGTCCCGGCGGTCCAGACTTCATCTTGTGGCCAAGGGGATTCTCGTTCGGGAAGTAATGCCTCGCGAACGATTCATTGATAATCGCTACGCCGGGATGATCGGCGTCATCCTGTGGCGTGAATCGTCGACCTGTTAAGAGCTTCAAACCGACGGTATCAAAATAGTCTGGTCCAATGGGAATGAAGTTAGCCGATTGCCGTGGAGTGTCAGGCGAGACGACTCTGCCTTCGATCTCGAATTCATCGAGCCAGTTTGAGGCCAACGGATGATCGTAAGCGATGGTAGCGTTCTTGACTCCCGGGATCGACGGAACGCGCTCGAGCAACTGGTTGTAGAAGTTGTTGATTTGCGTGTTCTCCGAATACTTCGCATACGGGAGGATCAGCTCTGCTGTCAGTACTCCTTCGGATTGAAATCCCGGGTCAACACGCTGCAATATCCAGAAACTTCTGATCAACAACCCGGCGCCGATCACCAGCATCACGGCCACGCTGACTTGAAACACAACCAAAAGCTGCCGGAACCGCAAGCGACTCGCACCAGGTCCTGACGTGCGCCCGCTTTGTTCCAAAGCCGTGTGCAAGTCGGGTTTCGACGCTTGCCATGCGGGTACTAACCCAAAGATCAGGCACGTACCGAGCGAAATTAAAATCGTGAACCCAAGCACTCGCAAATCGAGACTTACGTGCGCCAAACGCGGGATTCCCGCTGGAACAAATTGCAACAAGAGCTTCGTTCCCGCTGTCGCCACGGTAAGCCCTACGGCTGTTCCGAACAGCGAAAGCAGTATTCCTTCAATGAAGAGCTGCCGCACCAACCGGACGCGACCGGCTCCCAATGCGGCGCGAATTGCAATTTCCTTACTACGCCCGGCATGCTGGGCCAACAACAACCCCGCGACATTCGCGCACGCAATCAGTAACACGAGAGCAACGGCGCCCAGCAACGTCAACAGAGCCGGCCTGACGTTTCCGGTTACTTCGTTCATAAATGGGCTGACGATAATCCCCTCGCCACGGTTCGCCGGATATTCCTGTTCGAGCCGCGCGCCGATCGTGTCCATCTCGGTCGTCGCCTGCGGGATCGTGACGCCGGGTTTGAGCCGGGCCACAACGCCGAGCACGTGAGCGGTTCGAACTCCTGCCCAGCCGGCTGTGAACGACATTGGTATCCAGAAGTTTTGCTGCTGCTCATCGAAGGTGAGGCGTCCGGCAGTTTGTGGTGAAACCGGATAGATACCAGAAGGCATCACGCCCACGACGGTATAACTCTCGCCATCCAGCGTGATGTTCCGATTGACGATATTTCGATCGCCGCCGAAGCGTCGCTGCCAAAACGAATAGCCTAGAATAACGACATGCCCTTTGTTCGGCTCATATTCTTCCGGCGCAAAAGCACGGCCCAAAAACGGCTCGACACCAACCACGCCAAAATAACCCGAGCTCACACGCCCTCCACTGAGTTGTTCAGGCTCGCCAACGCCGGTGAATGCCGCTGAGCCCTGTCCAAACGCCGCGACATCTTCAAAAACCGTGTTCTGTTTTTTCCAGTCGAAGAAGTTTGCCGGAGACGTGCGCCAGCGACCGTGCTCCGGCACTCTTTCCCAGAGGGCCACGAGCCGATCGGGATCACGGTAAGGCAGTGGGTTGAGCAGCACCGCATTCACAACACTGAAGATCGCAGTGTTTGCACCGATGCCGAGCGCGAGAGTCAACACTGCAATCGCCGTGACGCTCTTATGCTTCGCGAGCATGCGAAGACCGTATTGGAGATCCTGGAAGAGTGTGTTCATAAAATTTCCAATTTCCAATTGCCAATTGCTGATTGCCAAATTGAGGTTCTAAATTGGCAATTGGAAATCGGCAATCGGCAATAAGTTCACTCATAGCGCAGCGCCACGAGTGGATCGACTTTCGTCGCGCGGCGTGCGGGAATGTAACAGGCCAGTAAGGCGGCAATCGCCAGCAAGATCGCATCGAGTGCAAATATCAATGGATCCCTGGCGCTAACTTCGTAGAGCAACGAAGACAACACCCTTGTGGCAGCGAAAGCAACTACCAGACCAACAATGATCCCAATCAATGCGAGCTTAAAACCATTACGCATCACGAGGGCCAAAACGTCGCGCGTGCTCGCGCCCAGAGCCATACGCACACCAATCTCATGCGTGCGTTGGACCACGGAGAACGCCATGATGCCGTAGATTCCGATCGCCGCAAGCATCAAAGCCAACCCGGCAAACAATCCCAGAATGAACATGTTGAAGCGACGCGGCGCGATCGAGTCTGAGATTCGCTGGTCCATCGTCATCAGACTATAAATCGGCTGATCGAGATCGAGAGACGCTACTTCGCTGCGCAGGGCAGGCGCGAGCATTAACGGATCACCCTTGGTGCGCGCGGCAAAATAGAGTGCCGGCACATTGCCATCCGCAAACAGCGGCTGGAACGCAGGAATGTAGAGTTCGGGGTGGTCCTGGAGATCGAGTCCGCGATGCTTCACGTTTCCGACCACGCCGACGATCTCGTACCACTTCGGGTTGTTCTTTTGGAAAGCGATGCGCTTACCAAGCGCGTTGCCGCTGGGCCAGTACTTCCGTGCCAGGGCGCTATTCACAATGGCAACCTGCGGAGTGTCCGGTAAATCGCGGCGCGTAAAATCGCGACCACTCAACAGAGGAATCGCCATCGCACGAAAGTAGCCGGGAGTTACAAACCTGACTTGTTCGTCAGGTCGTGGCTGTCCCGAAGGAGTAGGCTGATCCTCAATCGAGAAACTGCGATCGCCACCGCTGCCACCAAACGGTAGTAAATTGGTCCCTCCCACAGATTCGATCTCAGGACGCACTTCTAACTGATCCAGGAGCTGTTGGAAAAACGCATGGCTCTTAGTAAACGTCTCGTACCTCGTCGACGGCAGCGCGATGCGCATCGTCAGCAGGTTCGCCGAATCGAATCCCGGTTTGACTTCCTGCAGGCGCAACAAACTCTTCACCATCAGGCCCGCACAAATCAACAACACGAGTGAGAGCGCAAACTCGGAAACGACCAGCATGTTTCTCAATTTTAGACGGCGCGAGCCGTCGCCGCCGCGTCCGGCCTCCTTCAGGACGTCGTTCAGATTCGTCCGTGCTGCCTGAAACGAAGGCGCAAGTCCAAAGACGATTCCCGTTAGGAGTGAAATGCCGAGTGTGAAGAGCACCACGCGATAGTCGAGTTTGATCTCGTCCAGACGAGGCGTGTCTTTCGGCATCAGAAAGACGAGCGCTCGCACGACCCAAAGCGCCAGCGCCAATCCCAGCGTGCCGCCAATGAACGAGAGCAAAAGACTCTCAGTCAGAAACTGGCGAACAACGCGAGCGCGGTTTGCTCCAAGCGCGGCGCGAATCGCAAACTCACGGTATCGCGACGTCGCGCTTGCCAGCCGCAAGTGCGCAACGTTCGCACAGGCAATCAACAATACGAGACCGACGGCACCGAGCAACACCAGCATCGCGCGTCGCAAGTTGCCGACCAGCTCTTCGTGCAAAGAACGAATACTCGTACTAAAACCGCTGACATACGTGGATGTGTGCTCCTGTGAGAGTCGTGCAGTTACCGTGTCGAGATCCGCCTGCGCCTGGACCGGGGTGATCCCGGATTTCAGACGCGCAACTAAGTTCAGATAATGTGACCCGCGATTGTTTTCCTGAAGCAGATCCGGCGTGAACGCGAGTGGAATCCACGCTTCTATCTCTCGATCGGGAAAATGAAAGCTCGCCGGCATCACGCCCACGACTGTAACCGTGCGGCCATCGAGTTGGATTGTGCGGTTGATTACGTTCGGATCTCCAGCAAAGCGTCGTTGCCACAGCGCATGGCTGACGATGACGCGCGCGTCGTTGCCGAGTTGATCTTCATCAGGCAGGAAACTACGCCCAAGCTGAGGTTGCACACGGAGGGTCGCAAACAGATTCGCCGAGACGACGGCGCCGCGTAGACGCTCAGGTTGATCGATACCGGTAAGGTTGAAACCCTGAATCGAGTAAGCTGCGATCTGATCAAATGCCTGGCACTGCTGCTGGAAATCTTTGAACTCAAGAGCCGAGGCCTCGACCTCGTCGAGACCGGTCTTGTGCAAATTGCCCCAGACCACCATCAACTGCTCAGACTCGGGATACGGCAGCGGCCGCAACACCACCGCATTCACGACACTGAAGATGGCGCTATTCACACCGATGCCAAGCGCGAGGGTCAGCAGCGCAATAACAGTAAATCCCCGACCCTTCCACAAAATCCGTAGGGCATAACGAACGTCTTGAAGCAACATATTCTTTTGTGTGCCTTTGTGCCTCTTTGTGGCCCTATTCATAGCGCAGCGCCACGAGCGGATCGACCTTCGTCGCGCGGCGCGCGGGAATGTAACAGGCCAGCAACGCCACGAAAGCCAGCAACAGCGGCACCGCGACAAACGTCAACGGATCGGACGCCTTAACGCCGAACAGCAACGAGCTCATCAGACGCGTCAGCGCAAACGCACTCGCCAGGCCGATAACCACGCCAAGGAGCGTCAATCCCATTCCCTTTTTCAGCACCAGAAACAGAATGTCGCGCGGAGTCGCGCCAAGCGCCTGTCGTACACCAATCTCGCTTGTGTGCTGTGTAACGAAGTAAGCGAGCACACCGTAAATCCCGAGCGACGCCAGCAACAACGCCAGCATCGCGAACCCAACCAGCATGATCATCCCCATGCGTCGCTGTGCTGCCTCAGTGCCGAGCAGTTCCTCCATGGTCGCGACGTTAGAAACGGGCTGGTCCGGATCGACTTCACGAATAATCTGCCGCACTGAACCCACCAGATTCGACGTGTCCCCGGACGTCCGGATCGCGAGATCGCGCGGTATGAACCACTGGTAATGGTTGATCTGCTGGTATGGCAAATACATCTCCGCCTTCACCGGCTCATCGAGTCCCATCTGCCGAATGTCTCCCACGATGCCGACTATCTGCGTCCACGGCAGCTTGGGATCTTCAGGATCGCCAACCTTGAACCGGCGGCCTAACGCGTTCTCGCCCGGCCAATACTGTCGCGCCATCGTCTCGTTGATGATCGCAACGGGCATCGATTGTGCATTGTCGTGACTGTCGAAATAACGACCCTGACGGAGCGGGATATTCATCGTTTTCAGATAGCCGGCACTCACCTGACGATGATTAGCGTCGTACGCCATCCCCGGAATCGGCGTTTTGGTTCCTTCCGGAAAGAAGCCGCTGGTGCCACCCTTCCACGAGAGCGGAACGGAAGTGCTGTAACCCGCAGACACCACACCCGGCAGATGCTCGACGCGTTGCAGCACCTGCTGGTAAAAGTTGTCGCGCACTTGCGGCTCTTTGTATTTCTCGCGCGGCAGTATCGTTCGCATCGTCAGAATCTTGTCAGGCTCAAGCACTGAATACTGCCGGAAGAGTTGGAAGAGTGTTTGAATCAACAGACCCGCTCCAACCAGAAGCACGATCGAAAGCGCGACTTCAAAAACGATCAGAGTGCTGCGCAAACGACTACTCGCAGTGGCGCGTGTGCTGCTCTGTTTCAAAGCGTCGTTCAGGTCAGACTTTGCCGCCTGCAGCGCGGGCACGAGACCGAAGACGATTCCGGTGACGATCGAGATCGCGAGTGTGAAGACGAGTATGCGAACGTCGAGTTTCAGACTCGCCGAAAGAGTCATCTGCTCCGGAATCAGTCCCTGAAGAAAAGTAAAACTCGCATACGCCAAAACAGATCCCAGCACACCGGCAACTATGGCCAGCAATAAACTCTCGGTCAGCAGTTGTCGAACAACGCGAACCCGAGCCGCACCCAAAGCCATTCGCAAAGCAATCTCACGCCTGCGAGCAACCGCGCGCGCCAGTAAAAGACCCGCAACGTTCGCACATGCGATGAGCAACACGAAAGCGACTGCCACCAACAACACCGTGAGGGAACCACGCGATTGGCCAACTAACTGATCGCGCAATGGCATCACGACTGCGCCGAGTTTGCCGTCAAAAGTTTCCGCCGGGTGGTCCGTCGCAATCCGCCGCATCACGGCATTCATGTCTGCCTGTGCCTGCGACAAAACCACGCCGGGCTTCAAACGCGCGACCACCTGCAAATAATGTCCGCCACGATTCGCGAGCTCCTCCTGGTCCAATGCCAGCGGCACCCATAAACGCACGTCGTTCTCGAGAAACTGAAACCCCGCCGGCATTACACCGACGACCGTGTGCTTCTGTCCGTTAAGAAGAATTTCGCGATTGATAACACCGCGATCGCCGCCGTAACGACTCTGCCAGAGGCTATAGCTGAGCACCGCGACCTTGTTACCGCCGGGTCGATCCTCCTCGGGAAGAAAGCCGCGCCCGATTAGCGGCTGCACACCGAAGAGTTGGAAGAAGTTTGCGTTAACCGAATTCGCCTGAATGCGTTCAGGCTCGCCGTCGCCGGTGAGATTGAAACTATCCGAAGAAGCAGCCGCCATGTCAGCGAACGACTGGTTCTGGTTTTTCCAATCGACGAAGTTAGCCGGAGCGGGCGTGTTTGTCGGAAAGCCCGCGAACGACGCTTCTTCCCAAACGACCACTAACTGTTCCGGATCGCGAAACTGGAGCGGCCGCAACAGCACCGCATTAACGACGCTGAAGATGGCCGTGTTGGCCCCGATTCCGAGCGCCAGGGTGATAAGAGCAATAATCGTAAATCCGGGTCTCTTTAACAGACCACGCACACCATAGCGAACGTCTTTAAGTAATGTTTCCATGATCTAAAAACACCACGAGCGTCTAAAATCTGGCGTCTCGAACCTATCTGAGTGCCTCAAGCGGATCGACCTTCGCGGCCCGTCGCGCCGGCACGATACACGCAACTAGAACTACGATTGCCAACACCACAGCCACCCCCACAAATGTCACAACGTCGATCGGCTTCACACCAAACAGCAACGTCGTCATATAGCGCGTTACGGCAACTGCACCAATCGTTCCTACAACGATGCCAACAATTGCCAACAATACCGCACGTTTCAAAACCAGCTTGAGCACGTCAACAACCTGCGCTCCGAGCGCCATGCGCACGCCGATCTCATGTGTTCTTTGTGTGACGTAGTACGCCGTAACTCCATAAATTCCGAGCATCGCGAGCAACATCGCCACGCCCGCAAAGGCACTCAACAACAACATCGGAGCACGTCGTGGCGCCGTCGAAATACTGGCAATGTCGTTCATTGTCTTGAGGTTGTAAGTCGGTACAGTTTTATCGACTGAGCGAATCGCTTCGCGGACTGGTCCTGCCATCGCAGCCGGGTCACCGTTCGTGCGCACAACCAACGACAGATCACTCCACATTCCGCCATCTTGCGCGTAAGGCAAATACAGTTCTTGCCACGGCTCTTCGTCAAACGATTGCCTGGTATCGCCCACTACACCGACGACTTCACGCATAAACTTTTCATCACGCCACTCTATTAAGCGCTTGCCGATCGGGCTCTCGCCCGGCCACAACTTCCGCGCCAGTGTTTCACTTACGATCGCGACTTTGGTGCTTTCTGAGTTGTCGTGATCTGTAAAAATACGACCGGCTTTGAGTGGAATCTGAAGTGTCTGGAAGTAATCAGAGGCAATCGAAAGATGCCGTGCATTCGTGTCGTTGCCGGGCGCCAGCGGGAGACCTTCGCGAATCACGCCGCGCCCCAGATTCCACGTGTCGCCGCCCAACGGTAGACTCGATACCGCACCGACAGATTGCACACCCGGTGTCGCCTTCACTTGATCCATTATCTGCTTGTAGCGCTGTGCGTTATCTGCGGGCTTCCCATTCATAATAGTGAGACGCATTACCAGAACGTTATCCGGATTGAAGCCGGGATTAACTTCGCGCAGGTGGATGAAACTCTTGATCAATAGACCCGCTCCGGCGAGCAGGATGAACGAGAGCGCGATTTCCGAAACAATCAACAATCCACCGACACGATTGCGCCCACCGGTTTCCGATCCCCGTTGACCGCTATCTTTAAGCGTCTCATTCAGGTTGGGCCGCGACGTTTGCAACGCCGGAACGAGACCAAACAAAAGACCGGCCGCGACGGTCACTGCTAGCGTGAAACCAAACACGCGCAGATCGATTCTGATTTCATCAAGTCGTGGTGTATTCGGTGGCGTGAGCGCAAGCAGCAGTTTGATCAGCCAGATACTCACCCCAAGTCCTGCGACGCCGCTCACGATCGAAAGCATCAAACTTTCAGTCAATAACTGCCGTACGACGCGGACACGACTCGCACCGAGTGCGGTCCGCAGCGCAATCTCTTTCTGACGAGACGCGGCCCGAGCCAAGAGAAGATTCGCGACGTTCGCACAGGCAATTAGCAAGACAAATGCGACCGCACCCAGCAGGACCAGCAGTGACGTTCTTAACTTTTTCACCAGACTCTCACGTAACTCTGTCAGTCGAACGCCCCAATCAGAGTTTGTAACAACATAAGTCTGGGCCAGGCGCTGGCTGATTGTGTCCATCTCGGTTTGCGCTTGGGCGAGCGGAACTCCGGACTTCAACCGAGCCACGACGAAAAGATAACGATTATCACGAGGCTCCTTGGCCGGCTTGAACTGTTGCCCCCACCAAATGTCCGTGTCGTTCGGATAAGTAAAACCGGCAGGCATTATTCCAATAATTGTCCCCTGCCAACCATTTATCTTGATCTTTCGGCCTACGACATCAGACGCTCCGCCATAACGTGTTTGCCACAACGCATGACTGATCACGACACCATCGGCGTCATCCCTCGTGTCATCTGGTTGAACGGTGCGGCCACTGATCGCGTTGGTCTTGAATATTGGAAAGAAGTCGGCCGACACTGCCGCAGTACGCACACGTTCAGTTTGGTCGCTCAGATGGAGGAACGCGCTGTTGGTGACAAATCCCGCGATGTGTTCGAACGACTGGCTCTGCGTCTGCCAGTCGACGAAGTCAGGTACGGACATGGGTCCTGTGGTAAACCCGTATCTCGTATTGGTCGCACCGAATTGCACGATCCGCTCCGGCTCGGGAAAATTCAGCGGCCGCAACAACACTGAATTCACGACCGTGAACATCGCCGTCGTCGCACCAATGCCGAGCGCGAGCGTTGAGATGGCGATGAACAAGAATCCCGGCCGCTTAAGAAAGCTTCGCACACCGTAGCGTAAATCTTTAATCAGTGTTTCCATGGGTTTGACTCCACTTTGGAGTGCGGCGGCCTGGCGCCGCTTTGGCCTCGATCACGACCTTCGATAACAAAGCGGCGCCAGGCCGCCGCACTCCAAATTTCACTCATTTCTAAGTGCTGTTAACGGTTCGACCTTTGTTGCGCGTCGCGCAGGTACGTAACACGCAATCAGGGCCACGCCGATTAGCAATACGGACACAAAAACAAACGTCACCGGATCGGTTGCGCTCACCCCATAAAGCACACTCGTGATCGCTCGTGTCGCGAGAAACGCGCCAAACAATCCCAGCGCCGCACCGATGATCGTCAGCTTCAACCCGTGACCAAGCACGAGCCTCAAAACGTCACGCAACTGCGCGCCGAGCGCGAGTCGTATGCCGATCTCATGTGTGCGTTGCGCGACTGCATACGACGTGATTCCGTAAACACCGATCGCCGCAAGCATCAGCGCAACGAGGCCAAACACACCGAGCACCGTTGCCGCAACTTTCGCCGGGAACAACGCAAACTTCATGTGCTCCGTAAATGTCTTGACGTCAAAGAGAGGCAGATTCGGGTCGAGCGACTGCACCTGACCACGAACTGGTGCGATGAGTCCTTCCGGATTCCCTTTCGCACGCACTACCAGAATGGCGCCCGAGCTGTAATCCTGAATCATCGGCGTCCAGGCAAACGGACGCGGATCTTCAGCAATGTTGAAATACTTGCCACCCTTAGCCACACCGACGATGCGGATGAACGGCCCATTCGCGCTTCGCCAACTGAAGCGCTTGCCGACAGCTTCGCTCGTGTTTTGCAGTTCGGGCATCAGACGTTGCACGAAGTACTCATTGACGACTGCAACCTTTTCAGTCTTCTCATTGTCCTGGTCGGTAAACTCCCGCCCTTGCAGAATCGGGGTGCCCATTGTCTTGAAGTAGCCTGATCCAGCACTGCTAACCATCGCTGTAGGCACGTTTTCGCCACGCTCAGACGGCTTTCCTTCCACGAAGATGTTGCCGCTGTTGTAGTTGAGACTGAGAGGAATGTAGTTCGTCACCGCGGCCGACTCGACACCTGGCAGCGACTGCACACGCTCGATCAGTTGACGGTAGAACTGCTGGCCACGCGCTTCGTCATAACCCTGCAAACCGAGATCGAACGACATCGTGAGTCCATTTTGCGTTTCGAACCCGGGGTTCATGGCCTGCAACTGTTGCAGCGTACGAACGACGAGGCCGGCTGCGATCAGAACCATGAGTGAAATTGAAATTTGCGCAACCACGAGGACGCTGCGCAGACGAGTTTTCACAGCGCCACCTTGTGCGGCGGTGTCTTTCAATGCACGTACAAGACTCGGCCGGGTGGACTGTAATGCGGGTGCCAATCCAAAGACCGCGCCCGCAGTTATAGAGACGACGAGTGAAAACAGCAGCACTCGCCAATCGACACCAACATCGAGTGCGAGCGGGAAATCGATTGGGGGTTTCAGTGCGAGCAGCACTTTGAGGATCCAAAGTGCAAGCAACAAACCGGCGGCGCCACCTACGAACGAAAGCAAAATACTTTCAGTCAGCAATTGACGGATCAACCGCAAACGGTTAGCGCCCATCGCGAGACGGATCGCGATCTCTTTGCGTCGATCGGTGGCACGCGCGAGCATTAAACCTGCCAGGTTTGTGCACGTGACGAGCAACACCAGGCCCACGGCCGCCATCATGACCCACGTAAAGCTGACGACAGCACCACGCAGATCGGGAAGGATGAATCCCGGCGGCTCAACCTTGACCATCTGTCCTTCATTGCTGTCGGGATATTCTTTGGCGAGTTGCTGGCTCAAAAGATTGAGTGACGCTTCTGCCTGGCGTGCATTGACGCCGCTCTTGAGACGTCCGATGGCGAAGAAGTTCTTTGCATTGCGATTGTCGATCCAGTTCGAACCGGGCTCGACCCACTCCATCATCGAAGCCGGCAGCCACATATCGGGCGAGTAGACGAACTCGGTGCCCTTGAAGCCTTCCGGCGCGATGCCGATTACTTTGAACTGGTGATTGTTTATCAGTACTTCGCGGCCAACGAGGCCGGGATCGGCACCAAAGCGTCGCTGCCAGCAGTCGTAACTAACGACGATGACGGGATGCGTGAGCTTCGTCTTGTCTTCTTCGGGAAGAAACGTGCGGCCGTGAATTGCCTTCACGTTCAGGACGTCGAAATAATTTCCGGAGACCTCATAACCCCAGATACGTTCGTTGACGCCGCCGCGACTCAAACTCAGCGGCGCAAAGCGGTAAACGAGCAGACCGGAAAGCGCGTCGTTGCGATCGCGAAAGTCCTTGTAATTCGGATACGAGAAGGCCGACATCGAGTCGCCCTTCCCACGCACCGCAACCGAAACGATTTCTCCCGGACGATCGACCGGCAACGAGCGCAGCAGCACCGTATTCACGAGGCTGAAGATCGCAGTATTCGCACCAATCCCGAGCGCCAGGGTGGTCACCGCGATCGCAACAAAACCCGGTCGCTTGATCAACCCACGTACTGCATAGCGAATGTCTTTGATTAGAGAATCCATATCGTTAATCCATCCACAGATTTCACTGATTTTCCGTGTAATCTGTGGATTTGCCTTTCATTCATATCTGAGTGCCACGAGTGGATCGACCTTCGTCGCACGCCGCGCGGGTAGATAACACGCCACCAACGCCACCACCGTGAGCAGCACCGGAACGACGACAAACGTGGTCACGTCGTAACCGCTGATACCAATCAACAGCGCCGACACAACCTTCGCGAGGGCGAGCGCCAGCAACAACCCGATGCCCACGCCCACTGCCGCCAGACGCATTCCCTGTCGCGTAATCATTTTCATCACATCACTGCGATTTGCACCGAGCGCCATGCGAATGCCGACCTCACGCGTGCGTTGCGAAACAACGTACGCCATCACGCTGTAAAGCCCGACGGCGCTCAGCAGGATCGCAACTACGCCAAACGCGAGTGAGAAACTCGCCGCCATGTTTGGCGCCCAGAGCGCGTAGGTCTTGTGCTGGTCCATCGTCTTTACCGCAAACATCGGCACACGACGGTCTATTCCCGCAACCTCACTGCGAACCGCACCTACCAAAGAAAGCGGATCGACATTCGGCCGGATCACGAGCGCGGCCGTGGCTGGACGCCTCTGATCCATCGAGTAGTAGTAAAACGGTTTCGGATCTTCAGCCAACGTGCGGTACTTCCCAGTCTTAACTACGCCAACCACTTCCAACGGATCCTTACTGTCAGTGCCGATAAAAATGCGTTTGCCGACCGCGCTTTCCCCCGGCCAGAGAATCTCGGCCATCCGTTGATTGATGACGATCACGCGCTTCGTTTGGGTGGTGTCGCGATCGTCAAAATCACGCCCCTCAACGATGGGGATCTGCATCGTCCTGAAGTAGCCCGGACTGACTACCGTGTTCATGATGTTCCGGCCCGCACTTCCGCGCTGCAGAGTCTCGCCTTCTCTGAGAATTGGACCATTGGAATTCGAACTGTCGCCGAGCGGAAGTGTTCGTGTGTATGAGGCTGCTTCAACACCCGGTATGTGCGACACACGCTCGAGTACGTGCTTGAAGAAATTCCGGCTCTGCTCTTCCTCGTACCCAACGAGGGTCGGGCTCAACGAAACAATCAACCCTTTGTCGATGCTGAAACCCGGATCCATCGTCTGCGCTTTACGAAAACTCTTGATGAAGAGGCCACCGCAAACCAGCACCACGAGCGACAGGGCGACCTGGGCCACCACCAGTACGTTTCGCAAACCAAACGCTCTTCTCTTCCCTCGACGCGCTTGT
>Ga0111539_10006711_pt1 | contig 14819 bp, 11 predicted proteins | sample RhiMethybrSRZTD1_FD_79667 | JGI IMG/M metagenome (GOLD analysis project Ga0111539, IMG submission 79667) | Populus rhizosphere microbial communities from Tennessee, USA - Rhizosphere MetaG P. TD hybrid SRZTD1 (version 2) (version 2) | ecosystem: Host-associated > Plants > Roots > Rhizosphere >... | reverse complement strand
GGCGCTTTCTGGCGAGTCGCCGAAAACCTGATAAAATTCACGGTCGCGCCCAGCGGCTGGGCTCCAGTTAGGTAGCTAGGTAGCTAGGTAGTTAGCGAGGTGGCTCGGGGATACTGAGCTCCCCAGCTACCGAGCTACCCAACAGAGACCGGGTCGATTTCCCGGGAGAATTGCAGCGGGAAATGCGACACGGTTTTCTACCCTCATGATCGACTGTATAGCTGGCTACCACCTGAACCCGTTTACGTGTGGTATTGCCAAGTTCAACACCATCCTCGCCACGCATCTGAGTGTCCCGGTCGTCGGGATTCGCGCGGTCGAGCTCCGCTCCTATCGCCGGCCGCTGCTGTCGATCAAACTGAATGAGTTCACCGACGGCGATGCGGCAGAGCTGGACGCGTGGAGCACGGCGAATACAGGCCGGTTCGAGCTGTTCCTGCATGCGTTCGACGGAACGGCGATCGAGCAACGACTTGTCGCGTCGGCTGCTCGCGTCTACTGCGGCAACGCTCAGCTCTACCGCGAGCTTTGCCCTGCCCGGCCTGACATCCAGGAGCTGTTCTGTCCCGGCACGCTCCTGAACCCGCTGCGATTTCAGCGGACAGAGCTGTCGGTGTTCACGTTCGGGATGGCGCACAAGATTCGCGTCCCGCTGTATCGCCGTCTGCGCGAGCTGCTCGACGCGAGCGGCAAGACCTACTCGGTCTACGTGTCGACGGCACTTCACGAGAACACCAGCTTCGACGGCTCCTTCGTGGTGCGGTTCGAGGAGCTGCAATCGATTTTCGGCGGGCAGGTCTACTTCATGGGCTACCTGTCCGACACCGCGGTGTTCAATCATCTCGTGGACTGCACGTTCGTGGCGGCCTTCTTCGAACAGGGCCTGCGCGCGAACAACACGACGGTGAACGCGGCGATGGAGTGCGGCTGCGCGGTGATCACGAATCTCGACGAGCACTCGCCGGCGGGTCTCGTCCACATGAAGAACGTCATCGACATCAACGTCTGCGACCGGCTGCCTGACGTCGACCAGACGGAGCGCATCGGCCGTTCGGCTCGCGAGATCGCGCACAGTCAGTACGGATGGGAGCAGCTCGTCGCGCAGTTGCGTCCCGTGGTGCAGTTGTAGCAATGACACAACTCCCGATCCTCTGACGTTGGACCAACGCCCGACTCCCAAGGCGTGTGTGGCACCGTTGGGAGTTGGCGCTGCGAAGTAGTTGGGAATTGGGAGTTCAGAGGGGAGATCAGCATTGGCACGCACACTCAGGATCGGCACGCACGAGATCGGCGACCACACGCCCTGTTACGTGATCGCGGAGATCGGGCACAACCACCAGGGAAGCGTCCAGAAGGCGCGTGAGCTGTTTCGCGAGGCGCAACTGGCGGGCGCGCATGCCGTCAAGCTGCAGAAGCGCGACAACCGGACGCTCTACACGCGCGCGGCCTACGACAAGCCGTACGACAACGAGAACAGCTTTGGCCCCACCTACGGCGAGCACCGCGAGTTCCTCGAGTTCGGGTTGCGCGAGTATCAGGAGCTGCAGGCGTATGCCGCGGAGCTCAAACTCGACTTCTTTTCGACCGCGTTCGACGTCCGGAGCGCCGACTTCCTCGAAGGGCTCGACGTCCCGGCCTTCAAGATCGCGTCGGGCGATCTGAAGAGCACGCCGCTGCTGACGCACGTCGCCCGGTTCGGCAGGCCGATGGTCATCTCGACCGGTGGCGCCACGATCGACGACGTGCAGCGGGCGTACGACACGATCATGCCGATCAACCCGCAGCTGGCGATCCTGCAGTGCACGGCCGGCTATCCGGCGGCGTTCGAGGAGCTCGATCTCGGCGTGATCAGCACGTATCGCGAACGGTTCCCGGACGCCGTCATCGGCTTCTCGAGTCACGACAACGGGATTGCGATGCCGGTCGCGGCTTACATGCTCGGCTCGCGGATTGTCGAGAAGCACTTCACGTTGAACCGCACCTCGAAGGGCACCGACCACGCCTTCTCGCTGGAACCGGTGGGCCTGCGCAAGCTGGTGCGCGACCTCGAGCGCACGTTCAAGGCGATGGGCAACGGGCAGAAGAAGGTGTACGACAGCGAGCGTGCGCCGATCCTCAAGATGGGCAAGAGCCTGGTCGTGGCGCGCGATCTTCCCATCGGCCACGTCCTGCGGCGCGAGGACATCGTGATGAAGTCGCCGGCCGGCGGCATTCCGCCGTACGAGCTCGAGACCGTGATCGGCCGCGTCACGCTGAAGCCGCTCTACGAAGACGATTTCCTCTCCTTCGAGGTGCTGAGCGCTCCGAACCCCGAGCTCGCACGTTCATAAACACGAAGGACACAAAGAATAAGAGCAAGGACACAAAGGAAGCGTGCGGTTCACACTCGAAGGCACGACCGCGGTCGTGACCGGCGCCTGCGGCAAGCTGGGCCCGATCTGGGTCGACGCGCTGCTCGAAGCGGGCGCACGCGTGGCCGCCCTCGAACTCCCTGGAGCGCCCGCATCGCCGGCATTTCAGGACCTCCAGCGTCGAGGAGGCGATGCCGTCCGACGGATTGATTGCGATATCACCAACCGCGCCGTGATCGAAGCCGCGCTGGAGGAAGTGCTCGCCCGCATTGGTGAGCCACGCGTCCTGGTCAACAATGCCGGCGTCGACCAGCCGCCCGACAGTCCGGGCGGTCGCCATCACCTCCAGGAGATTCCACTCACCGACTTCCGCCGCATGGTGGAAGTGAACCTGCTCGGCACGTTTCAAGTCACGCAGGTGTTCGGCGCTCGCATGGCCGCGAACGGCGGCGGTTCGATCATCAACATCGGCTCGCTGTATGCGTCGGTCTCTCCCGATCCGCACTTCTACGATCACCTCGCCGGCAACGCGCCCTTCATCAAGTCTCCGGCGTACGGCGCGTCGAAGGCCGGTGTCGTCAGCCTGTCGAAGTTCTTTGCGACGCATTGGGCGGGAGCGGGCGTGCGGGTGAACACGCTGTCGCCCGGAGGCGTCCTCGGCGGACAGGACGATCAGTTCAAGGCGAAGTATGGCGCCAGGGTTCCGCTGCGCCGGATGGCGGAGCCCGAGGATCTGAAGGGTCCGCTCGTCTTTCTTGCCTCGCCGGCGTCTTCGTATGTCACGGGTCACGAACTCCGTGTCGACGGCGGCTTCACCGCCTGGTAAGAGTCGGCCGCAGCCGGTCTTCACTGCGGCGGCACTGACGTTGGCGGCGCTCATGGGCGCCGCCACGTTCGCGTACCGGTATTTTTCGTTCACCGGCTTCATCAACGATCACTTCGTCCACCTGGCGGCGGCGCAGCAGATCGTGCTCGGGGCGCTGCCAGTCCGCGACTTCATCGAGCGCGGCCTTCCGCTCACCGAGCTGGTATCGGCGGCCGGTCAGCTGGTGCTGGGAGAAGGGCTGCGGAGCGAAGCGGTCGTCATCGCCGCCTGGTTTGCGGTCGCCGCTGCGTGCACGACGCTCGCGGTGTACGCCGTCTCACGGTCGCTGTTCCTCGCCTTCGCGCTCGCCGCGGCGTCCGTCCTGATCTACCCGGTCAGCTACGGCTATCCGAAGCTGCTCCCGTACGCCGCGGCGATCGCGGTTGCTGCCGCATACGCGTCGAGACCCCGGCCGTCACGAGCGGCGTTGCTCGGGGCGGTGGCCGGGATCGGTTTTCTGTTCCGCCACGATCACGGTCTGCTGATCCTCGGCGTCGTGCCGATCTTCATGCTGGCGACGCATGGCATCTCGCTCGCCGCCATCCGCCGAACCGCGATCGCGACGGTGGTCGCCGTGATCGTCGCCAGTCCATTCCTGATCTGGGTGCAGACCTACGACGGCCTCGCTGGTTATTTCACCGAGGGGATCCGCTTCTCCGCGCGCGAAGCGGAGCGCTCCGCCTGGACGGACCTGCCGACGCTCTCTCTTGACCACGACAAGCCACTGCTTCGCCGACTCCCGCCTGGTCCTGTCATCCAGGTGCCCGTGTATGCTCCCGACGAAGGGCTGCGCCTTCGGCCGAACAGCGTCGCGATCCTCTTCTATCTGTCGTGGGTGCTCCCGATCGTCTCGCTGGTGGTCCTCGTCCTGCGCTGGCGAAGCCTGCCCGATACGGTGCGTGCACCGGTCGCCATGACGGTTGTGCTCCATCTGGCGATGAACATGACGCTGCTGCGCGACCCGTTCGACATGCGCGTACGGGATCTGATCATCCCGATAGGCACGCTTGTCGGGTTTTTCCTCGGCCTGGCATGGAATGCGCGCAGCAACCTCGCGGTTCGGGTCATGAGCCGCGTCGGTGTCTGTGTGATGGCGGTCGCGTTCATCGTGATCTGCGGCGCGATTGGTGACGTGTCCCATCGATTGGAGGTGATCGACCGCGATTACACCGGCGACGGTCTTCTACGCCGGGTTGCCGAACTGAATCGCAACTATGGGCCGCCCTACGAGCGAACGGGCATGGAAATCGAGTCGTCACACTACGCGCCACTGGTCCACTACGTGACCCGCTGCACACCCCCAGAGGCGCGCATCCTTTCGCTCACCTTTGCGCCGGAGGTCTTGTTCTACACGCGTCGCGGCTTTGCCGGCGGCCAGGTGGCACTGACCCAGGGTTACTACACGACGGACCGGGACGCTGCGCTGTTGCTCGAGCGCATGGGTCGCGAGGACGTTCCATTGGTGCTGATGGACAGCGAGTCGGAACACGACATCGAGGCCGGGTATCCCACGATCATGTCGCTCGTGCGCAGCCGGTACCGCGAGGTCTTGCGCACCAACGTCGGACCGGGCAAGGACTTCATCCTCCTCGCACAAACCGATCGTCGTGCTGTCCGCAGCGACGGCGGCCGCCCATGCTTCACGCGCTGAGCCGAGCGAATCTCGCGACGGCATGCGTCGCCGTGGCGCTGTTCGCCGCCATGCACCTCACCACCGGCCGCATTGAGGTCGATGATGGGAAGGGGTGGGACGGAGCGGAGTACGCGGCGATGCTGACGGAGGGGTTGGGCCAGGGTACGCGCGTGACAGAGTTGCGACCCCTCGTCATCCTGCTCAATCGGCCCGCGTACTGGATCACAGGCGATCCGCTGCGAGCGTTCGAGCTGATGAACTTCGTCTACGCGTTCGCACTCGCGCTGGGTCTTCTCGCGCTGATGGATCGGTACGCCGCATCGACGTGGGTGAAGGTCTACGCGATTGCGACGTTGTTCGTCACCATCGCGATGAGCCGAATGCCGTCGTACTACCCGATCCTGATCGACCTGGGCGCCTACACGATCGTGACGATCGCTTTGCTCGCCGTTCTGGCGTCTCGTCGCGTCGTCGCAATGATCGCATGCGTGGTTGCCGCCCTCAGTCGCGAGTATGCGATCGCGGTCGCGGCGTTTGGCGTCGTCCGCGACCTGCGTCGACGCACGCCGTTGCGGACAATCCTCGGGACGTACGCTCCCGCATTCGTCGCATGGGCCGGCATCCGCGTGATCGTGCAATACGTCTGGGAGGGCAAAGGACAGCTGCGGCAAGCGGACTGGCTGAAGAACAACGCACACCTGTGGAACGACCCGTTCTTCGCGGGCCTCTTCGTCTATTTCCTGCTGACGGTCGGCGGCGGTATCGGGATTCTGCTGGCGGCCGATGCGCGACGTGCCGGACGCTTTCTGCGGACCGAACCGGAGTGGCTGGCGTTTCTGGTGCCGATCTCGCTCGCTGGTGCCTTCGGCGGACCCGAGATGTGGCGTTATCTGGCGTGCCTCGCTCCGGCACTGGTCGTGTTGTTGACTGTCGTCTCGCGCGATTGGTCACGCCTGGAACGCGTTGTGTTTTTCGGCGCCGGCGCGGTGCTGACGATGTTCACGCAGCGCCCGTTCGCGACGGTCACGCTCTCGAGCTATTTCGTGGAATGGTTTCCGTACTACGTCGCACAGCATGATGTGTCGGCGGTGGCCCAGGTTCCGCTGATGCCGTCATGGGGATGGCGATTCGTCACAGTCCTGTTGGCGTGCTGGGCGCTTGCCGCAGTGGCAGCGCCGAAAGGTCGAGCGCCTAACATAGCCGGGCCCGACCTGCGGTAACGTACAATTCAACGTTTCCATGATTACGACTGAGCTGTCCTCACGAGGCGTCAGTGCCTTGTCGGTTCCTTCTGTCATTCCGAACCAGATTGGTGGGCAGGACGCGCCCGCGGCCAGCGGCCAGACCTTCACGAAATTCAATCCGGCAACCGGCGAACCCATCTGTCAGGTGACGCGTTCCTTCGCCGCTGACGTCGAGCGCGCGGTCGCGCTCGCTCGGGCCAGCCAACCGGCATGGGCGGCGACGACCGTCGTGAAGCGCGGCGACATCCTCCGGCAGATTGCGCTGCTCATGCGAGAGCGCAAACAGGAAATCGCCGAGCTCGTCGCGCTCGAGACGGGCAAGTCGCGCAAGGACGCGATGGGCGAGACCGATGCCGCGATCGAGATGGGGTTCTTCGTCGCCGGAGAGGGCCGGCGCTTCTACGGTCAGACCACGACGAGCGCGGTTCCCAACAAGTCGGCGATGGTGATGCGTCAGCCGCTTGGTGTGGCCGGACTCATCATCGCGGCGAACACGCCAATCGCGAACGTCGCGTGGAAAGCGTTCCCGGCTCTGCTCTGCGGCAACGCCGCGATCATGAAGGCAGCGGAGGACACGCCGCTGTCGGCATGGGCGTTCGGAGTCCTGGCGCGCGAGGCGGGCGTGCCGGACGGTGTTTACAGCACGCTGCACGGGTTCGGCGAAGAGGCCGGTGCGCCACTGGTCGAACATCGCGACGTCGACGTCATCAGCTTCACCGGTTCGTGCGAGGTCGGCCGCTGGATCGCGGAAACGACCGGAAGGCGTCTCGCGAAGACCTGCCTCGAGCTGGGAGGCAAGAACCCGCTCATCGTCTGTGACGATGCGGATTTGAAGAATGCGGTGACGTGGACCGTGGGGTCCGCGTTCAGCAATGCCGGACAACGATGCGCCGCCGGCAGCCGGATCATCGTCTTCGATGCGGTCTACGAGCAGTTCAAGTCGATGCTGCTGGAGGCGACGGGTCGCCTGAAAGTGGGCACCGCCGACACCGATGACTTCGGTCCGGTCATCAACGAGCAGCAGCTGACCAGCATGCTCGCGTCGGTGGATCGCGCAAAGGCGGCGGGCGCCGCAGTGCTCACCGGCGGCCATCGGATGACCGGCGCGTCGTACGGGAACGGCTACTTCGTGGCGCCGACGATCGTCGAGCACGTCGGATCGAACGACGAGATCTCGCGCAGCGAGCTGTTCGGGCCGATTACGTGCCTCTATCGCGTCCGCGATTTCGAAGAGGCCGTCGCGCTCGCCAACGACACCCCCTTCGGTCTCACGGCTTCCATTCACACGCGCAACATCAATCGCGCGATGACCTTCCTCGGGCGCATCCAGACCGGCGTCGCCGTCGTCAATGGCGGGACATACGGCAGCGAGCCGCATATGCCGTTTGGAGGCTTGAAGCAGTCGGGCAACGGCTGGCGGGAAGCGGGCACGCAGGCGCTCGACGTCTACTCGGACCTGAAGACCATCTACATCAATCACGATCCGGGCGCCGTGTAGAACCATGTCGTTCACGCGTCAGGGTGCTGGGTTCTCGGGAACAGAGCAGTGAGAATGACCGAGTCGGTTCGCGCCGTCGCGCTCATTCCGGCGCGGCACGGCTCCAAGCGGGTGCCTGGAAAGAACGTGCGCGTCCTCAACGGGCATCCCATGCTCGCCTACACGATCCTTCCCGCGATCGAGAGCGGCGTCTTCGATTCCGTCATCGTGTCCACGGATTCCGCGGAGATTGCGGACGTGGCGCGGTATTACGGTGCCGAGGTCCCGTTTCTCCGACCCGCAGAGTTCGCGGGTGACACGTCGCCGGACATCGAGTGGCTCGAGCACGCGCTGATCGAGTTTCGGCGTCAGGGCCGCGCCTGGGATGCGTTCAGCCTGCTGCGGCCGACGAGTCCGTTTCGGACCGTCGACACGATCCGCCGCGCCTGGGCACGGTTCACGGCTCAGGAGGGCGTCGACTCGCTGCGCGCGGTCGAGAAATGCGCGCAGCATCCCGGCAAGATGTGGGTGGTCCGCGGCGATCGGATGTTTCCGCTCCTGCCGTTCGGCGATCCGCCGTGGCACAGCACGCCGTATCAGGCGCTTCCCCCGGTCTACGTGCAGAATGCGTCGCTCGAGATCGCATGGACGCGCGTCGTGTTCGAGCGGCGCTCGATTGCCGGCGACGTGGTCGTGCCGTTTCTGACCGAGGGTTACGAGGGATTTGACATCAACGATCCGTACGACTGGATGGTCGCGGAAAGGATCCTGGCGGATGGCGTCGTGGCGCTGCCGGCGGTGACGCAGACGCCGTTTCAGATGGTGAATACGTGAGAACCTGATAACTCCCAACGCCCAACACTCTTATGCTTGTTCCAACTCCCAAGCACTACGACTCTTGTTTGGGAGTTGGTCATGCGTCAGTCGTTGGGAGTTGGAAGTTGTCTGGGAACTGGGTTGTGAATGGGTGATCTACAGACAGACCAGGGAGAAAGTCTCGAGCTGCGCTACGTGCCGGTGAGCGAGTTCCGGCGGCTGCTCGACGCCGACGTGCCGGCCGTCGTACGCGCGGAGGCTTTTGCGGCGCTCGCGCGCATCAACGTGCTCTACATGATCGCCGGCGCATGGTCGGGACACATCGGCACCAGCTTCAGCTCGCTCGAGATCATGAGCTGGTTGTTCCTGAACGAGATTCGTGATCTCGACAAGGGACCGGACGGCAGCGACATCTTCTTTTCTTCGAAGGGGCACGACGCGCCGGCACTCTACAACGTGCTGATCGGGCTGGGTCTGCTGCCTGCGGAGAAACTGCACGAGCTGCGACGACTGCATGGCCTCCCCGGTCATCCGCACGTGGAAACGCCGTACGTGCAGGCGAACACCGGCTCCCTCGGCATGGGCATCTCGAAGGCGAAGGGGATGGCCATCGTGAATCGCCTGACCGCTCGGCCGCGGCGCATCTTCGTGTTGACCGGTGACGGCGAGTTGCAGGAAGGGCAGTTCTGGGAGTCGCTCGCGTCCGGTGCGGCGCGCGGACTCGGCGAGATCGTCGCGATCATCGACCACAACAAGATTCAATCGGACACGTGGGTCGAGCGCGTCAGCGGTCTTGGCGATCTCGAAGCCAAGCTGAAGGCGTTCGGCTGGCATGTGTCGCGCTGCGATGGCCACGACGTGGCGGCGCTCGAGCGAACGTTCCGATCGCTCGACGCCATCACCGATCGACCGAAGGCGATCATCGCCGACACGGTGAAGGGCAGCGGCGTCAGCTTCATGGAAGGACCATCCACGAAGGACGGCGAGCTGTATCTCTATCACTCCGGCGCCCCTGGCGAGCAGCAGTACACGGCTGGCCTGGAGGAGCTGCTCGCGACCGCAGGTGATCGGTTCGCGCGTCTCGGTCTTGGCGAGCTGTACACCGAGATGCGTGTGCGGAACCCGCGTCGCGAAGCACGTCACACCGACAACCTGATCGCGGGCTACGAGCGCGCGCTCCTGGCGCAGGCGGAACGGCACCGCGAACTGATCGTGCTCGACGCGGACTTGATCAAGGACTGCGGCCTCATCACATTCGCAAAGACGTTTCCGCAGCGTTTCGTCGAATGCGGGATCGCCGAACAGGACATGGTCTCCATGGCCGCGGGCATGGCACGGCGCCGTGCACTGCCGGTCGTGCACTCGTTCGCGTGCTTCCTCTCGGCGCGCCCCAACGAGCAGATCTACAACCAGTGCAGCGAGTCGACCAAGGTGATCTACGTGGCGTCGCTCGCGGGTCTGTTGCCCGGAGGACCCGGTCACTCGCATCAGTCGGTGCGCGATATCTCCGCGCTCGGCGCGGTGCCGAAGCTCGCGCTCGTCGAACCCTCCAGCGAACTGGAAGTGCAGGCGGTGTTCGACTATCTCGTCAACGAGCACGATCAGAGCGCGTATCTGCGACTCGTCTCGGTCAAGTGGCCGCTCCCATTCGAGTACCGGGCGGATCATGCAGTCGAGGAGGGTAAAGGCTGGATCGTGCGTGACGGCAGCGACGTCGTCATCTTCGCCTACGGTCCATGGCTGCTGTCGAATGCCTTCGAGGCGGCTCAGGAAATCGAACAATCGGCTGGCGCGACGATTCGATTGATCAACCTGCCGTGGCTGAATCGTGTGAATCGCGAATGGCTGAAGCAGGCGATCGGCGGCTGCCGCTCGATCGTCACGCTCGACAACCATTACGTGCACGGCGGACAGGGCGACATGATCGCCGCCGCGGTTGCGGAGCTCGGGCTCGAGCCCACCGCTCATGTCACGCGCATCGGGGTGACCGAGCTGCCGGAATGCGGGACCAACGATGAAGTCCTCGCCTATCACGGCCTCGACGTCCCCGGGCTCGTGAAACATATCCGGGCTGCGGTGCCTCAGCTGGCATGATCGTCCTCTTCTGGGATATCGACGGCACGCTGCTGACGACGGGTAAGGCGGGTGTCCCGGCATGGGAAGCTGCCGTGCGCGAGGTCACCGGTCGCGACTTCGAGCTGGACTCCATTCGCGTCCCGGGTCTGACGGACTTCCAGATCGCCGTGCAGACGTTCGCGCGGCTCGGGGTGGAGGCCGACGATGAGACGCTGCACCGGATGGTTCGACGGTACGAGGAATTGCTCCCGTCATATCTGCCGCTGAAACAGGGGCGCGTGCTGCCACACGTCCGTGAGATTCTGGAGGCGCTGCGCGATCGATCCGACGTACGCTCGTATCTGCTGACCGGCAACACGCGCGGCGGGGCGCGCGCGAAGCTGACGCATTACGATTTGTTCAAGTACTTTCCGGATGGGGCGTTCGCCGAGGATGGGCAGAAGCGCGCGACGATTGCGGCGCGCGCGCTGGACCTCGCGCGCCGTGCCAGCCCGATCGTGGAGGACCGTTTGTACGTGATTGGCGACACGCCGCACGATATCGAGTGTGCCGAGGCGATCGGGGCGCGCACGATCGCCGTGGCGACGGGTGGCTATTCAGTCGGGGAGCTGCAGACGCATCGCCCGTGGCAACTCTTCGAGGAGCTTCCGCCAGTTGATCGGTTCCTGGAATTGATCCAGCGTCCGCCTGAAGGCGTACCCGGCGAGCGCGATGGCCGCTCCGTGGCCGCCGAACACTGCGTGGGCGAATGAAGCACGGGATCCGTCGCTTTCCGACGCTGTGGCGGGCAACGCGGCTCGTGCGTCGCTGGTACCACGCGCGCGCGAACGCCTACCCGGATTGGCGGCCCCTGGTTGAATCCGATCGCGCCAGATGGGCGTCGGCTCGTACCGCGGCGCAAGGCGGGCCGCGTGTGCTGATGGCCACGGCAATCGGCTCCTACGCACACGGCATCGCGCTCGAAAGCGCGCTCGCGGCGGCCCTGACGTTCCGCGGCGCCGAAGTGCACGCGCTGCTCTGCGACGGCGCGATGACGGCGTGCGCCGAGTGTGACGCATCGCTCTATCCCGACATCGCGACCTTTGCCGCGCAGGGCCCCTCGCGCGATCTGTGCCGCGACTGCACGTGGCCGGCCGAACGCGTCTACGCTCAGCTCGGCTTGAAGGTTCACCGCTACTCCGACTGGTTGACACCAGAGGATCGCGCTGAAGCGCGACGCCTGGCGGCGACCGTGCCCGCACCCGGGATCCCGAGCTTCGCGCTCGAGGGTGTGGCGATCGGTGAACACGCCAAGGCCGGCGCGCTGCGCTTTTTCGCCAGCGGCTCATTGGACGAGGAGCAGCATGGCGAGATCGTGCTGCGACGCTACTTCGAGGCGGCGCTCCTCACCGCGTTTGCCACGCGGCGCCTGCTGCGCTCGGTCGGCTTCACCGCCGCGGTGTTCACACACGGCATCTACGTTCCCTGGGGCATCGTCGGAGCGGTGGCGCGCCAGGAAGGCGTGCACGTGTCGACGTGGAACGTTGCCTACCGGAAGCGCCGGTTCATCTTCAGCCACGACGACACGTACCATCACACGCTGATGCACGAGCCGCTGGAGCACTGGGAAGACCTGCCCCTTCCGGCCGCACAGGAACGCGAGCTGCTCCAGTACCTCTCCAGCCGTCGTGATGGCGTGTTCGACTGGATCGTCTTCCATCGGCCCAACCGCCAGACGCCGCAGGACATTGCGCGGCGACTCGGGCTCGACGGATCGAAACCGGTGATCGGCCTGTTGACCAGCGTGACGTGGGACGCGCAGCTGCATTACCCGGCCAACGCTTTCCCGAACATGATCGAGTGGCTGGTCCAGACCTGCGAGTACTTCGCGCGGCGTCCTGACCTGCAGCTCCTGATTCGCGTGCACCCGGCCGAGATCAGCGGCTTCCCGCGATCGCGGCAGCCGATCCTCGGTGAGCTCCGCAAGCGCCTGCCGTCGCTGGCGCCGAATATCATCGTGGTGCCGCCCGACAGTGGCATGAGCACCTACGGGTTGATGTCGCTGTGCAACGCCGCGATCATCTACTCGACCAAGACCGGCGTCGAGCTGACCAGCGTGGGCATTCCGGTCATCGTTGCCGGCGAGGCGTGGATCCGCAACAAGGGGATCACGCTCGATGCGAGCTCGCCCGCGGAATACTTCCGCATCCTCGAGCGGCTGCCGTTCAGCGATCGGCTGGCGCCGTCGCAGCTGGCACGCGCGCGCCGCTATGCCTATCACTTCTTCTTCAATCGCATGATCCCGCTCCCGTTCATCGAACCGAAAGCAGGATTTCCCATCTACCGTCTGAAACTGACCGCGCTCGAGCAGCTCCTGCCCGGTCAATCGGAGGGACTGGATACAATCTGCAGTGGCATTCTCAGCCGGCAGCCTTTCGTCCTCCGGCAGCCACACATGGAGTCGCCGCACCTGGTCACGTCCTGACACGTGATTCCGCTGATTGCGTTCATCGCCGCCACGCTCAGCTCGGTGGCGCTCGGCAGCGTCGTGCGCCGGGCGGCTCCGGCCGCTGGCGCCGTAGTCCCCCCTCGCCCCGATCGCTGGCACAGCTCGCCCACACCGTCGATGGGCGGCATCGCGATCGCCGGGGCAACCCTGATCGGATTCGTCGTCGTGGTCGCGCAACCGGCGCTCAACGACGGCGTCGCGCCATGGGTGTCGGTGCTCACCGCGTCGCTCGCCATGTTCGCGGTCGGCATCTTCGACGACCGGCTGCAGCTGTCGCCGCTCGCGAAGCTGGTCGCCTCGCTGGCCACGGGTGCCTTCCTCGTCTTCGCGCTGTCGGGCGCCGACCCGGACGACGCGTTTCCGTCGCTGTACACGCTGACTGCAACCGTGTGGTTCGCGGGCATCTGTCACGCGATGAATCTGCTCGACAACATGGACGGTCTGGCTGCCGGTGTGGCGGCGATTGCGGCGTTGTTCTTCGCCGCGCTGCTCGGCAACGCGCTGGGCGCGCCGATCGTGATCCTGCTGGCCGCGTTGGCGGGCGCACTCCTCGGCTTCCTCTACTGGAATCGGCCGCCGGCACGCTTGTTCATGGGCGACTGCGGCAGCCTGTTCATCGGCGCGACGCTGGCGGGCGCATCGCTCGTCCCGGTCTTTCACAGCAGGATTGCGTTCATCAGTCCATCCGTGATCGCGGCGCTGATCCTCGTGGTGCCGTTGTTCGACACCGGATTCGTCCTCGTGCTGCGCAGGCTCGCCGGACGACGGGCGACGAAGGGCGGGACCGATCACGTGTCGCACCGGCTGGTGTCGCTCGGGTTTTCCGAGCGCAGCGCCGTGAGGATCCTCTATTTCCTCGGGCTCGTCGGGGGCGTCACGGCGTGGGTGCTGGTCGCGGGCAGCGGCGTGGAACCGATGGTTCCACTGGTGGCGACGTTCGGTGTCGTCGTGATCCTGATCGGCATCTATCTCGCGCGCGTACCCGCCTACAACGCCGAGGACTTCGTTGCGCTGCAGAAGTCGTCGTTCGCGCCGTTCCTGAAGGACCTCGCGTTCAGGTATCACGCCGGGCAGGTGCTGCTCGACCTCGTGCTGATCACGGTGTGCTACTACGTGGCGTACCGTCTGCGGTTCGAGGGACAACGTCTCGACATCTTTCTCGCCTATTTCACCGCGACGCTGCCGGTCGTGCTCGCATGCAAGCTGGTGTCGCTCTATCAATCCGGCCTGTATCAGCGATCGTGGGACACGTTCGGTCTTCGCGATCTGACGGTCGTGCTGCGCGGCGTCGGCCTCGGATCGCTGTTGTCGGTGGTTGCGCTCTATTACCTCTACCGCGGCGTTGGCCAGTCGCGCCTGGTCGTCGTCCTCGACGCATTTCTGCTCACCGCCGCCGTCGTGGCGACGCGCGTGTCGTTCCGCGCCATGAACCTCGTGGCCGCCACACGCAGCAAGCGCAGTCGTCGCGTGCTGGTCTATGGCGCCGGCGCGTTCGGACAGCTGCTCATTCGGGAAATGCGCGCCAACCCGGAATGGCGCATGAATCCGGTGGCGTTCATCGACGATGATCCGACGAAGCTGCATCGCTGGATCGTCGGTGTGCCGGTGCGCGGCGCATTCGATCGGTTCGAGGAGACGCTGCGTCGGTATTCGGTCGACGAAGTGGTCCTGAGCAGTCCGGCCATCAACGGCCCGGTGGAGCTGCGCATTCGCGAGATCTGCACGCAGCGGCAGTTGAAGGTGCGAAGGCTGTATATGGAGATTCGGTGAGCTCCCAACTGCCAACTTCCAACTCCCAACGACTGACGCTCCTCCAACTCCCAACGCGGACCCAAGGCCCTTGGGAGTTGGCGCGGACGAAAGAGGGTT
>Ga0111539_10006710_pt1 | contig 14819 bp, 8 predicted proteins | sample RhiMethybrSRZTD1_FD_79667 | JGI IMG/M metagenome (GOLD analysis project Ga0111539, IMG submission 79667) | Populus rhizosphere microbial communities from Tennessee, USA - Rhizosphere MetaG P. TD hybrid SRZTD1 (version 2) (version 2) | ecosystem: Host-associated > Plants > Roots > Rhizosphere >... | reverse complement strand
GGGCCGCTGGAGATCTACGCGTTCTGCGACGGAGACCTCGTGGTCACGCGCGGCTGGCTGCGCGAGATGGTGCATCCCATCGCCGCCGGCGAGAGCGACGGCTCCACCAGCTTTCACTTCGTGGAATCGCCGGAGCGCAGCGTACTGGGCGCGCTTCACGGAATGGCCGAGACGTGGCAATCGCTTGCGGCGCTCTTGTGCCGCGGCGCGGCTTGGGGAGGATCGATGGCGATTCGCCGCCGCGTATTCCACCAAGTGCGTCTCGCCGACGTGTGGCGAGAAACGGTCGTCGACGACATGACCATGTCGAAGGTGATCAAAGCCCAGCGCGTGCGCGTCGCCGCGGTGCCGCAATTCCTGGTGACCTCGAAGTCGGAGATCACGAGCTATCGCGGATTCGTGCGCTGGCTCGGACGGCAATTCTTCTTCGTGAAGATCTATTCGCCGTTCTGGTACGGGATGATGGGCGCGCAGATGATGCTGAACTGCATCACGCTAACGTTCGCATCGTTTCATCTCACGTCGCTGCTCATCGAGGGATCCTGGCCGGCCGGCCCGGCGGCGGGCATTGCCACGGCGGTCGCGGCCGCGGGCGTGGTGGCGTCGTTCTACTTCTCCCGATTTCTGATCCCCGAAAGGCCGCCGTTCCGCGCCTGGGTGGGTGCGGCGCTCTTGGTGAATGCGGCGAGCTTCCTGGCGTGCGCTGATGCCACACTGCGGCGGCGCCAGCTGACTTGGAGCGACTTCACGTATTTCTTGGAGCGGGACGGCCGCGTGGCGCGCATCGTCGGCTCCCGCCTAGCGACGAGCCCGCCCACCCCCGATGCGGAGCCCGAACGCGCCATCGCCTAGTTGAGTCGCGTCTCGGAAGTCGTTGCGCAAGCCCAGATTCCGGTGTCTCTCGTCTCGCGATGCGTTCCTCGGCGCGGCAGCGGCTCGCCGAGAGACACCAGAATCTGGGGGTTGGTGAAGCGACGACTCCGAGACGGGACATTGAATTTGGTGCCGGAGGCCGGAATCGAACCGGCATGAACCGAAGTTCGGCGGATTTTGAGTCCGCTGCGTCTACCAATTTCACCACTCCGGCACACTTCCCGAGTACATCACGCCGGGACTTGCGTCAAGCCGCCCTGCGTGCGCTCGCCTCCCATCTGCGGACTGCACGCACTTGACCCAAGCGCGCGACGCCCTTACCCTGCGCAGGCTTTTCGCGGAAATGGGGCTGTAGCTCAGTTGGGAGAGCACTTGACTGGCAGTCAAGGGGTCAGGGGTTCGATTCCCCTCAGCTCCACCACTCCTTGCTCGATGGCGCGTTCCCTCGAGGGACGCGCGCCTCCCGCCCGCGCCGCTGCTCGTGCCCCCGCGGGCACTCTTCCCTATTGTCTCGAGATCGTTTTGCTCTTCTTCGGATTGTCCGCGCAGCGCAAGAGACCCTGCTGGATCGCTTCGTCTCCCGGATGAAGCCGGTTTGCTTCTTGAAGCTCGCTGCACGCGCGCTGCACATCGCCGGCCTGCAACAGCGCGAACCCCAAGTTGCGGCGCGCGGCGAAATCTTGCGGGTCTTCTTCGACGAGCGCGGCGAACTCACGAATCGCTCGCGCCGTGTCCCCGCGCCGCGCGTGCAGAATCGCGAGATTGCTGCGCAGCTCGCGGTCGTGCGGAAAGGCGCGCGTCGCCAGCTCGAGCTGTTGCGCGGCTTCGTCGATGAGCCCCTTCCCTTCCAACGCGACGACGAGCTCGATCGCGACGTCACGCTGGCTCGGATTCAAGCGCAGCGACTCCTCGTAGTGCTCCCGCGTCGCCTCGAAGTCCCCACGCTGTGATGCAAGAAAACCCAGATAGCGATGGGCGCGCGGATTCCACGGGTCCATCTGCAATGCCCGGCGAAAGTCGCCCTCCGCCTGCTCGAAATCTTGGCGATTGAGAGCACCCACGCCGCGCGAAACGATCGCCCCCGCAGCCAATCCCGGAGCCGATTCCTTCACGACCGGCGCCATGAGGTTCTCCGTCGGCGCCAGATCGTCGGTGAGGATCGCACCATTCGTGCGCCGGCGAATGTGCGCCAGCTCTTCGTCGGTGAGCGCGTGCAGTCCGTTCTCTTCGGGATGCGCGCGCACCACCCGGCCCCAATCGAATTCTTTCTGCGACGCGAACAGAATGAACGTCTCGCGCGGATTCGCGCGCAGGCTGGCCGCGGTTCCTTCAAAGAACACGCTCACGACGGGAAACGCCTCGTCCAGCGTGTTCACCATCGCGCTCAGGAAGAGTCCCTGGCGAAAGGAATCGATCGCGTTGATGAGATACGCGCCGTCCGGTTTCAGGAGCGCGGCGATCTGGCGATTGAATTCCACGGTGGTGAGCTGATAAGGCACCGAATAATCGTTGAACGCGTCGAGATAGATGAGATCGTAGAGTGGCGGCGCGCGTCCCAGCGCCTTCTCTTCCCCGAGACGATTCACGAAAACGCGCCCGTCCAGCGCATGCGTGACGATGGCGGAGCCGGGCGGCAGGCCGAACACCTCTCGAGCCACGCGCGTCAGCGCGGGATCGATCTCCACGACATCGATCCTGCTTTGCGGCCAATGCCGTTCCAAGTAGCGCGGGAACAAATACGCGCCACCGCCGATGGTGAGCGTTTGCAGCGCGGACGGCTCGGGACGCACCACGTGCGAGAGCACCTGGAAGATGCGCAGGTAGCGATCCTCGAAGGCATCCGGCTTTTCCGGGTCGTAGGTGTTGTGCATCATCTTGTCGAGCAGGAGATGCAGCTTTTGCGACTCGCCGTCGCGGCTCGAGAGCACGCGAATGTCGCAGTACTCGCTCTCGATCTCGCGCACGAGATCGGGACCGGCGATCTCGCGCAAACGCAGAAACGCTCCGGCTTCGTGGGCCCACGGCCAGGGTCCCAATTGAATCACTCCGGCCAAGAGCACGAGCCCCGCCCACGACCAACGCAGCCAAGATCCGGTGGCGATGAGCAGCGAGGCCGCGGCGAGCACGGCGGCGACCGACCACACCACTTTCGCCGTTCCGAACGACGGGATGAACCAATAGCCGGTGAGAAACGTCCCCAAAAGACTGCCGATCACTCCCCATGCGTAGACGCTTCCCAATGTTCTTCCCGGCAAATGTCCTTGATCGAGCGCCATCTTTCCGCCGACTGGAGAGATCGCGCCCAAGATCATCGAGGGAAGAAAGAACACAGCACCCACGTGCAGGGAGACGCGCAAAGGCCAGCTCAACGTCCAGAGCTGCACCCAATCGGCGATCACGCGATTCACCGGCGGAATCGAAAGCGAGACCAAGGATGCGAGAAAGAACAAGAACGCGAGCACGTGCGCGGGAGATCGACGGTCCGCGACTCTTCCCCCCAAATAATTTCCCGCCGCGAGCCCGGCCAGGATCACGCCGATCACCGACGTCCACGTGTAGATGGAGGACCCGAGGCTTCGCGCAATGAGACGGCCGGCGACGAGCTCGACGACCATGACGCAAAAGCTGGAGAGAAAAACCGCGGCAAACGGTGTGAGCGGGGACATCACGAGCCGCCAGGCTCGTCCTTCTGATCTTGTTCTTTGCCCTCTTCCGGTTTGGCGGCGTCCTTCGCGTCCGGGTGCTTTTTCGCGGAGTCGGGGCCCACGTCTTCTTTCGAACGCAGCAAATCTTCCAGATCTTCGATGCGATCGCGCAGCTTGCGCTTCTCCGTCAAGGTGAGCCAACCGGCGTTGCGCGCTTCACGCAGCGCTGCGATCGCTCCCTCCAAATCGCCCGCGTCCTCGCGCAGGTGGGAAAGACGCATGCGAAAACGAGCATCGCGCGTGCGGCCTTCGAGAAGCTTCTTGGCGATTTCTTCCGCTTCCTCGCGGCGCTCGGAATAAATGAGCCTCATATGCAGCTCTTCGGAAAGCCACGATCCCTGGCCCGCTTCCGCCATGTCTTCCACGATCTCGATGGCTTCAGCGTTCTTCCCGACTTTTTGAAACGCGAACGCGCGAGCCAAGGACAAACCCGGCGAGGCCGGCGAAGCACCTTCCGTCCAGGCGATCACCGCACCCGGATTCCCGGAAATCGCATGCGTCAACGCCATGAGCAAACGCCGTGGATCGGCCGGCGGCATCGAATCGCGATCGGCGACGATCGTGAAATACGGAAGATCTCCTTCGATCAAATCTTCGCCGGCGCTGAACACGTTGACGTCCCACGAGATCGGCTCGAATCCGGGATCGGGCGTTTGGCCGCGATCGACCCAGGCGCGCATCAATCTCTGGCGAAACGGCGCGAAGTCGGGGATCGCTTCCGCGGCAGAGCGCAAGAGGAACACTCCTTCCTCCGTGCGACGCTCGCGCAAATCGATGTCGCCCAGATTGACCATCGCCAGCGCATCGGCGAGCTCGCCGCGCAGCAACCCGGCCAATTCCTCTTTCGCTTCCGAGGAATTTCCCGCTTCGTCGGCGAGCTGCGCCATCAAGAGCTTGGCCGGAATGTCCAAGTACGGCGCCGTCCTTACCAAGGCCACGAGCTTTTCTTTCGACTCTTGCGTCCGCTCCAGCTCGCGCAACGCAATCGCCCCATCGAGGAGCGCCCACGGCGCGTTCCACTCCATCAAGGCCCGCTCGTCCTCGATAACGCGAATCGCACGCGCGCCGCGCCGCCGTGCCACTTGGGCTTTGCCATAGTGCGCGAGCGCCTTGAGGCGCGGGTCTTTGCTCTCGCGCAAGAGCTCGTCGAACAGCACATCGGCTTGATCGATTTGTCCCAGCACGAGCCGCGTGTTCGCCTCGAGGAGTTGGCGTTCGGAATCGAATGGACTGGTGGTGTTCTCCAGCCGCGAGCTTTCGAGCGCCGCCAGCGCCGCGTGGAAGCGGCCCGCCATCGAAAGGGAGCGCGCGCGCAGAAAACCGATCGCCGCCGGCGAAGCGCGTTCTTGCGCCCAGACCAAGAGCTCGTCGGCGCGATCGAAGTCGCCGCGGTCGAGCATCATCTCGTGCAGCTCTTCGACCGCCGGCTCGGCCCACACCGAATCCTCGGTCGCCGCACGATAGGCGGACTCAGAGCCCACCCGATCTCCTTGCGCTTTCAAGATGCGCGCTTCCAACAGTCGCAATGCGCCCAGGTCCGGCGACGGCGGTTGTTTGCTGATCTCGCGGCGTACGAGATCGAGGCCGGCGGAAAAATCTCCCTTGATGAGCGCACCGCGAACCGCATCGGGTGCCAAAGGCGAGATGTCCTGCGTCTCGGGCGTCTCGGGCTTCTCGGGCGTCTCGGCGGCGAAGGCAGCGCGGAGCGCAGTGATGGAGATCAACGCGACACCCAGGAAAAGGGCGCCCAGCTTCCGCCGGACCCGGCCCGGGCGATCGGCGCGCATCGCATGCCTCATGGGCGTTCCCCGAAAAAAGAGTTCCGCATTGTCCTGGGAGCCTCCGAGGGTGTAAAGGCACTTCGGCTGATCACACGGGGGACGCCATTCGCACCAGCTACCTCTCCACCGGCGCAGGTCTTGGAGGAATGTTCGGCGCAGCGGCCGGGCTTGCGGAGATCTTCGTGAGCCGCGCCTCGACTCCCCTGCGCATCCCTTTTCTGATCGGCGCGGATGGGCTCTTGGGAATGGCGCTGGGGATTCTCCTGGCCGCCGCTTTCGCCCATCTTCGCAAGAAACAAGGCGAAGAGGTTGCCCTGGCGAGCGTTGTCTGGGCACTCGTCGCTTTGGGATTGGCCGCCTTCCTGGGCATCGTGGCCAATCGAATCCTCCTGCGCGGCGCCCCCATCCTGAGCAAGAAGAGCCTCGCGCTCGACGCCGTGGCGCTTCTCATCGCCGCGGCGCTCGGCGCTCTTCTCGCGCGCGCGGTCCGCGGCTGGTTTCATCAGCGCGCGGGGCTGCGCTTGGTGAGCATTCCCGCCGTCTTCGCGGTTGCCGCGCTCTTTGCGGCGGGAGCATGGGCCCCGAGACTCTGGTCCAGGCCGCGGTCCGCGAACAATGTTCCCGCTTCGATCATTCTGGTCTCCATCGATACGCTGCGCCCCGATCATCTTTCCACGGGAGGAGATCCGCGCGGCACCTCACCTTATCTCGACCGTTGGATCCGCCAAGGGGCTTACTGCTTCGAAGCCACCACCCCCTCGCCGGGCTCGGCTCCCTCGCACGCTTCGCTGCTCACGTCGCGATACCCCGTATCGAACGGTGTGTTCACGAACTTCACGATCCTCGACGACCGCGTGACCACCTGGGCCGAAACATTGCGCCGCCGCGGATATCGGACCGCGGGCTTCGTCACGAATACGTTTCTGGGCGCTCGTTTCGGATTCGATCAAGGATTCGATCTCTACGTGGAATCGGGAGCCGTCGAGCGCGCCTATGTGGCCAGTCCTGCGGTGCTCGCTCGTTCTCTCGCTGTCGTGCGCATTCTCGACCGGCTGCGGCAATACTTCGTTCCCGGATACGATCCCAGCTTCGAAACTGCGCTCGAATTCCTCCAAGAAGCGCGGGAGCCGCTCTTCCTCTTCGTGCACATCATGGATGTGCACTCGCCCTACGCGCCGCCGCATCCGTACGGTCCCCGCTTCGGAGCGAGCCCGCGCGGCACGCAGTCGCAGAATGATGCCGCCCCGCGCAAGCGCAATCGTTTCGGATGGCGGCCTTCGGAAGAAGCGTATGCCGCTGAGGTGCGCTTCGCCGATTCCAAGATGGGCCGGCTTCGGCGCGCGCTCGAGCGGCGCAATCTCCTGGATCGCGCCGCAGTCGTGCTGACTTCCGATCACGGGGAAAACCTCACCGATCACGAGCCGCACTTCTCGCATGGGCGAACGATGTATGACGCCACGCTGCGGGTCCTGTCCGCGTTTGCCGGGCCGGGCATTCCGCAGGGTGCGTTGTGGAGCGGCCGCGTCGAGAGCCTCGACGTTCCGCCCACGGTCGCGCGCATCACTTCCACGCCAGTCGAGCCGGAATGGGAAGGGCGATGCCTTCTCGATGCGCACGCCCCGGCGAGCGACAACATGGGCGACGCTCGCAGCGCGACGCCCGCACCGCGTGAGGCTCCCGCCGTTGCGCAGCTGCAGCGCGACTTCGCGCTGCGCAGCCCGCAAGAAAAGGTGATTCTGCACGAGGACGGCACAGTGGAGCGCTTCGCCCTCCTGGCCGATCCCGGCGAAACCCGCTCTCTTCCTTCGAGCACGGAGCAGATCGACGTCACGCGTGCGTATCTCGCCGAGTGGATGAAAAAGCATGCGACCGAGCTGTACACGCGCTCGCCGCGCGCCGTCCGGCCGGAAGAGCTCTCCACGGAAGTCTTGGAAAAGCTGCGCTCGCTCGGCTACATCGATTAGCGCGTGCGCACTGCACGGCGCTCGAAACGCAGCGCACCTTCCCCGCGCCAGAAATAGACTCCCGGAGCAGCCGGCTGCCCCGCGCCATCGCGCCCGTCCCATTCCAAACGCCGCGCCGCGGACGAAACGTCGCCGTGGAAGATTTCGCGCACCAGGCTGCCGCGCACGTCGTACACGCGCACGCGCAAGGGTCCGGCGCGCGCCACGGTGACGCTCAGAAACTGCACTCCCTTGGAGGGCTGCGGATAGATGCGGCCCACGACATCGGTGGGACCGAGCGATGCAACGTCCGTCGGATCGGGCGTGCCGCCGATGTGCAGCAATTGGTCCGCAGTCACATTCCAGCGGCGCTGCGTTTCCCCGTTCGGCCACTCGATGACCAGGCTGTCGACGATCGCATGCTGTCCCAAACCGAAGTGCAGCTCGGCCGGTCCCTGAAATCCTCGCCAGGAATCCGCGCGGGCACGCTGGTGCACGACGAGCTCGCCCGCATAGGCCGTCACGCGCGTGCCGACGAACGTGTGTCCCAGCGACGGATTCTCCAAGTCGACGCGCAGCCAATGGCCCGTCGCACCATCGTTGCGGTAATACAGTGACGGCGCGCCCAAGCTCGTGAAGGCGGGGCCGGTCCCCTCCTGCAGAAACAGATCGAGATCGCCGTCCTGATCGAAGTCGGCCCACACGCCGCCGTCGGACATGTGATCGGGAACGCCGGGCACTTCCCCATCGACCGCAACGAATACGCTCCCATCGTTGCGCCACAAACGATCCGCTTCGTTTCCGGTTTGAATCGTTCCCTTGTTCACGAGATGCAAGTCCAAATCGCCGTCATTGTCGTAGTCGACGAACTGGACTTGGCGCGGATTCAACGAAGGTGTGAATCCATAGGACGCGGTCACTTCCGAGAACACGCCGCCGTCGTTCTGGTAGAGATGGATCATTCCCGAGGACAGATCGGGCTGCTCGAGCTGCGCCGCGACGATCTCGGCAAAGGGCCCGATGGAATCGAGCTGCCCGGTGAAATTGCCGTACGCGCCGGGCGGTGCGGAAACGCGAATCTCCCACTTTCCGCCGGGTGCGTCGCGCCAACAGAAGATGCCCACGTCGACGCCGGGAGTGAAGGCCGGGGCGCCCACGTACGCGTCGGTCAAGAACACCGTGCCGCCCGTCGGATGAATTCCCGAGGGCCCCAAGAACACGAATTCGTTCGCCGCGAACCCGTTTACGCGAAAACTGGCCAGCGGATCACCGCTCGGCGTACGAAACGTCCACGCGTCCACGCCGTCTTCTCCGTAGCGATGATTCGCGAAGAACCACAGAGAATTCCCCGGTGCTTGCCAGGCGTCGGACACGCCATCCGATCCTTCGCAAATCACGAGATCGACATCGCGGTCGCCGTCGAAATCCGCGAAGTCCGCACCGGCAATGACCGGCAGCTGTCCGAACGCTTCGAACGTCGCGTCGGTAAAGTGCCCGCCGTCGTTACGCCAGAACGTGGTCGGTCGCGAGAATTCTTCGCCGCCGACCAAGAGATCGGGATCGCCGTCGTCGTCCACGTCGGCAAAGAGCGAGCCCACGGTCCCTTTGGTTTCGTCGACTCCCCATTGCGTCGCGACGTTCACGAAAGAGAGTGAACCGTCGTTTCGAAAGAGAGAGTTGGGGCTCAACGCGAGCGGCGCCTTCGAAACGTGAATGTCGAGATCGCCGTCGCCGTCGATGTCCGCGGCGGAGGCGGCGCGCCCGCGCGCGAAGGAATCGGCCAGCGCGGTTTGAAACGTCGCGGCGAAAAGCCCGTTCCCCAACGAGCGCCACAGTTCGGCGGGATCGGTTTCGCACGTGCCGCAACCGCCCTCCCCGCCGTGCAGCGAATACACCTCGGCGAATCCGTCGCCGTCGAGATCGGTACACAAGAGGCCGTGGCGGTCCGCGGAGTAGGTCACGATTTGGGGAAGCCCCCAGATCGTGAAGTTTCCGGCGCCGTCATTCGTGTGCAGGTATGCGCTGGAGAAGTGATGCCCGGAAAGAAGGTCGAGATCGCCGTCTTCGTCGGCATCGAAGGCGACGGCACCCCACGTCATGGCCGACCAGACGAGTCCGGCCTGACCGGTCGCTTCCGTAAAGAGAGGAGCACTTCGCGCCGCGGGAGAAACTACCAGGAGGAGGGCTGCGGCGAGCCGGAGGCGCGGGCAATGCATTGCATGAGCTTATCGAACGACGTCCCCCGAGTGCAATCGAGCATCGCTGCGCTCCAGAACCGTCGCGTGATGCCGATCGAGCACCCAGAAGCGATGAATGCGCAGCGCCCCCATCCGTGGCTCCATTTCCGCCCGCGGTCCCCTTCCCGGGTCGAGAATCGTGACGGTAAGGCTCGATCCGCGCAGCGTGGCGCACAGGGAGATACGGTCGTGCGCGGGATCGCAGGCCGGCAGGACTTCGTTCCACAAGATCGCGCTCGCCGCTTGCAAGACGCTCTCGCCCACACCACGCGGCACGCCGTTCTCTTCCAGGGACGTGCGCAGCGCCCGGCACAGCGGCGCCACGCTCCCTTCACGGGCCGGAGCCCGCACGGCGCGGGAAGAATTCATGATCGTCCAGCTGCGTGCGCCGATCTCCTCGAAGCGCCGGAACAAGTCCAGCGCCTCAGTGAGATCGCGGGCCCAGGGCAGGCGAACGGTGGAGTCTCCCATGGAGATCTCGGTCAAAAGATCCGCGCCGGGACCGATCGCCACGACGCCGATCCCGCGGCGCTGGATTTCTTCGGCGAGATCCAACAGCGTTCGCGCCGGCAAAGTGAAGGGCGCGCTAGCAGCAGCGAGATCGATCGCGATACCGGCCAGCCCCTCGGCCTTGCGCAGCGCACGGCGCAGCACGCCCGCCGCCCGCGCCGCATGATCTCCCCCCGGCCAGGCGAAGCTCCACACGAAGCGCCCTTCATCGCCGATCGGAATCGCCACATAGCGCGCCCGGCGAGACGTGGTCTGGCGCTCCAATTCTTTGATCCGGCCGTTCATGATTTCCTTCTGGTGAGCTGCAGAGCGGTGTTGCTCTTCGAGAATCGTCCAGATGCGGTGCGCTGCTTGAGCGTGCGCCCAGCGCGATTCGCATTCCTTGCCGGGCTTGGAGAAGTCCTTGTCCGCGTGGGGTCTTCTGACACGCCGCCAAAAGGAACTTTCGCCCCGCGCCAAGGGTCCAAGCAGGATCTCGCGCCCGTTCCGCAATTCGCGTAGAATCGCCCGTCACTTTCGTCCCGCTCCTAGGATCCCCTTCCCGAGGTACTGTTCGCATGCATCGGATCGCTCTCGCCGCGGTTCTCGGACTCGCGTTTCTGGCCCTCCCGCGCACGTCATTGGCTCAAGCCGGCGTCGTCCAATTGCGTCCTCAGGTGAAGGTCAGCTTGGCGAAGGACAATCCCGACGTGCAGACGTTGAAGCGCTCGAAGGGAGAGCTCGTGGAGTTCTATCTCTTCGTCGACGGCCCCGCGGTCCGCGGCGTGGATTTGGGAGTCGAGATCCAGGGCGGAGAATTCATCGGCTACATCCCGAACTGGGAAATCGGTGCGTGGACCCCCATGCAGGTTCCGAATCCGTATCCCGGCTCCATCGGCCAGGCTGGAGGGGAATGCTTCAATTCTCCGTGCATGTTCGGACGCGTGCTCGTTCGCGCAACGAAGCCGAATGAGAAGATCACCGTGGACGTGATTCCCTCGAAATACACGCGCCATGCGTTCGTCTTGAACTGCGACTTCAGCACGACGAATGGGCTGCACGTGTTTCCCGCGGGATTCAATACTGCGGCGCCTGCGCCCCACGACGTGGATGGCGAGGAATATCTTTCGCGCGGATGGCCGGACGCGGCGGGCTTGGGGATGGATTCGGCCGAGGATGCGCCGGCCGACTCCACGCAGCCTTAGGAAGTCGCGCGGCGCGGCGGCCGGGCGATGCGCGTGACGGTGACGTTGTCGGGCACGCGCGTCTCTTCGGAAAGAAAGCCTGCGGCTCGGTTGTTGCGCACCGCCAGCACCTCAGCCAAGATCGAAACGGCGATCTCTTCAGGAGTCTCCGCGCCGATGTCGACGCCGATCGGCGTGCGAATCTCCTCCAAACGCTCGCGCGCGAATCCCTCCTGAGCCAAGCGGGCAAGCAGCACTTTCGCTTTACGGCGCGACGCCACGACACCGGTGAACGCGGGCTCGCGATCTTCGCCCAACACGGTGCGCAGGCACGCTTCGTCGGTCTGGTGGCAGCGAGTCACGATCACCACGAAGTCGTCGTGCTCGAGCGGAATGTCGCTGCGCGCATAACCGCCGCAGGCTTCGTGAATCTCATCGACTTCGGGAAAGCGCTCCGCATTCGCGAATTCGGGACGATCGTCGATGACCGCCACGCGCATGCCCACACCTTTGCCCAGCCGCGCCAAGGGAAGAGCAATGTGCCCGCCCCCGAAGATCACCAAGCGCGGAGCGCGGCGGAACACTTCCAGAAACACTTCCACTTCCCCACCACACGTCATTCCCGTCGCGTTTTCCCCGACCGGGAGGAATCGATAGCATTTCAGCGCCGCGATGCCTTCGCGCATGGCTTCCTTCGCATCCTCGATCACCAGCGCTTCGAACGCGCCGCCGCCCAGCGTGAAGTCGATCGCGCCCGATTCCTGCACGATCATCTTCGCCCCGACCTTGCGCGGTGTGGATCCGCGCGTCTGAATGATCGTCGCGACCGCGAGCGTGCGTCCTTCGCGCAGATACGAGCCCAGGCGCTCTTGGAATTTCAGCACAGCGCCTCCTGAATGCGGGCCAGACGATCCGCCGCCGCCTCGAGCGTCGATTCCTTCTTGCAGAAGTTGAAGCGAATCTTCTGCCGCCCCTGGCGCGGATCTCGATAGAAGCTCGAACCGGGAACTGCCGCCACGCCGACCTTCTCGACGAGAAAGCGCGCGAACGTTTCGTCGGAGTCGAAGCCGAACTCGGTGATGTCGGTCATGATGTAATATGCACCTCGCGGCCGGAAAACCCGAAACCCCGCCCCCTCCAGCACACCCAGCATCGTGTCGCGCTTCTTCGAATAGCTTCGCGACAACTCTTCATAGTACGCGCGCGGCAGCCCCAAGGCATGGGCCCCCGCTTCCTGCAGGGGTGCGGCCGCCCCCACGGTGACGAAGTCGTGCACCTTGCGGATCGCGCCGGTCAGCTCCGCACAGGCAATGGCCCAGCCCACGCGCCACCCGGTGACGCTGTAGGTCTTGGACAAGGAATTGATCGTGACCGCGAGCTCTTCCATTCCGGGAAACGAAGCCAGCGAGCGATGCGTCTCGCCGTCGTACAGAATGTGCTCGTAGATCTCGTCGGTGATCGCGACGGCGCCATGTTCCTGGCAGAGCTGGGCGATCAAACCGAGCTCTTCTTCCGAGAAGACTTTCCCGGTGGGATTGTTCGGCGTGTTCAAGATGATGGCGCGCGTGCGCGGACCGAACGCGCGGCGCAGCTCGCCTTCATCGATCGACCAATCCGGCTCGTGCAGCGTGACGAAGCGCGGCGTCGCCCCGCACAGGATCGCATCGGGACCGTAATTCTCGTAGAACGGCTCGAACACGATCACCTCGTCTCCCGGATCCACCAGCGCCAAGAGCGCGGAGAGCATCGCTTCCGTCGCTCCGCAGCACACCGTCACATGTCGGTCCGGATCCACGGTAAGCCCGTTCGCCCACAAAGCTTTCTCGGCGATCGCGCGGCGCAGAGATGGCGCACCCCAAGTCACCGCGTATTGATTCACGTCGGCGGCGATCGCGGCGCGCGCCGCTTCCTTCACCGAGGCGGGTGCCGCGAAATCGGGAAACCCCTGGGCGAGGTTCACCGCACCGTAGCGATTCGCGAGCCGCGTCATCTCGCGGATCACCGACTCGGTGAACGCCAACGATTTCATTGAAACGCGCGCCATGGCCGCGACACTACCGCAAGACGATGAGTTTTTTGACGAGAATCGTTCCCGCGGTCTCCAGCCGGGCAAAGTACATTCCCGCCGGGACGCGATCGCCGCGCTCGTTTTTCGCGGCCCACTCCACGCGATGCGATCCCGCTCCCAGCGTTCCGCGCCGCAGCGTTTCCACCTTGCGGCCGCGCGCATCGTAGATCGTGAGCGTGAAGGTCGTTTCGCGAGGCAGCTCGAAGCGCAGCGCGACCCCGCTGCGGAATGGATTTGCTCCGACGACTTCGAGGCGCACCGCCGCCGCCGCCCCGAGCTCGACCGGCGGTGCCGCGACCGGTGTTCCGGTCGTCGTGCCGGTGTCGCTCGCGCCCGGGGAATAATTCGGGATCTCATCGCGCGAATACGCGGCGTAGAAATACGTCGTGCCCGCCGCGAGACCGGAATCGATCCAGGGAATCGCCGAATGATCGTCGTCGGCCACGAACACCACAGTGACGCCGGGCGCGGGGTGACTCCCGACGGAGTAGACCACGCCTTCGGATGGAGTCCAGGTGATCACCGCGAGCGAGCGCGCGATCAAAGTTCCGGCGCGATCCGCATCTTGCGCGCGAATCCACGTCATGCCGACCGTCGAGTCCGATGCCCCGGTCGCGGTGAAGGCAGCGGGACCGGCCGGCGGGCGGCGATCGAGTCCCACGAGCGAATACGATTGCGGCCCGTCGGGCACGCTCGTCCCGTTCACGCGCGCAATCCATGCCCCCGCCGCGGGCGCTAGCACGCGAACCTGCTCCACATTGTCCAAACGATTCGTTCCGGGGACGGCGAGCGCGGAAGGATTCGAAGGATCGAGCACGAACGGAAGATGGATCACCGCCAAAGGCGACTGCAGCGTGAGATCGAGATCGTTGACGAGCGTCGTGTCGGCCAGCTCCGCACCGGGCGGATCATCCCACGCCAGCGTGACGACCAACGTGTCGGTTCCCGGCGCGACCATGAACGGCCACGCATCGATCGCGCCATGCGCGACGTCATCTTGGATCGTCGTTGCAGTGGTGAGCTCGCGAATCGAGCGCGCCAAGTTCACCGCGCCAAGCCCGAAGCGATAATCCGGTCCCGCTCCGGCGCGATCCTTCGCGAATCCTCCCAAGAGTGCCTTGCAGGTCGAAGGCCACGGATCTCCCAAGAAGCGCGCGCGCCAATCTTCGAACAGGATGGCGATCGATCCGGAAATGACCGGCGTGGCTTGGCTCGTCCCGCACAGCGACGTGTACGTTCCTCCCGGCGTCGTCGAAGTGATTCCGAAGTCGCCGGCAGTCTGGCAGCCGGGCGCGGAAATGTCGGGCTTCATGCGCCCGTCGTCGGTGGGCCCCCACGAGGAGAACGGCGTCATGAATCCCGCGTCGGAATGATGCGCGCCGACCGTGATCACGTTCTTGGCGGTTCCGGGAGGAGGCAAGCTTCCATACCCGAGCGCGGAATCGATTCCGCAATCGCCGTCGTCGCGCTCGTTGCCCGCCGCGAACACGATCGGCAATTTCTTTCCGTACAAGCCGCGCACGATCGCGTCGAGCTCGG
>Ga0111539_10006709_pt1 | contig 14820 bp, 7 predicted proteins | sample RhiMethybrSRZTD1_FD_79667 | JGI IMG/M metagenome (GOLD analysis project Ga0111539, IMG submission 79667) | Populus rhizosphere microbial communities from Tennessee, USA - Rhizosphere MetaG P. TD hybrid SRZTD1 (version 2) (version 2) | ecosystem: Host-associated > Plants > Roots > Rhizosphere >... | reverse complement strand
CCACCTGAAGGCTGCCGCATGTATTTCGTTTGGTGGGTCGCATGGTTCCTGAACCCAAGACGAGGGGAACCGAGCTCTATTGGGTTTTTCGAGATGCGAAAACTATCCTCACTAAGTTCTATCCTCCCTAGGAAACGCTCAGCGCCCGCATCGCTTTTTCATCCAGTTCCAATCCAAGTCCTGGACCGTCAGGAACGGTGCAGTAACCGCTCTTGGGTGCAAGATTGGTCTTGAATAGTCCCCACAACTGTTCGGCGTTCTGTGGCGAGTAGTTGTACTCCTGGGCTCGGGAGGAATTGTCGAAGCAGGCCAGAAAATGGAGATTGGCCGCGCCGCCGATGGTTGGCTGCGTCTGGTGCGGGACCAGAAACTTACCGTGGGTTTGGGCCAGATGCGCGATGCGGATGCCTTCAGAAAGGCCAGCGCATTTCACAAGGTCGGGCTGAAGAATATCGACCTTGGCCTTCTCGATGAGGTCGCGGAACTGCCAGCGCGTGTATTCGTGCTCGCCTGCCGCCACGGGCATATCCAGAGCAGCGCAAATCTCTGCATAACCGGCGTAGTCATGCTGCGCGATCGGTTCTTCGTAGTGGATGACGTTCAGTTCGTCCTGAAAACGGCGGCCCAGTCGGATGGCAGTGCTGACGGATAGACCGTTGTTGGCGTCGTACTGTAGATCGATCTTGTCGCCCACTTCTTTGCGTACCGTGCTGACGATCTCCCAATCCTTCCCGGGATTCACATCCACCGACCGCGAACTCCAATCCATCCGCATCTTCAAAGCCGTGAACCCCTGACTCACACTGCCGACAGCCTTGCGGACCTGCTCGGCGACGGTTGCCTGCGCGCCGCCGCCGATGCTGGAGTACATCCGGATGCGATCCTTCCGCTTGCCACCAAACAGTTGCCAGAGCGGAAGCCCGGTAACTTTTCCCAAAATGTCCCACAGCGCGATGTCGATTCCCGACATGGCCTCCGGCTGAGCGCCCATCACACCCAGCTTGTAGGTGCGGTGAAACATCTCGTCCCAGAGCCGGTCGATGTCGAGCGGATTCTTGCCGAGAACCATCGGCACCAGAGCATCCTTCAGCATCGAGACAATGACCCGGGCATTCATCGGGCTGCACTCGCCGTGACCGGTGATGCCCTCATTGGTGCGGACTAGCACAAAGATCGAGCCCGTTTTCAACGGGAAAACGTCGACGGCAGTGATCTTCAAGTTGCGGAAGTCGCTGGCGGCCTTCAGGATCTGCGGCGAGATGTGCTGGCTCAAAAATCCGGCGACACTCAATAGCCCGCCTCTAAGAAATTCACGTCTTTGCATAATCACCTCGACCCCCTCTTCGTCTCGCCCTTACGCGCTTCGCAAGGGGGAGAGAAAGATCACTCGCCACTCCTCACTCGTCTCGTTGCTCTTTCGCCTTGCCTCTTTCGCCTTGCCCCTTTCGCCTTTCGCCTATTGCCCCGGCACCATCCAGGGAAACACATAGGCCTGCAGCATCACCAACACACCTACAAGAGCGGCAAGAACAATGCTGTGGAAGAAGACATATCTCAAGATCTCTCCCTCGCCGCCTTCCTGACCGGTCGCGACTCCGGCCACGACGATGCTTTGCGCATCAATCATCTTGCCCATGACGCCTCCGGAACTGTTGGAGGCCGCTGCAAGCAGTGGCGAGATACCCAGTTGTTGTGCAGAGATCTGTTGCAGATTACCGAAGAGAACATTGGATGAAGTATCGCTGCCTGTCAGCGCCACGCCCAGCCAACCAAGCATTGGCGAGAAGAACGGGAACAAGAAGCCAGTGCTGGCGAAGGCCAGTCCCATGCTGGCGTCCAAACCGCCATAGCGAGTTGTAAACCCAAGCGCCATCATGGCAGCAATCGTTAATAAAGAGATGCGAACCCGCATGAAGGTCTTGATGTAGGTCTGAACCAGCAGCAGCGGCTTAATGCCCAGCAACAAGCCGGAAAGAATACCGGCGATCAATAGCCCCGTGCCCGAGGCCGAGAGCCAGTTGAGAGTGAACACAGCATCTTCGGCTTTTGGAACTGACACAACGGGTGGCGTACGAAGAACTGCCTTGTCGAGATAGGGCACGGAAATCTTCACGAGCGAAACACTGTTCAAATAGTTCTTGAACTGGGGCACGCCCCAGAAAAAAAGCAGAATAGAAAGAATAATCCACGGCATCCAGGCAATCCAGGCCTCCTTGCGCGAAGGATGAGGCATTTCTGCCACAGACGTATGCGGGCCGCGTGGCGGAATTCGAGTTGAGCCGGTAGCAGTCCGTTCCGACCCGATAGGACCATTGCTTAAATCATGGCTGAAGCGCCAGGTCTGCCGGGGCTGCCAGAAACGGAGGAAGAGGACGAGGAAGAAGATGGAGGAAAGGGCTGAGGCAATGTCTACAAGCGAAGGCCCGTAGAAGTTGCTCACGACGAACTGCGGGATGGCAAACGCCAATCCCGATACCAGGCAGGCAGGCCACACTTCCACCATGCCCTTGCGCCCTGCCATTGCCCATACGATCCAGAAGGGGACCACCACGGAAAAGAGCGGAAGTTGCCGACCGACCATGGCGCTGAGATCCATGAGGGGCAATTGCGTGACGCCCGCCAGCGCAATAATGGGAGTTCCTAGAGCCCCAAATGCCACGGGCGCCGTGTTGCCAATGAGCGAAAGGCCCGCTGCCGGTAACGGCTTGAAACCCAGGCCGATAAGCATGGCTGCGCAAATGGCCACGGGAGTGCCGAAACCGGCGGCCCCTTCAATAAAGGCGCCAAAACTGAATCCGATGAGCAACGCCTGAACACGGCGGTCACTGGCCAAGCCGGCAATCGTTTGTTTGACGACCTCAAATTTCCCTGTCATTACCGTAAGGTCGTAAAGGAAGATGGCGCTCAAGACAATCCAACCAATCGGAAACAACCCGTAGGCTAATCCATTGCCCGCCGCGGCTAAAGCCAGCGGAACTGGCATGCCGTAAACCACAATCGCCACCAACAGAGCCGAGGCCAACCCAGCCAGAGCTGCAAGGTGCGCCCGCACGTGCCAGAAAGCCAGCAGTCCCAGGAGTACCACCACCGGAAGTGACGCCACCAGGGCTGAAAGCAACAGGTTTCCCAACGGAGTGTAGGTTTGAGACCAGGGCATGGCCAGGTATCTCCTGAATTTGATTTGGACTCAGCGAAAACGCAATGGACTCTGCCTTGGAGGTTGCTCCAGAACGCAACTTCCAAGACAGAACACTTCAGAGCCCGATCCAACTAACTTTTTGAATGGGCGGCATTGTAACAGCTTGGATGGAGTTGGCGACAAAAATGATTACTAACGGGGTTTCAAGCGAAGGCATTACAACAAATCACTTGCAGAACCAGGCATCAGTTGCCGGACATTCGTCGTTCTCGTTCCTGCTCGTCGTCCTGGGCTTTTGTCGAGCACGAGAGAGCCGTTCAAGTGTCACGCTAGCATCTTCTTCACCACATTACCGGCGACATCTGTCAGCCGGAACTCGCGGCCCATATGCTTGTAGGTGAGGCGTGTGTGGTCAAAACCGAGGCAGTGCAGTATCGTCGCTTGCAGGTCGTTGACGTGGATTGGATCCTCGACAATGTTGAGGCAGAGATCATCGGTCTTGCCGACAACTTGGCCGCCTTTCAGCCCGCCGCCGGCCATCCACATGCTGTAGGCATTGGGGTGGTGGTCGCGTCCCGCGTTATCAGCTTCTTCAGGCTTGCGAATCTCCACCATAGGCGTCCGGCCAAACTCGCCTCCCCACACGAGCAGTGTTTCATCGAGCAGGCCTCGCTGCTTGAGATCCTTGATGAGAGCTGCCGTTGGCTGGTCGATCTTGCGGCAACGCTTGGGCAGTTTCTTATTCAGCTCCGTGTGATCGTCCCAACTGGCGTCCATCATCAGGATGAATCGCACGCCGCGCTCAATCATGCGGCGGGCGAGGAGGCAGTTGGTGGCATACTGTTTCAAATCTTCCTCGTCACTGTTGATCCCGTACATATCCAGGATGCTTTGTGGCTCGTCTTTGAAACTGAGCAGGTCCGGCCCATCGGCTTGCATGCGGAACGCGAGCTCATAGGAAGAAATGCGTGAAGCAATCTCAAGATCACCGGTAGTCGCAAAGTGTTCTGCGTTCAAGTCGCGGATTGTGTCCAGCGCAGCCTTCTGCGACTCACGTCCAATTCCCTTCGGATTGGACAGATAAAGAATCGGATCCCCGCTGTTGCGAAAAACTGTTCCCTGATAGTGCGATGGCAGGAAGCCGCTGGAGAAATTACCCGCGCCGCCACTGGTACCGACTCCAGAAGTCAGTACCACAAATCCTGGGAGGTTTTGCGACTCACTGCCAAGCCCATAAACGGTCCATGCGCCCATCGTTGGCCTGCCAAATTGGGTCGTCCCGGTGAAGAGTTGAAGCTGTCCGGGATGATGATTGAACGCGTCGGTGTGCATGGAACGCACCAGGCAAAGGTCGTCGGCACAGGAGCCCAAATGGGGCAGCAACTCAGACAACTCGGTGCCACTCTGGCCATAATGCTGAAACTTGAACTTGCTGGCCATAATCGCAGCCGTGGGCTTGATGAAGGCGAGATTCAGGTCCTTGGTCAAGGACGGCGGCAGCGCCGAACCGTGGTACTTCTCGAGAGTCGGTTTCGGGTCGAACAGCTCGTACTGGCTGGGACCGCCTTCCATAAACATGAAGATGACGTGCTTGGCCTTCGGCGCAAAATGCGGCATCCTCGGCGCCAGGGGACTCACTAGAGGCACGCTACTCGCTGCCGTTAGTCCGTCGGCCGTCAGCAGATCGCCGAGCGCGGCCATGCCGACGCCTGCGGCGCAATTGCGAAAAAAGTCACGGCGGGTTTGAATCAATTTGAATTGTTGCCAGTTCATTGTTTTAGGTTACAGGTGACAGGTTATAGGTTGCTGGATTCTATTCCGTGAGACCCTTTTCGTATGATCGTCATTCCGGCGAAACCCGGAATGCAGGAATTCTGGGTGCAAGTGGATTCCGGCTTTCGCCGGAATGACGGACTTGGCTTGTTCAGGATTGAGTCTTAGTACAATACTCTCACTCATCGCTCATCACTCAGTACTGTTTCACTCTCTCGTAATGAACTCATCCAAGTTCATCAGCACACGGCTCAGGCCGGACCAAGCCGCTAGCTCTGCAGGTTCGACCCCCGTCATAGGGTTGAGCGCCAACTGCTTCAGTGATTCGGCGTCCTTCTCATTCAACTTCTTTTGCTCCTCGTAGTAACTCGCGAGCCGCTCTCTTTCTGATCGGCTTGGCTTGCGGCTCAGGCAAAGCTGAAAGGCAGTGTCCAGACGCTCGTTCCAACCGGGTCCAGACTCTTGGAGGACGCGCACAGCCAGAGCTTGAGCGGCTTCGAAGAACACCGGGTCGTTCAACAGATTCAATGCCTGCAGTGGGGTATTCGAGCGGCGGCGCTGCGCGGCGGAAACGTTGGCATCGGGTGCGTCGAAGTTTACCATCTGCGGGTAGGGCGAAGTCCGCTGAAAGTGGATGTACAGGCCGCGCCGGTATCGCTCGCGACCCTGATTTTCCTCCCACTTCGAACTTCCGTACGTCAGTTTGGAAACACTCTCCGGTTGGGGTGGTCGAATGCTTTCTCCACCGATGGCCGGGTAGAGCAACCCACTCGCCTGCAAAGCGGCATCGCGCACCAGTTCGGCACTTAGCCGCAGACGGTTCTGGCGAGTCAGCAGCGTGTTGCCCGGATCTCGCTCCTTCAGGTCAGGCCGCGCGTTTGACGATTGACGGTAGGTTGCCGACATCACGATGAGCTTGTGCATGCGTTTCACGCGCCAGCCGCCTTCCATGAACTCGGTTGCCAACCAATCGAGCAGAGCCGGATGCGTCGGTTTTTCGCCCTGCGTGCCGAAGTCCTCTGAAGTGCGCACCAGCCCACGGCCGAAAAACTCCTGCCACATCCGGTTTACCGCGACGCGGGCTGTAAGCGGATTCTGTCGGCTCACCAGCCACTCTGCCAACCGTAACCGGCTGGGCTTGGGGCTCTCGGATAATGACGGCAGGAATTGGGGAGCGGCTGCGGGCACTTCGACACCCGGTCGCCGGTAGTCGCCGCGAACCGCGACATAAGTTTTCACTGGTTGCGGACTCTCCATGAGCACGTAAGACTGGCTCACGGATGGGAACGACTTGTCCAGCTCCTGCAATTGCTTGACGAGTTCCTTGAATTTTTCCGCGGTGTCTTTGTCTTTGGCGATCTCCGGACCGGGGTTCCGAACAAAGTAACTAACAACCTGATCCTGCTCCCGCTGTGTACGGAGTTTCGCTTCCTTGCGGAGCAATTTCTCGGCGCTATCCATCATGGCGCGGATTGCGGTCACTTGAAAATCCCAGTCCAAATTCTTTCCGGGAACATCCATCGCTTGGCGCATCCGCGCCTCCCATTCCGGCTGAAGCTCGGGCACGCGATACTTTTTCAGAAGCTCCATTCGTTTTGCGTAAAAGCCAGGTTGGGACTGTAAGGCCGGACCAATCTCACCGGGCAGAGGCGCGTCGATCGCCGTATCTTCGGTGTTGTTGAAGAAAGCCATCAGCTGATAAAAATCCTTCTGACTGATGGGATCGAACTTGTGGTCATGACACTGAGCGCAGCCAACGGTTAGTCCCAACCAAGTCGTTCCCAGCGTGCTTGTCCGGTCAACCAGTTCTTCGAAGCGGGCCTCCTCGCGCTTCACGCCGGCCTCTCGGTTCTTCAACCCATTGCGATGAAACCCGGTGGCTGTCCTTTGGTCGACTGTCGCTCCGGGTAGCAAGTCTCCCGCTACCTGCTCAAGGGTAAACTCGTCGAACGGCATGTCGGCGTTTAGCGCCTCAATCACCCATTGACGCCAACGCCAGGCATATCGGCGAGGCAGATCCTTCTCATAGCCGTCACTGTCCGCGTAGCGCGCCAAGTCCAGCCACTGTCGTGCCCACTTCTCGCCATAGTGGGGCGACACCAACAGGCGGTCCACCTGGCGCTCGTAGGCGTCCGGGCCGTTGTCCATCAGGAAGGCAGCAACGTCGCGCGGGCTCGGAGGCAGTCCTGTGAGATCCAGACTAAGCCTTCTCAACAGTGTCGCTTTGTCGGTTTCAAGGGAGGGCACAGTGCCTTCCGACTCCAGCCTGGCCAGAATGAAGCTGTCAACCGGATTGCGGCACCAAGCGCTCTGGCGGACGGCAGGCTCGCCAGGCCGCTGGATGGGCTGGAAGGACCAATGGGAACGCCTCTCAGCCTGCGTCAGCTTCTGTCCGGCCGGAGCAGCGGGAACATCAGGCCACACTGCGCTCTGGTCAATCCAAGCCCGCAACACGGCCACCTCCCGTGCAGTCAACGCCGGTCCGGCCGGAGGCATCTTGAAGCCGTCCTTGGTACTGGCGACACGCAGGATGAGCGGGCTCTTGGCACTGTTGCCGGCAACAATCGCCGGACCGGAATACCCGCCCTTCAAGGCTGCTTCTTTCTGGTCGAACCGAAGGCCATTCATCTGCATGGCAGGCCCGTGGCACTCGTAGCACTTCGTGTGCAGGATGGGTTCGACATCGCGCAGGAAATCGATCTTCGACTTGACGGGCAGCGGCGGCTTTTCCTCGGCAGCCTGGAGAGCTGGGACGATTGGTGCGACAAACAGAAACGAAAAGTAGCATGCAAGAGCCAGCCCGTGGCGTAAGAAGTGTATCCGCAGTTGCCGGATTCCAAGTATCAACGAGTTCATTATCACCCACCGCATAAGATGACGTTCTGTCCAAGGAGAGTCTAAGCCAAAACCCGGAATGGATAAAGCCTCCAAGGTAGCAGACACTCAACTCCTCTCGGACTTTTAAAGAAATCCGATTGGCTGAGCCGTTGGGAGGGCGAGGCTCCTGCCTCGTTGTTCTGGATCCGCAGCTTGGCGCCGAGCGGCCCGGCGGGAGCCTCGCCTCCCGAATTTCTTCACCGCTCCCCTTGGCTAAGAGGGACTCTCGATCTACGGGACGAAGAGCCTGGCAGGATGAATCAAACGGGGCACCAGAGGATTTCCCTCCGCAGCAACCAAGGGTGCAGTCTGAATGCGCAGATATCCGCTCTTCTCGCTCTCGATGCTGAAGTCGGCAAGATAAAAGGTCTTGGCCCACTGAAAGGCTTCATGAATGTTCAACGGAATGTCTCCAGAAGTCTTCGACAGGAAGCACTGTCCTCCCGTTCCCTCAGCGAGCTGTTTCAGGCCGTTGTGGTAAGACCTATTGAGGGGATCAAGTCCCGGGTCGATGTGGACGATGAACACCGGAACTTGCGTGCGCGCCATCAAGCCGGCCATGCGGGTGATCTTTTCCTGGAGAGCACGGCCGGCGAAGCGGCGGCTTAAGTCGCGGCTGTCACTGGCATTGACTGGGGGATTGAGATAATCGGCTCGATAGTTCCCAATGTCACTGTCGGTAACGAATATGACTGCCACGCGCACTTCACTCTTCAGAAGCACGCCCGTGGCGAGATCCGCAATTGGCTGGATTGATTCGAGGAGTCCCGCTTTGCCGATCTGCGTGAGCTCTTCAATCTTCTGCTGCAAGAGCGACCGATCGGCCGTCGGTTCCTGCAATACCAGCATCTGCTCCTGTGCAGAGATCAAGCCGGCCCAGTACTGAGAGCCAAGGGTGTTGACCTCTTCGACGACGGTCTTGCGTGCTTCGTTGATGTTTGCGATATCGCCAACGGTATCAAAGGCCACAAACAACAGTGCCGGGCTCTCGGGTCCCTTCAAAGCCGAGACCGTGACAGGCGACTTGCCAACCGTGACTTTCAGATCCGACACCGACAGACTTGCTTCGGCTCCTTCGCTTGGCTCACCCAGCCAGATAGGCAGCTTGAACTGAACGGTTTTGGGCTTCGCCGGTTTGGCCTTGCCACAAACAGCCGGCTTGGATGAGGCCAGCATCAAGATTGACACGAAAAGGATCGTGCCGAGAGCTCTCACGCAGGGCGTCGAGGTCAGCCGCAGCTCTCGACCGGTTTTGTGGAGAACTTCACACGAGCCCGTCAAGCCTCGAGGCGGCAACCCGGGCGCCTGCTCTGCTGCGCCCCGGCGTGTAAGCACAGTCTGGTGGTTGGCTTTCAATTGTCTTAGGGCGCTTGCTTGTAGAACAGGAAAGGGAGTTTGACAGCGGTGATCGCTCGAGCGTGTTGGCACTCACCGCCAATTCGACTTACCCGGTTTGCATCTTACGCTCTTGTCGCAGCAGTGGCATCGCAGCCGTATCAGAAACTAAAGCGTAGCCCCAACTGCACAACGCGGCCGCCACTCGTTCCTACAATCCTTCCAGCATTAAGATTCGGATCGGCCAAAGAACCAATCATTCGATCCGGAAGATTGAGATTGCCATAGTTGAGGGCGTTGAAGGCTTCCATAATGAGTTCAAGCGTCCACTGATCGGTAACCGGCACCCGTTTGGTCAAAGACATGTCGAAGTTCTGGAAGCCGGGATTGCGCAGGCTGGGGTGGGTGCGCGGCCCGTCACCCAGCGAAAAATCGAGGGGCTGGACGAAGGCAGCTGCGTTAAACCACTGTGACGCAGTCGGTTTCTCAACATGAGGACTGACGCCGGGCACAAGGTTGACTCGCAAATCCTGGGTGAAGCCGCCTGTGTTGTTGAACAGGGCTCGCATCATAACAGGCGTACCAGTGCGCAGGCTGGTGACACCACTCAAACTCCAACCGCCGATCATGCGCTCCAACCAGTTGCTCTGATTCAAGAAAGCGCGACCCTCTCCAAAGGGCAACTCGTAAAGATAGTTCAGCGAAAACTGGTGAGTCACATCATTTGGCGAAATGGATTTCTCAGACTTCAGGTCGAGGTTATTCTGCGGATTGTTTCCGCCCAACACATCGTCAATTAACTTGGAGAAGAAATAGGAGCCGGTAAAGTTCAATCCGTAGGAAAACTTCTTCTCAATGCGCAACTGGCCGCGGTGCAGTGAATTGGACCCGATCGGATAGCCGTATCCCGGCGTGATCGAACGAAACTGCGGGTAGGGACGGAGTGATTGATTGAAAGCCAGATCGTTCAGCCGGTCACGAAAAACCAGCACGGACGGATCCAGCGGATTCAGATCGACTCCTTCACCGGTGTACTGATGAACTCCCCTCTCACCCAGGTAAGAGACGCGCACAACGAAATCCGCTGGCAAGTCCCTCTCAATCTCCAGACGCCAATTCTGGTCGTAAGGCAATATGCCCTCGGGCTCGAAGTATTCAGCGCGCAGGTCATTTGCAGCCGTGGGGCGGAGGTCGGGTGGGGGTACGAAGCTCGCCGGAAATCCGTTTCGCAGGGTCACCACAGGAACCAACTGATCGTTTTCAGAAACCAGCAGCGGGGATGCGTTGAAGCCCAGCGTCCCGAATTCTGTCGAGTACAGCGGGAACGTGGAATACGACAAAGAGAATCCGCCCCGAATGACCATGCGGCGGCTCCCCCAAGGATTCCACGCCCACCCGATGGAAGGCTCCCAGTTCGCCTGAGTGGGCGAAAAAGTCCTGGGGCGTCCGTCCAGTCCTGCGAATACCAGCGCCCCGGGTCGGTTGTTGGCTGGGTTGATCAGGCCGAGGTCCAGCGACGACTGGCGATCGTACTTGTCACGTCTGGGTGTATCGATCTGCAGTCCGAGACTGATGGTCGCATTGAAATTCGGCGTCATCTGATACTCGTCGCTGGCAGTGAGTTGATACTGCTCGGAGCGGAAATAGGATGGATGAACGACGATGGACTGCTCAGCTCGATTGGAGAGTCCAAGCAGGAACTGTGCAAACGGATCCCCGGTGTTGTTGATTCCGGGCAGACTCGTCAGCTTACCGTTGAAGGTAAACCTCCCGGACGGATTGCGCGGGCGGAAGGTGTTTACCTGCCCGCGACTGGTATAGAAATTCAATTTCACATTGTTCTTCCGAAAGCGAACACTAAGACCGTCAGAAATCGCATAGTTGGCGACTTGGTACTGCAACAGCGATCCCGGCTGACTGCCGATGTCGACATACTGCACGAGCTCAAAGCGTGGAAACGCCCCCGGTTGGAGACCACTGAGGCCGAGATCCCCCGCGTAGTCCGTGGCCGAATCAACAACAGATGTATCTGCCGCCAGCGCGCTGTAGCTAGCCGAGACGCTGAGCTGATTGACGAGTGTCGGCGAAATGTTAAAGGTTTCGCTGAAGCTGCCACTGCGTGAGCGGACCTGGCGCCGCGGAGAACCGGGATTGGCAGCATTCTCAAAAATTGGGGCAGCCCCGTCCAAGCCGCTCGAAAGGCGCCCATTGAACGTGAGCTTGTGCCGCGAGCCGAAGTTGTGGTCCAGTTTCCACACAGTTCCGTTGGGAGTGTTGGTCTCCGCCGCGTTAACAAAGAAATTATTCCGAAGGAACGGCCCCACATTGGTGTTTGAATTTGGGTAGTAGCCAATCACGTTCAGGGCCACCGGATCCATGCGCTCCTGTGGGATTCGATTCCCAGGGAAAGCGTCACGGAGATACTGAAGGTTCGAAGTGGAGACCGGTTGGGCTGGATTGAACGCCGGATTGGGCCGCGTGGTCAGTGGATCGTAAATGACGATGGGTTCACCGGCATTGTCCACCAAATCCGAGAAGTCGCCGGTCCGTTGCTGCGCAGTGGGGATGTTTGCCAGATAGGGGCGCGCAATCTTCTCCCGGGTTCCCTCATACGTTGCTGAGAAAAAGGTGTTGTCCCGATTGTTGTAGAGCCATGGGATGCGCACCGGGCCGGTAAGATTGAAGCCAAACTGGTTGCGCCGAAGCACCGACTTCGAGCCGTTCGCCTGGCGTACCTGGTGCGGAAGTGCGTCCAATGCATCATTGCGGAGGTACTCGTACAGATTGCCACGGTAATCCTTTGTCTTGGGACGGGAACCACTGCCATTGCCGGCGCCAACCGAAGAAGAAGTAACCCGCTCAGCCTGCACTCGGAATTCCGCTAAGGCCTTCTCTAATTCCCGTTGCACAGCACTGCTTTCGCCACTTGCCTGGGACACCTCCTGAGGCTTGCTCTCCTGAGCTTTCTCCTCAATTCTTCCAGGAGCTTGCTGCACCTGGGGTGATTTGGCGCGCCCGACGGCAAGTCCGAAGGTCGAACCAAGTCCGGCAAACACGAAAACCCAGCAACAGAACCAGCTCAGGAACAGCGATTGCTGAAAGTGGGTGGGGCGTTGCGGCAGGCTAGAAAGAAGGCACATCCTCATCATCAGATTTGGAGTATCCCGTAGGATTCCGTTTCTTGTCAACCACCGGAACCGGTTGCCAATAGACCTGAAGTCTCGGTCTCTGACTCTCTGTTCCGAAATCCTTGCCCTACACCCAAAAGTTTTTTGTATTTCAAGATACATCTGCTACTCTTTCTTACGAATCGAGAACAAGTTCCGAATGCTTGATTTCCCTCACACTTCCCCATTCGGCGCCAAGTTTTGCTTCTAACCTGCCTGAGTCCCTGTCAATCCTGCGTGCACCAAGCACCATTGGCTCGCTGACAGACTGGGTAATGCACATCATCGGAGGTTTGTCTTATGGCAGATCAACCTGCCCCAGAAACCATGAACCGTCGCAAGGCACTAAGGAACATGTCTCTAGTAATGGGTGCTGCCTCTTCAGTGCCAGCGCTGGCCGGGCTTTCTGCCGAAGCGGTCTTTGCCCAGGGGAAGTCTATCCATGAGCATGTGCCCGCAAAGCCCGCGGCAGGTCCGACTGCATTGCAGGTGTTCAATCCCCATCAGAATCAGACTGTCCTCGTACTTAGCGAACTCATCATCCCTCAAACCACGACGCCCGGTGCAAAGGCAGCCAGAGTCAATGAGTTTATCGACATTTTTTTGAGTTCGGCGAATGCCTCCAAACGCCAGGAATTCTTGGAAGGACTGCAGTGGATCGAAATGAGAAGCCAGCAGCTTTTTCAGAACCTATTTGTTAAGGCAACACCCCAACAGCAAACCGAGTTGTTGACACGGCTCAGCGTGCCCAACTCTACCGAAACGACCAGCGGTCAAAATTTCTTCAAACTCATCAAGGGTCTGACCGTCTTTGGCTACTACACCTCAAAAGTGGGGATCGAGGAAGAACTGAAGTTTGAAGGATGGGTTGAGTACAAGGGATGCACGCACCCGGAACACCAGTCGTGAACGGATTGGGCGCGGAAAGCCACGAGCAAGAGCTTGAAAACGCAATTCTCGTCATGCCCGCAGAAGCGGGCGTCCGGAGTCGAAACACAGTAGATTCCCGCTTTCGCGGAAATCACCATGACAGTGCTTATTCGCGAGGTAAACAGGTAAATGGCTACAAAAACGTATGACGCAATCGTAATCGGCTCCGGAATCACGGGCGGCTGGGCAGCCAAAGAACTAACAGAAAAGGGTCTGGACGTTTTGCTCTTGGAAGCTGGGAAAGCCATTGATCCGAACAAGGACTATTCCGAGCACAAGATGCCCTACGATGTAAAGTATCGGGGCCTGACGGACGTGAAGTTCATGGAGGAAAACTATCCCATCCAGCGTCAGTGCTACGCTTGCCGTGAGTATAACCATCACATGTTCGTGAATGACAAGGAGAACCCGTACACCACACCGGCTGACAAGCCCTACCTTTTCCTCCGCGGACGTCACGTTGGCGGACGATCCATCATGTGGGGCCGACAGGTATATCGCTGGAGTGACCTGGATTTCCTCGCCAATGAAAAGGATGGTATTGCGATTCCCTGGCCTGTCACCTACAAGGACATCGAACCTTGGTACGACTATGTCGAAACTTTCGTCGGTATCAGTGGGATGAAGGAGGGGTTGCCGCAACTGCCCGACGGGAAATTCCTGAAACCGATGGCCATGAGCTGCGGTGAGCGCATCATGCGCCAGAAGATTGCAGAAAAATGGAGAGGCCAGCGACTCGTCACAATCGGACGCGTCGCGATTCTGACAGAGGATCACAAAGGACGGGCTGCCTGTCACTATTGTGGACCTTGTGAACAGGGGTGCATCACTCGTTCCTACTTCAGCACATTGAATTCGACATTGCCTGCCGCCCAAGCCACCGGGCGGCTGACACTGCGACCGCATAGCGTCGTGCGCGGCTTGATTTATGACAAAGACAGCAACCGCGTGGCTGGCGCTTATGTGGTGGATGGCGTCAGCAAGCAGGAACTGGAATTGAAAGGAAAGATCGTTTTCCTGTGTGCCTCAACACTGGAATCCACGCGAATCCTGCTGAATTCGGCGAATCCACGTTATGCAAACGGATTGGCAAACTCCAGTGGCGTGCTGGGACATTATCTGATGGATCACCTCTACGGCTCAGGAGCCTACGGCGAGTATCCGGGCTTGAAAGAATTTCCGGACCTGGGTCGCCGCCCTAACGGCATCTACATCCCACGATTCCAGAACCTGAATGGCAAAGATTCGAAGTACCTGCGTGGCTATGGCTTCCAGGGAGGCAGTCATCGTGCCGGCTATCTGGGTGGCTTTCAGTTGCCGAGCCTAGGGAGTTCACTACCTCCTGGGTTTGGCGCCAGCCTGAAGGAAGCCATGAAGGAGCCGGGCGATTGGTCTATGTCCCTCTCCGGGTTCGGAGAGTGTCTGCCCGACAAGCGCAACAAGGTCGAAATCAACAAGAATCTGGTAGACCGGTGGGGCATTCCAGCAATGCACATCACGGCCGACTGGTATGAGAACGATCAGACCATGTATGACGAGATCCGCGATGTAGGGGCAGAGATGCTCGAAGCCTCGGGCTGCAAGAACGTGCGAACCTTT
>Ga0111539_10006708_pt1 | contig 14821 bp, 13 predicted proteins | sample RhiMethybrSRZTD1_FD_79667 | JGI IMG/M metagenome (GOLD analysis project Ga0111539, IMG submission 79667) | Populus rhizosphere microbial communities from Tennessee, USA - Rhizosphere MetaG P. TD hybrid SRZTD1 (version 2) (version 2) | ecosystem: Host-associated > Plants > Roots > Rhizosphere >... | reverse complement strand
TCGAGCTCTGACCTTCGCGAGCTTCGCGCCTTCGCGGTTCGAGTTCTAAGCGCAGGCCGTTTGGCGGCCTTGGCGGATTTGGCGGTTCAAATCTCCGAACCGAGATGTGACGAATCATGAGAGATCCGGCTAGGTCGCCGCGTCAGGGATAGGTCGTGACGATCTCGACCGGGAACGCCTGGTCGCCGGCCAGGGTGCGGGCGAACTCGTAGGTGTGCGCGTTCGGCCAGCCGATGACCCGCACCGGGCCGCCCGCCAGTCGGTGGGCGTCGGCCGCCGCCAGGCGCAGCCGGTCCAGCGCGCCGCTCTCGATACGGGTGGAGCGGGCGGTCGGCTCGCCGAAGCGGACGCCGTCCTGGATCGACAGCGCGCCGTCCCACCAGAAGCGGCCGACCTCGTCGCTCGCCTCGGGCACCGGCGGAACGCCGAGGGCGGCGGCCAGCTCGCCGCCGATCTCGCCGTCGAGCTCGAGGAAGAAGTCGCCGGTGTCGCTCGCCCGGCGGATCGCCACCATCTCGGAGCCGAGCGCCTTCTTCTCCAGGAACATCTCGACGCTGGTCGCGATCGGAAAGGCCTTGCAGTTGACCGGCAGCGCGAGGAACAGGAGGCCCTCCTCGTTGCTGTAGAAGCCGCTGTCGAGGTCGATGTCCTGGACCAGGACGATCCAGCTGCCCTGGTCGCCGGCGCCGAGCGCGCGCTTTTCCATCTGATCCCACAGCGTGCCGGCCGGGCTCATCCGCGCCATGCCGCCCGTGATGCACAGGGGTCGAGCGCGGCGCAGCCAGGCGTAGAGGCCGAAGGTGGTGCGGCCGATCCGGATGCCGCCGAAGCGCTCCTCGAGGGCCAGGAGAACCGGCCAGGGCGGGATCCCGGCGCCGGCCAGCAGACGGGTCAGCTCCTCGGCGGCGCAGGTGTCGGCCGGGTCGCGGCTGACCTCCGCCGCGGCCCAGCGGCGCAGGCGGTCCGACGCCCAGGGAACCAGCAGCGAGTCGAGGACGGAGTCGGTCACTCAGGATGCGTGCTCGGCCAGGCGGGTGAGGAAGTCGTCCATCGCGACCATGTGGGGCGCGTGAGCGCCGGGCAGTTCGAGGAGCGTGGCTCGTGGCATCGCCGAGGCCAGTCCGTCGATGATGCGGCGCAGGAGGTGCGCGGTCCCGATGCCGGTGACCAGCAGGGTGGGGCGATCGAACGCGCGCAGGCGGTCCACCGAGTCGCGGTGCAGCCAGCCCGCCTCGCCGGTCCGCAGTGAGCGGCGGTGCTCGACCCAGTTCGGCCAGGCGGGCAGCTGGTCGGCCCGCTCTCCCGGCGGCAGCAGCCCGGCTCGCGCGATGAAGCGGGCCAGCTGCGCCTCGCTGACGCCGGCGGTCATCTCGCGATGGAGCGCGCGCAATTCGTCGCTCTCGCGACGGGTCTGGTCGTCGCCGGCGCCGGTCGCCTCGAGCACCCAGAACGCCGGCGGCTCGATGAGCGTGAGCGTGCGGACGCGGCCAGGCGCGCCGAGCGCGAAATCGAGGGCGATGACGGCGCCGTACGACCAGGCGACCAGGTCGACCGGGTCGGGGTCGAGCGCCGCCGCCAGCGCGCGCGACTCGAGCGCCACCGAGTAGTCGGGCGGCAGGGTGCGGTCCTCCAGCCCCAGCTGCACCGACAGAGGCTGCAGGCGGGCGACCCGCCGGGTCGCGGCCAGCCGCGCCTGGTGCACCTCCCACGACTTCCACCCGGTCAGTCCGCCGCCGACCAGTGCCATCGGCCGGCCGCTGCCCGCCGCCTGGCTCTGCATGGGCTCGCTCATCCCCGATCACTATACTGCGCCGGCCTCGCCCGACGTGAGACGATGCGCCGGATGCGCGCTGCCACGCTCGTCGTCCTGGCAGCCTGCGGCGCTCGGGGCGGCGTGGCCGCGCCACCGCCGGCCGCCCACCGGCTGGCTGTCGACACCACCATCACCACTCCGTCGGGCGCGAAGCTGGTGGTGGCGCGCGGGTGGTGGCTGACCGAGCGCGGCGGCCTGGTCCTGATCGAGGATCCCGACCGGCAGCTCAGGACCTGGTTCCTCGAGAGCCGCGAGCGCGACGGCGCCGCCGCCATCGCTGCCGGCTGGCGCCGGGTGGCACCCGGCTTCGCGCTGTCGCTCGCGCGCGAGCCGGAGCGACCGCCGCCCGCCGGCGGCTGGGACGCAGTCACCAGCACCGAGTACGACGCCGGACCCGATCGCGTGGTCCAGGCGCTCGCCCGCCGGCTCGGCCGGGTCACCTTCGTGGTGCTGGTCGATGGCCAGCGCGCAGCGGCCGCGCGTCGCGGGGCTCAGCTGGCCCACGCCATCGAGAGTCTCCACCCGCCTGACCTGCGCGCGGAGTCGCTGGCCGGGATCGCGCCGCGCCCGCTCGACCGCGGCGCCGCCGCCCGGCTCGACGCCTTCATCGAGCGCGCCATGACGAAGCTCGCGGTGCCGGGTGCCGCCGTCGCGGTGGTGCAGGACGGCCGGGTGGTCTACGAGCGCGGCTTCGGGGTCCGCGCGCTCGGCAAGGGCGAGCCGGTCACCGCGCGCACGCTGTTCATGATCGGCTCGATCACCAAATCGATGACCACCATGATGGAGGCCGCCCAGGTCGATGCCGGCCTGTTCACCTGGGACACGCCGGTCACCCGCGTGCTGCCGAGCTTCGCGCTGGCCGACGCCGCGCTCACGGGCGCGATCGTCATGTGGCACATGTCCTGCGCCTGTACCGGCATGCCGCGCAGCGACCTGGATCATATCTTCGAGTACCGCGGCGTCACCGCCGAACAGCGCGTCGCCTCCATGCGGTCGATGGCGCCGACCACCCGGCTGGGGGAGACCTTCCAGTACTCGAACCTCATGGTGGCGGCCGGCGGCTACGTGGCGGCTCACGCCGACGCCCCGCGCCGCCCGCTCGGCGAGGCCTACGACGACGCGATGCGCCGCCGGGTGTTCGCTCCCATCGGCATGACGTCGACCACGCTCGACTTCGCCGCCGCGCTGGCCGGCGAGCACGCGATGCCGCACGGGCGCGACATCGACGGCGCGGTGCGCCCGGTGCCGCTGGCGATGGAGGAGAACGTGGTGACGATTCGCCCGGCCGGCGGCGTCTGGTCGAACCTGCGCGACATGGAGCGCTTCGTCATGACCGAGCTGGCCGGCGGCGCCGCGCCCGACGGCACCCGGGTGGTGTCGCAGGTCAACCTCACCGCGCGCCGGACCGTCCGCATCGGCACAGCCGAGGACGGCTACGGCCTCGGGCTCGGGGTCGGGCGCATCCTCGGCCTGCCCTTCCTCGAGCACGACGGCGGCGCGTTCGGCTTCGGCAGCACCATGTTCATGCTGCCGGAGCAGCGGATCGCCATCGTCGTCCTGAGCAACATCAGGAACGACGTGCCCGGCGAGTACCTGCCGTTCAACGCGGTGGTCAAGCGCGCCGTCCTCGAGGCGCTCTTCCCCGGCGCTCGCGACCTCGCCGCCCCCACCCTCGATCACTTCGCGCACCTGGCGCGAGAGGCGGCGGCGCGCGGCGGCGCACAGCTGCGCCGGCCAGCGGACGGCGCCTGGCTGCGATCGCTGGCCGGCCGCTACACGAACCCGCGCCTCGGCGAGGTCGCCATCACCGCCAGCGCGGAGGGGGCGGCGGCCGCCACCGCCACCTTCGACACCGGCGAGTGGCAGCGCGCCCTCGGCGAGGGACGCGGCGCCGGCGGCGAGCGAACCCTGGTCTTCCTCGAGCCGCCCTTCGCCGGCTCGGCGATCGCGGTCGGGGGCGACGCCGCCCACCCGACCCTCACCATCACCGACGGCCAGGAGACCTTCGTCTTCACCCGCCGCTGAGCGAAACATGCCCGCCCGCGGCGGCCGGGATATGGTGCGAGCCATGTCGGAGGTGGAGCTCGCCGCCCACGTGGTCGCCTGGCTGCGCGGTCGCGGCTGGACGGTGCATCAGGAGGTCGAGATGGGCCGCGGCGGCCCGCGCTGCGACCTGGTCGCCGTCCGGGGCAAGCTGCTCTGGGCGATCGAGTGCAAGACCGGAGTGGGACTGGCCGTGCTCGAGCAGGCGCACCAGTGGCTGCCGCACGCGCATCGGGTCTCGGTCGCGACGCGCCGCTCGCGCAACGCGTTCGCCGTCCGCGTGCTGCGCGACTACGGCATCGGCTGGCTGGCGGTCGCCGGGCCGGCGCGCATCCGGCCGGTGGTCGCCCCGGCCGAGCGCCGCCGCATCAGCGAGCGGCTGGTCCGCTCGCTGGCCGAGGAGCAGCGGACCTTCGCGCCGGCAGGCAACGCGCGAGCGCGATTCTGGTCGCCCTGGAAGGCGACCGTCGCCGAGGTGCAGGCCTGGTCGGCCGCCCACCCGACGGCGCCCTTCGCCGATCTGCTCCGCGCCATCCGCCACCACTACCGGACCGCCGCCACCGCCCGCTCCTGCCTCCGCCGCCACATCGAGGACGGCCTGGTGCCGGGCGTTCGGCTCGAGCGGGACGGACGGCGGCTGGTGATCCGGGCCGCACCGGTCCAGCCGGAACCGTGACACGGGCGCCCACCCGGGCACGATGTACGACAGGTGGGGGGACCCGGCCCGGCTGCGCGTCGGGCCGGGTGTCCGGGCTCACGGAGTCTTCAGCCACTCGTCAACTTCGCGCTCGGCGTCTTCCTTGGCGTAGCCATACCGCTCGCGAATCCTGCCGACCAGCTGGTCCTTGGTGCCGCCCACCCGCTCGACGTCGTCGTCGGTGAGCTTCGCCCACTTGGTCCGGACCTTGCCCTTCAGCTGTTCCCACTTGCCCTTCAGGATGTCCTCGTTCATGCCGTTTCTCCTTTGCTGGTGGGACAAAGGGTGCAGCGCCCGTGCCACGTGGGATTCATCGCGAACCAGGTTTGGCTGGAATATCGCCGGCCTTTCGCGGTCTAATCGAATCAGCTTCCCAGGGGGTATCGATGCGCGGCTGGCTCGCAGGATCACTCGTGTGTCTCTCGCTCTCCCTCGGCGCCTGTGCCGAGGATGATCGCCGTTCCGATCCAAACGTCGATCCCTCCGACTCCACGCCTCTCGTCCGCACCTGCGGCACGCCCAACCCGACCCAGGCGGAGATCGACGCGGTCAACGCGCGGCTGGCCGCGAGCGGCCGGCTGGCCAGCGTGCTCCCCGCCATCGGCGACCCGATCACGATTCCGGTCCACGTCCACGTCGTCCACTCCGGCGCGACCGGCATGCTCTCGTCGGACCTGGTCAACGCCCAGATCGACGTCCTCAACGACTCCTACGCCGGAGGATTCGGCGGCGCGCCGACCGACTTCAACTTCGTCCTGGTCTCGACCGACTACAGCGACAACTCGAGCTGGTACAACGACTGCGACAACTCGTCGGTCGAGACGCAGATGAAGACCGCGCTGCGCCAGGGCAACGAGGCCGACCTCAACCTGTACACCTGCGGCATGACCGGCAGCAATCTGCTGGGCTGGGCGACCTTCCCCGACTGGTACGCCGGCAACCCGCTCGACGACGGCGTCGTCATCCTCGACCAGAGCGTCCCCGGCGGCACCGCCGCTCCCTACAACGAGGGCGACACCGCGACTCACGAGGTCGGCCACTGGCTCGGCCTCTACCACACGTTCCAGGGCGGCTGTAACGGCAGCGGAGACCTGGTCTCCGACACCCCGCCCGAGAAGGACCCGGCGTTCGGCTGTCCGACCGGCCGCAACAGCTGCCCCATGCAGCCCGGCAACGATCCCATCACCAACTTCATGGATTACACCGACGACTTCTGCATGTTCGAGTTCACCGCCGGGCAGGACTCGCGCACCGCGGCGATGTGGGACACCTACCGGCAGAGCGGCGCCGCCGAGTGCCTCACCGACGGCGACTGCACCGACGCCGACGTCTGCAACGGCGCCGAGACGTGCGAGGCGGGTAACTGCACCTCCGGCTCGCCGCTCAACTGCGACGACGGCAAGAGCTGCACCATCGACAGCTGCGATGCGGTGGCCGGCTGCGTCCACACGCCGACCTGCCCGGTGACGCTGGCGACCGACGACTTCGAATCCGGCACCTTCTCCGGCGGCACCGGCTGGTTGCAGGCGCTGCCGTGGAACCATACGGGCGACGCCCAGGTCCTCGGCACCGGCATGCCCCACGCGGGGCTGTGGCACGCGCGCGTGCGCAACAGCACCGGCTACATGAGCCGCCGCTTCAACCGCAAGACCGCCACCGGCGGCTTCCACGTCACGTTCTACGCCAAGGTCAAGTCGTTCGAGGCGGGCGATCAGGCGCTGGTCCAGGTGAGCGTCGCGGGTGGCCCGCTGACGACCGTGCACACGTTCACCTCGGCCGACAGCGACAACGCCTACCACCTGGTCGACATCGACATCTCGGCGCTGGCCACCGCTCAGCCGATCAAGCTGGTCTTCGACGCCAACGGCGACACGGCCGACGACACGCTCTTCATCGACGACCTCACGGTCACCGGTCTTCGCTGACAGGGCGGCTCCGGATGCTCTGGGCCGCCGCGCTGGTCGCGGCAGCGTGCGGTCCGGGCCGGCCGGCGTCGAGCGCATCGTCGGCGGAGGAGCAGCCGGGGTCGCCTGCGCCTGCGCCGCCCGCCGCCGACGCCGGACTGCCGCGCGCCGGCGGCGGCCTGCCGCCCGGCTGCCCGCGCAGCTTCGCGGCCGCCACCGGTTCGTGCGACCAGGCGGTCGCCCGCCAGTACTGCAGGTATCCCGAAGGCACCTGCTACTGCGGCCAGGAGCCGCATTGCGGCGGCGCGCGCCCCAGCGACGAGGAGATGGCGCGTCGCCCCATCGTCTGGGTGTGCGCGGCGACGCCGCCGGCCGTGCGCGCCGACGGCTGCCCGGGTGCCGACCCGGAGGGCAGCGCCTGCAGCCAGCCGGGCAAGACCTGCGTCTACGGCGACTGCTGCGAGTGGAGAGTCGAGTGCCGCGCCGGCACCTGGACCCGCACCGGCGGCGGCTGCCCGCCGTGAATCAGTCGGGCAGCGTGATGGTGACGACCAGTCCGCCGCCGTCGCGGTTGGCCAGCGCGATGCGGCCGCCGTGCGCCTCGGCGATCTCGCGGGCGAGGGCCAGCCCGAGGCCGGTGCCGGTGCGCTTGGTCGAGTAGAAGGGGACCAGGGCGCTGGCCAGGGTGGCCTCGGGCATGCCGGAGCCGCGGTCGGACACCTCGACCCGCACCCAGCCGGGCAGGCGGCGCACGCGCACCTCGATGGCCCCGGGCGGCGAGCCGGACTCGTGGGCGTTCTTGACCAGGTTGAGCAGGGCCTGCTCGAGCTGCCCGGGGTCGAAGCGCCCGCTCCACTCGGCCGGCGGCGCCTCGAGCGCGAAGTCGATCTGGCTGCGCAGCCGCTCGAGGAAGTCGGCCCAGGAGACGTCCTCGACCCGCGGCGCCGGCAGCTTGGCGAACTGTGCGTAGCCGCGGATGAAGCCGTCGAGGTGATTGGCGCGCTCCTCGATGGTGGCGAAGACCTGCTCGAGCCGATCGACCTGGCCGCGGCGGACCAGCTCGCCGCCCGACTGGGCCAGCGAGGCGACCGGCCCCAGCGAGTTGTTGAGCTCGTGGCTGATGACCCGGATGACCTTCTTCCAGGTGCGGACCTCCTGGCGGCGCAGCTCGGCGGTGAGGTGCCGGATGAGCAGGAGCTCGTGGCTGCGGCCGTTCAGGCGGAAGCCGCGGCGCGCCAGGTGGTAGACCTCCTCGTCCTCCTCGTCGGCGCCGATCGTGAAGAGGCCGTCGCCGCCTCGCTCCACCGCCTCGCGGAGCGGCGCCGGCGCGGTCTCGAGCAGCCCGGCGAGGAGGAGGCCCTCGAGGCGCGAGCCGCCGTTGAGCAGGCGCCGGGCGGCCAGGTTGCCGTAGACGATCCGGCCGACCGGATCGCCGAGGAGCATGGCGACCGGCGTGTGCTGCACCATGGTGTCGAGCAAGAGCTCGCGCTGCACCAGCGTCAAGCGCTCGTCGCGCAGGGCGGCGCCGAGGTCGTTGTGTGCGCTGACCAGGTCGCCGAGCTCGTCCTTGCCTTGCCAGTGGAGGCTGGTCGAGAAGTCGCCGTCGCGGTAGCTGGTCGCGGTCCCCGCGATGGCGCGGAACAGCGATACCGCCGGGGCAACCGCCCGGTGGACGGCCCAGACCCAGAGCGTGATGGCGAGCGCGCCGGCGACCGAGGCGGCCAGCGCCGGCTCGCCGAGCCAGTGGTCGAGCGCCACCCCGCCGAGCACCGCGATCGCCAGCGGCGCCGCGCCGAGCGCCGCCAGCTTGCCGGCCAGCGAGACGCGCCGCCTCATGTCGCCGTTGTCATCATCCGGGCGCGCGGCGGCCGATGCCGAGCCGCTCCATGCGGCGGTAGAGCGCCTGCCGGCTGATGCCGAGCTCGGCGGCCGCCTGGCTCACCACGCCCCCGGCCCGGTCCAGCGCCTCCTCGATCGTCTCCCGGTCGAGCTCGATCTCGATCGGGGGCGGCGCCGGCGGTTCGTCCAGCAGCCCGAGGTCGGCCGCGGTGATCGTGTCGCCCCGGGCGAGCAGCTGGGCGCGCTGCATCGCGTTGCGCAGCTCGCGCACGTTGCCCGGCCAGCGGTGCCTGACCAGCGCCGCGCCGGCGTCGGCCGACAGCCGCTTGCCTTCCGGCAGGAAGGACTCGGCGAGCGGCAGGATGTCGCGCGGTCTCTCCACCAGCGGCAAGAGCTGGATCTCGATCACGTTGAGCCGGTAGTACAGGTCCTCGCGGAACTGGCCGGCACGGATGAGGGCGGGCAGATCGGCGTTGGTCGCGCTGATGATCCGCACCGTCACCTGCTGCTCGCGATTGGAGCCCAGCCGCTGGAAGCGCCCGGTCTCGAGCACCCGCAGGAGCTTCATCTGGGCCGCTGGGGACAGGTTGCCGATCTCGTCGAGGAACAGGGTGCCGCCGTCGGCCGCCTCGAACTTGCCCTCGCGGGCGCGGGTCGCCCCGGTGTAGGCGCCCGGTTCGGCGCCGAAAAGCTCCGCCTCGACCAGCTCGGACGGCAGCGCCCCGCAGTTGAGGGTGACGAAGGGACCGGAGGCGACCGCCGAGTTGGCCTGCACGATGGCGGCGATGCGCTCCTTGCCGGAGCCGTTCGGCCCGGTGACCAGGACCGGCACATCGGCGCGCGCCACCTGGCAGGCGAGAGACACCACCCGTTCGGTGGCGGGATCGGCGAACACCATGCCGACCAGATCGAAGCGCCGGTCGAGGTCGCCGCGGCGCCGGCGCTCGGCGGCGCGCACCCCGGCCAGCTCGCGGCTGGCCTGGCCCAGCTCGATGAGGTTGCGCACGGCCGACACCAGCCGCTGGTTGTCCCACGGCTTGGCCATGTAGTCGGCGGCGCCCGCCTTCACCAGGTCGACCGCCGACTCGAGGTGAGTCCAGGCGGTGAGCAGGATGACCGGCAGGTCCGGGTGGCGCGCGCGGATGGCGCGGAAGAGCTCCTGACCCTCGGCGCCCGAGGTGGTGTCGGTCGAGAAGTTCATGTCCTGGATCACCAGGTCCACCTGCTCGCCCGCCAGCCGCTCGAGCGCGGCGGCCGGCGAGGTCTCGCTGATGGTCCGGATCTCGTGCAGCGACAGCAACACCTCCAGCGCGGTGGCGACCGCCGGGTTGTCGTCGATCACCAGGACCGTCGGGAGGGGAACCATCCGCATCGGAGCTTACCGGAACGGCCGCGGGCGGGCGCGCGCGGTTCAGGCCGTGCGCGTGGCGATCGCCGGGGGCACGCTGGCGGCCCGCCACGCCGGGCCGATCACCGAGGCCAGGCCGAGGGCCCAGACCGCGACCATGCCGCCGACCAGGTAGGGGATCGGGAGCTTGGCGAGCTCGAGCTTCGAGACCAGGAACAGGTTGAGCCCGATGGCGAGCGCGATGCCGGCGGCGACGCCGGCGGTGGTGATGAGGAGGTTCTCGGTGACGAAGTAGCGCACGATGTCGCGCCGCCGGGCGCCGAGCGCGCGGCGGACGCCGATCTGCTTGCGCCGCTGGCTCACCCACAGGCTGGCCACCCCGACGATCCCGCTGGCGGTGACCAGCAGCAGGCCGATGGTGACGGCGATGAGCATGTTGGCGCCGGCCCGCTCGTGGCGGTAGCGGCGGTACTTGATTTCGCCCATGTCGTGCAGGTTGATGAGCACGCGGTCGGGGCGCAGGGCGCTGAGCGCCTTCTCGGCGTCCTTCATGACCCGCGCCCGCTGCGACGGCTCGGCGCGCACCGCGTAGTGCGCGGTCGCCCCGAGGTACCGGATCGGCCAGATGAAGGTGGACTGGGCGTAGTCGTCGATGGCCGGCGCCGACGAGCTGAGCAGCGTGTCGACCACACCGATGACCCGCATCTGCTGGGCCTCTTTGCCCGAGCCCTGGTACACGGTCTTGCCGATCGCCTTCTGCTCGTCACCGAACAGCTTGCGGGCCAGGCGGCCCGACAGGATGACGACGTCGGCCTGGACCCGCGCGTCGGTGCGATCGTCCACCTCGCGGACATCCCCCGCCTGGAAGTCGCGGCCGGCGATCAGCTTCAAGCCCATCGCGTTCACGAACGACTCGCCGCTGAAGTAGACGCCGGTCGGGATCTCGCTGCCCGGCTTGCCGTCGAGCGTGACGCCCATGCCCCAGCCGCTGCTCGACACCGGGAAGGAGTTGACGGCGGCCACCGCCTCGACACCCGGGATGGCGCGCAGCGCGGCGAGGTCGGCCTGCTGCATTCCCTTCCGGTCCTCGATCACGCCGGCGGCGGCGTACTGGATCTGGAAGACCTCGTCCTCGGCGACGCCGCTCGGCCGGTCGATGGTGGCGATGCGCGCCTTCACCACGAAGAGCGCGTTGCAGATGATGGCGAGGGTGAGCGCGACCTGGGCGGCGACCAGGATGGCGCCGGTCTTCGAGCGGCGCAGTGTGAGCAGGATCGGCTGGATCTCCATGGTGACCTTGTCTCCTACTGCGACTTGAGCTGGAGCGCGGGCTGCACCTGGCAGGCGCGCCAGGTCGGCAGGATGCCGGCGAGCAGGCTGGCGACCACCGCCACCACCAGGGTGATGGCGAGCATCATCCAGTCCATCTTGGCCAGCACCGCGAACTCGTCCGACTGCTTGCGCAGGAACCAGAGCGAGGCGAAGGTGAGCCCGAGGCCGGCGGCGCCGCCGACCAGACCGACCACGCCCGACTCGACCAGGTACTGCTTGAAGATCGCGCGGCGCGGGGCGCCGAGCGCGCGGCGCACGCCGATCTCACCGCTGCGCGCGGTGAACTTGGCGAGCAGGAGGCCGATGCAGTTGACCAGGCAGACCAGGAGGAAGCCGAAGGCGAGGTAGGTCTGCAGCCGGGTGTCCTTCGAGACGATCTTGTTGACGTCGAGCCAGCCCTGGACGTCGAACAGCTTGTTGTTGGTGGGCAGCGGGAAGCGGCCGAGCTTGCGCTGCTCCGCCACGTAGCCGTCGAGGAAGTCGCGGTACGCCGGGGCGTCGCTCGCCGAAGCCAGCTCGACCCAGAACTGAACCCAGATGCACTCGGACTGCTTTAGCCCCTCGTAGCCGGGCGGGGCGTCGGGCGCCGGATCGGTGAAGCAGTTGACGTTGCCCTGCGGCTGCATCTCGTTGGCGATGGCCGTGCTCCACGGGATGAAGAGGTCCTCGACCCCGCGGAAGGGCGGCGGCCCCGACACCAGCCGGTAGAAGCGGGGCACCGGCTCCCATGCGTCGGACACCACGCCGGTGACAGTTGCGTCGTAGGTGTCGAGGTGGAGGGTCTTGCCGACCGGTTCGGCGTCGCCGAACAGCTTCTCGGCCATGCTCTCGCGCAGCACCACCACGTGATTGCCGCGGGCGTCGTCCGCCTCGCTCCACGGGCCGCCCTGGACGAACGGCACATCCATCATCTTGAAGAAGTCGGCGTGCACCGAGATGCCGTCGCCGAAGAACGGCTTGACGTCGGTGCGCGACGGCGCGATCACCGGAGAGATGCGCATGACGGAGCTCTTGCGCAGCCCGGGCTTCGCGTTCTTGAGCGCGACGGCGTCCCGGTAGGTGAGCATTTCGGGCGGCCGCGGGTCCCGGCTGGAGCCGTCGTCCGGCCGGTTGTCGAGGTTGGGCGTGAACAGTCGATCGCTCTTCTCTGGGATCGGATCGCCCGACATCGCGCGCAGCACGGTGAGCGTCGACATGCTGGCGGCGACGCCGACTGCCAGGGTGACCACGATGAGCCCGGTCAGGATCGGGCTCTGCCGGAGGTGGCGGAGACCGAGTGCGAGGTAGTAGGCGAGCATGGCTACGGAGTGGCAGTGGCCGGCGCGGCGGCGGCGCGCAGGACCGGCTCGTGCACCAGGTCGGACACCTGGCCGTCGATGATGTGGACGTTGCGGTTGGCGCGCGCCGCCAGCTCCGGGTCGTGGGTGACCATCAGGATGGTGGTGCCGCGCGAGTTGATCTCCTCGAGCAGCTCGAGGACGCTGCGCGCCATCTGCGAGTCGAGGTTGCCGGTCGGCTCGTCGGCCAGGAGCAGGCGCGGCCCGCCGGCCAGCGCGCGCGCGATGGCCACCCGCTGCTGCTGGCCGCCCGACAGCTCGGCCGGGTAGTGCTTCATGCGCGAGGCGAGCCCGACCTGGGCCAGGGACGCCTCGATCCGCTCGCGCCGCTCACCGCGCGACATGCCGCGATAGCGCAGCGGGACGTCGACGTTGTGGAACAGGTTGAGGTCGGGGATGAGGTTGAAGCTCTGGAAGATGAATCCGATCTTCTCGTTGCGCAGCCGCGAGCGGGCCACGTCGCCCAGGCCGCGCACGTCCTGGCCGTCGAGGTGGTACTCGCCGCTGGTGAAGTCCTCGAGCAGGCCGGCGATGTTGAGGAAGGTGGTCTTGCCCGAGCCGGATGGGCCGGTGACCGCGACGAACTCACCTTCGCGGACGTGGATGTCGAACCCGCGCAGGGCGTGGGTCTCGATGTTCTCGGTCCGGTAGACCTTGCTGAGCTTCTTCATCACGAGCATCGAAACGGCTCCTCCGTCAGACGGTCTGAATCAGTCGTTGATGCGGACGGTGCTGGCGTCCTCGAAGTCCTCGCTGCCGGCGATGACAACCCGGTCGCCGGGCGAGAGCCCCTCGAGGATCTCGACCGACGAGACGCTGGTGGCGCCGGTGCGGATCGCGCGCTTGACCGCGATGCCGTCGTCGACCACGTAGATGCTGCGGCCGCCGTGCGCCTCGAGGAACGGGCCGCGCGGGACCATCACCACGTCGGGCCGCTCCTCGATCAGGATGCGGGCCGAGACCCGCTGGCTCTGGCGCAGCCCCTCGGGCTGCTTGCCGGCGAAGCGCACCCGGGCGAGGACGTTGTTGTCGACCACCTCGGGCGACAGCGCCGACAGGGTGCCGGTCGCGGTGGCGGCGCCGACCCGCACCTCGGCGGTCATCCCGATGCCGAGATCCTCGGCATAGGTCTCGGGCACCGCCAGCTCCACCTCGAGCTGGCTGAGATCGACCAGGGTCATGAGCGGCGCGTTGGCCGGCACCACGGCGCGATCGGCGACCGACAGGGTCCCGACCACTCCGTCGACCGGCGCGCGCACGGTCAGCTCGGCGACCCGGCGCTCGAGGTCGGCCACCGCCAGCCGCTGGCGCTCGGTGCCCTGCTCGGCGGTCTTGAGGTCGAAGCCGGCGCTCTGGCCGGCGAGCTTCGACTGCGCGCGCGCGTTGGCGTCCCGGATCTGCGCGGTGTCGAGCGCGTCCCTGGCCCGCTGGAACTCGACCTCCGGGATGGCGCCGACCTTCCAGGCCGCCTCGGCCTGCTCGAGCTCGCGGCGGGCCGCGGTGAGCGCGATGGCCGCCTCGTCCGCCTCGCGCCTCGCCTCGAGCCGCTGCTTGCCGGTGCCGATGCGCGCGGTGCCCAGCTGCGCCTCGATCTGGGCCAGGGTCGCGCGCTCGCGCTGGAGCTCGTTTTCCAGCTCCGGCGACTTCAGAACGGCGAGGACGTCTCCCTTCTTCACCTGGTCTCCGGCGCGGATCGACAGCGTGACGGTCCCCGGCACCGGCGCATACAGGGTCGGACTCACCGCGGCCACCACCCGGCCGGTCACGGCGGCATCGCGCACCAGCGTGCCGCGCTCGACCTTGGCGATGCGCAGGCGCGCTCCCGCCACCGACCGCTCGCCGGCCAGCCAGCGGCCGAGCACCAGCGCGCCGCCCACCGCGACCGCGGCGCCCACCGCGAGCACGATCAGCCAGCGGCGCCGGCTCTTCCAGCGAGAGCGCTCGACCGGGCGATCGGTCGCCGATGTGTCGCGAATCGGCGTCGGTCCATTCTTCACCACCTGCACGCCACCCCTCAAGGCACGGGGCGTGCCACGCACCCCCCCCCATGCATCTCAGAGAGTTACGAGACCTGCGTCCGGCTTCAGCGCGTCCGCGGTCGTCCGGACACCGGATGCCGGACAACCCGGACGGTCAGTTGGACCAGCAGGCCAGGGTCTTGTCGGTGCGGACGCCGCAGCTCCGGTCGAAGCCGGAGCTGACCTCGAGGAAGGTACCGTCGGGCGGGGTCGGAGCGCCGCCCCAGCACGCGAGCGTGTAGTCGGTGCGGAGCCCGCAGGTGTGCTCGCGCGCGCTGACGGCGAGGAAGGTGCCTTCCGGCGCCGAGTCGCCGCCGCCCCAGCAGACGGCCTGCTTGGTGGCGTCGATCCCGCAGGCCTGCGGGCCGCCCGCGCTGACCGACAGGAAGGTTCCGGCGACCTCGCCCATGCCGCCCCAGCACTCGAGGGTGAGCGTGGGTCTGCGGCCGCAGGTGACGGTGGCGCCGGCGCTGATGTCGAGGAAGATACC
>Ga0111539_10006706_pt1 | contig 14825 bp, 15 predicted proteins | sample RhiMethybrSRZTD1_FD_79667 | JGI IMG/M metagenome (GOLD analysis project Ga0111539, IMG submission 79667) | Populus rhizosphere microbial communities from Tennessee, USA - Rhizosphere MetaG P. TD hybrid SRZTD1 (version 2) (version 2) | ecosystem: Host-associated > Plants > Roots > Rhizosphere >... | reverse complement strand
CTCTCCTCGCCCTGGGACGTGGCCTGGTTCGACGGCAAGGTCATCGTCGCGATGGCGGGCATCCACCAGCTGTGGTGGTTCGACCCGGTCAAGCGGACCACCGGCGTCTACGCGGGCACCAGCGTGGAGGCGCTGCGCGACGGGCCACTGCGGGAGGCCTGGTTCGCGCAGCCGTCCGGGCTGTCGGTGGCCGGCGACCGGCTGTGGATCGCCGACTCCGAGTCGAGCGCGCTGCGCTGGATCGAAGCCGGCGAGGTGCACACCGCGATCGGGCAGGGCCTGTTCGACTTCGGGCTCGTCGACGGGCCGGCGGGCGAGGCATTGCTGCAGCACCCGCTCGGCGTGCTCGCCCTCGACGACGGCAGCGTGCTCGTCGCCGACACCTACAACGGTGCCGTGCGGCGCTACCGCGACGGCACGGTGGAGACGGTCGCCAGTGGGCTCGCCGAACCGAGCGACCTGGTGCTCGCCGGCGACGGGACGGTGTACGTCGTGGAGTCGGCCGCGCACCGGATCACGCCGTTGGACGCGGGCTCCGGGCGTCCGGTCGGATCGTCGCGGATGAAGACCGAACGGCCCGCGACCACCCTCACCCCGGGAGCCGTGCGGCTCGACGTCATCTTCGAGCCGGCGCCGGGACAGAAGCTCGACACCTCCTTCGGGCCCGCGGTGCGGGTGCAGGTGTCGGCGTCGCCGCCGGAGTTGCTCGCCGCCGGCGTGGGGGTCGGGCACGAGCTCGTCCGAGATCTGACGCTGCGCCCGGGCGAAGGCGTGCTGCAAATCACGGCGCAGGCGGCGACGTGCGACGCCGACGACCCGCATCCGGCCTGCCACCTCACCAGACAGGACTGGGGCGTGCCGGTGACGGTGGTCGACGGCGGCGCCGACCGGCTGCCGTTGGTGCTGCGCGGGCTCGACCGGAACGGCTGATTCACCCGCCGGAAACCTACGGTGCCGTAACCTTGGTGGGGTGACGACCAGCACCCGTCTACGCCCCACCGACCTGGGCAAACCCCGCATGCGCGGTTGGCTGCACGCTTACGCGTTCGGCGTCGCGGTCGTGGCCGGCATCGTGTTGTGCGCGATGGCCGCTACGCGACCGGGGCCGGCGGCCGTGATCAGCTGTGTGATCTACAGCGTGACCGTGTGCGCGCTGTTCGGCACCAGCGCGCTGTACCACCGGCGGGTGTGGTCGCGGCGCATGTATCCGATCATGCGACGGCTCGACCACTCGATGATCTTCGTATTCATCGCCGGGACGTACACACCGTTCGCCGTGCTACTGCTCCCGCCCGGCACCGCGACGACGATCCTGGCGATCGTCTGGGGCGGCGCGCTCGCCGGTGTCGCGCTGAAGCTGGTGTGGCCGCACGCGCCGCGCTGGGTGTCGGCCCCGCTGTACGTGGCGCTGGGCTGGGTGGCGATCGCCGTGCTGCCCGGCATCGAGCATGGCGGCGGCGTGGCCACAGTGGTGCTGCTGGCCGCCGGTGGCGCGTTCTACACGGTCGGGGCGGTGTTCTACGCGCTGCGCCGGCCCAACCCGTGGCCGCAGGTGTTCGGCCACCACGAGTTCTTCCACGCCTGCACGCTCGTGGCGGCGCTGTGCCACCACATCGCTGTGTACTTCGCGATCTTCGCTTAGCTTTGGGCGATCTTGGAGTTCTGTCGGTGCCAGGGCACCGGCAGAACTCCAAGATCGCTGATTCCGGCGCGCGGCCGGCGCGCGGACGGCCCGGCCCGTCGCGCGGGCCGGGCCGTTCCGCGTCTGTGCCTAGTACCGGCGCTCGGTGTACCGGCGCTCGACGACCTCGTTGCTCGCCGGATCGATGTACCGGTCGGTAGCCGCCGGCGGTGCCGCGACCACGCGACGACGCCGCGAGTTCCACACCCACAGCGTGAGGACCATTCCCACCAGCCCGGCGAGAATCAGAACCCAGCCGACGACGTTGATGTCCAACCAACCACCCAGGTCGGTGTCCTTCACGGCGAAGGCAAGGATCGCGCCGATGACCAGCAGGGCGATGCTTCCACCGATGCCCATTTGTTCAGCCTCCTGTCGTCACCGGCCGACACGCGTCGGCGGATGACCGCGCGGTTTGCGACCGCTGTCTTATGGTGAACCGATATCGAGGGGGATACCCCGGCGGTCCGCGGCTCAATCAGGCAGGCTGAAATCGATGACGGTACGGACGTTGGTGCTGCTCAGACACGCCAAGGCGGCGAACCCCGAACGGGTCGCCGACGCCGATCGGCCGCTGACCGCCCGGGGGCACGCCGACGCGGCCGCCGCCGGGGCGTGGCTGCTCTCGCGCGGACTGCGACCCGCCCGCGTGCTGTGCTCGCCGTCGCGGCGGACGCGCGAAACGTGGCACTCCGTGCGGGTGGCGCTCGGTGACACGGGCGACGCGGCGGAGGTCGTCATGGAGCCGGCGCTGTACCACTCGGGCGCCGCGACCGCGCTGGACCTGATCCGGGCCACCGACCCGGACGTCGACGTGCTGGTGGTCGTCGGCCACAACCCGACCGTCTCGATGATCTCGGCGGTGCTCGACCCCGGGACCGAGGTCGACGACGACGGGCTGCGCACCGCCGGGCTGGCGCTGCACAGCATCGACGGCGACTGGACCGACTGCGGCCCCGGGAGTGCGCCGCTGACCGCGTCGCACACCGCCCGCGCCGGGGGCTGAAGGCGGGTTCGGCCGGCGGGCCTTCACGGGAGCAGTTCGGCCGGCGGCCCTTCATTGGGGCCACCGGCCGAACGCGTCTCGGTTAGAAGGCCTCCTCCGGAAGGTCCATCACCTCGTTGGTGGTGCTCTCGACGATCCGCCGGTCGGAGGCGAGGCGTGGCAGCACCTCACGCGCGAAGAACCGGGCGGCCGCGACCTTGCCCTCGTAGAACGCCTTCTCCGCCGCGCTCTGCTCGCGCCCGAGCGCCTGCAGCGCGACGTCGGCCTGCCGCTGCAGCAGCCAGCCGACGATCAGGTCGCCGAGCGCCAGCAGGATCCGCCGGCTCACCAGGCCGACCTTGTACAGAGCCTGCGGCTCGCCGTTCGTGACGTCGCCGAACCAGCCGGTGACCGTCGCCATCATCGCCTGGAAGTCGGTGAGCGCGGCGCCGAGGGCCAGCCGCTCCTCCTTGAGCTGGCCGTTGCCGGACTCGGCCGCGAGGAACGTGGCGATCTCGCCGGCGACGTGGGTCAGCGCGGCGCCGCGGTTGCGGATGATCTTCCGGAAGATCAGGTCCAGCGACTGGATCGCCGTGGTGCCCTCGTACAGCGAGTCGATCTTCGCATCGCGGACGTACTGCTCGATCGGGTAGTCCTGCAGGAAGCCGGAGCCGCCGAAGGTCTGCAGCGCCTCGTGGCTGAGCAGCTCGTACGCCCGCTCCGACCCGCAGCCCTTGACCAGCGGCAGCAGCAGGTCGTTCACCTTCTCGGCGAACTCGGCCGCGTCGGTGTCGCCGGCTTCGCGTGCCACGGCCACCCGGTCCTGCCAGGACGCGGTGTACATGACCAGCGCGCGCAGCCCCTCGATGTAGGACTTCTGGAGCATGAGCGAGCGCCGGACGTCGGGGTGATGCGTGATCGTGACGCGCGGCGCCGTCTTGTCGGTGGACCGCAGCAGGTCGGCGCCCTGGACCCGGCTCTTGGCGTACTCGAGGGCGTTGCGGTAACCGGTGGACGCCGTCGCGATCGCCTTGGTGCCGACCATCATGCGGGCGTTCTCGATGATCAGGAACATCTGGCGGATGCCGTCGTGCACGTCGCCGAGCAGCCAGCCCTTCGCCGGCACGCCGTCCTCGCCGAAGGTCATCTCGCACGTGGTCGAGACCTTGATGCCCATCTTCTTCTCGACGTTCGTCGCGAAGACGCCGTTGCGTTCGCCCAGCTCGCCGGTCTGCGGGTCGAAGTGGAACTTCGGCACGATGAACAGCGACAGGCCCTTGGTGCCGGGTCCGCCGGCGCCCTCGACGCCGACCGGACGGGCCAGCACGTAGTGGATGATGTTCTCGCTGAGGTCGTGCTCGCCGCTGGTGATGAACCGCTTCACGCCCTCGATGTGGTACGAGCCGTCCGGCTGCGGGATCGCGCGGGCCCGGCCGGCGCCGACGTCGGATCCGGCGTCGGGCTCGGTGAGCACCATCGTGGCGCCCCAGCCCTTGTCGACGAAGAGCTTCGCCCACTGCTTCTGCTCGTCGGTGCCCTCCGCGAGCAGCACGTTGGCGAAGTCGGAGCCGGCCGAGTACAGCCAGACCCCCGGGTTCGCGCCCAGCACGAGTTCGGCGATCGCCCACCACAGCATGCGGGGAGCGGGCGTGCCGCCCAGCGCCGGCGGGATGCCGAGGCGCCAGAACTCGGCGGCGATGAACGTCTCGAAGGAGCGCTTGAACTCCGGGGTCACCGTGACGCTGTGGGTCGCCGGGTCGTAGACGGGCGGGTTGCGGTCGCCCGCCGTGAAGGAAGCCGCGAGCTCCTCGCGTGCCATCCGCTCCACCTCGGCGAGCATGCTGCGCGCGGTGTCCGCGTCTACCTCGGGGTACGGCTCGGTGCCGAGGAACTGGTCGGCCCCGAAGACCTCGAAGAGATTGAACAGCTGATCGCGCAGGCTGCTCTTGAAGTGAGTCATCGCTGCTCCCTTGGTTACTGGGCGGTAGCCACGACTCTATATTACTTGTGGGTAACCACTCCGTCTGTCATCCCGGTGACCGACCTCACACGGGCTACTCGGCGGTACCCAACTCCCAACTGGGCACGTTGACGGTCGCCGGACTGGTGCTGGTGCCGACGTACTCCATCAGCACGAGGGCGATGTCGTCGTCCAGGCGGCCGCGAACCCAGTCGACGAGGGCGCTCTCCAGACTCGCGAGGCCGTCGGCGACGGTGCCGTGGCCGAGCAGGCCCCAGGCGCGCTCGGCGGTCGGGAAGAACTGGCCGTCGCGGCGCGCCTCGGCCAGGCCGTCGGTGTAGAAGAGCAGCCGGTCGCCGGGCTCCAGGCGCTCGATGCGCGGGCAGGCTTCCGGCTGGAAGCCCAACGGGGTCGACGACGCGGACGGCTCCAGCGGCGTCACCTCGCCGCGGCGGAGCAGCAGCGGCGGCGGGTGCCCGCAGTTGACGATCGTGATCGAGCCGCCGCGCTCCTCGACGAAGGCGGCGGTCACGAAGTCCTCGTCGCCCTTGGACCGCTCGACCGCGCGGTCGAGATCGCCGACGAGGTCGAGCAGGTCCTCGCGCTCGTAGGCCACGTGCCGGTACGAGCCGAGCACGGTGCTGGCGAGGCGGACGGCGTCGAGGCCCTTGCCCCGCACGTCGCCGATGATCATGCGCATGCCGAACGGCGTGTCCAGCGCCTCGTACAGGTCGCCGCCGATGTCGGCGACGGCGGTCGCGGAGATGTAGCGCCCCGCGAGCACCAGCGAGCCGAGCTGGCCGCCGATCGGCCTCAGAACCGCCTGCTGTGCGACCGACGCAATCTGGGACATCTCGGCCAGCCGCTCGGTCTGCCTCTGGCGCACCGACCCGACGAGCGCGGCGACAACTGTCGCCACCACTACCCCGACGACGTTGATGACCAGCGCGGGCATCGGGCCGGCGTCATTCGGCACCGCGACCAGGATTCCGATCGCCGTGGCGACGCCGCCGACGGCCAGCACGTCACGCCACGGCGCGAACGCCGCGGCGAGGAACGGCGCGGCCGCGAGCAGGCCGATGTAGTGCGCGGCGCCACCGTCGGCAAGCTCGACCGCGGTGACGATCGCGAGCAGCCCGAACGCCACGCCGAGGCCGGCGCGGGCGGCTGGGTCGTGCTGGCGCTTCATGTCGCGAATCAGCATGCCACCTGAGCACGGCGTGACTGCTCGCACGATCGGCCGATCGTCGGCCGTCTGAGGCCAGCGGCCCCTGCCGGCCGGCCCACAACTTATGGCGGAAGTGCCAGGCAACCGACTCGTCGCATTGGTGGTCCTCGAAAGGTCGTTGCCCCTGTTACCGGATCGAGATCTTTGTCATGCTGGATCGATGGCGGACCTGCTGCCCCTGCCGCGGCTCGGGGAATCGTTCGTCGACGACCGCGGCGACGACCGCACCATGCGGGTGAGCGCGCACCCCGAGCGCGGTCTCGTGGTGTTCTCGATCTGGGCCGGTACGACGTGCCGGGCGTCGTTCCGGTTGCCGCTCGACGAGGCGATCCGCCTCTGCGAGGTGCTCGAAGCGGTGGTCGAGTCCGCTCCCACCGACTTGCGCGAGGCATGCTGATCTTCGCGTAGCGTTACTCGCTTGAGCCGTCACCGCCTGCGCACAATACTGCGGTCCGTGCAGGGCTTCGCTACTGACCGGTTCGCGCCGATGCGCGCGGTGTTCGAGGACGGGTTTGCCAGCGGTGCCGAGGTGGGCGCCTCGGTGTGTGTGACCGTCGACGGTGAGACAGTGGTCGACCTGTGGGGCGGTTTCGCCGACGCGGACCGGACCCGGCCCTGGCAGCGGGACACCATCATCAACGTCTATTCGGTGACCAAGACCCTGACGGCGTTGACCGCCCTGCTCGTTGCCGACCGCGGAGAAATCGACGTTGCCGCGCCGGTGTCGCGGTACTGGCCGGAATTCGCGGCGAACGGCAAGGAGTGCGTCACCGTTGCGCACGTGCTGAGCCACTCGTCGGGCCTGTCCGGGTGGGCACAACCGGTCAGTGCGACCGACCTGTACGACTGGGAGAAGATGACCGCGCTGCTGGCGGCGCAGGCGCCGTTCTGGGAACCCGGTACGGCGTCCGGATACCACGGTCTCACCCAGGGCTACCTGGTCGGTGAGGTCATTCGCCGGGTGACCGGGCGCACGCTGGGCACGGTGTTCCGGGAGGAACTCGCCGAACCGCTGGGTGCCGACTTCCACATCGGTCTGCCGGCCGCCGAGGACGCCCGGGTGGCCGACCTCGTCCCGCCGGCGTCGGACGCGTCGCCATTCGCCCACCCGACCGCGTTGCAGACCAACGCGGAGACCAATCCGCACCACGACGTCGCCGACACCCGCACCCGCGCCTGGCGCGGTGCCGAAATCCCGGCTGTCAACGGCACGGGCAACGCCCGGGCCGTAGCCACCGCTCTTGCGGTACTCGCGTGCGGCGGCGTGGCCGGCGGCCGGCGCCTGCTGTCCGAGGCGGGCTGCCGCCGGGCGCTCGAGGTCCAGGTCGAGGGCCGCGACCTCATCCTCGGCATGCCGTTGCGCTTCGGCCTGGGCTTCGCCGTCGCCGGCGGGATGATGCCCAACCCGAACACCCTCCACTGGGGCGGCCGCGGCGGATTCCTCGCCATCGTCGACCTGGACGCCCGCACGACATTCGCGTACGCCCCGAACCGGATGGCAGATTCGATCGCCGACGTGCGCGGCTTCGGCCTGGCAATGGCCATGTGGGAAGCGATGGACCTGCTGTGACGCCTCCTGTCATCGGTCGACGGTGATGGCGACCTTGCCACGGACATGTCCCGCCTCGAGCTGCCGGACGGCGAGCGGCGCGTCCTCAAGTGGGTAGGTGCGGTCGATGCTCGGGACGAGCTGGCCCGCCTCGATCAGGTCGGTCAGGCTTTCGTAGTCGCTGGCCCGCTCCTTCGCGGTCAGGAGCGCGAGGCGCTGCCTGACGAAGACGGACAGCAGCACGCCCCGCAGCTGCCGTCCCATGCCGATGAGCACGCCGGCGTTCTCGCCCCCGACGAACACGGCGGTCCCGCGGGGCTGCAGGGCCCGCCGGAGCCGCTTCAGTGAGGGGTTGCCCGCGATGTCGAGGACGAGGTCGTATCGGCGGGATCCGGCTGCGAAGTCGTCGCGGGTGTAGTCGATGACGTGGTCGGCTCCGAGCGACGCGACCAGGTCCGCCTTCGCCGCGCTGCAGACGCCGGTGACCTCGGCCCCGAATGCCTTCGCGAGCTGGACGGCGTAGCTCCCGACGCCGCCGGAGGCACCCACCACCAGGACGGACTGGCCGGCCCGGACGCGACCGACGTCGACGAGTGCCCGCAGCGCGGTGGCGGCCGACACGGGGACGACGGCGGCCTGGGCGAACGAGAGGTTGGCGGGCTTGCGGGCGAGCCGGGACTCTCGGGCGACCGCGTACTGCGCGAACGACCCCGCAGCGACGCCGTAGACCTCGTCACCGACGGCGAACCGCGTGACCGCCGCGCCGATCTCGACGACGGTGCCGGCGACGTCGCGGCCGGGGACCGGGTTTCTCGGCCGCGTCACGCCGAACGCGAGCCGCATGGCATAGGGCTTGCCCGTGATCAGGTGCTCGGTGCCACGGTCCAGCCCAGCCGCGCGGACCTCGACGAGCACGTCATGGTAGCCGACCACCGGACGGGGGACGCGGCCGAGCCGCAGGACGTCGGCGGTGCCGTAGCGGTGTTGGAGGACCGCGCGCATCGTGCGGTCGGTGAGGGTGGTCATCGCAGTTCTCCTTGCTTCTCGGGATGGAGTGAAGCCTCACGTCACGCGGCCCTGGTCGCCCCGGTCAAACAGCCGGGTTTCGAGCGCGCACCGCTGCGCGGGGCGCGGGTACCTTCGTCGCGTGATGGTCGGTCGCGAACCGGAGCGGCAGCTCCTGCGGGCGCTTGTCGAGGGGGCGCGCGGCGGGTCCGCGGGGACGCTGGTCATCCGCGGCGAGCCCGGTGTCGGCAAGTCGGCGCTGCTCGACGAGCTCGTTGCCGGCGCCGGCGACGTGACCGTGCTGCGCACCCAGGGTCTGGAGATCGAGGCACCGCTGGCGTTCGCGGCGCTGCACCGGTTGCTGCGGCCCGTCACCAGGCTCCGCGGTGGACTGCCCGAACCCCAGGCGCGGGCCTTGCGCGTCGCGTTCGGCGAGGAGGACGGCGCCTCGGTCGAGCCGTTCCTGGTCGGGGTGGCAACGCTGTCGATCCTCACCACGGCGGCGGAGGAGAACCCGGTGCTGTGCGTCGTCGACGACGCGCACTGGCTGGACGCCGCCACGACCGCGGCCCTGCTCTTCTGTGCCCACCGGCTCGGTGCGGACCGGGTGGCCATGGTCTTCGCGGCCCGGGACGGCGCTTGGGGGACCTTCGACGTGCAGGACCTCCGCGAGCTGGTCGTGACCGGTCTCGACCCTGACGCGTCCCGCACCCTGCTCCAGGCACGTCTCGGCGCCGCGACCGAGGCCGGGGTACTGGAGCGGATCGTCGCCGAGACTCGCGGCAACCCGCTGGCGCTGCTGGAACTCCCCGCCGAGCTGACCCGCGACCAGCTCAGTGGGGTGGAACCGCTGCCCTCGCAGCTGCAGCTCACCTCTCGCGTCGAGCAGCTCTTCCTCGACCGCAGTCGCCGCCTGCCGCCGGCGGTGCAGACGATGTTGCTGCTCGCGGCGGCGGACGACAGCGGCAAGCCCGACGTGGTGCGGCGGGCCGCGGCCGCTCTGGGCCTCGTCGACGCCGACCTGCAGGCAGCGGTGGACTCGGGGCTGCTCGTCGAGAGCGCTACGTCGCTGTCGCTTCGTCACCCCTTGGTCCGCTCGGCGGTCTACCAGGCCGCGACCGGAGCCCAGCGGCGGGACGTGCACCGGGCCCTCGCGGAAGCGCTGCGCGGCCACGGCGATCCCGATCGGGAGGCGTGGCACCGTGCGTCCGCTGCCGAGGGGCCGGACCCGGAGGTGGTGGGCGCCCTGGAGCTTGCCGGCACCCGGGCCCAGCGCCGGGGCGGGCACGTCGCAGCGCTCGCGGCCTACGTTCGCGCTGCCGCGCTGTGCGACGACCCCGCGAAGCGCACCGAGCTCACCTTCGCCGCGGCCCGAAGCGCGTGGGCCGGTGGGCGGGCCGGCCAAGCGCAGGCGCTGCTCTCCACGGTGCGCGAGGCGACGAACGACCCCCTTTTGCTTGCCGACGTCGCGCGCCTGCGCGGTCATATCGAGGTCAACCTGGGTTCGGCGGCCGAGGCGCACCGGATCTACGTGGAGGCCGCCCAGGCGGTCTACCCGACCGATCCGGCCAGGGCGCTGGACATCAGCGTTGCTGCTGCCGTCTTGCGCACCTTCGGCGCCGACAGCGGTACGCCGTTGCCGGTGACCGATGCCCTCGTCGTGCCCGTCGCCGGTGATCCGCCGCGGACGCTGTGCCTGCGTCACATGCTGGTCGCGATGACGCGGGTGGCCGAGGGCGACTGGTACGCCGCCAGCGCTGCCCTGGACCGTGCGCTGGAGCTCGGCGACCGGGTCGACGACCGGGACGTGCTGTGGAACCTCGCCAACGCGGCCCTCCAGCTGGGCGCCGACCGGGCGCAGCAGCACTTCTACGGCTACGCGCTCGCGCGGGCGCGAGAGGCCGGTGCGGTGACGGCAGTGGTCTACTGCCTGCAGCGGCTCTGCTTCGGCCAGTACCTGGCCGGCGACCTCGTCGCGGTGCGCAACAGCGCAGAGGAGGCCATTTCGCTGGGCCGGAGCATCGGCCAGCCGGCGATGACGGCTCCGCCCGTCGCCTGGCTGGCGCTGCTCGCGGCCATGCGGGACCGGGACGAGCACGAGCACCACCTCGCCCGGCTCGAGGAACTGGTCGCGGCGTACCCGCTCGGGATCCTGACCGACCCCGTCCACGACCTGACCCGCTGGGCCAAGGGGCTTCGTGCGGCCGGTTCCGGCGACAGCGTCGGCGCGTTGCACCACCTGGCACGGTTCCGGTTGCCGGTCCTCGCGCGGATGTCCGCCGCGGAGCGCATCGAGGCGGCGGTGCGCGCCGGGGACCTGGCGGCCGCTCGTGGCTGGACCGACGAGCTGGCCACGTTCGCGGCCGCCACCAGCAGGCCATGGGCGCTGGCCACCGTGGCGTTCGGCCGCGCGCTCGCCACCGCGGCCGAAGGCCGCGGGCTGACAGCGGACCAGGCCGACGCCGACGCGCTCTTCCGAGAGTCCCTGGCGCACCATGCGGGCGCCGGCCGGCCGCTCGACGCGGCGCGGGCCCAGTTGGCCTACGGGGAGTGGCTGCGCCGCGGCCAACGGCGGATCGACGCCCGCCAGCACCTGCGCGAGGCCGTCGAGACCTTCCAGGATCTGCGCGCCGAGTCCCTGGCCGCGCGGGCGAACCAGGAGCTTCGTGCCTCCGGGGAGACCGCCCGCAAGCGCGACCCCTCGACGCTGGTCAAGCTCACCCCGACGGAGCTGCAGATCGCACAGCTGGTGAGCACCGGTCTGTCCAACAAGGACGTTGCCGCTCAGTGCTGGATCTCGCCCAGGACTGTCGCCTTCCACCTGCGCAACGTCTTCGCCAAGGCCGGGGTCACGTCCCGGGGCGAGCTCGCCCAGCTCGACCTGGTCTGACGTCGTGGGATAGGCGCATCAGCAAGCGCGGTCAGCCACGAATGCCGTCGCGTTGGTTTCTTTCGGCTCTTTCGGTAAGGCGCTGCGCTTGCCCGTCGTGCATGTCGCTCACCCATTCCCAGCCGGGCTTGGCCGACGGCCCGACCCGCGGGTCACCGGGACCATGGCCGTCACGCAGGGCGAGCACGTACGCCCGATCCCGCTCGATCCGTGCGTGTATCTGATCGGCTTTGCCGACTGACCCGTGGCCCGGGACAACGACATCGACGTCGCCGGCTACGCCGTCGAACAGCCGCAGCGCGGTGAGGTAGTCGTCGATCGGGTCAGCGGTGCCGTTCAGGTCGAGCATCGGAATCAGGACATCGGAGAGCATGTCGCCGGCGACGAGGACCCCGCGTTCTTCGACGAACAGCGCCGCATGGCCCGGTGCATGCGCCTGGTGCTCGATGATGCGGACCGTGGGCCGTCCCAGGGAATCCGCACAGTGTCGGCGGGCAGGGCGGTGATGAGGCCGTACAGGTCCAGCGGCACCTGATCGGCGATTTCCGTCTCGGCCAGGTGCTCGGTGATGCGGGCCTTGGCATCCGGGTCGGACAGCTCATCTGCGACGGTGGCCGCGCAGCGGGCCGTGCCGTAACGGGGAGCCCCGCCGAGCTGGGCGTGCCAGAGCAGGTGATCCCAGTGCGGATGCGTCGAGAATCCCGCCACGACGGTCCGGCCCGAATCGGACAGGTCGTTCGCGAGGCAGGCCAGTTCGTGGTCCTGCACCCCGGGGTCGATGAGCAATACGCCGGCGCGGCCCTGCACGACAATGGCGTTGCTCTGGATGAACTCGCTTTGGTGGACCAGGACCCCGTCGGCGATCTGCGTCAGCACGGGCTCGCCTCGCTTTCGTCGCGGATGGCGTAGTGATGCATCGTGACGCCCTGTTTGAACGATCGCTGCTCGAGCAGATCGAGCTCGATCGGTACGTCGTAGTCGTCGAACAGCGGCCTGCCGAAGCCGAGGATCGCGGGATGGGTGAACAGCAGCAGCTCGTCGAGCAGCCCCGCCCGCAGCAGCTGCGTGGCGAGCGCCGCGCCGCCCACACCGATGGTGCCGTCGGTCCCGGCCCGCAGGGCGGCGAGTTGGGCGATCGCGTCGTCTCCCCCGATGATCCGGGTGTTGTGATCTGCGCTGTGGCGGGTTCGGGAGACGAGCACCTTGGGGGCGGCGGTCCAGATCTCGCCGTACTCACGCATGACGTCGGGCAGCGACTCGTCCGCGCGCGCCCGTGGCCAGTACTCCTCCATCACCTCGTAGACGACCCGGCCCTGGACCATGAGAGCGAGCGCTCGCGCCTGCGCGTTGAACTCGCGGTGCAGCTCCTCATCGATGCGCAGCCACTCGCCAGCACCGTTGTCCCCGGGAACTTGCTCGATCCGCAGGTCGAGGGACACGTTCATCCAGTACTTGAAGCGGCCCATCCTCTACCCACCCCCTAGTGATTGCGATCTGCAACTACTATAGGGAGGGCGAAATACCTGTCAAGGGAGGAATCGTGGAACCACGGTCCGAGTGTCCGATCAACGCCGCCGTCGAGGTGCTCGGAGATCGCTGGTCGATGCTCGTGCTGCGCGACGTCATCTTCGGCGACCGCCGCTACTTCCGGGCGCTGCTCACCGGGTCGATCGAGGGCATCGCGTCGAACATCCTCGCCGACCGCCTCGTGCGGCTCGTCGAGGCCGGAATCCTCACCCGCGGCACCGCGGCGCGGGGGCAGCGCGCCCGCTACAGCCTCACCGAAGCCGGCATCCAGACTCTTCCGATCATCTACGCCCTCGGCAACTGGGGCCTCGACTGGCGCTCCGGCGGCGCCGAACTCCGCATCCGGCAGGAGTTCATGCGCGACGAAGGTCCGGCGTTCATCGAGGAACTCATGGACGAGCTTCGGGTGCGCCATCTGGGCGCCCCGCCGAAGCCACGGGACGGCTCCGGTCCGTTCGAGCGCCTCGATGCCGCCTACGTCGCCCATGCCGCCTACGTCGCGGAGCAGGAAACCCTCGGTTAGGCCTTCCCCGACGGAGGCGTTCGGCCGCTTGCCGGACGCCTAGTTGCGAGACGCTGGTTAGCCTGACCGTCACCCGCAACCTTCAACCGGACGCGACAACAAGCACGGTGTTCTGTATCGGCGGTTGCGAGTGCTAGGGAGCAAGAACATCAAGCGCGGCTTCCGCGCATTCGTCGTCTTGCCCGGGCACCATTCCGCCGCTTACCGCTACCGCACCGAGGACGGTGTCCCCGCGCATGATGAGCGCCGCGCCGGCGCCGGCCAGGATGGGTACCCGCACGACCCGATCCAGTTGGCCGAAGAAGGCAGGGTTGGCCTCCTGCATCTGGCGCAGTGCGGCGCCGTCGCGGCGGAAGAGGGCGACACTGGCCGCTTTGGTCTCGGCGATCCGGGCGGAGAGCGGCGCCGCCCCGTGCATGCGGCCGAGGGCCTGTAGGTGTCCGCCTTCGTCGACGACCGCGACCGTGATCTGGGCATCGAGCTTGGCGGCGCGCTCGTGTGCGCCGGTGATGACTGCTTGAGCCTCTCGGAGCGTTAGCGGCACCGCGATCTCCTAAGTTAGGTGGACAACTGTCCTTGTATGAACGACCGTAGCGTTAGACGTGGTCGCTGCGCTAGTGCGCGCAGCTAAAATGACCGGGCGATGGACGACACCACCTCGGCAGGTCCAGCTGCCGGCCCCCGCCGCCCCAACGCGCGCGGGCAGGGGGAGCGGCTGCGGGAGGAGATCATTTCCGCCGCCGTGCGGATGCTCGGCGACCTCGCCGACGACGAGGCCCTGTCGCTGCGCGCGGTCGCCCGTGCGGTGTCGATATCCCCCACCTCGGTCTACCTGTACTTCCCCGATCGTGACGCGCTCGTCGCGGCGGCGATGCAACGCTGCCACGCGGAGATGCTCCGGGCTGCAGACGAGGCCGAGGCCGCGCATCAGGACCCTGCACTCGGCCTGCGCGCGCGGATCCTGGCGCAGGCGGCCTGGGTACAGGAGCATCCCGGCATCTACAAGGTCATGCATGAAAGCAAGGTCGGCATGCCCTTCAAGGAGGTCCTGTTCACGCGCACCACGGCCGCGGTACAGCGCTGCATGGATGCTGGGGTTGCCCCGCCAGGGGACGCCGCCACCGTCGCGCTCGATCTCCGAACGGCCGTCATCGGCATGCTGTCGCTGCGGATCAATGAGCCCGACCTACCCTGGCCGCCCTTTCCCGACCAAGCCGATCGATTCCTCTCCAAGCTCGTCGGACTCGCGCCGCCGGCCGGCGAGACGACGGTCTCGCAGGCAAAGTAGCCCAGAGCGGCCTGAGCCGCCTCCTGTGCCCAACCGCTCCGCAACAAAGACACGAGGCTGCACAACGCGACGGGCTCCCACCTGTGGGACAAGCGCGACGGCGGCCACTGGGTGATGTTCGAGGCTGGCAACAGTATCGGCCACAGCGGGACTGGACACCGGCGCCGTCCTGGAAACGTGCTCCGCCTT
>Ga0111539_10006705_pt1 | contig 14825 bp, 13 predicted proteins | sample RhiMethybrSRZTD1_FD_79667 | JGI IMG/M metagenome (GOLD analysis project Ga0111539, IMG submission 79667) | Populus rhizosphere microbial communities from Tennessee, USA - Rhizosphere MetaG P. TD hybrid SRZTD1 (version 2) (version 2) | ecosystem: Host-associated > Plants > Roots > Rhizosphere >... | reverse complement strand
GACCGGCGCGGAGGCGCTCGCCGGCTTCGCAATTGGTGTAGCCTGGGGCCTGGGCCTTGCCATCGCCATCACGATGTTGCCGCGCATGGAGCGGCCGATCATGCCGTTGATCGTCGGCATCAACTCCGTGCCGGTCGTCGCCTATGCTCCGCTCATGCTGATCTGGTTCGGCATCGGGCCGGCCTCCAAGATCGCGATGGCGAGCATCGCCGTCGGCTTCGTCATACTGCTCAATTCGCTGCAGGGCCTGAAGGCGACCGACCCGGCCGCCATCGGCCTGCTCCGGAGCTTCGGGGCAGGGTCGGTGCGCATATTGACGAAGCTGAGGCTTCCGATGGCCATGCCGGCCATCGTGAACGGCCTGCGCGTCGGCATCGTCCGCAGCGTACTGGTCGTGATCGTCAGCGAGATGCTCGGGGCCTATCGCGGACTGGGGTGGACCATCTACGAGTCGACGCAGCAGACGGACTTCCTGCGCGTGTGGGCTGCGGTCTTTGCGGCCTCGGCCGGAAGCCTTCTGCTTTACGGCGTGCTGGTCGCGATCGATCGCAAGGTTGTCTGGTGGCGCTGACCACGACATTCGGCATACTGTACGATGCATTACCAGGCGTGCGGATAAGCTTGAGGATAAAGCACAATGCAACTCGATGTTCGTGACGCACGTCCAAAGAGCCCTGATAAAGAAAGCGGTTTGTTTGTTGCTTCCGTCGAGAAGGCCTTTCGGGTTCTGGATGCCATATCCGACGCGAAAACCGAACTCGGCCTTTCGGAGATCGCGGCGCGCACCGGTATCGGCAAGAGCGCGGCGCAGCGGTTTCTCTATACGCTCCACGCCCTCGGCTATCTCAATCAGGACAACACCTCGAAGGGATACCGCCTGTCATCGAAGCTTCTGGCCTTGTCGGGATCGTATGTCAGCGCCGATATCCTCAAGGCGAAAGCTCACCCGATTCTCGAGGAAGCCAATCGGCGCTGCGAGGAGACCATCAACCTGACCATCCTGGATGGGACCGATGTCGTCTACATCCTGCGGTTTCCGAGCAAGCACGTCGTCAGCGTCAATCTCGCAGTGGGTACCCGGCTCCCCGCATACTGCACAGCGCCCGGCCGCGTTCTTCTGGCTCCGCTGGAGCGCACCAAGATCGATCTCGTGTTTGCGAAATCCGATCTCATCAAGCACACGGAGCTGACCGAAACCGACCCGCGCCGCCTCCACGAAATCCTGGCCCAGGTGCGGCGCCAGGGCTATGCGCTGAGCAATCAGGAAGCATTTGTCGGCGACATCTCGGTGGCCGCCCCGATCTTCGACGATCAGGACAACGTCACGGCCGCAGTCAATGTCGCCGTGCCCTTTCCGCGCTGGTCGGTCGCCAAGGCGAAGCGTCAGCTCATTCCGGTCGTCAGGGACGTCGGAAAAGCCGTTTCGAAGGCGCTCGGCTGGAAGGCCTGACACACCGAACCATTTCCATAGGCCCTGAGCCGCGTGCCTGGGACCCACGGTCGCTTGATTTCGACGCTTCGCCAGCCTTGAGTCCCGGCAACATGAGCCGGGACGAGCCACTACGTGAAGATCTCGCCGAGCATGGAGATCGTCCGCAGGGCCTTGGCCTGCTCGAGACCCGGCCACTGCACGCGCATGATGAAGTGGTTGACCCCGAGGAGGTCCTGGTAGCGCGCAATCTCGTCTCTCACGAAGGCCTTGTCGCCGATGATGAAGCGATCCTTGACGAAGTCCTCGAAGGGTTGCTGGAATGACTCAGATCCCGCCGACTGCTTGTCGAGGCCCCAGGACGAATAGGCGCCGTACTTGTATTGCAGCGCTGCCTTGCACTCTTCCAGCGCTTGCGTCCGCGTCGGCCCGATATAGCATTCGCGCGTGATCGGCGCCTCGGCCGGAAACTCCTTCTTCGCCTCCGCCAGCAGCTTGCGATACATGCCCATCTGCGGCACGAGCACGCTCAGGTGCGCGAAGTTCGTGATCAGCCATGCATCTCCGAGCAGCGCCGCCCGCTTCACCGCGGCGTCGACCACGGCGGCGACCCAGATCGGTGGGCCGCCCTTGCGCAGCGGCTTCAGGCCGATGCCCAGGTCCTCGACCTGGAAGATCTTGCCCTTGTAGGTGACCTTGTCCTCGGTCCAAAGCCGCCGCATGAGCTCGATGCTCTCGTTCATGCGCTGCGCGCGCTCCTTGAGCGGCACATTGAAGGAGTGGAACTCGGCATCGCGATAGCCGACGCCGATGCCCAGCACGTAGCGCCCGCCCGAGAGAAGGTCGAGCGTGACCGCATCCTCGGCGACGTGCACCGGGTTGAGCAGCGGCATGATCAGGATGTTGGGGCCGATGGTCATGCCCTCGGCATCGCGCAGAAGATAGGAAAGCATCGGAAGCGGAGCGAGCATCTGCATGGGCTGCGTCAGATAGTGATGCGGCACCCACAAAGACGAAAATCCGCTCTGCTTCGCCAGGCGCACCTGCTCGCTCATCTCCTTCAGCGCACTGGCAACGTTTACGCCGGGCGGAAACTGCGTGCCGAGGTACAGTCCGACTTTTTTCATGATCCTCTCCTCCCAGATCCCGCGGGCGCGGACGACAAGCGCCGTTCGTCCTTCGTGGGCCGACTGCCCAAGATATGCGACAGCTCCAAAAGATTCGGCGCGCGGGCAAGGCCGGCCACGCACGTCTCCAGCGCCAGGGTGCGCTCCGCGAACCCGCACTCGGCGAGCAGCGCGCCCACCTTGCGGCGCACCTCTGCCGGGAGCAAGTCCGGATTGTTCCTGTACCGGCTCGCTTCTGGATCCCCGCTCGGGCAGTCGCTGAGCAGGGTACGCTCACGTTCGTCGCGCAACCTGATCTTCAGCTCGACGAAATACTCCTGCGGATATTTTGCGGTGAAGCCGGCATCCTCCGTCACATCGATGCGCTCGGCCATCGCAAGCACGTCGGGGTCCTTGATGCCGTCATCGGTGAAGTCGGCCAGACGCACTCCCTTCCTCACAAGCGCGAGTGCGACGGCATAGGGGACATTGAACTGGGCATCCACGGCATTCTTCGGCGCCTTGTGATAGGTGAGCACGTTGGTGCGATAGATGCGTACGTGGACGGCTTCGATTTGGTCCGGCTGCAGCCCGCCCTCTGCCGCCTCCAATGCCAGGTCGATGGCACCGTGCTCGAAGCGGCAGCAGGGATATGGCTTGATGGCCGTGCCGAGCGCCCGGTAGTCGTCGCCGAGGCGGCGCGTCATGGATGAAGGGTCCATCGGCCCAGCATGCGAGAAGGCCCGGAAGAACCCGCCGTCGCCCTCGAAGATGGTGGCCGGTCCGGTGAAGCCGTTCTGCGCCAGCCGGGCCGCAAGCACGCCGCCATGCGCGGAGCGGCCCGGGTGCAACCGTTTGATCCAGGAGCCGTCGGCGCGCCATTCGGTGAGGCCGGCTGCCTGCGTGCCGGCGATGCCCAGGGCGCGCACGAAAGCATCGCGATCGAGCCCCATGGCAACGGAGGCGGCAGCAGCGGCGCCGAAAATCCCGCACAGTGCGGTAGGGTGCAGGGCATGGTCGAACAGGCTGCCACGATAGACCTCGCCGAGCCGGCACGCGACCTCGTAGCCGACCAGGAGGGCCCGAAGAAACGTGAGCCCGGATGCGTTTGCGGCTTCGGCCGAGGCAAGCGCCGCGGGCACCACGACGGCGCCGGGATGCAGGACGGCGATACGGTGATCGTCGTCGAGCTCCAGCGCGTGCGCGAACGCGCCATTGGCGAGCGCCGCATCCCACGCCGAGGTCACGCGGCCCTCCGCCATTACCGTTGCTTCCGCTTTCCCGCAGGCCGACAGGATCGTGGCAAGCATCGAACCGCTCGATGGCGACACCGTGCCGGCAAGCATGACGGCGAGAGTGTCCAGCGCGTATAGCTGCATCCGCCGTGCCTGCTCGTCCGCACGTCCCGAGGCGACGCTCGCAGCGAAGTCAGCCAGATGTTCCGCTATCGTGGGCATCGGTAGCCTTCGTTGCGGTCTTGGCCAACGCGACCGGCTGGTTTGATCATCCGTGCAATCCGCCCCATGCGTTCGCAGCCCCTGTCATACCGACTTGCTGATGTCCGTGAGCGCCCAGACGAGGCGGTCCATCTGCTTCCTGAGGCTGACATCGATGCGAAGGTGATTGTTGCCCAGGCCGATGAACGACACCGATCCGTCCTTCACGATCACGCCGCGCTTCAGCAGCTCCTGGAAAACGCTCGTGGATGTGAGCCCGCTGTCCTCGATGCGAAGCAGGAAGAAATTCGACGACGGCTCGCCGACCACCGAGAACCGGTTGAGCTTTCTGATCTCGCCCAGGACGTAGGCGCGCATCTCCCGGATCGCCGCAACCGTCCTGCTGACGTGCTCGTCGTCGGCGAGAGCCGCGATCGCGCCGCTCACCTGCAGATTGCCCATGTTCCACGTCGGCTTCAGGTGCATCATGGGTTGGATGATCTCGGGGGCCGCTATCCCGAAACCGACGCGCAGACCTGCAAGGCCGTACACCTTCGAGAACGTTCGCAGGGCGATCAGGTTCGGGAACTCCTTGACGAGGTGAATGCCCCCTTCGGTTCCCGAGAAGTGAATGTAGGCCTCGTCGAGGACCACGAGCTGTTTAGAGGCCTTCTTGCACACCTCGCGTATGCGGGCTTCCGGAATCAACCGCCCGGTCGGGCTGTGAGGGTTGGTGAGGAAGACGATGCGCACGTCGTCCGTGATGGCCGCCAGAAAGTCGTCCCACTGGAAATCGAGATCGGGACCCATGCCGACGTACTTCGGAACCCGGCCCTCGTTTTCGGCCGTCATGTGGTAGATCGGGAAGGCCGGAACGAACATCAGAACCTTGTCGCCGGGCGCCGAGAAGATGCGGATGATCCAGGAGAGAATTTCGGTCTCGCCCGCGCCGCAAATCACCTGTTCCGGGTTGTAGCCGTACTTCTTCGCCACGCTCGCCCGCAGCGCCCCTGCCGTCCAGTCGGGGTAGTTGTCGAGCTTCAGCGCCTCCTTGACGGCGGCCGCGGCCTTCGGCGAAGGGCCGAAGGGATTCTCGGCCGAGCCGAGCTTGGCGACATCGGCGATCGGCACACCGAACGTCTTTGCCACGTACTCCTGCGTCAGCCCCGGCACATAAGCTTCCTTCCTGCCGAGCTCTGGATTGCTAACGAACATCCTTCTCTCCTTGTAACGATCAAGTCGCGTCGGGTCGTCTCATGCGAGAGCGATGGCGACCTGGCTGATCCGGCGCGAGCAGGCCCCTTTCCATACCGGTCATGTCTGCATCGCCTGCTTCTCGCCGCGCAGCAGGAGGATCAGCCCGTCGCAAATGACGTTGGCAAACGCCACCGCGGACAGACACAGAAGGGCTCCGGCAACGCCGACCGTCTCGATGAGCCTCGCCCCGATCCAGGGTGTCGCTGCCTGCACGCACAGACTTACTGTGGCGATCCGGCCGAGGAGCTGGGCGTAACCGACACCTCCAGTGATGGCGTGCGCGAGTGTGCCGCGTGCCACGGATCGCAGGCCCAGGCCGCCGCCATAAAGGATCAGCGGCACAATGGCCGACGGAAACTTGAAGAGCAGCAATACACAGCTGGCGAGATAGAGCAGCGTGGAGCCGAGCATGGTCCAGATCGGGTGCCAGTGCCTCCCTACGAGCATCTCGATCACGCGGGCACCGACCTGCGCCGGACTGATTAACGCCCCGAGCGCGACGGCCGCAGGCAAGGACAGCATGTACTGCTGCTGCAGCACGGTGAGCATGTGCACCGATGCGAACGCGGAGATGCCGGCTCCAAGACCGGCGCCAAGCGCCAGCAGTGCGGTCAGCCACGCGCCGGGTGGAGCGCGCAAGGTGTCGGCGGCAGGTCCACTGCGTAACGGCTCCTCGATGGCATCGGCCGACAACGCGAGGAGATTGAGGGGCAGGCCGACTCCGAGATGGAGCGCGGCGTAGGCGACACAGACGCCGCGCCAACCGAAATGCTCGAGCATCAGGGAGCTGAGAGTCCAGCACACCGCGCTGGTAAATCCGGTTGCGAGCGCGACGATGGTTATGGCGCCCCGCGCGTCGACGTCGCGCAGGCGCACCACCGCCGCGAAGGCTGCTTCGTGAAAGCCGATGCCCATGGCCACGCCGACGAGAACCCAGCTCGCCAGGTAGGCGGCGTAGTGATGGCTGAGCGCGATTCCGAGCAGCCCGGCCGCAAAGAACACGGAGCTTGCAGCGAGCACATTGCGGCCGCCGAACCGCGCCATGAGCTTTCCGAGCCCGAGGGAGATGGCGGCCGCGGCGAGCAGCCCGAGCGACAATCCGGCAACCACGGCCGAATAGGACCAGGGCAAGCTGTCGGAGATGGGCCCTGACAGAACAGCCAACAGATAGTACGACGACCCCCAGGCCAGGATCTGCGCCGCGCCCAGGGCGCCTGCAATCACGTGGCCGCGGCTGCGCCGCCTGGGAACGCTGCCCGCTCCTGGTGTCGCCTTGTTGCTTCCCCCGCCGGGATCGATTGCGTTGGTTCTCATTGGCGAGCGGTATCTGCTCCGTCGAGCGCTGGCCGGCGAGCCGCTACACCGGCGCGGGCCGCCGCGAAGCTGCCGGAGCTTGAAGTCTAGACAAGGCGCTGGCATGCGCTTCGCAGTGCGATACGTTTGTATCGAGACCTGGTAGAAGCGTCAATGAATGGGCATATGTGAGCCTTGCGTCCGAAGCGGCCCAGGCGCGCGATGCCGCGCGGTGGCATCGCAGAAAAATCCATCCTTGCCCACGCCGATGCTGTCGGCTTCCGGGCTCCGCCGCCGGGGCACGCACCAACCTTCACCAGCAAATGTCGAGGTGCACGCAGTTGACACGAGCCCTCGTCAGCCTCGCACCGTGTCGTCGGCCTAGCCGCGAAGCAAGCGGGGCCCGAGCAGCGCGATGACCTCGTCGCGAGAAGCGATCCCTGGGGCGAACGGGATCGCGAGGATGACCTCGTCGACGCCCAGCGGACTCAGGTCGGCGATCTGACCGGCGATCGCATTGGCGCCTCCCGAAAAGGCGAACCGGGGGACGAGCTCGTCGGGAATAAGGCGCGCGAATTCGGCCTCAGCGTTGCCGTGCTGCTGGTAGGTGTAAGCCCTCTCGACTTCCCCGGCCACCTGACGCGTGAGAGAATCGATCGGTCCGGGGATCTTGCGGAGGATGGCGCGGGCGACGTTGAATTTCACGGCATCGCGCTCTGGATGACAGGCGGCCCAAACGGCGATCCGTGTCGTGCCCTCCGTGCGGCCGGCCGCCCGCTCGCCTTCCCGAACGATGTCGATTGCGGCCTGGATCAGCGGCGGAGCGATGCCGTTCATCAGGATGACGCCGTCCGCGATCTCGCCGGACAGCTTCAGCATCCTGGGCCCTGTTGCCGCAATGTAAATGGGCACGGGTACACCCGCGTGGTGCAGCCTGGCTGTTTTGCCCGGCCCGAACGAGACCTCTGCGCCGGCAAGCAAGGCCCGGCACCGGTGCACGGCCTCGGCCAGCTCTGCCACCTTTGCGATCTCAAGGTTCATGGCCTTGAGCGCACTGTCGCCGACGCTGATGCCGAGCGAGGCGCGCCCGTCGCTCAGGGCGGCGAGGGTAGCGAAGGCCGATGCGGTGACGGTCGGGTGCCGCGTCAGGGGGTTGGTGACGGCGGTGCCCAGGCGGATGCGCCGTGTCGAAACCGCCAGCGCCCCGAAGAGCGTGTAGACCTCGCGAAAGAGCAGATGCGAGTCCAGCATCCACAAGGTGGAGAAGCCGAGCTCGTCGGCAAGCCTCCCCGTCGCGACGATCTCGGCCGGCGCCTGATTGGGGTAGATGCCCAGACTTATCTTCATCGACCGATGCCTGTGCCGGCCCGCGCGAGCCCCAGTCCAGGAGGGCGGGGGCGCCTACTCCGACATCGCGGAGATCGGGCCGTAAAGCTCGGGCCGGCGGTCGCGCCACCAGGGAAATTTCTTCCGCAGTGCGCTGACCGTATCGATGTCGATCTCCTGCACCAGCAACTCCTCGGTCTCGTTGCTGGCCTCGGCGATCTTCATCCCGCGCGGATCGACGATCATGCTCCTGCCGAGATGCTGGCGGACACCCTCGCGCCCGACCCTGTTCGCGGCAACCACGTAGACCCCGTTCTCGAATGCGCGGGACCTGAGGGCCAGCTCCCAGATCGAGTTGCGATGCTCCGGGTCGCTGTAGACGGAATAGGCAATCGGCATGAAGATGATCTCGGCGCCGCGCAGCGCCAGCACGCGGCTGCCTTCCGGGTACAGGCGGTCATTGCAGATCTGGATTCCGATCTTGACGCCGTCGACGTCGAAGACGGGCAAATCACCGCCCGGCGTGAAGTAGAATTTCTCGTAGCTGCCCGTGCCGCCCGCCTTCTGGTTGGGAAAGTAGGCTGGGATATGCGTCTTGCGGTACGTGCCGAGTACCTCGCCGGCGGCATTCGTTACCATTGCCGCATTGTACATTCCGCTGTTGGCCCGTTCCCCGAACGGAAGAACCATGGCGACGCCCAGCTTCTTCGCGGTGTCGCGGATCTTTCGCATCTCCGCGCTGTCGGCCTTGGTGAAGAAGCGATCGGAATTCTCCTCCAGCCGGTTGGGGAAGAACGGCGACAGGAACAGCTCGCAGAACGTGACGATGTTGACGCCCTTCGCCGCTGCCTCCTCGAGCATCTGACATGCCTTGGGCACCATCGACGACATGTCCTCGGAGTCGACGGGCCCCGTCTGAGCGCATGCCACCTTGATCTTGCGGCTCATGTCATGCTCCCTGCGATACAGTCATATCGAATGACGATATCAACGTACGATATCGTGACGCATGTAGGCGGTCAACGTCTGTTTCCGTCAGCGGTATTTTATGGCTGGCTCCCGGGCGTCCCTCAACTGGACGATACCTGACCTTGCTCGGCGAAGGATCCGGCCTCCAAGCTTGACGACGTATTGACCAAGCTCGATCGAAAATGCGAAATGCGATACATCGACATCGCATATCGGTTCAACGATTGGTGCCGGCGACCCTTGTCGCCGCATCGCTGCTGAGCCTGGGGCACATCGGGGGCGATCGAGGAGAGGGATGGGCGATTCAGGGTCCACAAATCGATCCCCGCACGTAACGATCGTCGGCGGCGGCATCGTCGGCCTTCTTTGCGCGGTGCGCCTGCTGCGGCTGGGCTGGCGGATCACCGTCGTCGATCAGGGGCTGGCGGAGCGTCGATGCTCCTATGGCAATGCGGGCAGCCTCAGTCCCGGCTCCGTCGCGCCGCTCGGAATGCCGGGAGTTCTGAGCCAGGTTCCGCAGTGGCTGCTCGATCCCAAGGCGCCCCTGCACGTCAGGTATGACTACTGGCTGCGAGCGGTGCCCTGGCTGCTGCGATTTCTGCACGCGTCCTCTCCACAGCGCGTCGAGGAAATTTCGCACGGCCTCAAGGCACTGCTGAGCGACTCCGTCGAGAGGTATGTCGAACTGCTGGCCGATGTTCGCGGCTCGGACCTGCTTCGCCGAGCCGGCCAGCTTCAGCTCTATCCAAGCCAGCGCGCGCTGGAGAAGGATACTCGTGTCTGGCAGTTGCGGCGAGAGCGCGGGGTGGTGGTGGAGAGCGTCGGATCCGACGAGATCCGCCAGCTGGAGCCGGCGGTCAGCAGGAACTACGGCTGGGGCGTGTACCTGCCCAACGAGGGCCATATCCTCAATCCGGCTCGGCTTGTCGAGGTTCTCACGGAATACATCGCGCGCAATGGAGCCGAGCTCCGGAACGCCGACGTTCAAGGCTTCGACCTTGCTGGAGAGGAAGTTGCGGCGCTTGTGATCAATGGCGGTCGCATCGACGTCGACCGGGTCGTCATTGCCGCCGGCGCGTGGTCGAATGTTCTCACCCGGCAGTTGGGCGAGCATTTTCCGCTGCAGACGCAGCGCGGATATCACGTGACGCTCGCCCACCCGGGCGTCGAATTGAAGCGGCCGGTGGTAGCCGCGGACCGCAAGTACTTCGTCACTCCGATGGAGGAGGGTCTGCGCATCGCTGGAACGGTGGAGTTCGCCGACCTCCTGGCGCCACCCAGCTTCAAGCGCGCCAGCAATCTGCTGGCCTGCGCTCCCGAGTTGCTGCCCGGTCTGAAGGCGAGCGGGGGTACTCAGTGGATGGGCAACAGGCCCTGCCTGCCCGACTCGCTCCCGGTGGTCGATCGCTCCAGAGCCTTTCGTAACGTCTACTACGCTTTCGGCAACGGACATCTCGGCCTGACGGCGGCGCCCATGATGGGAGAGCTGCTGGCGTCGCTCATTTGCGGTACCAAACCGCCGGTCGATATGGCGCCCTTTGCGGCCAGCCGGTTTCGCTAGCGCCGAGCGCATCGGCCCGGGCCGGCATCTTGCCTCGGACACTGGCAAGCGGACGGAATCCTTGGCCGTTATGGACACCCGGCGAGGTGGCCGATCCCGCGGCGACCGTGTGGTGGCAGAATGGCCATCCGCACGAAAGTGCGGAGCGGCGGGCTCTTTACTTGATCAGGAAATCTTCCTTGGTCGCCTTGCCGCCCTTGGTGGCGGCCGTCATCCAGCGCGGCATTCGTCCCCGTCCCGTCCATGTATTGGCCGGATTCTTGGGGTCGCGATATTTCACGGCAACACTACTCTTCCCCTTGCGTCCGAGGCCGAACAGTTCGTACACGTCGAACCCGTGCTCCCTGGCAAGATCGACGAGCTGCTTGCGTACTGCCTCGCGCTCGGCGACCTGCTTGCGGCCCTTCATTTCCGCAATGCGCGCTCCCATCGCCGCCAGCTCGGCGTATGACATCTTATCGAGATTACGGGATCGTGCCATATCCAGCTCCATGCTTTGAAACTGATGTTATAGATTTCCCGAAAGCAATCAATAGTGTTTCAGTCATTTGGATTTTTGCTCCGCGGCCTGCGGATGATGAACAAGCAAGGCATACCTGGCTTGAAGTCCTTCATTTGCGCGGCTCCAGTCAGGTAAAGTAGGAAAAACGGTATTGCCTGGGAAGCACTTCGGCCAGCCTCCCGCTATTCGGCCATCGGCGGACATCGACTGTGAGGGTCCGCCGCTAGTGCCATAGACATGGATCGCCAACCTCGCCGGCCATGCTTTATCGGCGGCTGGATTTCGACCGCGCATCCCGTCGTGCATATGTGGCCCACTAGCGAAACTTCGGCGCAACCCGCTCGCAGAGCAGCTGCATGGAGCGCATCACCTGATCGTTCGACAGCAGGCCGCCGCAGTTGAGCTCCGCCAGGATGCCGTCGAGACCAAGCTTGCCGGCGAGCTCATCGAGTCGGCTGGCAACGGTCTCGGGCGTGCCGACGATGACCTTCTCGCGCAGCACATCCTCGTAGCGGATCGTCTGCAGGGCCTGTCCTCGTTCCGCGCGCTGCTCGACAGCGCGCGCGCCGGATCTCGTCGCCGAGTCTTCGAGCTGGGCGCCAAGCGTGCGGTAGAATTGCATGATCGATTGCTCGGGATCGGCCCGTGCGGAGCCTTCTGTCTCGCCGACGTAGACCGGCACCCGCAGATAGACCTTGTCCCGGCCGGCTGGATGGCCGGCGGCCCCATAGGCCTTGCGATAGGCCGTGATGTTGGGGCCCAGCTCCTCGATCGTGCCCAGGCGGACCGCGGTGAAGATCGGCAGACCCATGGTGCCGATCGCGGGGTAGGTATCGGCGCTCGTCGCCGCCATGCGCAGCTCGGGATGCGGCATCTGCAGGGGCTTCGGCACAAGCGTGACATCACGGAACGTGTAGAAGTCGCCCGCGAAGGAGAAGCGCTCGTTGCACCAGGCGCGCTTCAGGATCTCAAGCACCTCGGCGAAGCGCTCGCGGCTCTCGGCATACGGCACGCCGTAGGCCTCATAGGTGCGCGGAAAGCCGCTGCGGCCGACGCCGAAGATGAGACGTCCGCCGCTCAGGTGGTCCAGCGTCGCCACCTCCTCCGCCAGCCGCAGCGGGTGGCACAACGGCAGCACCTGGACGGCAATGCCGATCTTCAGGCGGCGCGTGCGGGCGGCGATCGCACTGGCGACGACCAGCGGGGCGGAGATGACCGAGCGCTCGGGAAGGAAGTGCAGCTCGGCGAGCCAGACGACGTCGAGGCCCCAGCGTTCGGCCGCATCCACCTGCGCGAGGGACTGGGCGAACGCTTCCGCATCGGTTTGACCGGGATGGCGGGCGAACTCGTGGAAAATTCCGAACTCGAACGCCATGACCGCCCCTGCGTGCCACAGACCCCACGGATAGATCATGCACCGCTAGCGTCCGGCTGTCAGCCGGGCCCAGCAGCTGCCGTGCTCTGCATGCCCCGCGGGACGGCGCCGGGCGCCACCGTCGAGATCGCACGCGCGCTTGGAAGCGATCAGTTGAGCTGGTTCAGTCTGGCGGGATCGGGCTTGCGTCCCGTGACGCGCTCGAGCGCGATTGCCGACAAGACCTTGGAAGCAAGCGTCTTCTTGCTCGGATCCCGCTCCGGTTCGGCAGCCTGCACCGGCGTCGCCGCCAGGCCCGTCGTCAACGGTTGGTTGTTGGCGCAGCCCGCAAGGAGCGCACCTACGAGGACCATGATCGTCCCCCGCGGCAGCATGAGATCCCCCTGACGCGCGATCACGATGGCCGAAGCCATTTGATTGACGGGGGAGATTACCCGCAGGACGGGGCAAGGCAAGCGTAAAATGCCGGGGCCCCCGCGTGCGGGCCGAGCGGCGCGCGATTGCGGCGCGGCAAAGGTCGCGCAGCGGCAATCCACAGATTGCGTTAGCAGGCGGTGCACAAGGCGTTGCGTACATCTTTCGTGCCTTCCCGGATCGGGAAGATCGTCTCGAAGCGAGAAGCTGCAGCATGGGCTCTTTACCCTGACGGCCATATCCAAACCCCTCATTTGCTTTGAAATTTACGAGATTTAATCCACGCATTGAGATGCTTTTTCGCGTGACCGCGGCAGTGTGCTAGCCCGCGTGGATGCGGGGCCTGGCGGTTCCGCAACAACCGGCAGCAGGTGGGGAATGGTGTCATGGCTCGACTGGAAATGAGCGGATACGACGTTGGCGAATCGGCCGCCGCAGGCGGCGCGCCCGATGCATTGTTCGAACTCGGGCTCATGTATTGCGCTGGCCGCGACGTGGAGGTGAACCTCGTCAGCGCGCACAAGTGGTTCAATCTGGCAGCCATGCGCGGCAATCAGGACGCCAGGCGCTATCGTATGGAGATCGCTCACGAGCTTTCGCGGGCCGAGATCGCCGAAGCGCAGCGCCAGGCCCGCGAATGGCTGGCCCGGCACTGACCGAAGGCGGGCGACGCTGCGATGCGTCCCGTGCGTTCTCACGCGCTGCCACGCCCCCGAGGCAGCGGCAGTCGCCCAGGATTCAAAGGCGGCGCCGCAAACGCTTAGCTGCCGGTGTGGCTGCCGCCTCCGTCGAAGAACTTGTTGGGTTTCAGGAAAAACGACAGCGCGATGCAGCCGTTGGGCGCGTGCGCATCATGGCGGCTGCCGGCAGGACGCCAGACGTAGTTGCCAGCCGTCGCAACGCCTTCAGCGTCGGCAAGAGACCCCTCGAGCACGAACGTCTGCTCAAGGTCGGTGTGCTCGTGGTCGGGCAGCACGGCTCCCGGCGCGAACCGCGTCAGGGCCGTCATCAGCCCCGTCGTCTTGTCCTCCATCAGGACCTTGAGGTCGACGCCTTTGAAGCGGGTCGGCACCCAGGGCAGCGACGCCACGTCGACATAGCGCGAGGCGAGGGCGCCGAGGCGCTCGTGGTCTTTCGCATCGGGCGTCATGGTGGCCATGGAAGTTCCTCCATTCTATCTGCCTGACCAACTGCGAGCTTCAGCAGTCTGAGGTCGGATGATCGCACCTTCGATCTTGTAGCGCATCCCTCGGTTTGCATTTGCCTCTTTTTTTATGTTTCGACTTTACGATGCGCCCAGGTTCTGGGGTGACCGGCGCATGCGTCTACAAGGCTTAACCATCTATTTCGCCCGGCGGCTCGCGCGAGGGGTGTCGAACGCCGGCAGGAGAGCCCTCCGTCTCGTGGTTCGTGCGAATTCGGCAATGACCAGCCGTGTTCGTTCACCCAGGGCGCTGATCGCGCACCTCGGTCTCATCACGACGTGCATCGCCATTTTCGTTCCGCCGATCGCCTATGCGACGCTCGGCCTTGCTCAGCTGCAGGAGCGCGCGGCTGAGCAGGCCTCTCTGGGCGCACGCCATGTCGAGGTTCAGCTCAAGCAGCAGACCGCCGTGGATGGGTTCACGCGCGTTTCCATCAACGTGCTGCATGCCACGCGCAATGCCGACGGCATTGTTGTCGCCAGCTGGCTCACCGACAAGAAGGGCACGCTGCTGATGTTTCAGGGCGGGAAGGTCTTGTGGCCGGAATTCGTGGCGAGCAAGGCTATCAATGCGGCCGGCTTCGAGGGCAGCTTCCACATCGCCGTCACCACCGGCGGCGTGATCGTCGGTACCTTGCAGGTCGCTGCAGCCTTTCTCATTCTCGGTCTCGCGGCTTACTATTGTTTTCGCAGGCTGCCGCTGGCGGCACTCGACGAGGCCGACCGCCTGCTGCGCGTCGAGCAGGCCAAGCTGCGCGAGCAGAAGGAAGCGCTGGAGACGCAGAACCTCCGCTTCGAGGCGGCGCTGAGCAACATGTCACAGGGCTTGTGCATGTTCGACGGTGGACGACGACTCGTCGTCTGCAATGCTCGCTACATGGAGATGTACGGCTTGTCGCCGGACCTGGCTCGCTCCGGAACGACGCTCGAGGAAATTCTGGAGCATCGTGTCG